>Ga0209464_10000556_pt1 | contig 12019 bp, 11 predicted proteins | sample DOMMetBare1Fresh_2_FD_187473 | JGI IMG/M metagenome (GOLD analysis project Ga0209464, IMG submission 187473) | Wetland sediment microbial communities from St. Louis River estuary, USA, under dissolved organic matter induced mercury methylation -... | ecosystem: Environmental > Aquatic >... | reverse complement strand
CCTGGCGCGAAACGACGGCTGGCGCAGCGCCGCGACGAGCCCGTCGATCTCGGGGCGGGCGAGCGAACGCAGGTCGCGGCGGGAGGGTTCCTCCACGGCCTATCCCCTGGCCGCCGTACCGGCCGGCGCTGGGAGCGCGGGCGCGCGCCCCGACACCGCGGACGTCCGGGCGATCTCGACGCGCGTGACGCGCCGGTCGTCGCCGGCCCGGACCACGAACGTCAGCCCGTCCCACGCGATCACGGCGCCGACGGGCGGCACCCTCCCCGCATTGGCCGTCACGAAGCCGCCGAGGGTCTCGAAGTCCCCGTCCTCCGGGAACCGGACCACGGCCGAACCCGGCCCGGCGGGCGAGCGCCCCACGCCGTCGGGGCGCTCATTGAGCACCGCCTCGAGGTCGTGGAGCGGCACGGAGGCCTCCGCCAGCCAGACCCCTTCGCCGACCGCCTTCACCGGCGCCGACTCGACGTCCGCCTCGTCCTGGATCTCCCCGACGATCTCCTCGATGACGTCCTCGAGGGTGACGAGGCCGCTCGTCCCGCCGAACTCGTCCACCACGACGGCGATGTGCGTCTTCCGCCGCTGCATCTCCTTGAGCAGGCGGGAGATCTTCATCTGCTCGGGGACGAAGAAGGGCGGCTTCAGGTACCGCTGCAGCGACACCTTCTCCGCGGGCGCCCCCGCCAGCGCGGGGATGACGTCGCGCACGAGGAGGATGCCGACCACGTTGTCGATCGAGCCGTCGTAGACCGGCATGCGGCTGAACGGGTTCTCCCGGACGACGCGGAGCAGGTCCTCCGGGGTCGCCTCGAGGTCGAGCGCCGCCATGCGGGTGCGCGGGATCATGATCTCGCGCACCACGCGGTCGGCGAACTCGAGGACGCTGTTCAGGAGCTCCTCCTTCACCTCGTCGAGGACCCCCTCCCGAGACCCCATCTCGATCAGGTACTCGATCTCCTCACCGGTGACCGTCGGCCCCTTCGCGGCGTCGCCGCCGAAGAGCCCGACGAGCAGGCTCGTCGCCCGGGTGGCGGCGGTAGAGAGGGGCCAGAGCAGCATGGCGATCGCGCGCACGATCGGGATCGAGAGGAGCGAGATCCGCACGGGATGGCGCTTGCCGACCGTCTTGGGGACGATCTCGCCGAGGAAGAGCACGACCACCGTCGTGACGCCCGTCGCGATCGCGAACACCCACGCCGCGTTCCACGCCGGGTGGGCGAACACGAGATCCGTCGCGATGGCGCCGGCGAGCGCGCCCGCGCCCACGTTCACGAGCGTGTTGACGATGAGGAGGGTCGAGAGCACCCGCTCCGGCTGGAGCACCCACATGGAGAGCATGCGCGCGCGCCGCCCCCCGGCGTCGTGCAGCTGGCGCGCCCGTGCGTCCCCGAGCGCCGTCAGGGCCGTCTCGGTGCCGGAGCAGAAGGCGGACCCGAGCAGGAACCCGAGGGCCAGGAGCCACTTCCATGTATCGACCGCGCCCACTGACCGGACCCGATCCTTTCTGAAAACGACAAAGCCCGCCCCAGATCGGGCGGGCGAAGGTTCATCCTAGCGCGAAACGCATCGACGGCAGGTCCCAATCGGGGTCTCCGACCGGAACCTGCCGTCATGACGGGTACTTGGCTATCGCTTGTCCTTCCAGGCGTAGCCGTGGATCTCGACCTCGGGGAAGAAGTAGCTCACCTCGATCTTCGCGTTCTCCGCGCTGTCGGACCCGTGGACCGTGTTCTTCTCGATGTCGGTCGCGAAGTCCTTCCGGATCGTCCCGTCCGCCGCCTTCTTGGGATCCGTCGCGCCCATGATCTCGCGGTTCTTCGCGACCGCGTCCTCGCCTTCGAGGACCATCAGGACGACCGGGCCGCTCGTCATCGACTCCACGAGGCTCGCGAAGAACGGCCGGGCCTTGTGGACCGCGTAGAACCCCTCGGCCTCGGACTTCGACAGCCGCTTGAGCTTGATCGCGATGGGCTTGAGGCCGGAGGTCTCGAACCTGCTGACGACCCGCCCGATGATCCCCTTCTCGACCCCGTCCGGCTTGATGATGGAAAGCGTGCGCTCCGTTGCCATTGCTCTTCTCCGTTCCTGCTCGTGTGTGGCCGCCGCGGAGCGCGTGGGCCTTTCCCCGCGCCGCGACCTGGCCGTGTCCTGCGTGACGTCGTCCGGTACGACCCGCTAGGGCCCCGGCGCGCCCCGCTTCCGTCCGTCGTCCGCGCCGCCGCGCGCCGCCAGCGCGCCCCGCATCGCCTCGCCGAGGAGGTGCGGGGCGTCGCAGACGGTGATCCCCGCGCCGCGGAACGCCTCGAGCTTCGCCGCGGCCGTCCCCGTGCTGCCGGAGATGACCGCCCCGGCGTGTCCCATCCGCTTCCCGGGCGGCGCCGTCCGGCCCGCGATGAACCCGACCACCGGCTTGGTCATCGAGTCCCGCACGTAGGCCGCGGCGTGCTCCTCTTCCGATCCGCCGATCTCGCCGATGAGGATCACGGCGTCGGTGCCGTCGTCCGCCTCGAACGCGCGCAGGACGTCGACGAAGCCGAGCCCGTGGACCGGGTCCCCTCCGATCCCGACCGCGGTCGACTGCCCCATGCCGAGCTCGGTCAGCTGCTTCACCGCCTCGTACGTGAGCGTGCCCGATCGCGAGACGACGCCGATCCGCCCGGGGCGGTGGACGTGCCCCGGCATGATCCCGATCTTGCACTGGTCCGGCGTGATGACCCCCGGGCAGTTCGGCCCCACGAGCACGACGCCCGGCAGGCAGCCGAGGAAGCGGCGAACCCGGACCATGTCCAGCGTCGGGATCCCCTCCGTGATGGCGACGATGAGCCGGACGCCCGACTCCGCCGCCTCGATGATCGCGTCCGCCGCCCCCTGCGGCGGCACGAAGATGGCGGCCGCGTCGGCGCCGGTCGCCCGCACCGCCTCGTGGACGGTGTGGAAGACGGGGACGGCCTGGAGGACGCGCGTGCCGCCGCGCCCCGGCGTGACCCCGGCGACGACCTGCGTCCCGTACGCCAGCATCTGCTCGGCGTGGAACGATCCGGCCGCGCCGGTGATCCCCTGGACGAGCACGCGGGTCTCTCTGTCGACGAGGATGCTCAAGGTTCCCTTCCCTCTTCTGCCCGCGGCCGGCCGCTCAGGCCGACGCGCCCGCCGCCGCCACCGCGCGGCGCGCGGCGTCGCCGAGATCCTCGGCCGGGATGATCGTCAGCTCGCTCTGCGCGAGGATCTCCTTGCCGATCTCGACGTTCGTCCCCTCGAGCCGCACCACCAGCGGGATGCTGAGTCCGACCTGGCGCGCGGCCGAGACGATGCCGTTGGCGATGACGTCGCACTTCATGATCCCGCCGAAGATGTTGACCAGCACCGCCTTCACCTTCGGGTCCGCGAGGAGGATCTTGAAGGCGGCGGTGACCTTCTCCTCGTCCGCGCCTCCGCCGACGTCCAGGAAGTTGGCGGGCCGCCCCCCGGCGAGCTGGATGGCGTCCATCGTCGCCATCGCCAGCCCGGCCCCATTGACCATGCAGCCGATGTCCCCGTCGAGCGCGATGTACGAGAGGTCGAACTCCCGCGCGCGCGTCTCCCGGGGATCCTCCTCCTCCGGGTCGCGCATCGCCGCGACGTCCGGGTGACGGTAGAGGGCGTTGTCGTCGAAGCTCATCTTCGCGTCGAGGGCGATCACCTCGCCCTGGACCGTGATGACGAGCGGGTTGATCTCCGCGAGCGCCGCGTCGGTCGCCATGTAGGCCGCGTAGAGGGCCAGGGCGAACTTCACGAAGGCGTTCACCGTGTCCCCGGCGAGCCCCATCCCGAACGCGAGCCGCCTCGCCTGATAGGGAAGGAGCCCGGTGAGCGGGTCCACCGCCTCCTTGAGGATCTTCTCGGGCTCCGTGCGGGCGACCTCCTCGATCGCCATCCCGCCCTCGATCGACGCCATCACGACCACCCGGCCGCGCTCCCGATCGAGCGTCATCCCGAGGTAGAGCTCGCGCGCGATCCGGCACCCCTCCTCGACGTAGACCTTGCGCACGACCTGCCCCGCCGGACCGGTCTGCGGGGTCCGGAGCACCGTCCCGAGCATCGCCTCGGCGTGGCTCCGGGCCTCGTCGGGGGAGCGGGCGAGCCGGATGCCCCCGCCCTTCCCTCGGCCGCCGGCGTGGATCTGAGCCTTCACCGCGCAGATCCCCCCGCCGAGCTGGCGGGCCGCCCCTTCGGCCTCGATCGGCGTGACGGCGAGGTAGCCCCTCGGCACGGCGACCCCGAACTTCCGGAGGAGCTCCTTCGCCTGGTATTCGTGGATCTTCACGGCGTGTACCCCGGGGAACCCTACAGCTTCGTCTCCGCGACCGACTTCCGGACCGACTCGACGGACCGGGCGAGCATCGCCTGCTCCTCCTCGTTCAGCTCGACCTCGAGGACCCGCTCCACCCCGCCGGCCCCGATGACCACCGGGACGCCGAGGAAGAGCCCCTTGACGCCGTACTGCCCCTCCAGCAGGACGGAGCACGGCAGCACGCGCCGCTTGTCCCGCAGGAACGACTCGGCCATCGCGATGGCGCTGGCCGCCGGGGCGTAGAACGCCGAGCCGGTGCCGAGCAGGGCCACGATCTCGCCGCCGCCCTTGCGGGTCCGATCGACGATGGCGTCCAGCCTCGCCTTGTCGAGGAACCGGCTGAGCGGGACGCCGTTGATGGAGGAGTACCGCAGCAGCGGGCACATGTCGTCGCCGTGGCCGCCGAGCACCAGCGCGCAGACGTCCTGCGGCGCGACGCCCGCGGCCTCCGCCACGAAGTACTGGAAGCGGGCCGTGTCGAGGACTCCGGCCATGCCCACCACCCGGTTCCTGGGGAACCCGGTGATCCGGTACATCGCGTAGACCATCGAGTCGAGCGGGTTGGTCACCACGATCACGAACGCGCCCGGGGCGTACTGCTTGATCCCCTGCGCGACCCTGGTGATGGCGTCGAGGTTGACCTTGAGCAGATCCTCCCGGCTCATGCCCGGCTTTCGCGGGACGCCGGCCGTCACGATGCAGACGTCGGCGTCCTTGATGACCGAGTAGTCCGTCGTGCCGCCGCCGGTCACGTTGACGTCGAAGTGGCCGACGCCGCGGGCCTCCTGGAGGTCGAGCGCCTTGCCCTTGGCGACCCCCTCCATGATGTCCACGAGCACCACGTCCCCGAGCTCCTTCTGAGCCGCGAGGAGCGCGAGGGTACCGCCGATCTGCCCCGCGCCGATGAGTGCGATCTTCTTGCGCGCCATGTCGGTCCTTGCCTGGTCCGCCGGAGAGCTGCGGAGCCCCGGCTACATGTACTTGATGATCTCGTCGGCGAACTCGGAGCACTTCACCTCGACCGCGTCCGAGACCCCCTCGGCCTTCATCAGCCGCGCGAAGTCGTAGGTGACCCGGTGGTGGGTGATCGCGCCGTCCATCCCCTTGATGATGAGGTCCGCCGCCTCGAGCCAGCCCATGTGGCGGAGCATCATCTCGCCCGAGAGGACGACGGAGCCCGGGTTCACCTTGTCCAGGTCTGCGTACTTCGGGGCCGTGCCGTGCGTCGCCTCGAAGATCGCGTGGCCGGTCACGTAGTTCGCGTTGCCGCCCGGGGCGATGCCGATCCCGCCCACCTGCGCGGCGAGGGCGTCGGAGAGGTAGTCGCCATTCAGGTTGAGCGTCGCGATGACGTCGAACTCGTCGGGGCGGGTCAGGATCTGCTGGAGCGTGATGTCCGCGATGGCGTCCTTCACGAGGATCCGGCCCTTCGCGAGCGCCCCCTTCTGCTCGGCGTTGGCCGCCTCCTCGCCCCTGGTGGCGCGCGTCCGCTCCCACTGCTCCCACGTGTAGCACTTGTCGCCGAACTCCTTCTCGGCGAGCGCGTAGCCCCAGTTCCGGAAGGCCCCCTCCGTGAACTTCATGATGTTGCCCTTGTGGACGATCGTGACGCTCTTCCGCTTGTTGCGGAGCGCGAACTCGATCGCCGCGCGGACGAGCCGCTCGGTGCCCTCCTTGGAGACCGTCTTCACGCCGATCCCCGTGGAGCCCGGGAAGCGGATCTTCCGGTACTCGCGCGGGAACTCCTTCTCCATGAACGCGAGCATCTTCTTGACCTGGTCCGAGCCCGCCTCCCACTCGATCCCGGCGTAGATGTCCTCCGTGTTCTCCCGGAAGATGACCATGTCCACCTTGCCGGGGTTCTTCACCGGTGAGGGGACCCCCTCGAACCAGCGGATGGGGCGCAGGCAGACGTAGAGGTCGAGGATCTGCCGCAGCGCGACGTTCAGCGATCGGATGCCCCCGCCGATCGGCGTGGTGAGCGGCCCCTTGATCCCGATGACGTACTCGCGGAAGGCGTCGGTGGTCTCGTCGGGGAGCCAGTTGGCGAACTTGGTGAACGCCTTCTCCCCCGCGTAGACCTCCGCCCATGCGATCTTCCGCTGGCCCCGGTACGCCTTCGCCACCGCCGCGTCGAGGACACGGACGGCGGCGCGCCAGATGTCGCGCCCCGTGCCGTCGCCTTCGATGAACGGGATGATCGGCCGGTCGGGAACGACCAGCTTCCCACCGCTCATGGTGATCTTCGCGCCGTCCTTGGGCACTACCGGCTTGGCGTCCGCCATTCCCATGGGCCTCGGTGTTTGGAAATACGAATGGAACCGGCCTATTACCACCGGCGCCGCGGGGGCGTCCACCGAAAGCCCGCCGGGACCGTCGCGCGCTAGCCGACCCTAAGGGTCGACATTGGCCCCCGCGAGGGCGACCCGGCCCCGCGCTCACCGCAGGTGAGGGCGCGCCCCGAGGTAGTCGCAGAGCCGCGCGCCGGTCCGCTCGACCGCCTGCCGCACGCGCGCCGAGCAGAGCGCGGCGAGCTCCGCCTCGCGCTCGACGGCGAACGACGTCCGGGTGTGGCTCGGCCGGTACCCGGGGTGCGCCATCAGCTCGGAGACGCCCTCCCCCAGCCCCTCGATGGCGGTCGCGAGCCGCTCCGGCGTCCACGCCGGACGCAGCGCCGCGTCCCCGAGGAACGCGTCGGCGACCCGGATCCCGGCGCGTCGCAGCTCCGCCCTCGACGCCGGGTCGATCGCCCGGACCGGGAGGCCGAGCTCGGCTGCGACGCGGGCGAAGGCCGACAGCGGCGCCGGGGCCACGTGACGGTGCTTGTGGCTGTCGACATGGGTCGGCGGCGCCCCGCGCAGGTCCTCGAAGCGGGCCAACTGGTCGCGCAGCGCGCGCTCGGACTGCGCCGACGTCATCTCCGGCTCCAGCACCGCGTGCAGCCCGACCCCCAGCGAGCGCGGCGCGTCCCGCAGCGCGCGCGGCGCGAACGGGGTTCCCACCATCGCCGTCGCGCTGGTGACGATCCCGCGCGCGTGCGCCTCGAGGATGCCGCGGTCGATCTCCGGGTCGTACGCGAGATCGTCGGCGTTCACGATGAGGAGGCGCAAGGCCGGGACCGGCTAGATCTTGGGCGGCGGCCGCGGCGTCATCGCCTGCGCTCCCGCCGTGAAGTCGTAGATCGACTCCAGCCGGACGTTCCGGTAGCGCTCGAACTTGAACGCCATGCGCGAGAGGAGCGCGAGGAACGCCTTCACGTCCGGCCGACCGGTGCGCCCGGCCTCCTTCCGGAGCCGCTTCACCTCGGCGACGATCCGCTTGCGCACCTCGGTGGGGTGGTAGATGTGCGCGCCCGAGAAGACGAGCTGGTCGCCGTTCGGCAGGAGGCGCGCCTCGATCAGGTCGCCCTTCTGCAGCCCGGCGAGCTGGCGCCGCTCGGCCACGTCGTGGTCCACGTCGGCGAAGACGTCCCGGAGCACGACCCGCCCCTCCTCGATCTTCCGGACCTCGAAGAGACCGTGGACGTTCCCGGTCAGGCGCCGGTAGGCGTCGAGGACCTCCGGCGCCATGTCGGCCCCGGTGGCGGCGATGAAGTTCTCGAGGGTCGACGTCTTCCCGCCGTTCGGCCGGTAGTCGTACAGGTAGTGGTCGAGCATCCCGTTCACGCGGGGCTCGTAGGTCAGCTCGTCCTCGCGGGGCTCGCCGTACCGCCCGTAGTGCTCGCTCCGGGCGGCCAGCAGATCCTGGGTGCGCGGCTCGGCGGTCGCCCACGAGAGGAGCCGCTCGTGGAGCTCCTGGGGGCTCATCGCGTGCGCTCCATCAGCGCGCTGAACCGTCCGAAGAGCGCCCGCGCGTCGTGCGGCCCCGGGCAGGACTCGGGGTGGTACTGGACGCTGAAGGCCGGCGCGTCGAGCACCTCGATCCCCTCGACCGTGCCGTCGTTCAGGTTCACGTGGGTGACCCGGGCGCGCTTGCCGAGGGACTTCTCGTCCACGGCGAAGCCGTGGTTCTGCACCGTGATGTCGACCTTCCCGGTGGCGAGGTCCTTCACGGGCTGGTTGGCGCCGCGATGGCCGAACTTGAGCTTGTAGGTCCTCGCGCCGATCGCGAGCGAGAGGATCTGGTGTCCGAGGCAGATGCCGAAGATGGGCGTCTTGCCGAGCAGCTCGGACACCGTCTCCTGCGCGCCGACCACCGCCGCCGGGTCGCCCGGGCCGTTGGTCAGGAAGACGCCGTCCGGCTTCAGGGCGAGCGCCTCCGCGGCCGTCGTCCCGCCCGGGACCACCGTGACGCGGCAGCCCTCCTCCGCGAGGAGCCGGAGCATCGCCCGCTTCAGCCCCCAGTCGTAGGCCACGACGTGGAACCGGGGGGTGCCGAGCCTCGTCCGCTCACCGACCGCCCAGACGTCCGTGCCCTTCTCCGCCCACTCGTACCGACGCGGCGTCGTGATCCGGGTCGCGAGGTCCTGCCCCTCCATCCCCGGCAGCGCGCGCGCCCGGTCGACCAGCTCCGCCGCGCTGCCGGCCGTGGAGATGACCCCCATCTGCGCGCCGACGGTCCGGATGTGCCTCGTCAGCCGGCGGGTGTCGACGCCGGAGATGCCCACCACCCGGTGGGCCTTCAGGTAGGCGTCGAGGCTGCGCTCCGCGCGGAAGCTGGACGGCTTCTCTGCGTAGTGGCGGACGATGAAGCCCGTCGCGTGCACCCGGTCCGACTCGTCGTCCGCCGCGTTGGTGCCGTAGTTCCCCTGCTCCGGGTACGTCATGCAGATCATCTGGCCGACGTAGGACGGGTCGGTCAGGATCTCCTGGTAGCCCGTGAGCGAGGTGTTGAAGACGACCTCGCCGGAGGCCTCCCCTTCAGCGCCGAAGGACTCGCCCTCGAAGGTGGTCCCATCGGCCAGCGCCAGGATCGCTCTCTTCATCTTCCGTCACTTCTCCCCGTGGACGAGCTTCGCGCCCACGAACGCATGCGTGCAGCGCCCCACGAGCCGCTTCGACTTCCAGGGCGAGTTCCGGCTCTTCGAGAACCCCGCCGCGGGGTCATAGCTCCACTCCAGCGCCGGGTCGAGCACGGCCACGTCGGCCGGCGCCCCCTTCGCGAGCGTCCCGCCCGGCAGGCCGAACGCCCGGGCCGGGCCGATGGTGAGCGCCTCGATGAGCCGATTCTCGGTGAAGGCGCCGGTGCGCGCCACGCCGAGGCAGACGGCGAAGGCCGTCTCGAGGCCGATGATGCCGTTCGCGGCGACGTCGAACTCCAGGTCCTTCTCGACGGCCGAGTGGGGCGCGTGATCGGTCGCGACGGCGTCGAGCGTCCCGTCGGCCAGCCCCTCCCTGCAGGCCTTCACGTCGTCGGCCGACCGGAGCGGCGGGTTCATCTTGAAGTCGGTGTCGTAGCCTGCGCCCGCCACGTCCTCGTCGACGAGCGCGAGGTGGTGCGGCGTGACCTCGGCGGTCACCTGGAGCCCACGCTTCCTGGCGTCGCGGATGGCGCGGACCGCGCCCCGGGTCGAGACGTGCTGGATGTGCAGCCGCCCCCCGGTCAGCTCGGCCAGCGCGAGATCGCGCAGGACCATCACGTCCTCGGCCGCCCCCGGGATCCCCTTGAGCCCCAGGCGCGTGGAGGTGAGCCCCTCGTGCATCACCCCCTTGCCGACGAGGGCGAGGTCCTCCTCGTGGACCGCGAGCGGCAGCTTGAACGCGCGCGCGTACTCGAGGGCCCGGCGCATCAGCGCCGCGGACATGACGGGCTTGCCGTCGTCGGTGAGGGCCACGCACCCGGCGGTCTTGAGCTCGCCGAACTCGGCGAGCTCCTCCCCGTTCTGTCCCTTCGAGATGCAGCCGGCCGGGTAGACACGCGCCGCGCCGGCGGCGGCGGCCCGCGCCAGCATCAGCTCGGTCACGCTCGTGTTGTCGTTCACCGGCTTCGTGTTGGGCATCGCCACGACGCTGGTGAAGCCGCCGGCCGCCGCCGCGCGGGCGCCGGTGGCCACCGTCTCCTTGTACTCCTGCCCCGGCTCGCGCAGGTGGCAGTGGAGATCGATGAAGCCCGGCGTCACCCACTTGCCGCGCGCGTCGAACACGCGCGCGTCCCCTGGACGCTCGACCCGCTCGCCCACCTCGGCCACCACGCCGTCGCGCAGGACGACGGTCCGGACGCCGTCGACGCCGTTGGCCGGATCGATGACCCGCCCGCCCTCGATGAAGATCGTCTCGCTCATGCCCGGCCCTCGGCTCCGACGCCTTCGCCGGCCGCGCCGCCGGCGAGGAGGTAGAGGATCGCCATGCGGACGGCGACCCCGTTCTGGACCTGATCCAGGATGACGCTCCGCCCGCCGTCCGCCACGTCGGGGGAGAGCTCCACGCCGCGGTTGATCGGCCCGGGGTGGAGGATGACGCAGGAGGGCTTGAGCCACTCCGCCGCCTTCTTCGCGTTGAGCCCCCAGTAGCGCGAGTACTCGCGGGTGTTCGGGATCAGCGGGTCCCCGATGCGCTCGTGCTGGATCCGGAGCATCATCACCGCGTCGGCCCCGTCGACCGCCTCGCGGAGATCGTAGAACAGGGGCGCGCCGAGCTCCGCCGCCCCGGCCGGCATCATCGTCGGCGGGGCGCAGAACCTGACCTTGGCGCCGAGCTTCGGGAGGCAGTGGACGTTGGAGCGCGCCACGCGGGAGTGGCTGATGTCGCCCACGATGGTGACGACCTTCCCCTCGAGCGAGCCCAGCTTCTCCCGGATCGTGAACGCGTCGAGCAGCCCCTGGCTCGGGTGCTCGTGGGCGCCGTCCCCCGCGGAGACGACCGCGCACCCGACGCTCTCGGCGACCAGCTTCGGCGCCCCGCCCGACTGGTGGCGGATGACGATGACGTCGGGGCGCATCGCCTCGAGGTTCCGGACGGTGTCGACGAGCGTCTCGCCCTTGGTGACGGAGGAGTTGCTCGAGGTCCAGTTGAGCGCGTCGGCCGAGAGGACCTTCGCGGCGATCTCGAACGAGCTGCGCGTGCGCGTCGAGGCCTCGAAGAACAGGTTGATGATCGACTTGCCGCGGAGGCTCGGCACCTTCTTGATGGGGCGCCGCAGGACCTCCTTCATCGAGACCGCGAGGTCCAGGACCTGCAGGAGCTCCTCGCGGGAGTAATCCGCCAGCGCGATGCAGTGCTTGTGCCGTCCGATCACGTCCCCCTCCTCGGCTTGACGATCACCACGTCCTCCGGGACCCCGTCTTCCACGAGGCGGACCTGGACGTCGTCGGATGACGCGGCGTCCACGCGGGCGCCGGTGAAGTCGGCGGCGATGGGGAGCTCGCGGCCGCCACGGTCGACGAGGACCGCGAGCCAGACCCTCCGCGGCCGCCCGAAGTCCACCAGCTCGTCGAGCGCGGCCCGGACCGTGCGCCCGGTGAACAGGACGTCGTCCACCAGGACGACGGTCTTCCCGTCGAGGGGGAAGGCGATCTCGGTGGGGCCGAGGACCGGCGCGGCCCCCTTCTCGGAGAGGTCGTCGCGGTAGAGCGCTATGTCGAGCGTCCCCGAGGGGAGCTCGCGGCCGAGCGCCTTGCCCAGCTCGCCCCGCAGCCGCGCCGCGAGCCTCACGCCGCCGCGCCGGATGGCGACGACGGCCAGCCCGCCGACCTCGTCCACCTCGCGCGCGCGGGCGAGGATCTCGCGGGCGATCTTCGCGACGCCGGCCCCG
>Ga0209464_10000554_pt1 | contig 12034 bp, 18 predicted proteins | sample DOMMetBare1Fresh_2_FD_187473 | JGI IMG/M metagenome (GOLD analysis project Ga0209464, IMG submission 187473) | Wetland sediment microbial communities from St. Louis River estuary, USA, under dissolved organic matter induced mercury methylation -... | ecosystem: Environmental > Aquatic >... | reverse complement strand
GCTGCGTCCCAGCGTGGTGCCGAATTGCTCGACCGAGAACTCCTCGTCCAGGGGCTCGGGGCCAATGGAGTCGCTGTAGCGCTGCCACTGCTTGTCATCGAGGAAGAGCAGGGTGCCCAGCCGGCGGACGTCGTCGTACACCAGCTCGCCACCGCGATCGAGCTCGGCCCGGAGCACGGCGTATCTGGCCGCGTCCGGCTCGAGCAGCCTGCGATGGACCACGAGCGAGCCGGTCATCCCGGGCTGAACCACCAACCGGCCGGTATCGAGCTCCAGCACGGCGTGCTTGGCGCGACGGAAGACGCTGGTGATGGTGGCGCCGGTCAGCCGGCGAATCAGGCGGCGACCCGAATGCGGTAAACGGGCAGTACAAGGGAATCGGACAGCTGTCGGAAAGCTATTACGAGCGATACCTGGGCAAGAGTTGGAGCGAGGTAGCGGGAGATGCATCAGCGCAGCAGCAAGCAATGAACGATTACGTGCAAGACAGGTACGGCAGCGACGATGCGGCTGTTGAGCATTGGAATTCTTACGGATGGTACTAAGGAGAAAATCATGGAAAAGCGGATTATTTTCAAGCGCAACGGGAGAAAAGCGCATGAAGACCATGCCGAAGAGATCCAAGCAGAGGTCTTCGACCATTCCGAGCTCGCGACAATCGAGGTACGCGACATAAAGCAGTACCTGGTCGATGAGTACGAACGTGCAGACGAATTGTGCAAGAAGAACAAGCTTCTAGAGCAGCAACTCGATGAAGCCGATGAAATCGATCTGAAATACCAGGCGGCGCTTGTGACGCTCGACGAATACAAGCAGCGTTTGCAGAAACAGCACCTCGAAATACGCGACCTCGAATCGAAGGTTCGGAACCAGAAGGAGCAGATCAAGCAAGAACTGGAGAAGTGCAACGACATGCAGATTGCAATGCACCGCATGGACGGCATCCCATTGATCGAGTCGGTCATCAATGCATGTCTTGAAGCTACCAGTGCCATTAAGGCTACAAGCGCCGGCAATATCTCGAAAAGCCTTGTCTGGGATGCCCTCCATCACGTAGAAAGCGAGCAGATGGAAGCGCAGAGGAAGAGCAAGGTGGGAGCATGAGCGAAAAAGATTGCAGCACATGCAACGATATGTGCGGTTCAGACGACCTGTCTACCGTTGATTTCGAATGCTCTAAATGCCATTGTGCCTTATTTATCACTGAAGGATGGCTCGTCGTCGATGGAGAGAAACGCTGTGGTGTTGCATACTGTCCAGCTTGCGGTGCAAAGGTGGTACCGAAATGAGCAACAAACGAGAAAAATTATGTAAAGGTTTTATTGCAAAAACGGCAGTTGACCGCATGCGAGAAGTCGTATCAATGGCAAAAAAGAATCAGTTCAGCAGTGGTTGCGAATTCCGGCGTTGCATGGACTCGGCTTTAGCGCGCATCGAATCCGAGTGCATGGCCTACCCGCTCGATGCTGATGGCGTTCCGTGCTGTGTAAATGAGTACGTCGAGTGCTTCTCCATCCTGCTCCACGGTGAAAGGTCCGAGATTCGCTACTCGGGAATTATAGCAAGCATGTCATTATGCCAAAACGGCCAATGGCTGCTGCATATCGAAAATGGCGATGACACGGAAGACGGAGACGCGGTAAGCGAAGCGTGGTGCCCTGAAAACGCGGCGCACGTCAAGCCGGATACCTACGACACCATAGCATCCGACATAGACAACGGACGCTGCACCGGGACGCAGGCGCTAGAGCGGTTCAAGGCGTTGGGAGGTGCGGAATGATCGACATCATAGACGCTGTATCGACAGTAGCGTTCTTCGCCGTAATCGCCTATGCAATCTGGACGCTCATAAGCGCAAAGGTTCGCATGTACAAGGCGGCGGCGAAGCTGATGGAGAACGGGGCAAGCATCCGGATTGCAAGTAGCGTTGCGCTATGCGGCGACCGCGTTTCTGATGTGAAAATAGGAGGCACCGAGTGAGCAAGACGCACACCATCAAGATAAACGACTGGTTTGTCGACGACATCTTATCGGGTCGTAAGCGCATAGAGGTACGCGAAAACGACCACTTGTACCAGACAGGCGACCTAATCAAGTTTGCTCCGATTAATGCAAGGTACCAACTGCAAACGTTAGACGGCGGCATTATCACAAGCACGGACAAACTTGATGGAAAGGTATACAAGATCACATTCGTAGAAAGCGGATACGGCCTGCAGAACGGGTATGTTGCCTTTGGATTCGAAGAGGTGGTGGAGGACGCGAAGTCATCTGCAATTCTCAACGCTCTCGAATCTATGGCTGAAGTTCAGAAGACAGGAGGCTCGGAATGGTAGACAACGTTATAGTCGGAGGCCGTCGGACCGGAAAGACGTCGGAACTGATACGCATATCGGCAGCAGAATGGAAATACATCGTAGTTCCGACCGCCGCCATGGTTCATTGCATAGCAAAGCAAGCTTCGGACATGGGCCTCGAAATACCGTATCCAGTATGCATTAAAGAGCTTCCGATGCATTCGCGATTTATCGATGACGTTCTCGTAGACGAATCTCAGGCGCTTTTGGCAGCGATGATCGGAAAACCGATACGGGCGATGACGGTATGCTCCGATGGGGTTCTGTTTTGCGACCGACCTATAGATTCCGACCAATGGGAATCTGCGAATCCCGCCCTCGAATCACGTATCAAGACGGGAGGTGCCGAGTGAGCGAGTACATCGTAGGCGTACCATCGATGGAGATACGCAAAATCAAGATTGATACCTGCATAAGAAGTTATCTACTCGGCGGAAAAATAGAAATATTTTGCAAGGATGCTAGTTGCTGGCTTAAAACATGCAACGAGGTGTGCGCGGAAATTGAGCACTGCGGGATTGCTTCGAACATACATGTCTGGAGTGATTTTTCCACGCCTAATGCAGAGATAACAAATGCCACAGGAGGTAGTATCCGCATTCGAGTACCACATGAGGGGCCTCGTGGAAAGTGCTCGGGCGCTATATTCTTCGACGAATTCGAAGATGTCGAAAAGGAGGTGTCCGAATGAGCGAATCGGCCCACGAACACATCATCGACATTGATGCTTGTTCTTCTGGAAGCATGAGGGATGCGGAGGTATCCGAGTGAAGCGAATCACATGCACCATTGCATTGCTCGGATGCCTGATGCTGGCTGGATGCGCTCAGGCGGCTCCGGTATACGGGAAGGTGGTAGACAAGGAAAACAGCAGCTATACGTCCGTTATCTGCGTACCTGCCGGGAAAGTCATCGTGCCTGTATGCACCTATAACGAATCATACAGCCTGACAATCGATACAGGCGACGGTACTACGAACGTGAAAGTATCGAAGGACGTATACGAATCTTCCAGCATCGGTGATTATTTCGACAGCGAGACGGGAGGTGCTGAATGAGCGACGAAATCAAAACGCTGGACATGGATACAGCTCGTATGCATGGGATCACATGCGTTGGGGAAATTCTCGATACAGTTTGCCACGATTGTTCGAAACGCAATCCTTTCTGCGAAATTCGAGCACGGTACGGAGTAACCGGAGAGCATCCGTCGATTGTTTACCGAGAGGATCCATTCGGTTTCGGATGCTATAGGTATACACGCTTGACCGATAAGGAATGCGGTAGGGCATTAAAGCACGTTCTCGATGCCATTATTGCTGCTGATAAGGTCGGCAATGAGCAAATGGAGGTATCCGAATGATTGAAACTTTGGTGACAGGCGGGCACTGTGTAGGTAAAACTACCAAGCTTTTATCATTATCTCAGGCAAGCAATGCTCCCATGGTGTCTTTGAACAAATCTGGGTGCAGCCTTTTGAAACGCTATGCGGATGATTACGGTATGAGCATTCCGGAACCGCTGTCTTATAGGCAATTGCTTTCTTTGCCTAAGGAGAAAAAGCCAACGTTCATCATCGTGGATGAGGCTGACCTAATGCTTTGGCAATTAACAGGTTGCATTGTGAAAGCGGCTGGTATGTCAGCCAAATCAATACATTTGGGCAGATATCTTGATGCCGATATGCACTTCACGTTTCCGGGTAATCAGTTTGAAGGAATGGAGGAAGCAGAGTGAGCGACGAATGGAATGAACTATGCCGTGAGAAGGCTAAGAATTGGCTCCATGAAGTTGCCCATGCATCAAAAGCAATCGATTCATGCCGACTTGAGCAGCAAAAAGAACGTGAAGCATATGACATGATGAAAGCAATCGCATATGATTCAGAAGGTAATGGCTCGGGGATGTTGCACGGTGATGATTCCATCGCGAACCATATCATTCACCTTCAGGAAACAGTACAAAAGCTCCAAGAGTACGATGCTGAATACTCCGAGCTGATACGCAACGCGCGGGAAGTATTCCATAAACTCTATTGCCATCCGTGTGCTACGACCATAATGACATCTCATTATCTTATGGGTGCGTCGTGGGAATCGATGTCACGTCCCATAGACAGGGGAGGAATCGGGTACAGCATTCGGCAAATCAAGAGGATTGCTAACGATGCAACTTTGGAATGCTATACATTGATGCCATTGGAATGGAGGTTGAAAATTCCTCGCGCCGACGAATGATGGCACGAAATGGCACGGTAATAAGTGAGATACTGTAAACACAAGATAAGGCGTTAGGTCATGTACCTAGCGCCTTTCCTGTTTTATGCCGCTGTACGTTGTTATGGATGCAACTCGGTCTGTAAAGCCGTACTTACATGGGTTCGAGGTTCGATTCCTCCCAGCGGCACCACTTTCAGCAGCAACGGCGCGAGTCCTTAGCCCGTAAAGCTATACCAGTTTCCTTCCTCTCGCTGGTCCTCCCTCGCTCGCGCCGTCTGCAACAACTATGCAAGGTCAGCACGACGGTACGTGCAGGGGACTCATAATCCTTTGGTTGCAGGTTCGAATCCTGCACCTTGCACCAAAAACTAAGGAGCAATCGCAATGTCTGATTGGACGGAGTTCTAACCATGAGCATCGACGAGATAGCGAAGATTGCCGCACGGTACGATACGGCAATCGCGCATGCAATGCTCTATGCCGTTGCCGTCTATGTATCGCGTTCCCGATAACACTTCCGTCACCGACTGGGTGCGCGGCCTTTTCGCTACCAAGCACAATGCCCGCGACTTCTACCGCTCGAAGCCTTGGCGGATGAAGAGGGCGGCGATACTCGATGCATGCCACAACGAGTGCATCGACTGTAAGCACAAGGCACCGGCTGTGTACAGCAAAGCAACGGTAGTCCATCACGACAGGTACTTGGATAAGCGGCCCGATCTTGCACTGTCCGACACATGGACGGATGGCAATGGGATGGAGCATGACCAACTGGTTCCATTGTGTCATGAGTGCCACGACATAAGGCACGGACGATTCAGGGGGAGAGAAGCGACTAAAAAGTTCACCAACGATGAGAGGTGGTAGGCATGTCGTTAAGTAGGGAAGTGGCAAGGACCAACGAAGACATGGTTGAGTTGGTCCGCGCATTCGGTCGCGAGTTGGATGACCACGCCGAGTCGTACGCTGCTGGCATCATGGATGGCAAAGTAGGTACGGCAAAGCTATATGTAACGGCGACGTTCATGCTCGATGGTGAGTCCTTGCCGACGATTACAGTTCATCGCGATTGCTTATCCATGCCCATGTTCGACGCTTTCAATTCAGTAATGAAAAAGAAACGTTCTAAAGCGATTTAAGACGTTCTTATAACCATATGGCAAAGATGATATGAGCAAGTCCCCCCGCACCCCCAAACCCGGTTTAAGACCGCTAAATGGGGACCGGCGTGGGGTATCACCGAGATATATGCCTTAGCCCTAAATACATCCAAAGGAGGTTGGCACGATGGCCGGAAGACCGAGAAAACCTATCGAAATGCAGGAATCAAGCCGTCGCGTCCACCGCTCGAAGGACTACAAGGAAGAGCGCCAATCGCAAGAGATATCGACCGAAGACATCGACATCGAATGCCCTAGCTATATAACCGACACTGATTCGCGCCTGGAGTTCGTCAGGTACGCGACGCTGCTGAAGAACATCGGGCAATGGAACGAGCTTCTGACAGACACGCTTGGAAGGTACATCAATGCCCAGAAAGCATACGAAGAAGCAACCATACGGATAAACAAAGCATGGGAAACGCCGTTGTCAGACGACATGGAAGAGCGAGACCGTGACGACAAGTCGCTTGAAATCGCCCAGCGCATTCAAGACAAAGCATTCAGCCAAGCAGACAAATGCGCCAAGGAGCTCGCAATGACGGTCGACGGGCAATGCAAGCTCATCGTTGCCCGCCAGGAAAACGACGATGGCGGCTACAACCTGTAAATCCCGCATCCACAAGAGGATAAACTGCCCAGAGATAACCGAGTGGATGCGGCTTGTCGAAACGGGCAAAGTAGCCGCATGCGTCGAGCAGCACCAGCTTGTAGCCTATGTCCGCAAGGTGTTTGCAACCGAAAAGCTCTACATCGACCGGACACGCCTAGCTGACTACATGCGCTTTCAAGGACTCTTTCCGTTCGACCTGTTTCCATGGGAGAAGTTCGCGCTTGCACTGTGGCTATGCGTCTTCAGGGAAGACGGAAATCCTCGATGGCCCGAAGAGCTGCTTCTGCTGGGTCGAGGCGCAGGCAAGAACGGATACGATGCGTTCGCGTCGTTCTGCATGCTGTCAAACGCGACAGGCATTCAAGACTATGACGTGGATATATGCGCTAATACCGAGGATCAGGCCAAGACGTCGTTCAAGGACATCTGGCGTGTCCTCGAATCGCACTCGTCGCTTCGCAAGTCGTTCGCATGGAGCAAGACGTACATCGAGTCGAAGTCAACGGGTTCGACCCTCAAATACAGAACAGACAATCCGAAGTCGAAAGACGGACTGCGTTCTGGGTGCGTCATCTTCGACGAGGTGCACGCTTACGAGGACTGGTCGAACATCAACGTGTTCACCACCGGACTCGGAAAGACGGATGCGCCGCGAATACTGTATTCTACAACCGATGGCGATGTGCGCGAAGGCGTGCTTGATGCTCTTAAAAAGCGCACCGCGAAGATACTTTCGGGTGACGAGCCAGACAACGGATTGCTGCCTTTTATTTGCAAGCTCGATTCGGAAGATGAAGTTCACGACGAGCGCATGTGGGAGAAGCCGAACCCCTCCCTGCGCTTTCGCCCGTCATTGCTCGACGAGATAAAGCGCGAATACGCCAACTACGTTACGAACCCGATCGCGAACCACGCGTTCATGACGAAACGAATGAACCTGCCCGTAGGGCGGAAAGACTTGGAGGTGACTTCTTGGGAGAACATACTGCGTACAAATCGGGAAGTCCCAGACCTTTCAGGACAGTCATGCGTTTGCGGAATAGACTTCGCCCGCTCAACCGACTTTATATCAGCCGTTTTGCTTTTTCGAAAAGACGGCATCTACTACGTGAAGCATCATTCGTGGTGGTGCACGCACTCGGCAGATGCCGGACTTGTCAAGGTGCCGTTGATAGAATGGGAAAAGCGCGGATTCATAACGATAGTCGATGATGTCGAGATATCGCCTGAGCTAGTCACGTCATGGATATACGACCAGTCGAAGGTATACAGCATCGAGAAGATCGCAATCGACGATTATCGACATACGATGTTCCAACGTTTCCTGCGCGATATCGGATACTCATGCGAGGATAAGAACGTGTATCGCGTCAGGCCATCAGACATCATGAAGGTGCAGCCGATAATAAACAGCGCATTTGCAACCGGGTCGATTATATGGGGAGACGACCCTCCGATGAGGTGGTACACGCGAAACACGAAGCTCGAACCCGCTCCTAACAATAACTTCAAGTACGGGAAGATCGAACATCATTCTCGAAAGACGGATGGATTTATGGCTTACGTCGATGCAATGTGCATCGAGGATGAGATTTTGGAATGTCCTTTGCCTGTGTATGCAGCACCGATTTTCTTCTAGCCGCCAGCGAGCGGCTTTTTTTGTGCCAAAAAGCGATAGGAGGCCCTATGGGCGTTATCGGACGAACGATCTATGACTGGCTCGGAAACGTCCTTTCAAAAGATGGCGAAACAGATACCACGGTAGATGGGTTTTATCAGGCTGCTGCCAAAGTTGCGATGACAGATGCGGCTTTTCGAATTGCCGTCAACTACATATCGTGTGCAATTGGCATGAGCGAATTCAAGGTCTACAAGAATGGCAAACACGTTCCAAAAGAATGGAACAGCTACCTGTGGACGCTCTCGCCAAACCTCAACACCAACGGATCGGCATTTATCAACGACCTTATTTGGCGGATGTATCGGAATAGCCGGGCAGTGGTAATACCGTGGAAATCGAGCATCTACCTAGCTGACAACGGTACTCCGGAAATCCATGCTTTCGACCAGGATATATACCGAAATCTGAGCGTGAGGGGGCAATCATGCCCTCAGAGCGAATGGAAGGCATCGGATCTGTACATCTTCGAACTTGGAAATCCAGATGTCTCGCTGCTTGTTCGTCAGATGGCGGAACAGTATGGGGCGTTGCTGCAAACGGCTTCCACTGCATATCGAGACAAGAACGCTCGAAAGTACAAGCTGAAATACGAATCGACCAAAGTAGGCGATCCAAATGAGGCGGCAGCTCATCAAGCTTATGTTGAAAACGACCTTAAACCGTTTTTAACATCTGATTCCGGCGTGCTCCCAGAGCATAAAGGCCAATCGCTAGAACCTTTCTATCAAAATTCAGGGCAATCAACCATGACTGGCAGCGGCCTTTCGGCAGATTTTATCAATCTGCGCAAAGACTGCTTCGAAACGGTTGCGACGTTACTGAAGATGCCGACGTCGATGCTGTACGGAAATGTCAACAACTTCAAGGAAGTCACGAAGAGCTTCTTGACGTTCACGGTAAAGCCGGTCGTCCGCATGATGGAGTGCGAGATAACCCGCAAGAACGATGCGTTCGGCGGGTGGCGCAACGACAATGAAATGCGAATAGACATCTCGTCTATCAAGTACAACGACCTGTTCGATGCGGCTGCATCGGCTGACAAGCTCATAGCGAGCTCCCTGCTGTCTCCGGACGGCGTGCTGAAATATCTAGGACTCGACCCGATAGGAGAAGCATGGAGCGGAAAGCACTATATGACCAAGAACTACTCGCCGGCAGGCGAGACGCAGATGGGGGAGGTGAATAGCAATGGCTAAACGCTACTACCAGATGGACCAGACGGACGACTCGGCGGATATCGTCATATTCGGCGATATCACGTCGTGGCCTTGGATGGAATCCGACGTTTCGAGCTGGAACCTTTCGAAGCAGCTGATGGTGCTTCCGGAAACCGTTTCGAACGTGAACGTCCATATCAACAGCTACGGCGGAGAGGTCGCCGAGGGTCTGGCGATATACAACGCGCTCAAGGCCCACCCGGCGAAGGTAACCACCTACTGCGAAGGATTCGCCTGCTCGATAGCATCCGTAATCTTCATGGCGGGGGATGACCGCGTGATGGACGAGGCATCGCTGCTGATGATCCACAACGCATCGGGCGGCGTATGGGGTACTGCCGACGAGATGCGCAAAAGCGCCGACGACATGGACACGGTCACGAACCAGTCAAAGAAAATCTATCTTGCGGTATCCAACCTTTCCGACGACGACCTGAAAACGATGATGGATGCGGAAACGTTCCTGGAAGCGCAGGACGCGCTCGCCCACGGTTTCGCGACGGAGGTAAGGCCCATCGACGGCAACGGATTGACGCAGGATGCCCGCAAGACGGTCGCTGACCGGCTAACGCATGAAAAGCAGGCGGTCGCAAACTTAAAAATGTCCATCCCGACGCGCGACGTGCTCCAAAGCATCGTCGCTTCGCTGCAATCGAAGATCGAAGAAATCGACCAACCGGAATCCGGGAAGGATGATGAACCGCCAGAACCGGAGGAAACACCACTGGAAGAACCGGAAACAGAAGATATTGAACACGACGAGCCGAATCAACGGCTCGTTTCTTTTTTCCAGGCAATCCAACCTAAGAAGGAGAACTAAATGGCAATCAAGCTCGTAAACACAGGAGAAGCTACCCAGAAGCTTCTCGAAGCGTTCAAAAACGGCGACGAAGCCGCGCAGAACACTGCGTTCGGGGAATTCGCCCAGGGAATCGCCAACGACGTTGCGGGGCAGTTCATGGAAGCGAAGGCGTCGAACGACCAGAACATCATGGCGCAGCGAGGATTCCGTGTGCTCACAAGCGCGGAAACCGAGTATTACGATAAAGTCATCGAAGCACTGAAGTCCGATGCCCCGCAGCAGGCATTCGCTGCGATCCCCGATAAGATGATGCCGACGACCATCATCGACGACGTATTGAAGAACCTCACCGATGCCCATCCGCTGCTCGCCGCTGTGAAGCCGATTTCAACCGGGTACCTCACCCGCTGGATTCGTAATGACCATACGAAGCAGACCGCCGTATGGGGGAAAATCACCGATGCCATCACCAAGGAGATCACTTCGGCATTCGAGGTTGTCGAGATAAACCAGGGCAAGCTATCCGCTTTTGCATCAATTGAGCGCGGCATGCTCGACCTCGGCCCGGTTTTCCTCGATGGCTACGTCCGCACCGTGCTTGGAGAAGCCCTTGCATGCGGCCTCGAATACGGAATCGTTTCCGGCAAGGGCGTTAACAGCGAGCCTGTCGGGCTTGATAAGGACATCCATGACGGCGTGACCGTCAACACCACGACCGGCTATCCGGTCAAAACGGCAGAAGCCGTTACGTCGTTCGATGTAGCTACATTCGGTGCTTTGGTCGCAAAGCTTGCGAAGAATGAAAAAGACCATGACAAGCCGATCGACTTCGTAAACGGAACCTCGCTCGCCCTGATCTGCAACACGACCACCTATCTGACGAAGGTTCTCCCTGCCACGCGTGCACTGGGAACCGATGGCCTGTACCGCGACAGCTTCCCCGTTGCCACGCATGTAATCAACAGCAACGTGCTGGCAGACGGTATGGCGATCCTCGCCCTACTCGACGAGTACGGAATGTTCGTCGGGATGTCGCGTGGAATCGAGTACAGCGACGAGTTCAAGTTCCTCGATGACCAGCGTTGCTTCAAGATTGTCACCTATGCGACGGGCAAGGCTGCTGACAATACCGCTTCGCTGCTGCTCGATATCAGCAACCTCGCGCCTATGGTCGTTCCCGTCACCGTCAAGGGAACCGTAAACACCAAGACGGTAGCCTAGGAAGGAGCCTGATATGGCCGATGCGAATTCAACCAGGGATGCCGTCAAGCGCAACCTGAACATCACTTGGAGCGACGACACGACGGATGCGCGGATCGCCGACATCATAGCCGCCATGGGGCCGTTCGTCGCAACGCGCATCGGCCTCGCTTCGTCAACCGCCCCGGAAGCCCTCGATGCAGAGGATTTCGGACTGTTCGCCAACGCGTGCTTCTATGAGTGGAACCATGTGAGAGACGACTTTACAACTAACTACGCCGATGACATCATCGCGGCCCGCATCAAGCACGAGACGGCATGGCAGGAGGCGCAGGATGCTCAAGCGCAGTAGCTTCCCGGTTCTCAACGACGGAGTAGCCGTCATCTACCGGGCGACCGATGCCAGAAACGCCCCATCGCTCGACCCTTCGAAGACGGACGGTCTCGAGAAAGTTGCGGGGCTTGCGTTCGAGTCGAAGGCGAATCGGCAGCAAGACGAGGACTTGGCAGATTCAGAAGGATTCTCCCTCACGCGGAAGGTTCGCGTGAGGGATATGCCGCAGCTATCGTCGTCGATGCTCGTCCAGATAAACGGCATCCTCCACGAGATAGGCTACATCGATCGGTCTGATACGTTCGCGTACCTGTACTTGGATGCCGTTACCGTGGACGGTTCTGTGATTTTGCGGTCATACGCAGACGGGCACGACGACATCGGCAACCCGGTGAAAACCCCGGTAGACACTGCCGCATGGTGCCGCAAACGCTCATGGAAGCAGGCGCGC
>Ga0209464_10000552_pt1 | contig 12058 bp, 7 predicted proteins | sample DOMMetBare1Fresh_2_FD_187473 | JGI IMG/M metagenome (GOLD analysis project Ga0209464, IMG submission 187473) | Wetland sediment microbial communities from St. Louis River estuary, USA, under dissolved organic matter induced mercury methylation -... | ecosystem: Environmental > Aquatic >... | reverse complement strand
CAGGTCGATAAAGTCCTGCCAGGTAATTCCTAATTTCGCGGGGAATTTATGCATGTATTTGCTGAATAGCCCTTCGTCAAAGCTATCGTGACCGGCAGGAACAGGCGTATGAACTGTATAAAGGGACGATGCTCGCACAATTTCAAGTGCTACAGGGAAATTCAGTCCGTCTTCTTCAATGAAATCAGCCAAACGCTGTGCGTTGATCAATGCCGCGTGCCCTTCATTGCAGTGGTATACCTCTTTTTTGATACCGAGTTTATTCAACAGGTGAATACCACCCACACCCAGTAAATATTCCTGTTTCATGCGGTTTTCCCAATCGCCACCATAAAGTTGGTGTGTGATGGGGCGGTCCCATTCGCTGTTGAGTTCGAGGTCGGTATCCATCAGGTATAGCGAAATACGTCCGACAGAAACCTTCCACACGTTACAGTACACCGTGTGATCAGCGTAAGGAACTTCAAGAATCAACGGTAGCCCATTTTCATCATTTACCTGTTCTACGGGTAAATGGGTGAAATTTTGCGCTTCATAATTTGCCACCTGCTGTCCTTCCATCGAAAGCGTTTGTGTGAAGTAGCCATATCGGTACATAAAACCGACGGCCACCATATTGATGCGGCAGTCGCTGGCCTCTTTCAGGTAGTCACCAGCCAGAACACCCAAACCACCTGAGTATATTTTCAGGATATTGGTCAAACCGTACTCCATGCTGAAGTAAGCGATTGATGGTTTGCTCAGGTCATAGCCTTTATTTATATATTCTTGGAATTCGGTGTATACTTCGTCTAGTTTAGCCAGGAATGAGGCATCTTTACGTAGTTCCGATAAGCGCTCGTAGCTCACCATCTCGAGTAAAAGAACCGGGTTGTGGGCCGTTTTAGACCATAGTTTCGGATCAATAGAACCAAACAATCGTTTCGCTTCAAAATTCCATACCCACCAGAGGTTTTTTGCAATTTCAGATAGTTTCTGAAGTTCTGCGGGCAATTTTGATTTTACCGTAATGTCTCTCCAGATAGGAGAGTTAGCATTACTAACTTGAATTTTCATAATGTTTAAATTTTAAATTATGCCAATGTTGCAGGCCCTAATTTCCCCTTAATGTTTTCTGAATAGCAATTGTGTAGGCTTCCTGATAATATCTGATAAAGTGCGCCCAATCAGCTTCTGTTGAGAGTTGGAGGGCGTTGTTTCGTATTTCATTTATCTTCTTGTCTGGCAAGTTAATCAATTTTTCGAGATTTTCGCATATTGATGCGGAAACTTCTGACTGATTGTGGTCAGTTCGTTTGATTACAGCAACTCCGCTTTCTATTTCCGAAGAGCCGGTTTGCTTTTCAGCCCAGATTCCAAAACCTGCTAATGAAGTGGTGATCGTCGGTATGGAGAAAGCGATGCTCTCCAGTGGTGTGTAACCCCACGGTTCGTAATAGGAGGGGAATATGGTGGCATCCATCCCGATGAGCAAATCATAATAGGATTCATGGAAAATAGCATCCTGGCCGGTCAGGTATATAGGCACAAAGATGATTTTAACTTTATCTGAAGGTTCATTTCTCAGTCCCAACCATTTTATCTGGTTGATAATTGAGTCGTGTTCGGAATAATGCAGCCAATGCGTAATGTAGGGGTCCTGTAAAGGTGTGGCTGATTTATCTGTGCCTACCAGTCTGTCCACCAACTCTTTTCGCGGAGCAAACATGTGGGCGGGTACAAGAATAAACGCACAGACTTCTCTTTTGAATCCGTCCACTTCTTTCAAGCGGGCTAAAGAATCCACAAAAAGGTCAATTCCTTTATTCTTAAACTCATACCGGCCACCGGTTGCGACGAAGAAGGCATTCTCTTTCGGACGTGAGCCGGTTAATTTCTCGATTACGTTCGAGAGAACATTTCTGGCGTGATCCCGTTTGGTTTTATAATGTCCTGTTTTGGGTACAAAATCATGTTCAAAACCATTCGGCGTAACCACATCTACCGGCTTGTCTAGTAGCTCTGCACACTCTTTAGCCGTGATGTCACTAACGGTAGTAAAGCAATCGACATGGTGGGCGGTTTGTTTTTCCAAAGAATGTTTTGCCCGCATATTGAGTTCACCTGCCATCTGATCTCCATTGAAGTGTTTCAGGTCATCGTAAAGCGGATGGTTATTTCCGGCGATGGAACGGCCAATAGAGGTGGCATGTGTGGTGAATACCGTAGCGATCTGAGGACGATTCTTCTTGATGTATAGTGCTCCCATACCCGTAGTCCATTCATTGAAATGGGCAATCACTTTTTTGTTTTCACCATTGATGAAATGGTACAGGCTTTCGATGACCAGTGCAGAGGCATAAGAAAAGATGCAGGATTCGTCGTAGTCGCCGAAAGCCTGATCCGATTCAACTTTATACCATTCCCATATTTTGGCATAGAGGTAGTTCTTTTTTTCAAATAGAGGTTGGAAGTTGACCAGGATGGCAATGGGTTGTCCGGGAACGTCCCAGCGACCTACACGTACTTTCAGTCCTTCGTTTTCGGCAATTTGTAGCCAGGGCTTCAGTGGTGTTTTAGTCTCGATGAAGTATGGACATTCGTTTTCAGTCCAGACATCCGGTCCGATAAATATCAATTTATCATCTACCAGATTTTGCAGCGTTTTCGCACGGGTTGAGAGTACCGTATAGATGCCTCCGATTTTATTGCATACCTCCCAGCTGACTTCAAATATATAATCCGGTGTAATATATGTCATGCTAATATCATATTTGTAATAGATTGAATAAGACCAACTCAATCAGCTACAAAATTATCTGAAAAAATTTCTTAGACACGAAAATTGAGCGGTGTTTTTTATGTTGTAGAAGATGAATGTGGGGTTTAAAGGGTTGGTTTTGTATTCAACTGACTTAAAACCAGTTGTTTGGTGTGGTTGTAGATTTATTTCTAAATTGAGCGACAAGTGTCTTTTTAACATATTTGTCATCTGGAAACTGCAGTTTTGAAGGGATTGAAAATGAGACTTTTGTCTGAATTGTGTTTGTTCTGATTCTCTGAAGCTGTAGGTGTTTGTCAGAATGAGTCTAAAATGATGCGATTTGTATCAAAAAGAAGCTTCTCGGATTGTTCATGAAGTAATTCGTGTACAGGTATCTTTTTTGATAAAATTCAATATTGTCAAAGTTACCCGGAGATCCGTTTGATATTAAACGGGTTTCGATAGTTCAGCTTTTGGATTAGATGTTTTGGAGCGGAGTACTTTTTAGGTGTAAATAGAAACAGGAGTTCATTTGTTTGAATATCCTATCAAGGGACAAGTTTAATGCTAAACGGGATTTCACATTCAAGTTTTAGTTTTGGAGTTTGCTCTGTAAGCATTGACTCAGGCGTTAGTAAAAACAGTAGTTCATTAGCCTCCTCAACTTTTACGTTGGCATGCCCCGAAGCAATCATCCCGATTTTTTCTGCCGCAGCATAGGATATATCAATAACACGAGTATGCGAGAATGGGCCACGATCGGTTACTTTTACTACCACGAATTTACCATTATCCAGATTGGTTACTTTGAGCAATGTACCTAACGGGTAATTGCGATGAGCAGCCACGAAATCTTTGGCATCATATCGGTCTCCGTTGGTCATTTTTTTACCGATCAACTTATGGGAATAGAATGAAACGCGCCCTGTCTCCTGGGCGGAAATATGATGCCAAAAGGATAGGAAAAGGAGTAAAATAGCCTTGTATAATCTCATGCAAAATAGTATTGTATTTTGCAAAGATATATAATTCAGTGGATTACACAATACCCTGCTCCATCATGGCGTGGGCCACTTTCATGAAACCCGCTATATTTGCTCCTTTCATATAGTTGATGTAGCCGTCCGGTTGAGTGCCGTATTTTACACATTGATCATGGATGTTAATCATGATCTGGTGCAACCGGCTATCCACCTCGGTGGCTGGCCAGGAGAGGTGCATTGCGTTTTGCGTCATTTCAAGGCCGGAGGTACTGACTCCTCCCGCATTTACGGCCTTGCCGGGGCCATAGAGGACTTTATGTTCAATAAAAAGGTCTATTGCTTCGGGGGTGCAGCCCATATTCGAAATCTCGGCAACGCATAAGACGTTGTTGTTAATTAAAGAACGGGCATCGCTTCCGTCCAGTTCGTTTTGTGTAGCGCAGGGAAGAGCGATATCCACTTTTTGCTCCCAGGGCCTTTTCCCTTCAAAGAATTGAACCCCATACTGTTCGGCGTAAGGTTTGACCTCGTCATTACCACTGGCGCGAAGTTCCAGCATATAGTCTATCTTTTCGCCCGACACACCCTTGGGGTCATAGATGTAACCGTCTGGTCCGGATAAGGTAACTACTTTAGCCCCCATTTGGGTTGCCTTTAATGTAGCACCCCAGGCTACATTGCCAAAGCCCGATATGGCGATGGTCTTTCCTTTGATGTCATGTCCATTTGCATGCAGCATGCGATCTACAAAATACAATCCGCCATATCCGGTAGCTTCCGGTCGAATGAGAGAACCGCCGTATTCGAGTCCTTTACCGGTAATGGTACCGGTATGTTCGCGAACCAGTTTTTTATACATGCCGTATAAATAACCTATTTCGCGGGCTCCCACGCCTATATCTCCGGCCGGAATGTCCATGTTGGGGCCAATGTTGTGACAGAGTTCCAGCATGAATGCCTGACAGAAGCGCATCACTTCAGAGTCGGATTTTCCTTTGATGTTAAAATCGCTTCCACCTTTGGCGCCGCCCATGGGTAATGTCGTCAGAGCATTTTTAAAAATCTGTTCAAAGCCGAGGAATTTGAGGATAGACAGGTTTACCGAAGGGTGAAAGCGCAATCCGCCTTTGTATGGTCCGATGGCGTTGTTGAATTGTACGCGATACCCCAGATTTACCCGGACATCACCGTGGTCATCGACCCAGGGAACACGAAACGTGAAAATGCGGTCAGGTTCGATCAGCCGTTCGATAATTTGAGCTTTTTCAAATTCCGGGTGCTGATTGTAAATCTCTTCGATAGAGATGAGAACTTCTTTTACTGCCTGCAAATACTCTGCTTCGCCCGGATGCCTGGCTTCCAGATCGAACATCAATTTGTCAATTGTCATAGAACTACCGCATTATATGTTTGCTAAATGTATTTTCCGGGGAACCGATTGATGAACTGTATTGTTTTGCTCATATATAGAATCCGAATTCTAATATATAACAATTAAAGAGGCTCTGTTGTACTCAGTTTGGCCGGGTATTTTCATAGCGGAAACAACCAAGTCTATATTTATCGTGAAATCAAAAAAGATTGACCATTTTTTGCTCAAAGACACCTCATTTGCCAATCTGATGCAAATGCGGATATACAACGTTCTACTTATCGCCCGTAAGTATGAGGCTTTTATGTTGGAGGATGACAGTCGCATAGACGAGAAGATTTTTTTGGAATACGTATCGTTAAACCTTCGCTATCCGCCACGGTTTACGTTGGTGGTGGATGAGGTGGAGGCGTTGGCGGAACTTAATATCCGAAATCATGATTTGGTTATAGTGATGCCTGGAAGCGATAATTTTGATATTTTTTCAGGAGCTAAACGGGTGAAGGAACAGTTTCCCCGTATACCGATCGTAGTGCTGACGCCATTTTCCAGGGAGGTGACCATTCGCTTGTCGAAAGAAGATTTATCGGCGATTGATTATGTATTCAGTTGGTTGGGCAATGCTGATCTGCTGCTGGCCATAATCAAGTTACTTGAAGATAAAATGAATGCAGAGGCTGATATGGACTCGGTGGGAGTGCAGGCAATTCTGGTGGTGGAGGATAATATCCGTTTTTATTCCTCTATGCTTCCTCACTTGTATAAAATTATCCTGAAGCAATCGCAGGAGTTTTCGAAAGAGGCGCTGAATGAGCATGAGATGATGTTGCGGATGCGGGGGCGTCCCAAGATTTTGTTGGCGCGAACCTATGAGGAGGCAATTTCCATTTACCAAACCTGTAACCAAAATCTCTTGGGGGTAATCTCGGATATTAGCTTTATGCACGATGGGGTGAAAGATAAGCAGGCGGGCATTCAGTTTTGCAGTTATATCAGAAAACGGGATCCTTTTTTACCGATCATCATGGAGTCGTCAGATACGCAAAATCAGTTGCATGCCGAAAATCTTCAGGCTGCTTTTCTTGATAAAAACGCGAAGACATTTCCCCATGAATTACAGGAGGTGGTCATGCGGAACTTTGGCTTTGGCGATTTTGAGTTCATTAATCCGGAAACCAAAGAGGTGGTGCTTACAGTCCGGGATTTAAATGAACTACAACATCGCCTGTCAGACATACCACGTGATTCCATTCTGTATCACGCCTCGCATAACCATATTTCGAGATGGCTCTATTCGCGGGCTATTTTCCCGTTGGCGGAATATATAAAGCATCACAGTTTTTCGGATTTCGAGACCTTTGAAGCCGGGCGGGAGGCATTGTATAATGCCATTGTCAGCTATCGCCAGATGCGGAATCAGGGAATTGTGGCCATCTTCAGAAAAGATCGTTTTGACCGATACAGCCATTTTACCCGCATCGGGAATGGCTCATTAGGTGGCAAAGGGCGCGGACTGGCCTTTATAGACAATCTGATCAAGAGGCACAAAGAGCTGGAATCTCTATTGGATGTCCCTATCCGGATTCCTAAAACATTAGTCTTATGCAGTGATATTTTTGAAGAATTTATGGAAAGTAACGGGCTTTATCCGTTGGCCCTGAGCAATCTGCCGGATGAGGAGATTCTGTCTCACTTCTTGCAGGCACAGTTGCCCGATTCGCTCCATGAAGATTGCAAAGCTTTTGCCGAAGTGGTAAAGACGCCTATCGCCATCCGCTCTTCCAGTACGTTGGAAGATTCACATTATCAACCCTTTGCCGGCGTGTATAAGACCTATATGATACCGCAAAGCGACGATATAGAGGTTACATTGCGCATGATTAGCGTGGCGGTAAAGTCAGTATATGCTTCCGTTTTTTATCAGGAGAGCAAGGCTTATCTTCAGGCAACACAGAATATGGCGGATGAGGAAAAGATGTCCATAATCCTTCAGGAAGTGGTGGGGAAAGACTTTGGAGAGCGCTATTATCCCTCATTTTCGGGGGTCGCGCAGTCTATCAATTACTATCCGATCAACGGTGAAAAGATAGAGGACGGAGTGGCAAATATCGCTTTGGGATTGGGGAAATACATTGTCGATGGGGGAGTGACACTCCGGTTCTCACCCAGTCATCCGCAGCATGTGCTTCAACTGAGTACACCTGCAATGGCTTTAAAAGAGACGCAGGCGAAATTTTATGCGCTTGACAAACATATTCCTGAAATCCCATTTCCTGTAAATGATGGTTTTAACCTCCTGCAACTGAATCTGAAGGAAGCCGAAAAAGATGCCACTCTTCAGCCGTTGGCTTCCACTTTTGATCTGCAAAATCAATTGATTCGGGATAGTTGGTACGAGGGAGGGCGAAAATTGGTGACCTTCAGCTCCATACTCAAATACAATACTTTTCCACTGGCCGATATGCTCCGGCAAATACTGCTGATCGCCCACGAAGAGATGGGGTGTCCGGTTGAGATCGAGTTTGCAGTGAATCTGGATGATCCGGAAATTTCCAAAGGTGCATTCTATTGGTTACAAATCCGTCCAATAGTCAATCCCAATAAGGCTTTATCGGCTGATTTTAGTGATGTTTCCCCCACCAACGCGATAATCTATTCGGAGAAAGCGTTGGGGCACATGGTGGTTTCGGATGTCACTGATATCATTTATGTAAAAAGCAAGGGATTTCGCCCGCTTAATAATCCTGCCATTGCTCTGGAGATAGAACGGCTGAATCAACAATTTACGGAACAGGGTGCCGGGTATATTCTGGTTGGTCCGGGGCGGTGGGGTACAGCTGATCCGGCTCTGGGTATTCCGGTAAAATGGGCGCAGATTTCATCTGCCCGCCTGATTGTAGAGACAATTCTGGATAAATATCGCATAGACCCCAGTCAGGGAACGCATTTCTTTCAGAACCTGACATCGTTTGGGGTAGGTTATTTTACGGTAAATCCTTTTCTGAAGACCGGCTTTTTTGATGAGCATTTTCTGGAACAGATGCCGGCGGTATATGAATCGGAGTTTGTCCGGCAAGTAAGATTCAGTGATCCGCTCGTCATTAAGATAAACGGGAAGAAGGGAATAGGCATGGTGAAATAAAAACGAAACGGGTTGAAGAAAAGCCTTCAACCCGTTTCGTTTTATTTGTCGTTTAATAATCCCAGCAGGTACTGACCGTAAGCTGTCTTATCTAATGCTTTTCCCAATCTGAAAAGTTGCTCATTGTCGATCCATTTGTTTCTCCATGCAATCTCTTCGATACAGGAAACATAGAAGCCTTGTCTGTTTTGAATGGTTTCTACAAAGTTGCCGGCTTCGAGCAGGCTGTCGCAGTTTCCGGTGTCTAACCAGGCAAATCCACGCCCGAATAGTTGCACTTTAAGCGTGCCTTCTTCCAGATACAAGCGGTTGAGATCGGTGATTTCCAATTCGCCCCGAACCGAAGGTTTCAGGCTTTTGGCTTTGGCTACCACATTGGAATCGTAGAAATAGAGCCCCGGCACAGCATAGTGGGATTTCGGATGCTCCGGTTTTTCTTCCAGGCTAACGACTTTATTGTTTACGTCAAATTCGACTACGCCGTAGGCGCGTGGGTCTTTGACTGCGTATCCGAATATGCAGGCTCCTTTATCAATTGAAGCTGCTTGCTTGAGCATGGTCGAAAATCCTTGTCCGTAAAACATATTATCCCCTAGGATCAGACATCCGGCTTCTCCGTCCAGGAACTCTTCTCCCAAAACGAAGGCTTCTGCCAGTCCGTTTGGTTTTTCCTGAATGATATAGGAAAAACTCATCCCCAGCTCTTCTCCCGTACCGAGCAAATCTCTGAACATCGGCAAGTCCCGGGGGGTTGAGATAACCAGTACTTCGCGGATTCCCGCCAGCATTAGTGTGGATAATGGATAGTAGATCATGGGTTTGTCGTAAACCGGCATGATTTGTTTGGATATGGCTTTTGATAAGGGATACAGTCGTGTCGCACTTCCTCCGGCCAGGATAATTCCTTTCATTGTTTGTATGTATTAGTCTTTATGATCTTGATTTAAATCAGGTAAATACGATCCCTCTACCTGTAAGATTTCGGCAAAGATAAAACTTTGCTGTGTATGATTTATGAAGAAAACAAAAAAAAGATACAAAAATCAACTCCGGTCTGCTACTGATTCAAAATTGTCTTATCTTTGTAACGATTTACACCGTAAGCGCTATCCTTGCGCACAGACTCAATAAATCCAACTATTTTTTTTTAGCATTACTTTTTTAAGGCTGATACCCAAGCGAGTCTTTTCGCTTTTTTCTTTATCATTTTCCCCAACAAAGATTATATTGTAACATCCATGTTTACATCTGAAGAATTAAACTCTAAGGTTTTAACTGAGCTTAAAACTATGGCAAAAGGAATGGGCTTAAAGCGTGTCGATACGCTTAAGAAAGATGAACTAATCAATAAGATAATCGAGAATCAAAAGCCGGCAACCTCTGCTGAGCCTATTCCCGAAAGCCCGGCCGAAGCCACATCTGCCGGAGAGGACAAAAAACGGCGTACCCGTATTAAATCAGCTTCACCATCTGATAAGGGAGCTCCGAAGGCGAATGTCGAGGTGGCTCCTGAGGCTCCGGTTGAAGCGCCGAAAGAGACAGCTGCTTCTACTGAAGTGAATGCACCTCAATCGGCAGCACCGCGCCAGCAACAGCAGGACTCCAGGCAATTTTCCGCCCCCAAGCTATCCCAATATTTCCATAATAAAAAAGATATTGTCGTACACCGCTCTTTCAAAAAAGAACAGGAAGAGAAACCTATTTTGCCGGACATTCAGGTGGATGCAGATGTGGCTGATGAAGAGATTGTTCCTTCGCTTCAAGGTGTAGCCATCGTTGAAAGCGAGATGAACGTAGAGCCGCCACAAGAGCCGCAACCTCAGGTAGGGCCGGATAACCGTCAAAACCGCAGTCGTTTCGGTAATGGAAAACATCACGAAAAGCCATACGAATTCGAAGGGATACTGATCGGAAACGGTGTGCTTGAAATTATGCCCGACGGATATGGTTTTTTGCGTTCGGCAGACTATAATTTCCTTACTTCTCCGGATGATATCTATGTTTCCCAGTCACAAATCCGCCTTTTTGGATTGAAAACCGGGGATTTGGTGGAAGGAGCTATTCGCCCTCCCAAGGAAGGTGAGAAATATTTTCCTTTGGTAAAGGTGGAAAAAATCAACGGACGCTCTCCTGAGTACGTGCGTGACCGAATTCCTTTTGACTTCTTGACTCCGCTTTTCCCGGATGAAAAATTCAATCTTTGCAGGGGGAGAAACGATAGCTTGTCTATGCGTGTCGTAGATATGTTTTCTCCTATCGGAAAAGGGCAGCGTGGATTGATCGTTGCACAGCCCAAAACGGGTAAAACGATGTTGCTGCAAGAGATTGCCAACTCGATAGCCGCCAACCATCCGGAAGTGTATATGATTATCCTTCTGATTGACGAGCGCCCTGAAGAGGTGACCGATATGGCCCGCAGTGTACGTGCAGAGGTTATTTCATCGACATTCGATGAGCCCGCTGAGCGTCACGTGAAAATTGCCAGCATCGTATTGGAAAAGGCGAAACGTATGGTAGAGTGTGGTCATGATGTGGTGATATTGCTTGACTCAATTACCCGTCTTGCACGAGCATACAACACCGTTTCACCGGCTTCAGGTAAGGTGCTTTCCGGTGGTGTGGATGCCAATGCGCTTCATAAACCAAAACGTTTCTTTGGTGCGGCACGTAATATTGAAAACGGTGGTAGCCTGACTATTATTGCTACGGCGTTGACCGAAACCGGCTCTAAAATGGATGAGGTAATCTTTGAAGAGTTTAAAGGTACCGGTAATATGGAGCTGCAACTGGATCGTAAGTTGTCAAACCGTCGTATCTTCCCTGCTGTGGATATCACAGCTTCCAGCACCCGTCGTGACGACCTGTTGCTTGATCGCGATACGCTTAACCGCATGTGGATTATGCGTAGCTACCTGTCGGATATGAATTCGGTAGAGGCTATGCAATTTATCTCTGACCGTATGAAAAAGACCATAAATAATGAAGAGCTATTGCTCTCGATGAACGATTAATATTTTCGTTGGAAATAATATCATAAAAAAACCTGCTTCAACGAAGCAGGTTTTTTTATGCGCTCACAATATCTATATCCTGTGTTGATATCGGAAGTTTATTGGATCTCCGGAAAACAAAGGTGCAGAGCACCGTAATGTCAGATCCGTTGGATTTATAGGTCCCTATCCGTATATTCGTTTAAGATAATCATTGCTAAGTGGACGAAATCGTTATCTTTGCTATTCAAACTTAAATGAAAAAACAATGGCTAATAAAAGAAATCTGAAGAAAGCGGTTCACCAGGTGACTGCAGCTCTCTTTTCGGAGTGTATTATTTTCAAGGAATTTATTCCCGGAGTGGATACAGATAGAGCTGATAAAGTGTTGGATAAGATCCTTGACTTTCAGCAGGAACACCTCAGCCGTGTAAATAGATATGGTGGAAAAGAGGATACAAAACTCGTGAAAGCTTACTTCAAAAAGCTTACTGCTGATATTACCACAGAGGCTCAAGCTATTTTTAAAGAGATCAATGAGTTGAGTAAATGAGACGTTTTCTGAGCCGAGCCGTTTTCCGGATCATTGGATGGCGTCAAAATGTAACCGTGGATATTCCCGGGAAGTGCGTAATTTGTGTGGCACCTCACACCAGCAACTGGGATTTTATTTTAGGGAAACTTTTTTACACCTCAATTGGTAAAACGGCATCGTTTCTGATCAAGGATAGCTGGTTTTTCTTTCCGGTAGGTCAGCTCTTAAAATCAATGGGGGGCGTTCCGGTAAACCGGGAGCAAAGCGGAGGTCTTAAGGAACAACTGGCTCAG
>Ga0209464_10000549_pt1 | contig 12097 bp, 6 predicted proteins | sample DOMMetBare1Fresh_2_FD_187473 | JGI IMG/M metagenome (GOLD analysis project Ga0209464, IMG submission 187473) | Wetland sediment microbial communities from St. Louis River estuary, USA, under dissolved organic matter induced mercury methylation -... | ecosystem: Environmental > Aquatic >... | reverse complement strand
GATAGTCAGTTCTGTTGAAATATCTCCTGGCATTAAGATAAAATGATGTTGTAACACCTATATCCTTAAAATAGAAGTAACCTCTGCCTGAAAGCCACCAGTTGCCCAGATATTTTTCGAGTGAGATGGTTCCTATAAATATGTCACCTGTAAAATGGTAATAGTTCACGCCTGCCGATACGGCCCACCCTGCCGGCAATGTCTGCCATAGTTCAAGGGCAGCCCTGTGCCTTGGGAAATAAGTGCCGGGACTGTAGGCGTAAGCCATATAGGCATAATTACTTTTGGTGAGTGTGGGCCAGGCCTCAACACTGTACTGGAGGTCTGTGGCATTTACAGGTGAAGGCTCTCCAATTATAATATTACCTGCATTCACGCCTGCCACTACTGTGCCCCATGAGAAACGGTGACCGGCACCGGCGTTGAAAACCTGCCAGAACCTGTCGTATGGTGTTTTATAGGTGTCAAAAGTATAACCTGCCCTGATGTCAGTGGGAGGAGTATCCTCCTCAGCGGCTTTGCGTGACCATCTCTTTATGTCATGTACAGCTGCCAGAGCATCCCTGTTGTCAGGTTCTGTCAGAAGCAGTGTGTCAATTACAGCCGCCGCCTCCTCATAATCATTCTGCCATGCCAGAATACGGCCGAGCAATATCCTCGCATCACCATATCCGGGGTACTGCCTGACAAGATTTCGTGCCGAGATTTCTGCACCGGCATAATTTTCTGATGAAGCCATTGACCTGATCCGGGCATACTCAGCCTCCGGGTCGGTTATTGACTGTGAAAATGCTGCCTGAGGCGAAAAACACCCGAGGGTGAGAATAAGAAGAATTGACAGATAAAAGAATCTGTGCATCGGTTACTGTTTTATTACAGAGCTGATCATTCTGACCAGTTCATCAGGATTAAAAGGCTTTATTATATATCCGTTAACGCCGAGTTCACCTGCCTGTTTCTGGATCTGTGCGTCACTGAACGCTGATAATATAAGTACCGGAGTCTTCTTCTGCAGGTCGCTGCGCAGATACTTAACAAGTTCCAGGCCACTGTGATACGGAAGGTGGATGTCAACAATCACCAGGTCATAGTTGTTGTTATTAAGCATCCCGATAGCCAGGTTACCATCTTCTGCGGTCATTGTCTGGTAACCTTCACGTTCCAGTACTACTGAAATGGTTCTGGATGCCATTTTATTGTCTTCGCAGATTAATATCTTCATCTGTTCTGCCATAGTATTCCTGTCAGAAATAACAGTTAATTTTTTATAGTTGCTGCAGGAAAATCCGGCCTTCAAAATTGACCATAAAAAACGGGATGACCAAGCAATGTGAGGTCATTTTGACCGGTGTTGATAATTCATTGATTAACTGCTATCATCATTAGGACAAAGACTTAATCAAGCTCTTTGATTCTTATGTTCCTGAACCGGACAACCGACCCGTGTCCCAAAAAACCGATATGGCCTGTTTTGTTTTTAAGTCCCGGATGATCTGATTTGTCAATCGTTCCGTTTATTATGGCTTCAGCTATATCACCGTCAACTATTACATTACCGTTCAGAATGACTTTTATTCTCGTTCCGTTGACAATAACCTCCTGGTTGTTCCATTCGCCAAGGGGTTTGAGGAAACCCTTTTTTGCCGGTATGACACCGTACACTGATCCGTGGTACTGGTATTCATGAAGGTTTGCATAGATCGGTGCGGTGTTGTCAAGAATCTGAAGTTCCATCCCCACATATGCTGCATCACCGGTGAGGGGAGCTCTGATGCCGAGACCGTTATTTGCCCCTGGCGTCAGCTGAAACTCAAACCTGTAAATAAAATCAGCATACTCTTTTTCGGTATAGAGATTGCCTCCTGAACCTTTCCCGGGTTGAATTACTATTTCCCCGTCCTCTGCAATGTACGATACCTTATCGCCTACCCAGCCATCGAGATTGCGGCCGTTAAACAGGGAGACAAAGCCATCAGCTTTTTCTTCAGGGGTAAGTTTATATTCGGAACTGCTTATTTCCCTGATCCATATATCCCTGAATGCCAGATCAGTACCGTGAGCCTGCAGCTCAACCGGACCTTTTTCGAAAATTGGGATAGCCCGGTTCCAGTAGTTCTCAAGGGTGACATCGTCAGTCACTGGTTCTCCGTTCAGCCATACCGAGACCTTTTCTCCTGTCATAATTATGCGGAAGGTGTTCCATTCACCCACCGGATTATCTGCCACCTTCAGCGGTTTTGACGGATTCACCTGGTTGTTGTACAGGCCGCCGGAGCCAACCTGTGCTCCCACTTCCGTCCTTGAGGTGTCCCATATCTGTACCTGTGGTGAACCGCGCAGGTAAATGCCGCTGTCACCCTTCTTCGTTATGCGCCAGTCGACAAAAAGTTCAAAATCGCCGTAATCATTCGCCGAGCACAGGTTGGCTCCGGCGCCCGTGAACCAGATCATGCCGTCCCTGACACTCCAGTTTTCGGTCATCCGCTTATCAGCCTCCTTCTGCTGTTTTGCCAGTTCCGCCGGCTTCATCGCCGCCCTTGAAACCGGATCCCCTACGAGCCCCTTCCATCCTGACAGGTCTTTCCCGTTAAAGAGGGAGACAAATTTTTCTGCCGGCGGAAGACCCAGATTGTCAATAGCATCTCCGGCTGCTGTCCTGACCACCTCTGAGCTGTCTGCAAGATAAGCTGAGACAAAGAAAAGAGCAGGTTGTATTTTCTGGGTACCTGCAACAGTAATCATTTCAGCACGGGCATCAGGTGCAAGTGCCCAGGGAGCTATCTTTTTCAGGAGAAGGATTCTGCGCTCCGGAGTCATATCAGCAGCTGACACCATCCTCAGGTATGCATCAAAGGCTGGCCTCTCATAGGTCTTGTTGCCTGATGCACAAATATCAAACAGTGCTGCAGCGGCTGACGGCTCGGGCCAGTGAGCCAGTGCATCGAAACATACATCACGGATTTCAGCGCTGCCGTTTTCAAATTCCCTGACAACCCTTTGCAGAGCTTCATCACCTGCCGTAACAGTAAGGAGAGGAATAAGTTTAATCCTGTCGGCACCCTTGTCGAGTGCTGTCAGAATCACATCCGACCTTCCTCCGGTTCCGTTGCATCTCATGGAGGCAGAGGTGATGGCATTGCTTATTTCGGTTATCTCAGCCCTTTCCGTTGTTGTAACAAGCATCCTGATAAGGGTCTCCTGATCACTGTACCCTGCAACATTTTTCAGAGCCGTGAGAGCGGCAGCCCTTACCCCCGGGTCGTCACTCTCAACGTATGGCAGAACGGTTTTGAAATAATCATGGTTTCCTGACCAGCCGAGAAGCCAGATCAAAGTTACCGTTGCATGGCCCTTTGATGCCGGGAGACTGGCAGCAACCTTTCCAATATTGTCCTTGTCAAGAATTGTCATAAGCGAGTTTGCAGCAGCCCAGTGTCCCTCTTCAGAGTCATACTTCAGTATCCAGGCCAGAAGCGGGTCAACTGCTTTGTTTCCCTCGATCTTCGTAAGCGCCGAAACGGCTTCCGAAGAAATATCATGGGAGCGTTCATTCAGTGCCTTATGTAACAGAGGAACTGCCAGGGCATCTCCCCTTTCACCAAGCATAAAGAGTATCTCCGGTTTGGCCTCGGGGCGTACCTTTTGATACCTGTTTATCCATTTTTTCGTGACATCCTCACCGGGAATCTGGCTGGCGAGTCTTATTACTCCGCCCCGGATTGCGATATCCGGATCATTGATGGCATCAAGCAGCATAGGTAGCGCATCTTCGCCTTTAACAGCAACTGCCACACTCATTGCAGCAAGTCTCTGATTGGCGGTCTCAGGGGTGTTACTTTTTGATATTACAAGGGAGGTGATTTTCTCCATCGTCCTGACCTCACCGGCCAGTCCTGCCTGCCGTGCATAGAAAAGCAGCGCCGACACGGAGCCTGTAGGTTCCCATTTGTAACCGGCATCTTCTGCAGCCTTCATCAATACAGGAAGGGCTTCTTCATTTCCGCTGCCGGCCAATGCCAGCAGTGCGGCAGATTTCTCCGGCTGGGAGCCTTTTTCATACCATCTGATATAACCCGGCAATGCCTGTCCGTAACCCTTAATGCCAAGGGCGTCCATGATCTGCCCGGCACACGGGCATGTATCAGTATCCAGGGCAGAGGCCAGCATTCCCTGCGCCTTCGCTGTTCCGATTGCTTCAAGGGCCATCACGGCATCGCTGCACATAACCTCATGGGTGACAAACGGTTTCAAAACTTCCAGGGCAGCGTCCGAACCGATCAGATTCAGCTGCCGGATAAAGAATGTCCTGACCTCATAGCTGACAGCTGACCTGATAAAATCAAGGCACTGCTCCTCCCATACTTTTTTCTTCGCTATGTCAGATCCTTTGGAAAGGTATCCTGTGAGTGACGAAACCGCATATCTTGCCCGGGAATCATCACCTGTTCCCGCCTGTATTACCTGTTCACAAATAAGGGAGATGCCCCTGGCACCAAGGGAGTACATCTCTTCCATCAGTGCATTCAGATGCTCCTGATCTTTTGCCGGCATTTTAGCAAGGAGATCGGCAACTTTGGTCTCTATAGTCCTTACGTCCTGTGCACCTGCTGCGCCGGAAACCGCAAAGAGAACTGCTGATAATAATAACGTGCTTAAAATCTTCATGATACTTTATTTATTCAGATATGCCATCCGCCTCTCATGGGCTGGTTGATCAGGGCATTGGCCCCGTCGTCATCAATGAATCTCTGTTTGACCGGATCGAATTTCAGGCTCCGGCCGAGCCGAAGGGCAATAACACCCATATTGACAATTGTGCAGGACCTGTGACCGTTAGTCTCATTAAGTGCAAACGGCTTGCGGGTTCTCACCGATTCGGAAAATACTGTCACCTGAGGTTCAGGGTCAGGAAGGGCATCAATAAGCTTCTGCAGGTTGGGCACATCGGAAATGAATCCCTTGAATATTTTGCCGTAAGGGCCCTCGATAAACGCTGCTCCCGTATCCCTGTTCTCTCCGTCAAGTATTATGCTGCAACCATCTTCATAAGTATAGGTGATCCTTCTCCACGACCCCACAGCATCATAATGCTGCTGCGGCGCTTCAATTTCCACAGATACCGGGGAAGTATCATCCTTGCCGAGCAGATACTGGACGGGGTCAAGATAATGCTGCCCCATGTCTCCCAGTCCGCCGCCGTCATAATCCCAGTAACCCCGGAATTTAGCATGGACCCTCTCAGGATTATAGGGCTTGTAGGGTGCAGGGCCGAGCCAGAAATCATAATCGAGTTCCTGCGGGACTATAGCGGGCTCCAGATTGGTAAGTCCGCTCCAGTAGAATTTCCAGTCATAACCTGTGATTCCGCTTACAGTAACCTTTAACGGCCATCCCAGTACATTGCTTCCAATTATCTTTTTAAGTGGTTTTACTGCAGTGCCAAGACCGTAGAACTGACTTTTGAACCTGAACCAGGTATTAAGCCTGAACATTCGTCCGTTGGCCCTCACGGCCTCAATCACCTTCTGACCCTCTCCGATTGTTCGGGTCATCGGTTTCTCGCACCATATATCCTTCCCTGCCTCAGCAGCCATTTTTGCCATAATCCCGTGCCAGTGCGGCGGCGTGGCTATATGAACGATGTCAATGTCAGGCCTGGCGAGGAGCTCCCTGAAGTCGTGATAACCTGTTACTCCCTTACCCCCGGTTTCGACAGCATTTTTAAGATGCAGGGCATCAACATCACACACTGCGAGAAGCCTGGTCCCTTCGTAGGGAATATGCCCCATGCCCATCCCGCCTACGCCGATGATGCCTTTTGTCAGCTGATCGCTGGGAGCCAGGAATCCCTGCCCTCCCATTACATGACGCGGAATGATTGTCAGGGCCAGACCTGTCATTGCTCCCTTCCTCAGGAAGTCACGTCTTCTTATTGAATCTTTCTTCATTTATTGTTATAATGAAAAGAATAAACTTATACGTGTAAATATAAAAATTTATACCGGAGACTTTTAATGTCTTTTAACAGGTTAAACCCTAAACTGAAATATTTTTTTATCTACTTTTAGTAATTCACGAATTAATCACAGATATATGAAAAGACTTCTCGGCATAACGGTTCTCTGTCTGCTCATTATGTCACGTGTGACTGCTCAGGCAGATTTCCCCGTACTGGGTCTAAGTATTGCCGCCCCGGCACATGAAAACACAAAGGATTTTGAGAAATTCATCAGGGAAGACCTGGCGCCCCTCGGCGTTAACACCCTGGTCCTCCGTGTCGATTATAACTATTCCTACGAAACCCATCCTGAGCTCAGGGATGAGAACCCGCTGACGAACCAGGATGTGAAATTACTGGTACGAACCTGTAAAGAGCTTGGCATTAAGATTATCCCTCAGATCAACCTTCTCGGGCATCAGTCGTGGCATTCCGAGGCAGGAAAACTTCTCGAAGTTTATCCGCAGTTTGATGAGACTCCGTGGGTGACACTTCCCGAAAAATATGAATGGCCAAACGCCGACGGCCTCTACTGCAAGAGTTACTGCCCGCTTCATCCCGATGTTCACAAGGTAGCCTTCGATATTGTCGGTGAACTTGTTGATGTATTCGAGACTGACGCATTTCACGCCGGGATGGATGAGGTATTCTATATCGGCGAGGACAGATGCCCCAGGTGTTCGGGAAGAGATAAAGCCGAACTGTTTGCCGGTGAGGTGAATGCAATCAGAAACTTTCTTGCCTCAAAAGATGCAAAGCTCTGGATATGGGGCGACAGGCTGATAGACGGGAAGCAGACAGGTTACGGCATGTGGGAAGCGAGCATGAACAATACACACCGTGCCATTGATATGATATACAAAGATGTGGTGATCTGCGACTGGCATTATGAACGTCCGGACCTGTCAGCAGTGTGGTTTGCGTTCAAGGGATTCACTGTGCTGACATGCCCCTGGCGCACACCGGAAGTGGCTCTTAAGCAGGTTGAGAACACCAGGCTTTTCATTGAGTCTTCGAACAATGCAATGAAGGAGCGCTACGCAGGGATACTGCAGACCGAATGGGGCAGTGCTGAAGCTTTTATGCGTGACTTCAGGGAGATTAAGAAAAACGGGGCCGCGCCGGAGAACCTGAAAAATAGCGGCGCCAATACATTCTATATTATTACCAGGAAGCTCCATTAACCTGAAACGGGCATTATCTATTTCAACATACTGCTTTTTGATCTTGGAATTGAAGTATTTTTTTTTAACCTTTATTTCTGAATCTACTAAAGTCATTATTATGCAAGGAAAAAGACTGGCAGGAATAACCCTGCTGTTGATATCAGTCACCTGGCTGCCAGGTCATTCGCAGGACTACATAAAATATGGTCAGATCGATCCGAAATACTTCACGGAAGAAAAATGCAGCTTCGATACAACGGCAAATGCATACTTTATCTTCAACGAGCAGACCTCAATCTTTTTCTATAATGAGAGAAACATTGAATATGCTCCTACCGGATTACTCGTGCACGGGACAGATTACCGGTACAATGTACATTTGCACCGGGCTATAAAGTTCATTGGAGAGGATGCCGTTTCGACATGGGGAAATTTTTCATATTCATATAATCCTAAATATGAGAAAATAGAGAATGTCAGAGGCTTCACATACAACATGGAGAACGGTAAACTTGTGAAAAGCAAGCTTGAAAAAAACCAGATTGTTTATGAGGCTGTCAGTGAAACCAGAAAAACACTTAAAGTGTCAATGCCTAATATTAAGAAAGGGGCAGTCATGGAACTTGAAGTAGATATTTCCTCGGATGATTTTTACACTTCCGGACCGTGGCAGATTCAGCACACCATACCGGTTGAAAAGAGTATTCTGGTGCTGAAAAGGCCGGAATACTTCAATTACAACAGGATTTTCAAAGGTTATTACCCTCTCAAGCCCAAATATTCGGAATTATTGGTGGAAGTACCGATAACTGTAAAAGTACAGTCACAGGGATCGACTAATTCAGAAAAAAGGACAATAACATACAGGGAATATACAGAAGAGTACCTGGTGGAAAAGTTGCCTGCCTTCCCCATCGAGCCTTATCTCTCCACACCCAGAAATTACATGTCAAGTCTTATGTTTGAATTGTCTTTCACAAACTTCCCGAATTCTGTTAAAGAGACCTTCAACTCTTCATGGGAGGCCGTCAATACTCAACTGCTGGAGGATGATAATTTCGGCCGGCAGATTTCAAACACAGGTTTTCTAAAGGATCAGGCCGAGGCCCTTAAGAAAAACGAAACCGATAATCAGACACTCATCAATTCGTGTTTTGAATATGTCAGGAACAACATAACCTGCAATAATTTAATTGGGATCTTCTGTGATGAGACCATCAAGGATGTGTTTAAGGCAAAGGAGGGGGATGTGCCTGGTATTAACCTTCTACTTACCGCCCTGCTCAGAGAAGCCGGGATTAAGGCCTACCCGGTCATACTGAGTACCAGGAGCAACGGGATGATCCAGGAAATCTATCCTTCCATATCTGATTTTAATTATGTCATCTGTATGGCTGAGAGTGATGGGAAAAAAATTCTCATGGATGCTTCAGACAAATACCTTTCTATGGATCTGCTTGACCCTGCATGTCTGAACGGGAAGGGAAGAATTATCGATCCATCGAGATCTGGCTGGATCGAGCTGACAAATACAAAAAATGCCTACAGGCGGAATGCCGTCTGGAACGTTTTGTTGGAGAAGGATGGAGTTGCAAAGGCTAAGCTTGAGGAATCACACGAAAATATTGCAGGGTACATAGTCCGTGACAGGATCAGGGATAAAGGTTCATATGAAAAATACATGGAAGACCAGAACCGTCCGGATGATGGTCAAACAATCATCAGTTATTCTGTTGAAAATCAGGACATAATTACCCAGCCGCTCAATCAGAAGGTTGAGATGGTCCTCGACAAAGGTTACAACAAAGGTGATCTTATCATTTGCCCGCCACTGTACATCGAAGCTATGAGTGATAATCCGTTCAAGCTTTTAGAACGGACATACCCGGTGGAATTTGATTATCCCTATTACGAAAATGTAAGCGTGAGAACTGTTGTACCCGACGGGTATAAGGTCGAGAGTCTTCCGGCAAACATAGATCTTTCTATTCTTAATGGTGCCATTTCGTACGGCTTCAGAATCACCAGGGAAGAAAATGTCATTGTGGCACAATATGAATACAAACTTAATAAAATGATATTCCTTCCTGCTGATTATGCTCAGGTCAGGGAGTTCTTCCGTAAAATGATCGAAAATCAGAATGAGAGTTTCGTGCTTGTAAAAACGGAAATATGAAGTGTCTGACAGTCCTGGTTTTTACAATTTTCATCTTCTCAGGGTCTTCTTTCTGCCAGGAAACCGGTAGTAAACCTGACCTCGGTCTGGCTAAAGGTGCCAATGCCATTATTACGGGCTATCACGTATCTTATTGGGTCAAGTCGCCTACCTCCATAGAAAAGAGTGTATACTTTAAAGTAACAGTCCTGAATCAAAGCGGGAAAGAGATGGGTGTGATTTCCACAAACATCGGTAAAGGCGAAAAGATATCCAAATTTAACGGAACTGTCAGAAAAGGTGACGGAACTGTATCAGCCAGAATCAAGCTCACTGATCTGAAGGATCTGCCGGCTTATCCCGATTTTGTATTCCTTGGTGACAATCGGGTTTACTATTATGAACCGGTGATTGAATCGTACCCCTACTCAGTTGAATATGAACAGACTGTCACTCTTGGCGGCATGATTGCATTTGATCCCTGGATGCCCGTGAGCGATGAATTCGTTTCATGTGATACAGCCACCTTGTCGATAACCTGCCCCGGAATGTATAAAATACGGCACAGGGAATTCAACCTGACCGGGAAGCCGGGTGTGGAAAAGAATGCTTACGGTGAAACTGTCTATACCTGGAATACAGGTAAAATACCTGCGATAAGTATTTTGAATTTCGTTCCTGAGGCAGAGACATTTCTCCCATGCGTCTATGTAATGCCCGAGACCTTTTACTATGACGGGTATACGGGAAATGTAACAGGCTGGAAAGATTATGGTAAATGGATATGGGACCTGCAGGAAGGCAGAGATGAGATTTCAGAGGAGCTGAAACTCAAGATAAAGAATATGACAGCCGGATCATTGGATACCAGGTCAAGAATAGAGGCAGTATACAGGTATCTTCAGGAGAATACCAGATACGTGGCCATCACCCTCGGTATCGGAGGACTTCAGTCTGCTAAGGCAGAAGAAGTTGCCCGGTACGGGTATGGTGACTGTAAGGGACTTTCAAATTATATGAAGTCGCTTCTGGAAGCTGCAGGTGTCCAATCTTTCTATACAGTAATTGGAAACGGAACCCGTAAAATAAGGTATGATGATTTCCCATATTTCCAGACTAACCACGTCGTATTATGTGTACCCGAAAAGAATGACACTGTATGGATTGAATGTACAAGTTCCTCATTTAAAGCAGGCTACCTGGGATATTCAAACTCAAACAGAAAGGCACTGCTGATAACACCTGAAGGAGGGATTCTGGTTAATACACCCAGGGCTGATTCAACAAATTCTTTCACAAATTCAAGCCATGACCTGAACATTGACAAATCAGGGAATTGTTCTTTTGTAATGAAGTCGCTGTGCAGGGGCGATGATTACGAGGACCTGGTTCACCTCAGAGGAAAGAGGGAAGACCAGAAAATAAAATACATGTATGATTTTCTGCCCTTCAGGAACTTCACTATAGAAAAGCTGGAGTTAATTGCTGACTCTATAGTTCCAGCCAGCCTTACATCAGTAGTCTCCGGTCAGTTAAACAAATATGCCATCCTGGCAGGGAAAAGGTTGGCGGTCCCCCTGATACCCTACAGGCTTTTTGACCGGGTTCCGAAAATAGAGCCCGACAGAACTATTGACATATCCGTTTCTGATCATATCTTCAGAAGTGATACAGTGCGGATAATAATCCCTTCAGGTTATAAATACGGGAATTTAAGTGAATTTATAACATTCAAAAATGAGATTGGCAGGTATTCCCAGGAGGTTTCACTTACAGACGGGGCCATTGTGGTTGTCAGAAATATTTCACTTCCATCCGGTACTTACCCTGCTCTTATGAAAGAAAAAGTGACTGAGTTCTTCAAAAGATGTCATGACATAGAGGCCAGGTCCGTAATACTGGAGCAGGCACTGTAAATCTCATTTGGCTTTGATTATAATAAACTACTTTAGCTCTAAAATTACTTAAGTCATGTTACGGACTATTAAAATTCAATCATTGCTGACGGTACTGATGCTGATCTCATCAGCTTTTGTTCTAAATGCGCAGCAGAGCCTGCCGGAATTATGTGCACAACGTCGCGAGGCTTTGATGAAGAAGACGGGCGGAGGTGTGGTTGTCATTCCCGGTTCACTGAGAAATCCCTATGGACAAAATGATATCTCCACCTCAAAATACTTTTACTATCTGACGGGATGGGAAGCCCCCGGGGCCTGGGTCATAATTGAACCGGGAGCCAGGCCAAAAACCACACTCTTCGTCACCCCCACAAACCCTTCACGAATGACATGGAACAACCGCGAGGCGGGACTTGGTGAAGCTATGACAGTTTACGGGGCTGATGCATCATATCCCGTTTCAGCATTCAGGGAGACAGCTTCGGAGATACTGGGCAGATATGATACAATCTGGACTCTCAGGTCATCAAAGTATATGTATGAAGCTATTTCACAGGTCGTTCCCGAAGGAAAAAAGCAGGTAATTGCAGATGCCAGAACTATTCTCAATGACCTGAGGGTGGTGAAGGACGACTATGAAATAAGTATGTTGAGACAGGCCATCACCGTCACCGCAGAGGCGCAGAATCAGGCAATGATGCTGGCAGCACCCGGCAGATTTGAATATGAACTCGAAGCTGCCATCGACCACACCTTCAGATCAAAGGGCTGTGACGGTCCGGGGTTTACAACAATAGTAGGATCCGGAGCAAATTCCACTATTCTTCATTATGATGAAAACAGTAAACAACTGAAATCCGGAGATGTCATTGTGATGGAT
>Ga0209464_10000548_pt1 | contig 12101 bp, 8 predicted proteins | sample DOMMetBare1Fresh_2_FD_187473 | JGI IMG/M metagenome (GOLD analysis project Ga0209464, IMG submission 187473) | Wetland sediment microbial communities from St. Louis River estuary, USA, under dissolved organic matter induced mercury methylation -... | ecosystem: Environmental > Aquatic >... | reverse complement strand
AAGAGAAGCATCGGTACTTAATTTCTTATCAACCATCAATCCGAGAGAAAAACCGGTCAGGTTATCTAAGGATTCAGACTGATTTCCATACTTTTCAATGATATAGGAGGGAAGGATGCCTCCTTTGATTCCAACTTTTGTTTGTGCCTGTAAGTTACAGAAGGCAATAAGAACTAATACTGCTAAAAAAAATCGTTTCATAATAAATTATTTATGATAGGTTATGTGCCTACTCTTTTTGAGGATTTTCGGCGTCTTCCTTAATTGTTCACAGTTGTTGGTCTATCTGACATTCGTCGAGATATTGTTCGCTTTCATAATCTCATTGAACTTCTCCTCTTTATTCTGCTTTTTCATCTCTGAATAGAGAGCTCCAATCATCTTTTCGGCATCACTTCGGTAAGGAGATTGCTGCTGGGTATAGAGCGAATAGGCTTTACAGATGTTATCGAGCCCTTTTTCATATTCCTTCATTACAGAATAGGTTTGTCCGATTCCATAAAATACCTCGGGATCTTTGGGATTCAGAGTGGCCAGTTTCTCATAAGCCGCAATGGCTTGTGCATACTCTTGTTTGAACCGGTAGGCAACGGCAATGTTTTGCAATGGCATTAACCCATTGGGGTCCAGTTCGAGTGACTGTTTGTAGCAATAGATCGCCCGGTCGAAGTTGTTCAGCTTCCGGTTACAAATACCAAGATTGTCCCAGGCAAAAGCAAATACAGAGTCTATCTTCAGCGCTTTTTCAAAATAGGAGGCTGCTTGGGGATAGTTCCCGTTATTGGATTCTTTTACCCCTTTCGAATACCATTCGCGGGCTTCCGGATTGGTTGAGATGGATTTGCTGCTTTCCTGCTCCATTGATGATAATTTTACCTTTAGAGCCTTACAGTTGTCCATCAGGTAGTGTTCCATCTGATTGTAGTACTCTTTGTACTCTTTCGAATCCTTATCGTTGTTTACCGAAATATTGACCGTCTTTTTGCCTTTGCCATCGGCTATGGACTTGGATAGATCAAGATTCATCAGTTTGGCTCCCATTTGATAAGCTCCGGTTTGGGTATCAATGCATTTGCTGATCTCTTTGGCAATCTCATCCTTCGACTTATTACGGGTGTCGATGGAATCGATGCATTTACATCCGTTATCGGCTAACTCTTTGAGCAAGCGGTCGGATTTGTCCTGTTTCTGGCTCATGGCACTGATTGTAGCAGTGATTGCCAGTGTGAGAGCGATTAGTTTATTCATTGTACGGGATTTAAAAGTTTGTTCAATTTTAGTAATTAGCAAAAGATCTTCGCATTTGATCTTTCTGATATTACGTTCAATGTTTTATGATCTTTTTGGTTACTATCTTTTTATCCGTAAATATTCTGACTAAAAAGATTCCTTTGGGATAACCAGACACATAAATCCGATTGCCATCTTTTTTTATTGATTGCATTTTGCCTAAAGAATCAATAATCTCAACTTTTTCGACAGCGGTGGTTGATTCTATGATAAAATAATCTTCTACCGGATTTGGATAAACATTGATTACTAAATCGTTATTTATGATATTGGAACCGCTTGATATAATCGAAAATGTAATTTCATCCGAAAAATATTTATTAATTCCATCTGAAGCACATATTCTGGCATGATAGCTCACATTGGGGATTAGTTTGGTCAATGTTGAGGTTATTGTGCTCGTGGAATATCCATAGGCATAATGTGGCGATGCAATTATGGAATCACTGAAATTATTGCCGGATAATCCATAATGAAATCTGATATTGTAGATATATGCCCCTTTACTATTAATAAGACCTTGCAACAGGGCAGAACTGTCAGATAACTGTTTTACTTCGATTGGAATCATAATCACTTTTTTCTTCAGAGTCAGAATATTTTCTGCACTGTATATCATTTCGGCACCCAGATTCCCCTTGATCCGATAATAATAAACAGAGGAAGAATCTAATCCGCTAAGTTGAGCGCTGATATAACTGGAATAGCCTTTTGTTATTAGGTTAGGTGTCGCAGCTATCTGGTTCTTATATTCACGTGTCGTTCCATATTCAACTACTACATTTCGGATAGTGTCTTTATAAGCTGCAATATAAGCCTGAATATTTGCCCCATCTCCACTCGTATAAGGTGTATACAGATTTATCAAATAATCTGCCAGTGTAATAAATGATGTCTTATTACTATAGATTACCATACCATTGTGAATAGCTTTAATCCGGACATAATAAAGAGTATGGGGTTTTAAACTAGAAATATGCGTACTTATATTCTTTGTTGTTCCTTCGGTAACATTCCCGGGTACTGCATCAATTTTTGAAACAAATGCAGTATCAGTTCCATATTGAAACTCAATATTTGATATTTCTCCGGTACTTGATGTAATACTTCCTGATAAATCGGCTTCGTTGGATGAATATGAACTTATATAGTTCATGGTTATCTGATAATCAGGAAGAGTTGTGAACTGAAGTGAATTGCTGGTGTATTTTACCCCATTATAAGTTGCACTTAAATAATAATAGTATGTAGTATTAGGTTTCAAATCCTTTAATTGCATACTAAATTTAGAAACCGAATTTGATTGAACCGAATCAGGATTTACAGCAATACTTTGGTAAGAAGCGTTTTTCCACAATTCAATTTTAATATCCCTGATCTTTCCTTCGTTTGAAGCTATACATCCACTCAATGATACACTTTTATTCGTAATCGAGGCAGGAGTATTAAGAGTCAAAGTTACCGGTGGGAAATCCATCTTCTTCCTCAGGATCAATCCGTTATCACCAAAGGCGAAAATATCCTTACCAAAGCTTTCAAGGGCTGAAGTTGTATTAGGAATACTTACCGGAGTCCAGCTTATTCCTCCGTTAGTTGTTTGGTATATTTTCCCGTAATCATCTAATATATAACCGACATTGGGCGTATAAAATCTGACATTGATGTAATATGCATAAGGAATTGTTAGCTTTTGCCATGTAGCGCCTCCATCTGTGGTTTTATACATCAAAGAGTTATCTCCTACAAAATAACCGTTGTTAATATCCAGAAAGTGAAATGCCTTTATGTCATCATCAATTTCAAAAGTGGAATTCCAGCTCTTACCTCCATCGATGGTTTTATAAATTCTATTATATAAACCACCAACGTTTCTGGCGTAACCGACCATAGAATTCAGGAACTGAATCTGTCCGAAACTTATTGCATTAATCTTTGTCCAGGAATTACCTCCATTGACTGTCATGTATGTTGCATCATTATTGTACCCCCCACTTACGTAACCGGTATCTTTATCCAGAAAGTCTATCGCATAAAGATCGTCATACATAATATCCAGACCTTTGTTTGTGACAACCCAGGTTTTAGCTCCGTCTGTCGTTTTAAATACTTTGCCTACACTTGCGCTACTATTCAAATCTCCCCCGGCAATACAATATCCGTTATTTTCGTCTATAAAATCAAACCTAATGGTATTACCTGTTGAAAGCGGAGCGCTCATATTGGTCCAGCTGTTGCCGCCATCGGTTGTCTTCATAAAGGAATTGCCTACAAGACCATATGCTGTCTGGTTTGTTATGAATTTAAGCTGCTTGATCGTACCGTAACTGGGTGAATATTGTTGCCAGGTTTTTCCCCCATCTACAGTTTTCAAAATGCGACCACCCATACCGGTTGCAAATCCGGTCATACCATCAATAAAATAGAGGCTGTAGATAGACGTTCCATAGATTCGTCCATTTTGAAAGCCGCACCAGTTCCAGCTGCTTCCACCGTTGCCGGTTCTAAAAATTACACCATGATCCCCAGCGATAAAACCGTTTTGTGTATCAAGAAAGAAATAAGAATATATTGCGTCAGAAGTTCCGGTTATCGTTTTCCAGGTATCTCCACCATCGGTCGTTTTTAATATATCGCTATATCCCCTGGAGGCAAATCCTGTACTTTTATCAACAAAATAAATTCTGGAGATATTAGCAGGAAAATATGACACTGAACTTCTGAGAGTCCAGTTAAGACCGCCATTTACTGTTTTATAAATCGAACCTTTTGAACAACCAATATAGCCAATTGCTGACGTTGTGAAAAATACAGACTCTATATCCGAAGCAGGCAAATTGAATGTTTTCCAGGTTACACCACCATCATAGGATGCATATAGTTTACTATTGCCGGATACTATAACGGTATCCTGACTGATCAGATTGAGTGAAACAAGATTGTCGGTAAAGCTAACGTTCAATTTATTCCAGCCCCCTCCCATATAAGTTGATTTGTAGATAGTACCACTGTTGCCGATAATATATCCGATATTGTTTTTGAATGCAATTTTATTACCGGAGACCAGGTTCATAATAATCTTCCAGGTCGTACCACTGTCTGTCGTCCCGAGAAGTTGCTTGTCGTTGACAATAAAGCCGGTCTGACTGTTGAGGAAGTAGATACCTTGTCCCGTGTATACAGAGGGTTTTGGATTGAGTAATTTCCATCCGGAGGGATCATCGGTATCAACAGACTGTTTATATACATAAAAAGATTTGGTAGAGTTACAGCCGTTATCATTCTCTACGGTTACAGAATACCATCCCTCTTTTTTTACGAAAATGGAAGAGGCTGTTTCGCCAGTACTCCAGGAATAGGATTTAAACTTTCCAGGGCTCAAAGAAAGGGAGTCAAGCACACCGATTTGGATGGAATCCGGTAAGCTTATTACAGGAAGATCTGTCACTTGAAGGTGTACAGAATCTGTGGTCAAACATCCATAAGAGTTTTCAACAGTTACACTATAGGTTCCTGTTTGTCTGATAATTGTAGATCGTGTACTATCCCCGGTACTCCATTTATATGATTTAAAACCTTCTACTACTGAAAGTTCATGACCGTAACATACAGTTGTGTCATTTCCCAAATCAAGAATTGGAGACGGATTTATAGTTATCTCTTTAACAATTGTATCACATTTCTCCGGATAATAAGCCTGTAAACGAACCGTATACTTTCCGGCTTTGGAATATTTGAATCTGGGATTTAAAGCATTTGAAATGCTTCCTTCTCCAAAGTTCCATCTTACAGAATCCAATCGGGATTCATTGGTAATGTTGAAGTTTATCGGATTTCCTGCACAGGGATTACTTACGGTGAAATTTGTTTTGAAGAAATAGTTCTGGCTGAAATTGGGAGTTCTTGCAACAAATGCACTTCCGCCATCCAGGTAGAGTCCTAACTCCTTTACAATACATTCATTGCCCCATTCATTCGGATTCTCAACAACCCCCAGATATTTTGTGCCAGTATCCTGACCTCCGCCTTTTGTAAAATATATCTTCCCGTTGGATGCAAGCTGCATTTGAAGGAGGGCATTTTCTTGATCCTGAAATATGCGGACTCTTGAGTTATTTATATTCTCATAGGTTTTCCCGGTTGTATCGAACTGATACAATCCACTCTCACCAGTACTTCCGAATTGATATACAAAAAGCTTTGTAGCGTCTGGCGAGAATTCCAGTCCGTCGCAACCGCGGCCATCTATAGGTAGATGAAAGCTCATTGGATTAGTCAACTCTCCTGTTGTCGTATTGAAATCAAACAGATCAAATCCATCACCAAGTACACTACTACTTTCATAATAGGAGCAGGCTATTTTCCTGCCATCAGTGGAAGCCTTTAACTGACCATCAAAAGAGGATTTTATAGATTTACCTAATGTGCTGATAACCGGAGTCTCTTTTATCCCTGTTTTAGTAACCAAATACGCATAATAGTTATTGGTGTTATACTCATGGGTTACTATCCACACATCACTTCTGTTACTGTGATATACAGATGTGATCTTATTGGTCGTTTTATTCAGGAGCTTTTGTGATTTAACGGTCACATCCCCCAAGCCATTATTAAGGCTTAGGTCAACGACAGAATAATAAAGACCTGAAGCCGATTGTCCATTGTAAGCGTCAACGGTAAAAATATAAAAGATGGATTCGGATCCGGGTTGAGGTATAACAACCGATTCCTGGAGTTTCGGACTTCCTGAAACTGATAAAACATTACTTCCGTTAGGCATTAAGGTATGGGTTCTGTTCCAAACATTAAAACCATCGGTATAAAATAACAGATTTCCATTTTTGTCACTGATTATCCCGGCTCCACGACTCTCATGCTGAGCATAATCATGCCGGATTACAACCGAATCATTGAGAAATTGAAGCCCAATATTACCTACCAGCCAGTTGTTGGCCTGATTCTGTGAATATGAAAATTGACTAATCAATAATCCTAATATAAGATGAATGATTCTGATAAAGTTCTTTTCTTTCATTTTAAATCCTGGTTATTTATCTATTTGATTGTTATTGCCTGACGTTGTTCGGGGGGAGAATATTCTGTTTATTGTTTATACCAAACCAGATAGTAACGATATTTAAGCTCCAGATCAATAGGATGATCCGCTTTCCATTTTTCATAAGCGATAAAGTCAAGTCTTTGGCCATCAGGAACAATCATAATCATATGGTTTTGCTCCATGATAAATTCTTTCAGAAAACCACTATCTATTATTGCATTTAGTTGAGCCAGAAATTCAGTTGTTTTTTCTGATGTTGATTGATTGGGATGATTCTTCTGATATTCAACAAAACCTTTTAAAGTGGCTTCATGTAATCCAAGGTATAAACCCGGAAAACCGGAAGCCCGTTCCAACGAATCAACATGCTCTTTAGCCCAACGAACTTCACTAAAAGCACTGTTCATAGCACAACCCAACATTAAAGAATCTCTGAAAGCCGCTTTTGCAAAGCTAATGTCTGCTTTAGGATTTAACGGATGATCTATGACTAGCTTGGTAGGCGTAAAATAATCAATCATTTTTTGCTCGATAGTGGCCGCATGGGCTGAGTCCGGATTATCGCTGGTTATCCTTATTTTAAAGAACCATCGTCCGCACTCAAAAACAGAGAGTGTGGATCTTTCATAAGTATTTTGGATATCACCTTTAAATCCATTGATTTTATATCCGGAATTAGCATAATGGACGGGATATAATTGGGCATCTATCCCTGATTCAGTCACATCAGCGACAGACTGCATAGATACCATAAATTCGGATCTCAAACGATCATCTACGCCATCATGAGCCGGATAAACATAAACTGTAATTTTTATCTTTTCCTCTTCTCCTTTGTATTCATAGGTAACCCCGATATTGTTTTTCTTTTTGTCAAATGCAAAAATCCCGGTTCTGTCATATTTATCAATCTTTTCGGGGAAAGCCACATTTGAGGCAGAATGCAGATATTCCCCTTTTGATTTAATGAGTTTGGGTTCGTTTTGAGCAGAAACTGAATGTAGTGATATAATCAGAAGTAAAGAGAGGAATAACTTTAGTCTCATTTGATTTTCAAATTGGGTGATGCAATATTGTTAATATTGATCATGTTAGGTCTATTTCTTTTTTAATCATCAATTATCCCGGATGCAGCGGATATACATACCCTCAATACCAATAAGCTGTTCAACGGAGTTTCTATTAAAATCGAGGTAAAAATAGTCCTGATAAAAACCATTAAAGTTTGGATTGATAAGTGTCGAAGACCAGAAATAGGCATCTAATCCCAGCCCGACGAATCCACCATAGCTTCGATATCCACCAGGCAGCGCATTAAAATCTTTATTGGAGCCATTTTTAGCCAGATAATCCGAAAGAGTTCTCAAATCGGATACAGTAGGCACATGCCATCCCGGTGGGGCGATAAACTTAAAGCAAAGAGTGGTGGAGTACAAATGCCCGTATTGTTTACCTAACGTGGCATTATAATCATAATCCGCATATCCCCCGTCAATGTAGTTGGTTTCCCACAAACTATCACTCTTACCATTTATATTGACAAGGAAACACCTATATGAGTTCTTAAACCAGTCCAATCTATTAAATTGTTATCCTCATTTAAGAAACATCTGTCATAGCCCAGGCCAATGTCAGTAGAGAGTATCTTTGTAATGTGATATGAAAATCCAATCTTTGGTTCGAAAAAGAAGTTAGATTGTTTATATTTATCACTGTTATCATCATTTACTACATTATAGATATTAAGGGATTCCGTTACCTTTAAATTGGAATAAACTTTTCCGCCACGAAGTTTCATGATAAAATCAAACCGATCGGATAACGAAAAACAGTGATCCAGTTCAATACCGAGTTGTATTGCATTTACTAACATATCCAGACGGTATTCTCCGGAATAATCCCTGACTGAGTTTCTTCCACCTGTAGTAAAATGAGTCGCATTAATTCCAAAGTGAGATTTGCTATCAAGAAGACTAACCAAAGCTAGGGATTGGGTTAAGTACCCCGGGAATTGATCTATCGCCCTTACCGGCAATGAATTATACTGAAATAACATTCGCTTTTGCATCGTTCTTAGTGCATTCATTTTGTAAAACCCAATGCCGGTTTCAAAACTAAACTTATAAGATTGACCTGTACAACAGAGAGGTACAAGACTTGCTATGAGAAGGTAGATGAGTCTTTTATTCATATAGTTTTTCGGATATATTAAGACAGAGACCAGCATTAGAAAACAGATACCCGTTTAATAACTTAGGATATTGTCTGGTTGAACGCATTGAGAATATATTCTTCCCGGTATTGATATTAAATATATAAACCCGATCAGATGTATTTGTCAGTAAATAACCACTCTGAGGATCAATATTGCATAATACGATATTATTGCAGCCCGTCTTGATTGTATTTATTAATGAGAAATCTGTGGCATTTCTGATTTCAATCACATCGGAACCGGTAAGGGTCAATATCAACCGATAAGGATTATTTTTGTCAAAAACACAAGAGGAATAAGATCTGTTATCCGAATATTTAGCGGTTATCACTTTATTGGAAAATTCGTAAACTCGAATTCCGCCTGTATTTACAACTGCGGTATATCGGGCATCAAGAGAAGTTGCAATTGAAACCCACTGATTTGAAACCGGATAGCTGGGCGGCTTTATACTTGCCATGATGTTCTTATTGGCTACATCTATGAATTCTATACCATAAGCTGAGGAAGCGCAGACTATAATATTGTTATCGCATAAGTTGAAGTAGTCGAGTGTGCGTGTCAGGGGCATTGCTATTTTTGTACTTAGTGACTTGTCATCATAAATCGAAAGATCGTAAGGTGAAAGTAATGCCACTTTAGAGGAATTCATTGCACACGAATTCATGTTCTTTCCGTATGATGAGTAATATATACTTTTAATAATGTCCATAGTTGCCATATTATGACAATAGGTATAAGCGTTATTACTGGAATAGATGACATTATCTGATTTGCTGTATGAAAAATCAGTTATTCCCGAATTGATATATCTTCCGAAATAGTATGTATCATAAGAAGCTGTCCTGTATAAAGCCTTTTTTTGAGCGGTCTCGGTATAAGAATATGCCTGTAAAGTAAAGTCTATCCAATCGCCGAATCCTGGTTGCGGAATAACTATAGCGGTATCTGACGGAGTTGCCAGAAGATTCGTACTTTTGTCATATAAGAAATGATTCTCGACAAACAATTTATATTTCACTTTGTATTTAAAGTTTCTCCAGGAAACCCTCAAACTATCTACCCCTTTTCTTTCGATTGAGATTTTAGGATAAGACTCATTAATAGTAGTATTAACCCAGTTTGAACTTACAACTCCATATTCTGAAAGTACCTGGACATAGAAAGTAGCTGTTCCGGAACCAATAAACATACTATCAACATAAGAGGTCTGATTTCTGTCATGTATTGAAAGTCTCATCCCGGAAGGCGTTTCAAGGAAATATGAATAAAAGTTATACTGTTCGCATTTTTCCCAACTGATTTTCAAAAAGCCTTCAGGTGTTCTTGAAAAAACGGCATTACTGACAGTTGGAACTCTCCTGCTATCAATAAGCAATACCCATTCTCTCTGAGCAGCATAACCTTCTGATTCAAAATTATCTGCCACGCTTCCGGTTCCACTGTGAGTATAGATAGTAGCTTTTAAGGTGTAGATGCCTGGAGTAAAATCAGATGGGTTTATAGAGAAAGAACCATTCCCTAAAGTAAAATCTCCCATGCTTCTATTTCCGATTGTAAAATGTACACCTATTACTTTCAATCCATGAGTGTCAAAAGCGTAATGTATCGTCTGATATGCCGGAATTATCAGAGTATCACCACTATTGAGTAAGTTGAGTTCAATAGGATGAGTGTCATCGGGACCAGCAATATCATTGAAGAATGTTTTTGAAAACTGGTAATCACACCCTGATAAAAGCAATGTGATAGAAAGAATAGCAATAATGGGAAATATTTTTTTGGATATCATTTCTTTATAAGGTTTGCTGACGCATTTTTATTTTGTGATTGAACTATACTCGTAATTGATGTGGAAAAATCCACTAATCAGAAGAAGGCCCATTATATATTAAAAAGACACCTATTCAACTAACCTGCCATTCTTGATTTTAAGCATCACCATCTTACAAAAGGGAATCTTATGGTCGCTTTGCATTCCGGGAGTCCAGTCAGGCATCTTATTCACAGCATCTTTATAAATCACCGGATCCAGCTCTTTGTCGGTTAGATTTATAAAGGTATGGCAGCAGGTTTTTCCCTGTTCGTAGACTATAATTCCAAGAATAATTCTCCCGTTTTTAACCTGTTCGAGATTCTTGTCAACAATCGTTTTATTTAGATATTCAATCAAACTCATGGTTTTAGAGTTCCATTGTGGTTCTGCCTGTGCCTGTACAAATACTCCGTCAAAGTTACATTCGTTGAAATTGACTGTTTTGTTTTGTCCCTGAATGGCCAAACTGAAAAGAATGGCCAATGTGATGATTAATGATCGCATAATGAATTGTTTAAATGGTTTTTATTCTTTGTTATCCGATCGCAAATCCTGATTATAACAAAGGGGGTGAATCGCAGATCCACACCCTATGGAAGAAGAGTCCTATACCGTCCGTTTATCCACAGTCACATAATCCACCCACATCATTGTTTTGCTGAAGACATTGATCAGGCTGTTGTTAAAGATGCCGTAATTATCACCCACATTCAGGTTGAGGATGATATTATGCGGGCCAAAATTTCCCAGTGTCAGGTTTGTATTGGCAGAGTTGGTGTAGGTGGCAACGGTGCTTCCGTCCAGTTGAATCGTAACGGTTACTACCCCGTTCGTATTTTTCCAGTACTCATCGTAAGTATGCCAACCTTCAGAAACCGAATAAGCTCTTTCGCAGGAAGTACCAAGCAGGTTTACACCGGTGGTTTTGCCATAAAAGAGATTGCTGGTAAACCTTGTAGAAGTAGCGTAGGAATATCCTTCCATAATATCAATTTCTCCGTACTTGGGCCAGCCGGTCTCCTGTACCGTCCAGAAAGCGGGCCAAACCCCGTAGGTAGAGGCAAAGCCGACATAATTACTACCGTCCATAGCGATTAATTTGATGGATGAAGATACGCGGTACTCTTCATTCAAAGCAGGCTTGAAGCTATAGTTTGATTTCACATGTCCGGATTTCCAGATACTACCCGATTTAGTTGCCGTCAACACCAAAACATTCTTATAATCATAATTTCCGATAGCAGGTACACTTGCATCGTATTGGCAATAGTTGGAATTGTAGTCAAACCGGCTGGTACGGGTCCAGTTATTGAAGCTGGTAATGCTGTCGAAGTTGTCGGTAAAGACTCTTTGCCAGGCACCGACTGATTTTAATGAATTACCGGAGTTTTCAGGCTGTAACGAAAGCTCGTCATTCTTATCACAGGATACAGTAAGTAGTAAAATGACTCCTAAAAAGAGGATTTGAACTAAATTTCTTTTTTTCATAGTATGATTATTTTAGTGTTTATCGCTAAATGTTGTTTTGTCTTATTCGAGGGTTTCTTAGAATCTGGGCAAATAAGCACTGTGATCCGTTGTTTGCGTCTGAGTCGGCTGTTTCATTACCGGATTCGGATTGTATTCAGCTTCTGCAAACTGCAAAACCCGTTTTGATAGTTTGGGATGGGAGGATACTTTTTCAGCAACCGTAGCCCAGAATCCGGTTTCAACTTCAGCCTGAG
>Ga0209464_10000546_pt1 | contig 12112 bp, 13 predicted proteins | sample DOMMetBare1Fresh_2_FD_187473 | JGI IMG/M metagenome (GOLD analysis project Ga0209464, IMG submission 187473) | Wetland sediment microbial communities from St. Louis River estuary, USA, under dissolved organic matter induced mercury methylation -... | ecosystem: Environmental > Aquatic >... | reverse complement strand
GCCGCGGACGCACTTCCTCGAGCCCGGTCCCGCAGTGGCCCGCCACGCGTTCGTCCGTCAGGACCTACCGTTCGCTTCTTCCACTGCTCGCGGGGCGGGATGACCTCGACGGCGTCCCTCTCCCCGCTCAGCCCGCGCGCCTGCGCTCGACGAGCTCGCGGACCGTCTCGACCACCAGGTCGTGGTCGTCCTTCTGCGGAAGCCCCGACACGGTGACCGTGCCGACGAAGCCGACTCCCTTCACCTTCAGGGGGAAGCACCCGCCGTGTGCCGCGAACTCCTCGGGCGAGACCCCCATGCTCTCGGCGAGCGTCTTGCCCTGGGCCGCGAGCTTGAGCCCGACCGAGTAGGAGCTCCGGAACACGCGCTTCACGAGGTTCTTCTTGCGCTCGATCCAGGCCGCGTTGTCGGGGGTCGTCCCCGCGGCGGCGAAGTGGAACAGGCGCTGCCCGCTGCGCTCCACGTCGATGGCGATGGCGAGCTGCCGCTGCCGCGCCTTCTCCACCAGCGCCAGCCCGAGCTCGAGCGCGTCGTCGTTCGTGAACGCCTCGAACACGAGGTCCCGCTCGTCCGCCTCCACCCGCTGCCGCTCCCTCTCGAGATCCGTGGCCATGTTCGCTCCCGGGCTCCTGACCGAGCCGTCTCCCTCACGTTCGCCCACGAAGGCCGCGGCGTCAGGCCGAGACGCCGGCCGGGGGCACGTCGCACCCGTAGCGGCGGAGCAGGCCGGCCGCGCGGCGGCGCTGGCGATCGCGCCGCGCAGACCACCGCAACAGCGGCGCGACCAGGCGGAGCGGGCCCGAGGCCAGCGAGGGATCCAGCTCGGCGAGCAGCGCCAGGTCCGAGAACCGCCGCGGGAGGCCGCTCCTCCGGACCGCGCCGTCGCGGGCGAGACCGCACCAGACGCGGAAGAACGTCTCGAAGCCCGGGTGGCCCGGCGTCATCGTCCCGCGGAACCGGAGCGGGCCCGTCCCGGAGTTGCGCCAGGCGTGCACCGTCCGCGGCGGGAGCACGGCCCGCTCGCCGCGGCCGTACCGGCGCGGAACCCCTCCCGCCGTCACCTCGATCTCCCCCTCGAGCACCTCGATCCACTCCTCGTGCATGGCGTGCCGGTGGGCGGGGACGCCGCCGCCCGCCGCGACCTCGAAGTCCATGACGGTGCGGGCGCCGCCGGTCTCGCTGGAGGTCTCGACGTAGAACGCCCGCTCGCCGGTGACGGGGTTCTCCACGGTCCTGTCGTTCACGTGGCACCTCCGGTTAGTACGGCGTACTATGCAGGGGCGATGGCGTTAGATCAACGTACTAAATCGGGTGCAGGCGGGACCGCCCGGCGGATCCTCGACCACGCGCGCGACGCCTTCAACGAGCGCGGGGTGGCGGGGGTGGGGATCCGCGAGATCGCCCGGGAGCTCGGCCTGAGCCCCGGCAACGTCTCGTACCACTTCCCGACCAAGGAGGCGCTCGTCGCCGCGCTCGCCGAGGACGTGCACGCCGCCAACGACGCGCTGGTCCAGGCGCCGGCCGGCCCGCTCGACTTCGCGAAGGTGGACGCCGGCCTGCGGGCGATCATGCGGCGCGACCTGGAGCACCGCTGGTTCATGGCCGACTACGTGGGGCTCCTGCGCGCGCTCCCGGCGCTCCGCCCGCTCCACGAGGCGATGCAGCGGGGCCGCGAGCGGCGTATCGACGCCGTCCTGGGACGCCTCGTGGAGGCCGGGCTGCTCGACGCGGATCGCACGCGCCGTGCACAGTCTCGCCTCCGCCGGCAGATCCTCACGCAGGTCTTCTTCTGGCTCCCGGCCGCGATCGTGGCGGCGCCGGACCGCGACCCGGCCGAGCGCCTCGACGACCACGCGGCGGCGGCGCTGGCCCTCTTCCTCCCGTGCTGCACCGCCGCCGGCCGCCGCCAGCTCGAGGCGCTCCTCGGCGACGGCTGACCGCGGCGGGACGAGGCGGAGGGCTGCCGAGAGCCTGGACGCCGCGGCGGATGCTGCGGCTGCCGCGCCAGGCCGTCGCCATGGCGTGGTGAGCGGAGCGGTGCTTCACGCCTCCACGGGCGGGGCGGCGACGCGGGCCATGAGGGTGGAGCCGGCGGACGCCGCGGTGACGCAGGCCACGGCCACCCACCGCGGCGCGGAGAGGTGCTCGCCGAGGAAGACGAGCCCGGCGAGCGCGGCCACCGCGGGCTCGAGGCTCATGAGGATGCCGAAGGTGCGGCTCGGCAGCGCGCGCAGGGCGGACATCTCCAGCGTGTAGGGCAGCGCGCTGGAGAGCACGGCCACGCCGAGGCCCGCAGCGATCAGCGAGGGCGTGAGGCGCGCGACGGCCAGCGCGGGGAGCGTGAAGGGCAGCACGGTGAGCGCGGCCACGGCCATGCCCACCGCCACACTCTGGCTGCCCCGCAGGTGCCGCGAGGCCCGCGCGCCCAGCAGGATGTACCCGGCCCAGCACGCCCCCGCGAACAGCGCGAGCCCCACGCCCGTCAGGTCGAGCGCCTCCGCCCTCCCGCTCCACGGCGCCAGCTGCACGACGCCCGCCGCCGCGAGCGCCACCCAGAGCAGGTCCGAGCCCCGGCGCGAGCCCACCACGGCCACCGCGAGCGGCCCGAGGAACTCGAGCGTCACCGCGAGCCCGAGCGGGATGCGCGCCAGCGCCAGGTAGAACGTGAGGTTCATCGCCCCGAGCGTCATGCCGTAGGGCACCACCGCGCCCCACTGCGCGCGCGTGAAGCGGTGGACGGACGGGCGCGAGAAGGCGAGGAGCAGCAGCGCGGCCATGCAGATGCGCATCCCCGTCATGCCCGCGGGCCCGAGCACCGGGAAGAGCCCCTTGGCCAGCGCGGCGCCGCCCTGCACGCTCACGATGCCGACGAGCACGGCGGGGATGGGGGGCAGGTGCAGGCCGCGGGTGGGGGGCGTCCGGTCGTGCATGGCGTGAGCACCGGTGCCATGAGGCCCCCGAGCCCGGCACACCTACTGCGACGGGTACCGGGACGCCACCAGCGACAGGCAGATGGCCCCGGCGCGCGCACGAACGACCCGAGGCCCCCGCGGGGCGCCTCCCGCGCGGCCGCTGCGAGCCCGGCTGCGAACGGCTAGTCCGCGCCAGCACGGAGGACGCGGCCATGGCGGAGCGGGATCGGTTCGACACCTGGGGGGAGGGCGATCCCTACGAAGCCTACGTGGGACGCTGGAGCCGCGCCGTCGCGCGAGAGCTCCTCCGCTCCCTGCGCGTGCCCGCGGGCTCCGAGTGGCTCGACGTGGGCTGCGGCGCGGGCGCGCTCGCGCAGACGATCGTCGAGCGCGCCGCGCCGGCGGCGGTGCTCGGCGTCGATCGCTCCGAGGGGTTCGTCGCGAGCGCGCGCAGGCGGGTCGGCGACCCCCGCGCGCGGTTCGAGGTCGGCGACGCCCAGGCGCTGCCGGTCGCGAGCGGCGCGTTCGACGCGGTCGTCTCGGGGCTCGTCGTCAACTTCGTCCCCGAGCCGCCGAGCATGCTCGCCGAGATGGCCCGCGCGGCGCGCGCGGGCGGGACGGTCGCCCTCTACGTCTGGGACTACGCGGGCGGGATGGAGCTCATCCGCCGCTTCTGGGATGCCGCCACCGCGAACGATCCCGCCGCCGCGGCGCTGGACGAGGGCGTCCGCTTCCCGATCTGCGCGCCCGCCCCGCTCGCGAAGCTCCTCGCGGACGCGGGGCTCGCCGACGTCGCGACGTTCGCGATCGACGTCCCCACGGTCTTCCGCGACTTCGACGACTACTGGTCGCCGTTCCTCGGCGGCCAGGGACCGGCGCCGGGATATGCGGCCTCGCTTCCGGAGGAGCGCCGCGGCGCGCTGCGCGAGCGGATCCGCGCGCGGCTGCCGGTCGGCCCCGACGGTTCCATCCGGCTCACGGCGCGCGCGTGGGCGGCCCGGGGCACGCGCCGCTGAGCTGCACCTCGGCTCCCGCCGGAGGGCGGCGACCGTCCGTCTCGCGGCGGCGGATCGCGAACGACCCATCGCGATGGTGCCCTCGACGCGGGCGAGGCCCGCGCAAAGGTGCACCCGCGGCGCGCGATCATTCCCGCCGTCGATCCTCCTCGGCTGGGGCAGGATGCCGGCGATGCCCGACCCGCGCCCCACCGCCGCGAAGGCCGACGCCTCGTCCAACCTGTTCCTCTTCCTGGTCCCGTCGCTCATCTGGGGGACGACCTGGCTCGCCATCAAGTTCCAGCTCGGCGTGGTCGCCCCGGAGGTGTCAGTCGGCTGGCGCTTCGCGCTCGCGTCGCTCCTCCTCCTCGCGTGGTGTCTCGTCCGCGGGGTGCCGCTGCGCTTCGGGGCCCGCGACCACGGCCGGCTCGCGCTGCTCGGCCTGCTCCTGTTCGGGATCAACTACGTGCTCGTGTACCGGAGCGAGCAGCACCTCACCTCCGGCCTCGTCGCGGTGCTCTTCGCGTTCCTGGTCTTCTGGAACCTGCTCGGCGCGCGGGTGTTCTTCGGCACGCCGGCGCCGCGCGCGGTGGTGCTCGGCGCGGCGCTGGGCGTGGCCGGGGTCGCGCTCCTCTTCTGGCCGGAGCTCGCGAGCTTCCGCGGCGGGGCGCAGCAGGGGCTCGGGATCGCGCTCGCCGTCCTCGCGACGGTGATCGCCTCCGCCGGGAACCTCTACTCGCAGCGGCTCTTCTCGACCGGCGTCGGCGTGGTCCCGGGCACGGCGCTGGCCATGGGCTACGCGGCGCTCGCGGTGCTCGCGTACTGCCTGGCGAGCGGCGTTCCGTTCTCGTTCGACGCGCGGCCCGGCTACGTCCTCTCGCTCGCGTACCTGGCGCTGTTCGGCTCGGTGATCGCGTTCGTCTCGTTCCTCACGCTCCTCCGCCGCATCGGCGCGGGCCGCTCCGGCTACACCGCCGCGGTGATCCCCGCGGTGGCGATGCTCGCCTCGACGCTCTTCGAGGGCTACCGCTGGACGGCGGCCGCCGTCGCCGGGATCGGGCTGGTTCTCGCCGGCACGGTGCTCGTGCTCAGGGCGAGGGAGCGGACCGGCGCGGCGCGCGCCTGACGGTGGCGCTCACGGCGCGTTCGGAGGGTGCAGGGCCGCGAGGGGATCACCGCCCGCGCCACATCGGCGCCGGCGAGCGCCCACCGCTCGTCATCTTCCGGCTGGTCCTCTCCGAGCCCAGTGCCCTCCCCGAGTGGCCCGACGTCCATCAAGGCGTCACCAGCGCGCTGGCGGAGGTGGAGGTGCTCCGGACCCTCGCTCGGCTCCGGTTTTCGGCCCCGTGTCCGCCGTGGGGTGGCGCGAGCAGTTCGAGGGCCTCGTCTTCGCCACTCATGACCTCGCGCTCTTTGCAGCCGCGCGCGCGAGCGGCTTCGAGGTCATCGGGACGAAGCGGTAGCAGCGTTCGGGGAGGCGCGGCCGCCGCGCGGAAGAAGGAGGTCCGGAAGCCGAAGGAGCCGGCGCAGCGACGGACCGGAGAAACGTCTTTCCTGACCGAAGTGACCAGTACTGGTTACCGTATGTGGTCTTCCCGGGTTCCCCATGCGCCGACGGATGCTTGCTGTCCCCGTGGTGGCGATGCTCGCCTGCGACACGCATCGAGAGCCACCACCCGCGCCACCGCCGCCTTCGTCCGCCGACCATTCGGACCCGGCGAGCGCTGTCGAGCGTCACCAAGCTCTTCGAGAAGGAAGGGGCGTGACCAGAGAGCTGGGCCCAGCGTCGGACGGGGTGCGCCAGCTTCGCGGACCGCCCCGCGTGTACCCGGAGCGACCTCGGGTGGGCCCGGCCAGGTGCAGGACGTGCCACGCCGCCGAGTTCTCTTCCTGGAGCGCGGGGCCCCATCCGGCGAAGGGCCCCGATTGCGAGGACTGCCACGGTCCGGGCAGCGAGCACTGGCCCGCCTCGGTCATGCGCGACCGCAGCAGGGCGCAGATCGCGGGCCTCGTGACGCCGACCGTCGCGTTCTGCCAGGCGTGTCACCAGAAGGCGGACGCGTCGTGGCTCCCGGGAGCGCACGGTCCGAAGGGACGCTAGCGGAGAGCGGCCGGCTGTCCAGGAGAACGCACATGACGAGCTCGAGCGAACGCATGCCCGCGATCCCGCGCGACCGGATGGACGACGCGCAGCGCGCCGCCGCGGACGAGCTGATCGCCGGTCCGCGCAAGGGAGTGAAGGGACCGTTCATCCCGCTGCTCCGGAGCCCGCAGCTCCTGGCGCGCCTCCAGAAGGTCGGCGAGTACCTGCGCTTCGAGAGCGCCCTGCCCCGCCGGGTGAACGAATTCGTCACGCTCGTCGTGTCGCGCGCGTGGACGCAGCAGTTCGAGTGGGCGGCGCACGTGCCGCTCGCGCTCGCCGCGGGCACCGCGGGGCAGACCATCGAGGCGCTGCGCGAGGGCCGGCGCCCGGCCGCGATGAGCCGCGAGCAGGAGCTCGCCTACGACCTGACGACCGAGCTGCAGCGGACCTGCGGCGTGAGCGAGGCCACCTATCGCGCCTGCGTCGAGGCGTTCGGGGAGCGGGGCGTGATCGATCTCGTGGGGCTGGTCGGCTACTTCACCACGGTCTCCATGGTGCTGAACGTGGCGCACACGCCGCCGGAGCCGGACGCGGGCGTGGAGCCGCTGCCGTCCCTGCCCCCGTAGCCCGGTCCGCTGCGCTCTCCCTCTCTCACGTCAGCCCCGCCGCCGCTGCAGGAACGCGCGGTGGAACTCGACGATCCGCTTCACGACGGTCTCGATCTCGTCGAGCGGCGGCAGGATCGTCGTGCGGAAGTGCCACGTCCCGGGCGCCTGCCCGAAGCCCGACCCGTCCACGACGCAGATCCCGGTCTCCTCGAGGAGCGCCATGCACCACTCGGCGTCCGTCGTCCCGGGAGGAAGCTCGATCCGCGGGAACGCGTACATCGCGCCGGCCACCGGGTTGCAGGTGATGCCCTCGACGCCGCCCAGGGTGCGCTCCACGAGCTCCGCCTTCCTGCGGAGCGCCTCGAGCACCTCGCCCTTCTCGCGCGCCCACAGCTCGTACGAGGGCTCGCCGGGGCGGGGCGGGTGGACCAGCAGGTAGGTGAGCACCTGGCCGGCCGTGTTCGCGCAGAGCGAGATCGACTGCAGCTTCGTGAGCTGCTCGAGCACCGGCTCGGGCACGTTGCGGCACTCGAGGTACCCGCCGCGGTGGCCGCACTCGCCGAGGTAGCCCTTCGAGGTGGAGTGCAGGCTGAACAGCGAGACGTCGCGGAACCCGCGCTGCTCGAGGGCGCTCGCGAACGAGACGAAGCGAGCGCCGGGCTTCCACACGTTCGCCTGGTAGACCTCGTCGGCGACGAGGGCGACGCCCTTCTCCCGCGCGAACGCGAGCACCATCTCGACGTTCGCGGCGTCGAGCACCCCGCCGGTCGGATTCCCCGGGTTGATGACGACGAGGCACCGCACCCGGACGCCGTTCGAGCGGGCCCGCTCGAACGCGACGTCGAGCGCCTCCCGCGAGAGCTTCCAGCCGTGCGCCTCGTCGAGGTGGTAGCCGACCTGGGCGCCGCCGCAGAGCGTGATCGTCGCGGAGTAGAGCGGGTACTGCGGGATCGGGATCATGATCCCGTCCCGCGGACCGCCGACGAGGAGCCGGAGCACGGCCTGGGCGCCCTTGCTCGCCCCGTCGGTCAGGTAGATCGCCTCCGGGTCGGCCGCGATCCCGTCGCGAGCCTGGATGAACTCGGCGACGGCCTCGCGCACGAAGCGGTAGCCTTTGCTCTCGGTGTACGCGCCGAGCCCGTGCCTCGAGCCGCGCAGGACGCGGCGCGCGGTCTCGATGACGTCGGCGGGCACGGCGCCCGGGGGGAGCCGGTCGCCGAGCTCCGGCCACTCGACGAGGGCCAGCACCTGGCGCACCCAGGTGAGCGGCTTCTGCCCGAGCGACTGCGGGTTGCCGATGTTGCAGTAGATGACGCGGCGCCCCCGGCGCTCGAGCTCCTGCGCGCGCGCCACGATCGGCCCTCGCACGGCGTACTCGGCCTCGCGCACCGCGCGGTCGACGTCCTCGATCCGGATCATGGGTCTCGCCTGGTCTGGGGGTCTTTCAGCCGCCAGCCTAGCGCACTCACGCCGACTTCGCGTGCGTGGCCCTCCCGGCCCCGGGTGAGGGACACGCGGCCCGACCGCCGTTACACTCCGCCCTCGTCATGAAGGTCATCGTCACCGGCGCGACCGGCATGGTCGGCAAGGGCGTCCTCCTCGAGTGCCTCGAGCATCCCGACGTGGCCCGGGTCCTGAGCCTGGGGCGCAGTCCGCTCGGGATGGCGCACCCGAAGCTCGTGGAGGTGGTCCGTCCCGACCTCTTCGACCTGGGGGCCGCGGAGCAGGAGCTCTCGGGCTACGACGCCTGCTTCTTCTGCCTGGGGGTGTCCTCGCTGGGCATGAAGGAGGCGGACTATCACCGGGTGACCCATGATCTGACCGTGAACGTGGCGCGTACGCTCCTGCGCCTCGACCCGGGGCTCGTCTTCACCTACGTGTCGGGGGCCGGGACCGACAGCACGGAGAAGGGCTCGTCGATGTGGGCCCGGGTGAAGGGGAAGACCGAGAACGACCTCCTCGGCATGGGGTTCCGGGCCGCCTTCATGTTTCGACCGGGCTACATCCACCCGATGAAGGGCGTGAGGTCCCGGACCGCGCTGTACCGTGCCCTCATCCCGCTCCTCGCGCCGCTCCATCCCGTCATGAAGGCCCTCTTCCCTTCCCGGGTGACGACCACCCAGGACGTCGGGCTGGCGATGATCCACGTGGTGCAGCGCGGTCATCCGAGGCGGATCCTGGACCCGCGCGACATCAACGCGCTGGCCAGGGAACCGTCGTGACGCCGGACGGCCGGCGCTCCATGGAGTCGCCGGCGCCGGGCCCCGGAGCGGCGCAGAGATCGGGGCGCTCGAGCGCCGGGGCGTGGCCGGCCCGTCGCCAAATGAGCAATTCTCCCGCGTCCGGTGTATAGGACGGACCTCGCGTGGTGCGGGCGGCGTCCCTCCGAGAGCCGCCCGTCGTGTTTTTCGGAGCTCCCGAGGAGTCGAATTGAGCGAGAAGGAAGCCGGCATCGAGGTGCAGGGGAAGGTGGAGGAGTCGAGCGGCAGCATGTACCGCGTGCGGCTCGACCAGGGTCCGGTCGTGCTGGCGTACCCGTCGGGCAAGATGAAGAAGTTCCGGATCCGCATCATCACCGGCGACCGCGTGAAGGTGGAGCTCTCGCCCTACGACCTGACGCGCGGGCGGATCACCTACCGGGACAAGTAGCGGCCCGGTCCGGCCCCGCTCCCGCGACACCCCTCGAGCCGTCCGGGCGCACGCCCGGCCGGCGGCGTCGCCCGGCCGGAGACCCCCCGGGGGTTGCATCGGCGTGCCCCTTCGTGCGAGGGTGCGCGCGCTCGCCGCCGTCGGAGTGGGTGAACGGCGCGGGTTTCCGCACCCATCGCCGCGCCCGCGAGGATCACCGCGGCGCGCGACGGGTTCGAGACGCGGCGTCCACGCCGGTCCGCCGGATGGTCCGGCGAGCGGCGCCGCACACCGATTCGCCCATGTGCCTTGGTCCGCCCCCGCGGGTGGAGGTGAGACGTGTACACGGATTTCTCGAAGCTCAGGAACATCGGGATCTCGGCCCACATCGACAGCGGGAAGACCACGCTGACGGAGCGGATCCTCTTCTACACGAACCGGATCCACGCCATCCACGAGGTCAAGGGCAAGGACGGCGTCGGCGCGAAGATGGACTCGATGGAGCTCGAGCGCGAGCGCGGCATCACCATCGCCTCCGCCGCGACGCACTGCGAGTGGAAGGGGCTCCACTTCAACATCATCGACACCCCCGGCCACGTCGACTTCACCATCGAGGTCGAGCGGTCGCTGCGCGTCCTCGACGGCGCGATCCTCGTGCTCTGCGCGGTGGCGGGCGTCCAGAGCCAGTCGCTGACCGTCGACCGCCAGATGCGGCGCTACAAGGTCCCGCGCGTCGCGTTCGTGAACAAGTGCGACCGCGCCGGCGCGAACCCGCTCCGCGTGAAGGACCAGCTCCGCGAGAAGCTCCAGCACAACCCGGTGCTGATGCAGCTCCCCATCGGCCTCGAGGACCGGTTCGAGGGCGTCGTCGATCTCGTGACCATGAAGGCGGTCCGCTTCGCCGGCAAGGACGGCGAGCTCATCACCGAGTCGGAGATCCCCGCCGAGCTCCAGGCGGACGCGACGAAGGCGCGTGAGGAGATGCTCGACGCCGCGTCGATGTTCTCCGACGAGCTGACCGAGGCGATCCTCGAGGACCGCGTCACCGAGCCGCTCGTCCGGGCGGCGATCCGCAGGGGCACCATCGAGCTGAAGCTCACCCCGGTCTTCGTGGGCTCGGCGTACAAGAACAAGGCCGTCCAGAAGCTGCTCGACGGCGTCGTCGACTACCTCCCCGACCCCACCGAGGTGGTCAACGAGGCCCACGATCTCGCCGCCGACGAGCGGAAGGTCGTGCTCGCGATCGACAACGAGAAGCCCACCGTGGCGCTCGCCTTCAAGCTCGAGGACGGGCGGTACGGCCAGCTCACCTACCTGCGCGTCTACCAGGGCAGGCTCTCGCGCGACATGTTCATCACCAACATGCGCACCAGGAAGGACCACCGGATCGGCCGGCTCGTGCGCATGCACGCCGACGAGATGGAGGACATCGACGCGGCCGGCTCGGGCGACATCGTGGCGATGTTCGGGATCGAGTGCAACACGGGCGACACCTTCACCGACGGCACGGTCAAGCTCAACATGACCTCGATGCACGTGCCGGATCCGGTGATCGCGCTCTCGATCAAGCCGGCCGACTCGAGGAGCGAGGCCAACATGTCGAAGGCCCTCCGCCGCTTCACCCGCGAGGACCCGACCTTCCGCGCCGGCATCGACGAGGAGAGCGGCGAGACGATCATCCGCGGCATGGGCGAGCTCCACCTCGAGGTCTACATCGAGCGCATGAAGCGCGAGTACAACGCGCTCGTCGAGGTGTCGCCGCCGCAGGTCGCCTACCGCGAGACCGTGAGCCAGCGCGCCGACTTCGCCTACACCCACAAGAAGCAGACCGGCGGCTCCGGCCAGTTCGGCCGGGTGTGCGGCTACGTCGAGCCGTGCGAGCAGCAGTTCGAGTTCGTGGACGACGTGGTGGGCGGCGCGATCCCGCGCGAGTTCATCTCCTCGGTCGAGAAGGGGTTCCGCTCGATGGTCGGCAAGGGGAGGCTGCTCGGCTTCCCGGTGGTGAACGTGCGCGTCGTCGTCAACGACGGCGCGAGCCACGCCGTCGACTCGTCCGACATCGCGTTCCAGGAGGCGGCGCGCGGCGCCTGGCGCGAGGGCTTCGACCGTGCCAAGCCGCGGCTGCTCGAGCCGATCATGAAGGTCGTCGTCGAGACGCCGGCCGAGTTCTCGGGCGGCGTGCTCGGCACGCTCATGCAGCGGCGCGCGATGATCGTCGGCTCGCAGGACGACGGCGGCCTCGCCCGGATCGAGGCGGAGGTGCCGCTCGCCGAGATGTTCGGGTACTCCACGACGCTCCGGTCCTCGACGCAGGGCAAGGCGGAGTTCAGCATGGAGTTCTCCCGCTACCTGCCGGTCCCCGCGGCGATGGCCGAGGAGCTGATGACGAAGGCGGCCAAGAAGGCGGCGGAGGGCGGCAAGAAGTAGACTCCGCTCCGGCGGTTCATGATCCGGCAGGAAGCGATCCTCCAGAGCCCCCTGCGGCTCCTCGACCGCTCGATCCGCGGCGGGCTCGGGACGGGTCACCTGGGCGTGATCCTGGCGCCGGCGGGGGTGGGCAAGTCCGCCTGCCTCGTGCAGATCGGGCTGGACACCCTGCTGCGCCAGAAGCCCGTCCTCCACGTGGCCGTGGGCCAGTCGGTGGAGCACGTCTCCGCCCGCTACGACGCGCTCTTCGACGAGCTCGCCGAGCGCGTCGACCTGGCCGACCGCCGGGGGGTGCGCGAGTCGATGGCGCACCGGAGGCTCATCTGGTCGTCGGTGGAGAGCGCCTTCGGAGAGCGAGCGCTCGACGAGGCGCTGGCCGCGTTCCAGGCCCACCTCCAGGTCTTCCCCCGCGCCGTCCTCGTCGACGGCTTCCACTGGGACGAGCCCCGCTGCGCCGCG
>Ga0209464_10000544_pt1 | contig 12114 bp, 6 predicted proteins | sample DOMMetBare1Fresh_2_FD_187473 | JGI IMG/M metagenome (GOLD analysis project Ga0209464, IMG submission 187473) | Wetland sediment microbial communities from St. Louis River estuary, USA, under dissolved organic matter induced mercury methylation -... | ecosystem: Environmental > Aquatic >... | reverse complement strand
CACCCCGGGGGTCGACCCGGCCGAGGAGCTGGTCTGGGAGACCCGCGTCGCCGCCATCACCGGCGAAGGGGGCCAGATCATCTTCGAGCAGCGCGACGTCGAGGTCCCCAAGAGCTGGTCGCTCCTCGCGACCAACGTCGTCGCGTCCAAGTACTTCCGCGGCGCCACCGGCTCTTCGAGCCGGGAGCACTCGGTCCGCCAGCTCGTCGGCCGCGTGGTGAGCACCATCGCGACGTGGGGGCGGAAGGACGGCTACTTCGCCACCGAGGAGGACGCCGCCGCGTTCGAGGCCGACCTCTCCCACCTCGTCTACCGGCAGAAGATGAGCTTCAACTCGCCGGTCTGGTTCAACGTCGGCGTCGAGGAGCACCCGCAGTGCTCCGCCTGCTTCATCAACGCCGTCGACGACTCGATGGACTCCATCCTCCGGCTCGCCCACACCGAGGGGATGCTCTTCAAGTACGGCTCCGGCGCCGGCTCCAACCTCTCGAAGATCCGCTCCTCGAAGGAGCGGCTCTCCGGCGGCGGCGAGGCGAGCGGCCCGGTCTCCTTCATGCGCGGGTTCGACGCCTTCGCCGGCGTCATCAAGTCGGGTGGCAAGACCCGGCGCGCCGCCAAGATGGTCATCCTGGACACGGATCACCCCGACATCGTCGAGTTCGTCAACTGCAAGGCCGAGGAGGAGAAGAAGGCCTGGGCCCTGATCGACGCCGGCTACGACGGCGGCTTCAACGTCAGGGGCGGCGCCTACGACTCCGTCTTCTTCCAGAACGCCAACCACTCCATCCGCGCCACCGACGCGTTCATGCGCGCCGTGATCGAGGACCGCGAGTGGGCGCTCACCGCCCGCACCAACGGCGAGGCGATCGAGAAGGTCCGCGCGCGCGCGCTGATGGGGCAGGTCGCCGAGGCCGCGTGGCTCTGCGGCGATCCCGGGCTCCAGTTCGACACGACCGTCAACGCCTGGCACACCTGCCCGGCCTCCGATCGGATCAACGGCTCCAACCCGTGCTCCGAGTACATGTTCCTCGACGACTCGGCGTGCAACCTCGCGTCGCTGAACCTGATGCACTTCCGTACCATCGACGGCGGCTTCGACGCCGAGGCCTTCCGCAAGGCGGTCGATCTCACGATCCTCGCGCAGGAGATCCTGGTCTCCAACGCCAAGTACCCGACGCCGGCGATCGGCCGGAACAGCGAGGACTTCCGACCGCTCGGGATCGGCTATGCCAACCTCGGGGCGCTCCTCATGGCGAGCGGGCTGCCCTACGACTCCGACGGCGGGCGCGCGGCGGCGGCGGCCGTCACCGCGCTCATGACGGGCGAGGCCTACGCGATGAGCGCCCGGATCGCCGAGGGGATCGGGCCGTTCGTCCACTTCGACAAGAACCGCGACCCGTTCCTCGGCGTCATCCGGAAGCACGCGCAGCAGGTCGATCGCATCGACCCCACCCTCGTGGAGCCGAGCCTCCTCGCCGCGGCGCGCGACGCCTGGTCGGACGCGCTGCGCCAGGGGACCGCGAGCGGATTCCGGAACGCCCAGGTGTCGGTGCTCGCGCCCACCGGGACCATCGGCTTCATGATGGACTGCGACACGACCGGCATCGAGCCCGACATCGCGCTCGTGAAGTACAAGAAGCTGGTCGGCGGCGGCGTCCTCAAGATCGTCAACAACACGGTCCCGGCGGCGCTCCGGCGGCTCGGCTACTCCGAGCAGGCGGTGACCGACATCCTCCAGTTCATCGACGAGACCGAGACCATCGAGGGGGCGCCGGAGCTCCGCCCCGAGCACCTCCCGGTCTTCGACTGCGCCTTCAAGCCGGCGAACGGGTCCCGCACGATCCACTACATGGGCCACATCCGGATGATGGGGGCGGTCCAGCCCTTCCTCTCCGGGGCGATCTCCAAGACCGTCAACATGCCCCACAGCGCGACGCCGGCCGACATCGAGCAGGCCTACGTCGAGGCCTGGAAGCTCGGGCTGAAGGCGATCGCCGTCTACCGCGACGGGTGCAAGCGGAGCCAGCCGCTCAACACCGCCAAGGCCAAGGAGAAGGGGGCCGAGCCGAAGGCGGAGGAGCCGCGGCTCGCCCGCCGCCGCCTGCCGGACGAGCGCCGCGCCGTGACGCACAAGTTCTCCATCGGCGGCCACGAGGGGTACATGACCGTCGGCATGTACGACGACGGCGCGCCGGGCGAGCTCTTCGTGACGATGGCCAAGGAGGGCTCGGTCGTCTCCGGGCTCATGGACAGCTTCGCCACCTCCATCTCGATGGCGCTCCAGTACGGCGTGCCGCTCAAGGTCCTGGCCGACAAGTTCAGCCACACCCGGTTCGAGCCGTCGGGCTTCACCGGAAATCCGGACATCCCCATCGCCAAGTCGATCACCGACTACATCTTCCGGTGGCTCTCGCTGAAGTTCATCCCCAGCGAGGACGGCGTGACCATCGCGCCGCCGCGGTCGCTGACCCCCGGCACGGCGCCGAACGCGCCGGTCGCCCGCGCCGCCGCGCGGACCGTGGAGACGGCCACGGCGCTCCCGGCCCCGTCGAACGGCAACGGCTCCTACGCCGGCCAGACCGACGCCCCGCCCTGCCCCAACTGCGGCAGCATCACGGTCCGCAACGGCGCCTGCTACAAGTGCGTCAACTGCGGCTCCACCACGGGGTGCAGCTAGCGAAGGAATCCCCTCTCCCTCACTGAAGGAGAGGGCAAGGGTGAAGGAGAGGCGCCCGGCGTGCGAAGGCATGCCGGGCGTTGGCCTTCCAGCCCGGATGCGATGGTTTGAATACATCCATCCAGGAGCGCGCCGTCGCGAAGCAGCTCGGGAAGCTCGACAGGGGCGACGCGCGGCGGCTGACCCCCTTCCTCAGGGATCGACTCGCCCTGCTCGACGACCCACGCACGGCCGGCAAGGCGCTCCATGGCCCCCTCGGTGCGCTCTGGCGCTACCGGGTAGGCGACTACCGTCTCCTGGCCACGATCGAGGACGACGTCCTTCGAGTGCTCGTCGTCCGGAGCGGAAGGACCATCGCAGGCGCAAGGGTCAGCTGAACCTGCCCTCTCCACGCTGGACCTGCCCTCCGGGGAGTCGCCGTGATGCCGTGTACCGGTCGAAGCGCGGGTTGTTCGTCCTATCTGATCCGAGGTGCGACCGAGCGCGGCGAACCCTTCGAGCCGCGCTTGGACTACTGCTGCAGCAGGAGCGTCACGTCTCCGGAGAACCGGTTCGTGACCGCCAGGTCGCGCTTCCCGTCACGGTCGAAGTCCTCGATGGTGACGCTCTCCGCGGCCCACCAGGCCGCGAACCTGCTCATCGCGAAGACCCCCTTGCCGTCGCCCAGCAGCACCGCCACCGAGTTCGACTGGTGGTTGGCGACGGTCGCGTCGACGTGGCCGTCGCCGTCCACGTCGCCGATCTCGACGTCGTAGGCCCAGTCGCCCGTGACGTACTTCTGGCCGGCCGTGAAGGCGCCGGTGCCGGTCCCCAGATGGAACGTTAGATCGTCCGAGTTGAGGTGCGCGACGGCGAGATCGACGTGGCCATCCTCGTTGAAGTCGCCCGTCGCGATCGCGATCGGCCCGCTCGGCGAGGAGACCGCCGCCGTGGTGACGAAGCCGCCGAACCCGTCGCCGAGCAGCACGCTCACGGTGTCCCCAAGGTTGTTGGTGACGGCGAGATCCCGGATCCCGTCCTCGTCGAAGTCGCCGATCGCGAGGTTGGTGGGCTTGTCGCCGACGACCACGCTGCCCCCGGCCACGAACGCCCCCATCCCGTCGCCGAGGAGGATCGCGACGTCGTCGGTCCCCTCGTTGGCGGCGGCAAGATCGAGGTGACCGTCTCCGTCGAAGTCACCCGCGACGATGCCGTGAGGCGCCGTCCCCACCGCTTGGTGGGTCTCCGCGACCGGCGGCACGGCCACGCCGCCCGCGCCGTCGCCGAAGAGCAGGGCCACGCGGTTGCCATCCTTGTCCGTCCACGCGAAGTCGACGGCGCCATCCTCGTCGAAGTCGCCGGACACCAGCGTCTCGCCGCCGAGGGTCGCGGCGAGCTGCACCGGCGCCGCGAAGCCGCCAGCGCCATCGCCGGCGAGGTAGTGGAGCGTGTCGTGCCCGAGGACGACCAGGTCGAGGAGGGTGTCCCCGTCGAAGTCGACCGCGACCGCGTCGTGCGCGAGGCCAGCGGCCGGGTACCTGGCGCCGGTGACCAGCCCGCGGGCGCGGTCGCCACGGAGCACCACCACGTTCCCCGCGGTGTAGCGGGCCACGCAGAGATCGAGCACCCCGTCCGCGTCGAAGTCGCCCGCCGCGATCCCCATCAGCGCGGCACCAGCCGGGTGGGAAGTCCGCGTCCCGAACGCGGCCGTCCCGTCGTTGCGGAGGATGCTCAGCGCACGGGAGAGATCGTCGGCGGTCACCAGATCGATGGCCCCGTCGCCGTCGACGTCCTTCGCGAGGAGGCTCACGGGGGCGTCGCCCGTCGTCCAGGCCGTGCGCGCGAAGGCGGCGGCGCCGTCGTTGACGAAGACCGCGACCGTGTCCGCCTGCGTGTTCGCGACCGCGAGGTCGAGGTCGAGGTCGCCGTCGAGGTCGGCGATCGCGATGTCCCGCGGGCCGTCGCCGGCGGCCAGGCTCGCCGCGGGACCGAACGTGCCGCCGCCGGTTCCGAGCAGCACCGAGATCGTGTCCGAGGTCTCGTTCGCGACCGCCAGATCGGTCACGCCGTCGCCGTTCAGGTCACCGACCGCGACCGCGCTCGGCGCAGACCCGGTGGCGAGGTAGCTCCCGGCGCCGAAGGTGCCGGTGCCGGTGCCCGGAAGGACGCTCGCGTAGCTCCCGGAGGTGTTCACGACCACCAGGTCGAGGTGGCCGTCGCCGGTGACGTCGGCCGCCTCGAGCGCCGTCGGATTGCCCGTCACGGGGTACTCCACGCGCGTCGAGAACGTGCCGCTGCCGCTCCCGAGCAGGACGCTCACGCTCTTCCCGGAGTTGTTCGCGGTCGCGATGTCGAGATCGCCGTCCTCGTCGAGGTCGGCCAGGACGACGTCCGACAGCCCGTTCGCCGCGGCGCGAGGAGAGGAGGCGTCGAAGCCACCCCGGCCGTCGTTGAGGAGGATGCCGAGGGAATACGGCGAGTTGGCGTTGGCGACGACCAGGTCCGGCGCGCCGTCGCCGTTCAGGTCGCCCACCGCCACGCGGCGCGCCCAGCCGCCCGTCGAGTACGTCGCCGCCGGGAAGGGCTGCGCCGAGCAGCTCTTCCCGTCACCACGGTAGGGGGAATCGCACGCGCAAACCGGGCCCGCGGCGCCCGCCGAACAGGTCGCGTGCGGGTCGCACTCGAGCCCCGTGAGGCAGGCCCAGAGGCACGTGCGCCCGTCCCCCGCGTAGCCCGCGTCGCAGGCGCAGGTGAACCCTCCGTTCGTGTTGGCGCAGGCCGCGTTGGCGCCACAGTCATCGGTGCCCGCAGCGCACTCGTCCACGTCGGCGCACGCGCGGCCGTCGCCGGTGAAGCCGGCGTTGCAGGCGCAGGTGAACCCTCCCTGCGTGTTGGCGCAGGTCGCGTTCGCGTGGCAGTCGTCGGTGCCGAGCGCACACTCGTTCACGTCGGCGCACGACGTGCCGTCTCCGCTCCAGCCCGTCCTGCACTCACACGTGTAGCTGCCCTCGGTGTCGGTGCAGGCGGCATGGGGGTCGCACGCGGCCGCGCCCGCCGTGCACTCGTCCACGTTCGCGCAGGTCCAGCCGTCGCCGGAGTACCCCGCGTTGCAGGCGCAGGTGAACCCGCCGGCCGTGTTGGTGCAGCTCGCGTTGGCGTGGCAGTCGTCGGTGCCCAGTGCGCACTCGTCGGCGTCGGTGCAGAGCTTTCCGTCGCCGTTGACGTCGTCGTAGCCGGCGGGGCACGTGCAGAGCGCGACGCCCGACGGCGCCGAACAGGTCGCGACGGGATCGCAGGCCGCGGAGCCGCACGGGTCGCCCTTCGGGCCGCCCGAACCGCCTCCGCCATCGCACCCGACGGCAAGCCCCATCGACAGCGCCACGAGTACGGTCGTTGCTCTTGCAGACATGAGTGCCCCTCCAGGCCCAGATCAGCAGACGGAATGCCAGATCCGTGCCGCCACCGCGTACAGGGAATTCCGCCGGGTCGGTGCTTCCATTTCGCTCTTCACCGTGGATGGAGCGACACGCGTGTGCGGATCGGCGACACCGGTCGCTCCGCAGAGGACCCGGGACCCGCGCGCCTCGCGCTACAGCAGCGACCCCTGTGGCTCACCCGGCCGCGCGCGCCTGAGGTGCTCCCACGCCGCCGGCAGCGCCACGCGCCCGCACGGCGTGCGACCGATGAACCCCTCGCGGACGAGGAATGGCTCGTAGACGTCCTCGAGCGTGTCGCTCTCCTCGCCCACAGCCGCCGCCACGGCGTCGAGCCCGACGGGGCCTCGTAGCCCCCCCAGGACGTCGCCTGCGCTCCCCCCATGACCGTCGACGACTCCGAAGGCTTGGGGCCGGGAATCAGGAGACTCGGGTCAGCCCCGGGACGGCGTCGAAGCCCGCGTCGAAGGTGAGGATGTGGCCCACCCTCCGACGGCGCATCACCGCGACGTGGATGGCGTCGCGAGCCGAGAGCGTCCGGCTGCCGAGCACGATGGACCGCGCGGAGAGCACGTCGTCCGGTTCCATCGCAAAGACCTCGTCGACCACGCCGAGCAGGGCGTCGAAGGCGGGCTGGATGGCGTCTCGGCGGTCGATGGCCACGTAGCGGTGCAGGATCTCCTGCAGCACCTCCGCGTCGCTCACCAGCCGCTGGCCGTCGGCGACGCAGCGCTCGAGGAGCCGCTGGGCGTCGGCCTTGTGGGGGTGAGGCGCGCCGACGAGGTACATCGGGACGTTGGAGTCCACGAAGATCACGGCAGCTCGCCGTAGCCGCGCGAGATCTCCGCGAGCATCTGGTCCATGTCCGCGGTCGGGAAGCCGTTGCGCGCCGAGGCGCGGATGGACTTCAGCTTGGCGTTCGCGTCGGTCCCGGGCTCCTCCCGCCGGGCTGCGCTCAGGGCGTTTCGGACCCACTCGGCGACGCTCACCTTGCGCTGCCGGGCGAGCCGCCCGATCTCGCGGTAGTCCTTCTCGTCGACGAGGACCTGGAGGCGCTTGCTCATGCCATGAGCCTAGGTGACTCATCGACATGAGTCAACGGCTGGGCGGGGCGTCTCGGGCCAGGGCAGCGCCCCGCTTCCGCGCCCCCCCCCGAGGTCCGTTCAGTGGACTCCTGGACCTCCCGGGACGCGATGCCGGACCCACTCAAGGGCCGAGGTCCAGGGCGGGGGCCTTCCAGCGGAAGCCGACGCAGAGGAGCGAGGCGACGTCGCGGTCGAACGGGGGTTCATGCCTGCGGATCCTAATATCGGATGCCACGGCGAGGATCATCGCAGGACCACTCCACCTTCCGTCCGGGTCCTCGTGGAGGGCGAGCGTCCCGCGAGCCGACTTCGCCGTGCTAGCGTCGCCTCCAATGAGCCCTGTCTCAGAGGCCCACCTCGCCCGCGCGCTGCGACTGGCCGCGTGGATCGCCCTCGGGGCGCTGCCCGCCGCCGCGCTCGCGGCTACCCCCGCCGCTCCGCTCCCCGGCCTCCGCGCCGAGCTTCGGGACCGCCCCACCGAGGCCTGGCCTCAAGCCTGGGAGGTCTACCTCGTGGACGCGCGGGGCGCTGCGCGGTCGATCGGCTTCGTCCAGAGCCCCGCAATGGGGTGCACGGTCTGGGCGCCGGTCGGCTTCTCGCGAGGGGCACGTCGGAGGGAGTACGTCCTGCACCTCGCCACGACCTGCGACCCCGGCCCCGAGGAGCCGAACGTCCAGGTACGAGAGGACCTGCCCTTCATGCTCGGTGACCGCCTCGACGACTTCGGGACGGGTGCGGACGTGCTCGCCTACCTCGTCGACTGCGACCCGGCCGACCGCGAGGCGCGCGGCGGCCCGTGCGAGGCGGTCGGGTTCCTCGGGTTCTCCGAAAAGGGGAGGATCGCGCTCACGCTCCCGTCGGCCGAAGGCAACTTCTTCACGGTGCGAAACCTCGTGAACGACGCCGTGGTCGCCGCCCTCCCCGGACCGGACAGGGCCCTGCTGCGGAAGGAGCGGATTCGACCCTCCATGCTGGACGACGCCTGCCGGGACGGCCCGTTCTCCGCCTGGATCGACGGCGGTGATATCCTCTTCTCCCGCCGGGGGGAGGCGAAGCGCGTGGCGAAGCTGCCGCCGGCGCCGCCCGGGGCGAAGCCGCCCCGAGTGCTCGGTTGCCCGAGGAGCCCGTACGAGCCGCGCGTCGCGGTGCTCTACGAGTACTCCGGGCCTGACGGGCGCCGCGCGGTCGGGGTGGCGGGCGCCCACCTCGAGTCGGGCTTCTCCGCCTGCGTCGCCGGCGGCTGCGTCCCCTGCGCCGGGGCGCCCGCCGTCTTCGAGGAGCTCTCCCTCGCCCGGAACGGCTGCGGGATCGGGCCGGGCGGCGCGCTCTCCTGCTGGGGCGACATGCTCCTCGGGCGGCGCCGGAGCGAGAGCCTCCCCCCGGTGTCGATCCCGGGCCGGTGGGCCCAGGTCGCGGTCGGCTCCCGCTTCGCCTGCGCCATCGCGGAGGATCGATCGCTCTGGTGCTTCGGGCCCCGCCCTCCGGCGAGGATGGGGGGGTGGCGCTGGAAGCGGATCGCGGCGAGAGCCGGTCCCGACGGCCACGGCCCAGAGCGGTACTGCGGGATCCGGGAGGACGGGGCGCTATGGTGCTGGTCCGCCGAGGGCTCGGTCGAGGCGACGCCGTCGCGGGTCGGCGAGGCGGCCGACTGGATCGACGTCGCGATCGGCGGGGAGAGCTGCGGGATCCGGGCCCCCGGGGCGCTCCACTGCTGGAGCGACCCGTTCCCGGCCCCCGGCCGGAGTGGCAACGCGACCGACTGGGTCCGCGTCAGCGCCGGCGGCGAGCACGTGTGCGCCCTCCAGGCGTCCGGCGCCCTCTCTTGCTTCGGCGGCTACCTGCCGGCCGGGATCCTGGCGCCCGACGACAACCCGACCTGGTCGGCCGATGAGCCGGTCCGGCTCGGGACCGCGCGGTACGTCGCGGTGGCCGCCGGGGGCCAGCACACCTGCGCGATCCGGGAGGGGGGGACGCTCTGGTGCTGGGGAAGCAATCAGCTCGGCCAACTCGGGCGGGCGCGCGTCCGGAGCGGCGTGACCCCCGAGCAGGTCGGCGGCTCGGCCGGCTGGCTCGGGGTCGCGACCGGAGCGACGGAGACCTGCGCCCGCCGGTCGGATGGCACGTGGTGCTTCGGTTCGGAGCCCACTTTCGAGTCGCCCACCCCGCCGAAGCTGCGGCAGCTCTGCGCCGCCCCATCCGCCGACGGGACGGGCCCGCCCTGAGAAGGCCGTGGCGGGCCGGCGTGAAGAGCGAGTCGGCCCAGACGGCGAAGGAGAGCTGAGTCAGTGAACTCGGGGGCGGCGAGGAGCAGGTTCGTCGCAAGCGTAATGAGAACGACGATTACGGGGGCGAACACCCGCTGCGCCCTTGCTCGCGTCAACGTGGGAGCCGCACATGGCGCTGGTGACCACGGGAGACGATCGTCCGCTGCCGCCTCAGGCCGCTGAACTGCTTCCCGGTCGCCTCGAGCCGTCTCCCTGCGGGCCCCGCTTCAGCTGCTGGATCCGCTGGTGCGACACGCCGAGGAGCTCGGCGGCGTCCCGGACCGACAGCCCGTACTGGCGGGTAAGCTCCTTCGCCAGCACCACGGTCGCGCCCAGCGCTTCGGCGTAGAGCTCGTCCGCCCGCGCTCGTGCGGCGGCGGCACCCTTCACCGCCTTCTTCACCGCGGCGGGGAGCCGCACGTCGTCCACGAGCACGGCCCTGGTTGCGGCCGCCTCCCCGATGGCGAGAGCCAACGCCTCCCGCACCCGGCGGCGTGCACTGGCGATGGTGCGGCCGTCGCTGTTCACCCCGCGAACTCCGTGCAGCTCGGCGATCCACCAGCCGCCTTCGTCCCGCTCGTAAGTCACCTTGTACGTGGCCATCCGTCCTCCTCTCCTACCCTTCCCCCAGCCAGCGCGCGCCGAGACAAGGCGCCAGCTGACGCTCGATCGACCGCAGCGTCCCGACCGGGAGGTCCCTGGCGCCATGGTCGGGCACGGTCGCGAAGCACTCGCCCGCTCGTACCCTGACGTGCGAGCCCTTCTGCCGGACGATCTCGCCACCGAAACCCCGGACGCGATCGAGGACCTCGCGGGCGTTCACCTGCAAAACCTGTCTATCAGGATAACGGCTGTAAAGGCGATAGACATCACTGGTTACCCCTCGTCAGTGGAAGTCCCTCGACCGCGCCCCCACGGGCGGCGCCAGCGCGAGCGGGGCGAAGGACTCCGCCCGCACGTTGACCACCTTCCCGCTCCGCTCCATCCGCCCCCGCACGAGCAGGAACGGGGAGCCGCGCACCAGCGCCCGGTAGCGCTCGTAGACGTCGGGCATGACCACCAGGTTGGCGATGCCGGTCTCGTCCTCCAGGCTGACGAAGACGATCCCCTTCGCCGTCTCCGGCCGCTGCCGGACGATGACGAGCCCGGCCACCTCGACCTGCTCCCGGTCGTGGAGCCGGGCGAGCTCGCGCGTCGTCCTCACCGCCCCGCCAGCGAGCGACGGCCGCATGACCGCCATCGGGTGGCCACGGGTCGAGAGGCCGGTCGTCGCGTAGTCGGCGGCGATCTCCTCCGCGGCGGAGGACGGCGGGAGCGTCACCTCGGGCTCGGGGGGGGCGACGCCGGCGAAGAGGTCCCGCTCGGCTCCGGAGGCCGCACCGTGAGGTGAACCACCGGCGATCGCGAGGGTTTTCCAGACGGCGCTCCTGCGCTCCGGATCGAGGGATGCGAGCGCCCCCGCCTCCGCGAGCCGGGCGAGCCAGGCCCGGGAGACCCCGCCCCGGTCGGCGAGCTCCGCGACCGAGAGGAACGGCGCCACGCGCCGGGCCGCGACGATCCCCTCCCCGACCGTCCGGGGCAGCCCCCGGACCTGGTGGAGCCCCACCCGGATGGCCGGCGCCTCCCCTGGAGGCGCCGGGACCCCTTCCGCCGCCCCCTCCAGCGTGCTCTCCCAGCCGCTCCACTGGACGTCCGGCGGCCGGACCTCGACCCCGTGGCGCCGCGCGTCCTCGACGAGCGTGTGGGGCGAGTAGAACCCCATCGGCTGGCTGTCGATGAGGGCGCAGGTGAAGGCGGCCGGGTGGTACCGCTTCACCCAGGCCGACGCGTAGACGAGGAGCGCGAAGGAGGCGGCGTGCGACTCGGGGAAGCCGTAGCCGGCGAAGCCGAGGAGCTGCCTGTAGATCCGCTCCGACTCCTCCGCTGAGATTCCCCGGGTGGCCATCCCGGCCACGAGCCGGGCCTTCAGCGCGGCCAGCTTCTCGTGGGAGCGGCGGTGGGTGATGTCCCGGCGGAGCTCGTCCGCCTCCCCCGGCGTGAAGCCGGCGGCCACCACCGCGAGCCGCATCGCCTGCTCCTGGAAGAGCGGGATCCCGAGCGTCCGCTCGAGGACGGCGGCGAGCGGGGCGTAGGCGTAGCTGACCGTCTCCAGCCCGTCGCGGCGGCGGAGGTACGGGTGGACCATCCCGCCCTGGATCGGCCCGGGCCGGATGATGGCGACCGAGATGACGAGGTCGTAGAAGCAGCGCGGCTTGAGCCGCGGCGCCAGCCCCATCTGCGCCCGCGACTCGACCTGGAAGACGCCGATCGAGTCGGCCCGCTGGAGCATCTCGTAGGTGGCCGGATCCTCGGACGGGATCGTCGCGAGCCCGTCCGGCCAGGGGCAGCCCGTGGGGATGGCGGGGGCCGGCCGGTGGCGCGCGATGAGCCCCAGCGAGCGGGAGAGCGCCGTGAGCATCCCGAGCGCGAGCAGGTCGACCTTGAGCAGATCGAGCGCGGCGAGGTCGTCCTTGTCCCACTGGACGATGGTCCGCCCCGGCATCGCCGCCGGCTCGACCGGCACCGTCTCGCAGAGGGGGCGCTTCGTGACGACGAAGCCGCCCACGTGGATGGAGAGGTGGCGGGGGAAGCCGGCCAGCTCCCCGGCGATCTCGAGCGCCTGCCGGACGCGGGGC
>Ga0209464_10000541_pt1 | contig 12141 bp, 11 predicted proteins | sample DOMMetBare1Fresh_2_FD_187473 | JGI IMG/M metagenome (GOLD analysis project Ga0209464, IMG submission 187473) | Wetland sediment microbial communities from St. Louis River estuary, USA, under dissolved organic matter induced mercury methylation -... | ecosystem: Environmental > Aquatic >... | reverse complement strand
TTCCAGCCGCGCCGACGCCAGCGCGGCGTACCAGCCGTCGCCGCCCAGCTCGGCGGCGCGCTCGAAGGCCTGGCGCGCGCGGGCCGGCGAGGTGGCCAGCCGACCCTGCCAGTACCAGGCCCCGTCGGCGAGCGACCCGTTGGCTCGGCTGAGCCGGGCGAAGGCCTCCGCCGCGCCCGGCCGGTCGCCCTGGCGCAGCCGAGCCCAGGCCGCGAACCAGCGGGCCTCGTCGGCGCGCGGCGAGCCGGGCCGGGCGCGGGCGAAGGCCTCCAGCCGCCTCACGGCCTGCTCGAACCTCCCGGTGTCGAACGAGAGCCAGGCCGAGAGGTAGGCCGCCTCATCGCCGAGCTCGCGCCAGCGGCGCTCGGGCAGGCCGGGGATGGGGCCGTCGCTGCGGGCCACGCGGCCGTACCAGCCGACCGCCTCGTCGAGCCGTCCGGCGCGGCCGGAGGCCCTCGCCAGCACCCAGGCGGCGCCGCGCCGCACGCCCGCGTCGCGGGTCTGCCCCTCCAGGCGACGCGCCAGCGGCTCGGCGTCGGCTGGACGGCCGGCCGCGAGCAGCGCGAGGGCGCGCAGGAGCTCGATCCGGTCCGGCGCCGCGGGCGCCGTGGTCGAAGCCGCCCGGTCCAGCTCCGCGAGGGCCTCGCCGTGGCGCCCGCGCGCGAGGAGCCGCTCGGCGCGGGCCAGCCGGTCGTCGCCGTCCAGGGACAGGGCGGGGCCGCCAGCCGGGGGGCGGGCGGCGGCGCCGCCGGCCTGCATCCGGGCGAGCGCCTCGACCGCCTCGGCCCCTTCCGGCCGGTCCGGCTCGCCGAGGGCCACCTCGCGGTACCGCTCGGCCGCACGGGACGCCCGGCCGAGCAGCCACTCCGCCGCGGCCAGGGAGAGGCGGGCGCGCGGGGCCCGCGGGTCGTCGGGGGCGTCTCGCAGGAGCGCTTCCAGCCGCGGCGCCGCCTGCACCAGCAGGCCGGCCGAGAGGAGCGCCTCTGGCTCGAGCCAGCGGGCCGCCCGCGCCGCGCCTCCTGCCGGTCCGGCCGCCGCCTCGGCCAGGCGAGGCGCCGCCTCCACCGGCCGGCCGGCGCCGAGGAGCGCCCGGCCGAGCGCCAGATCGAGCGCCTGTCGCACCGGGGCGGCGGCCTCGGCTGCGCCGCGGCGGGCCTCACCGAGCGGCGCCACGGCCTCGGACGGGCGTCCGGCCTCCAGCAGGGCGAGCCCCTCGGACGCGGCGGCGCGCGAGGCCGCACCACCCCGAGGGAGGGCGGCCGCGGCGCGCCGGGCGGCCTCCAGGGAGGCGTTCGGGTCACCGCGGTCGAGCGCCTGGGCGGCGTCACCGAGCGCACCCAGCCAGTCGGAGAGCGGCTCGCGCGCCTGGCCCGGACCAGGGGTGGCGGCGGCGAGCGCGGCGGCCAGGGTCAGGGCCATGGCGGAGGCGATGCGGCGGCTCGCCGTGGCGGGACGGAGTCGCAGTGCGGGGCGCGGCGTGGCGGCGGGAGCGCTCGGCATGTGGGAGATGGGGGGCTTGATTCCTCGGATCGCGGCGCGCTATCTAGGCCTCATACCCTTCGTGATCGAGTCATTGCCGCCTGGACGACGGCAAGTCAACGAGGGGCGGGCGGTTCATCGCCCGCGGGGGAGGGGGACGCATGCTCGCCAAGCCGTGTCCGATGGAGCTGACCACGCCCATCAACCCCGAGCGCGGGCTCGAGGGGCAGCGCCACCTCTTCTGCACCTTCTACGACGACTGCCTCGACGAGGCGGTGCGGCGCGGCTGGAACAGCTTCGGCTGCGCGCACTGCCAGCTGGCCGGCCAGTCGCTCGAGCCGGCCGCCGGCATCGACGACTACGCCCAGCAGCGCCGCACGGTGTGACGCCGGGCCAGCGGCCGCCCTTCAGCGGTCGGGCGGCGCGTCGGCGTAGACGATGGCGATGAAGAGCCGGCCGGCCCCCCAGCGCGGGCTGTCGCCCTGGGTCACGGCCACCCCGACGCGGCTGAAGCGGGCGTCGTGGAGGTGGGCCGAGCGGGCCGCCTCGGCCGGGCTGCCGACCACGAAGGCGTCGGCCGCCGCCACGCTGCGCCCGAGGGCCAGGGCACGGTCGGCGAACGGCTGGGGCGTCAGCTCCCCGTCCCGCTGCAGCACCGCCACCGCCTCGCTCGCCAGGGCCTCGAGCCGCGGGTCGGAGGTGAGCGGCGCCCGGCCGAGCCGCTGCCGCTCCGCCCAGAGCGCCACCCGCACCCGCTCCTCGGGCGAGCGCCGGTCGTCCTCCCCGGGGTCGCTCGGCGCGACCAGGATCTCGGTCAGGTAGACCACCGGGTCGCCGCCGGCCAGGGCGCCGCGGGCCAGCCCGACGCCCAGCTGCACCACGTCCGGGGAGAGCAGGTTGGCGCGGTGGGCCGGGCTCTCCTCCACGGCCTCGTGGGCGTCGCGGGCGGCGCGGCCGGTGGCCACGTTCTCGAGCGCACGCCGGTAGGGGATGCGGGCCGCGTGGAGCCGGTCGGCGAGGTCACCGCCGCCGGGGAGGACGTGGGCGAGCAGCCCCTGGGCCAGCATGGCCTCGCTGTGGCGGCGGGCCACCGCGGCGAGGGCCGGCGAGGCGGTGAGGGGCGCCAGACGGTGCCGCCGCCGCAGCCGGTTGATCTCGCCGAGCAGCCGCGACTCGGCCCCTTCATCACCGCGGGGCTCGGGGCGAGGTTCGGCGGCCGCCGCGGCGGCGCTGGTGACCACGGTCTCCGGCTCCGCCCCGGGCACCCCGACCGTCACGGCGAGCAGCGCCGCCACCTGTGGCCCGCGCGGCCCCGTGCCCACCACCTCGATGACGTAGCGGCCCGGCGCCTCGAGCGGCGGCCGGACGCGGAAGCGCCGCCCGTCGCCCCCGCCGGCCTGGCGTACCTCGCCGCTCGGCAGGGTCACCACCACGCGCGCGCCGGAGAGCGGTGCCGTCAGATCGCCCGACAGGACCGGGTCCGCCCCCGGCGGCACGGCGGCGGGGAAGGGAGCGATCCGGGCCCGCCGCGCCGAGGTGATGACGGCCAGGTGGACGATCCCGGCGTGCTCGGCCGCCCCGACGCCGAGGTGCGTCGCCGGGTCGGGCTGCAGCACGGCGAGGAGCGCCTCCACGACCCTCTGGCGCGGGCCTGACACGAGGTGGGCCGATGGGGCGGCGTCGGGCGCGGCGGCCCGCCAGACGGCCTCCCGGACCCGTCGGCGGGAGAGCGGATCGGGGTCGCCCCGCGCCGCCAGCCCGGCGAGCTCCCTGGCCGCGAGCGACAGGGCGGCGGAGCGAGCGGGCGAGGCGCCGCCGAGCGTGAGGCGGGCCACGGCAGCGGCGGTGGCGTCCTGCTCGACGGGCGTGGGCGGCACGAGCGGCTCGGCGCCGTAGCGCAGGCCGTCTCCGGGTCGCGGGGACGCCCGGTCGAGCGCGGCGTCGGCCTCGGCGATCCGGGGCTCGGCATGGCGGTCCGCGGCGATTGAGGCGGGGCCGGCGCAGGCGAGCGTCCACCCGGCCAGGAGGGTCGCCGCGTGAACGAGGAGGATGGCCGGCAGGCCCACCGGCCCAGCGGTCCCTTGGCGGGTCGGCTCGCCGTTCAGGGGCGGGCCCCCACCGGACCGACGCGGACGTCGAGCCCGGACGCGACCCGCCGCCCGAGCCGCGCCGCCACCCGCTCGAGCAGCGCGGCCTCCAGCGTGCGCACCTGGTCTCCCCAGGCGGCGTCGGTGACGAGCACCAGCAGCCGACCCTCGCGTGTCACGCCGCGGAACGAGACCTCCCGGGCCAGCCGGGGCCCGCAGGCCTCGGCGAAGGCGGCGGCGATGGCGGCCTCGCCTGCGCCCGGCCTCGCGGCGAGCACCTCGGCGAGCACGGAGGCGACGGAGCGACGCTGGCCACGCATGGCCGCGGACCCTAGGGGCGGTGCCGGCGGGCGTCAAGGGCGGCTCGTCCGTCCGGGGGACGGCTCATGCGACACAGTGCCGCGGAACAGGCTAGACCTGCGCGCTGTGCTACCTTTGGGTGCGGTCTCGCCCGGAATGGGAGCATCCACGACACAGATCGCCGCACCGGCGCGCGCGCCCTCGGTCAAGGCAGGGCACTCCTCGCACCGGCGCCTCATGTTCGGCAGCGACGATCCGCGCCCCAGCCTGGCCTGGCTCGTCCAGCTCCACTGGGGCGCCATCCTCGGCCAGCTCCTCGTCATCGGCGTGGCGGAGGCGCTGAGCGAGTTCCAACTCCCCATCGCCGCGCTCGTCACGCTGCTGGTGCTCGAGTCGATCGGCAACGTCGCCCTGGCGGCCTGGGCGAAGCGCGGCCAGGCCTCCGACGTGGTGGTGGCGGTCATCATGCTGGTCGATGCGGTCGTGCTGACCGTCCTGCTCGATCTGACGGGCGGCGCCTCCAACCCATTCTCCACCCTCTACCTCGTCAACGTGGCGCTGGGCGCCATCCTCCTGCCGCCGCGCTGGCTGGCGGCGCTGATCGCCACCTCGCTGGGCGGCTTCGCCTCGCTCTTCCTGCACGAGGGCGCCAAGGGCCAGCACCACCACATCCACCTGGGGATGTCGTCGGACCAGATGATGCAGTCCCACCTGCGGGGAATGTGGCTGGCCCTCGCGCTGGCGGCGCTCTTCATCATCTACTTCGTGCGCCGCGTCTCCAGGGCCCTGGCCGAGCGCGAGGAGGAGCTGCGCCTGGCGCGTGCCCAGGTGGAGCGGCGCGAGAAGCTGGCCTCGCTGGCCACGCTGGCGGCCGGGGCCGCCCACGAGCTGTCGACGCCGCTCTCCACCATCGCCGTGGTGGCGAAGGAGCTGCAGCGGGCCCTCGGCGAGCACACCTCCGACGAGGTGCGCACCGACCTGCAGCTGGTGCGCGACCAGGTGGGGCGCTGCCGCGAGATCCTCGACCGCATGAGCGCCAACGCCGGCGAGGCGGCCGGCGAGCCCATCACCTACCTCACCGTGCCGGCCTGGGTGGAGGCGGCGCTGGAGGGCTTCCCGGGGCGGGAGCGGGTGCTGGTGGACCTCGGGCCGGGCGCCGCCGAGGCCGCCGTGGAGGGGCCGCCGCGGGCCCTGGCCGACACGCTGCGCGGCCTCCTCAAGAACGCCGTGCAGGCCTCCGGGGCCGGCCTGGCGGTGACGCTGAGGGCGTCGGCCGCCGGCGAGCGGGTGCGCCTCACCGTGGTCGACCAGGGGCGCGGCATGCCGGCGGAGATCCTGGCCCGGGTCGGCGAGCCCTTCTTCACCACCAAGGTCCCAGGGGAGGGGATGGGCCTCGGCCTGTTCCTCACCCGGACGCTGGCCGAGCACCTCGGCGGCGAGCTGACCCTGAACTCCCGCCCCGGCATCGGGACGGAGGCGAGCATCGAGCTGCCGGCCGCCCAGGCCGGCGAGAGGAGCAACACATGAACACCGAGCTGAGCAAGGAGACCCTGCCGAGCATCCTCCTGGTGGACGACGACGAGGTGCTGCGGGAGCGGTTGGCGCAGGCCATCCGGACGCGTGGCTACGAGGTGCGGACGGCCGGCAGCGCCGAGGAGGCGCTCCGCGAGGTGACGCGCGAGTCGCCCGAGATGGCGGTCCTCGATCTCAAGATGCCGGGCATGTCCGGCCTCGACCTGCTGAAGGAGCTGCGCCAGCAGGACCCGTCGACCCGGGTGCTCATGCTGACGGGCTACGGCTCCATCGCCACGGCGGTGCAGGCGGTGCGGGAGGGGGCGGTGGGCTACCTGCCCAAGCCGGCCGACGCCGACGAGATCCTGGCGGCCCTGGCCGGCAAGGACACCACCGCGCCGGCCAAGCCGGGCGAGACGCCCTCCCTGGCGCGGGCCGAGTGGGAGCACATCCAGCGGGTCCTCACCGACTGCGGCGGCAACATCTCCGAGGCGGCGCGCCGGCTCGGCATCCACCGGCGCTCGCTGCAGCGCAAGCTGCACAAGTACCCGCCGGCGCGCTAAACGGCCGTGCACGATTCGCGATCACCTGCGGTGCTCGCGAATCGAACGGCCGTTCAGCCCACTCCACGGGGCGTGCCGCCCCGCCCCCCCCGGGCGAAGCCCGTCGGGGTCCCCACCCCTGCTGCGCGCGGAGTACCGCGCGGGCGCGGCTTCGCCGCGCTGTCTCCGAATCGCGCTTCTCCGTTGAGTCGGCAGCCGGCCAGCCGGCGGGACGCCGACCCGCGGCCGTCGCCAGCTCCCCCGTCGGTCCACGCCCGGGCCGCCGCGAATCCTTTTCGCGCGGCCCGGGTCGTATCGAGCGCAGGGCGCCGGAACGAGCCGACTGGACGGCGGGCGCCACGAGGCATGGACATGGCCACCGCGACCGTCGAGATCACGCAGCACAACTTCAAGCAGAACGTGGAGAAGGACGGCATCGTCCTCATCGACTGGTGGGCCCCCTGGTGCGGCCCCTGCCGCGTCTTCGGCCCGACCTACGAGAAGGTGGCCGCCAAGCACCCGGATCTCACCTTCGGCAAGGTGAACACCGAGGACCAGCCCGAGCTGGCCGGGTCGTTCCAGATCCAGTCCATCCCCACGCTCATGATCCTGCGCGACAAGGTGCTGCTCTTCTCGCAGCCCGGCGCCGTGCCCGAGGCGGCCCTCGAGGACCTCATCAAGCAGGTGCGCGCCCTCGACATGGACAAGGTCCGGGCCGAGATCGCCGAGCAGGAGAAGAAGGCGGCCACGGCGTAGGTCGCCGAGGTACGTCCGCCGCGCACGCGCCGGCCAATGACGGCTCCGCCGCGCCCGGGGGACGGATCGGGCGTGGCGGCGTGCTGCGGGCTCCCCGCGGAGGGGACTGGCCGGGGCCACTGGACCAGCCTGCCCTCGGAGTACTCGAGCGGAACCACCGGCTTCGCGCCGAGGGCGTCGGTGACGGTGAAGCCGTCGGGGATGGTGATGGGCATGGCGGCGATCTCGGGGGTGACGCGGTAGCCGGCTTGCTGCAGGTCGCGCCAGACGTCGGGCAGGCCGTTGACCCAGCTGCCGTCGAACTGGAGGGAGACGGTGCGGGCGTGACCGGCGCCGTCGGTGAGCGAGGCGGCGGGGAGCCGGATGGGATCGTCCAGGTAGAGCCAGGCGCCGGTGCCGTCGACGAGGAACTGCTGCGTGCCCCAGTTCTGCCCGCCCCGCGGCCAGTCCCAGTTGAACTGGTCGGGGCCGGGGACGCCGGCCACGTCGTAGACGAGCCCCCACAGGCCGGTGGTCACCACGCCGCCGACCTGGCCGTTCGGGTCGTTGGCGCCGACCACCTGCTTCGACTGGCCGTCGCCGCGGTCCTGCTACCAGCCGAGCACCGCGGCGTAGGGCCCCTGGTTGACGTTCTCGGGGTCGGCGTAGTGCGTCTGGGAGAGCGACTTCATGATGGTGTTGAGGATGTCGAACGGCGAGAGGGCCCGCTCGTCGACGAACTTGGTGGTGGTGGCCTTGCCATAGTCGGTGTCGGTGTCGGTGTCGGCGCCGGGCCCGGCGGCCGAGGCCTGGACGAGCGCCGCGCCGAGGCCTGCCCCCTGGACGAGCCGCGCGGCGGGGGCCGCCGTCGCGCCGCCGCGCGATGGCCATGCGCCGGTCGAGCCCCTTGATGCCGGGGACGGCGCCCTCGACGACCCACAGGTTGGACTCGAGTCGGCGGAGCGGACCGTGGGGCAGGACGGTCCAGGGGCGGGGCTGGGAGGGCACGGGGGCTCTGGCGGCTGGGGCCGAATGCCGCGGGCGATCAGCCCTCCGGCGCGGTCTCGGGCGCGGCGGGGATCGGCTTCGGGGCTGGGACGCCGGCCGGATAGAGCCGCGCCTCGACGTCGCTGCGGACCTGCTCGAGGCAGGCCTCCAGCGCCTCGCGCAGCGCGCCGATGATCTCGTCGTCGGCGGAGTCCCAGTTCATGCTCGCGTGCTGCCCGCGGTAGAAGCGCGAGGCGGACGCCGGATCCGGGGCGGGCGAGTAGTCGACCTGCAGGACCACCACGGCCTTCTTGGTGACGCCCTGCGAGGCGACGTAGGCCTTGAGGATGCGCGGCCGGCCGGTGAGCACCGGGGACCTGGCCGAAGCCGGAGCCGGGGTGGCCGGGGAGGCGACGGCGAAGTGGTCCGAGGCGAGCCCCGCCAGCTCCTCGTCGACCCAGGCGGGAAGCCGCTCGGCGGAGACGGCGTGCCCGGCGACCACGCCGAGGTCGGTGGCGCCACCGCGCTGGTCGACCACCGGCTCGAAGCGGACCACAGGGAGCGTGGCGCCGGGCCGGGCCGCCGCGGGGCCCCGGGCGGCGGCCAGGGCGCGGTCCGAGGTGAGCTGGCCGCTCGCGATCCGCACCGGCGCCATGTAGCAGGCGGAGAGGGCCGCCGCGAGGACGGCGGCGCCCAGGAGGGCTCCGTGCCGCCCGGCGGCCCCGGCCGTCACGGCGTCTCCTTGGCGATGGCGACGAGGTCGCCCGACCGGAGGCGGACCCAGGTGCGCGCGCCGGCGTCCTTGACGCGCAGGCCCGTGAGCCGCTGCTCGGTGAGCTCGTCCCTGAGCTCCACGCGGGCGGAGCCCGGCACGGGATGGTAGGCGGCGCCGTCGGCCGGCGCGGCCTGCGGGAGGTCGAAGGCGATCATCATGGCCAGCTCGTTCATGCCGCCGTCGACCGCCTGGCGCGCCGGCCGGCCGCCGCTGGCCGCCCAGAGCGCTGCCGCCTCCTCGAGCTGGCGCGCCAGCTGGCCGCCGCTGGCCGTCGAGAGCGCCTCCTCCTCCTCCTCGATCTTGGCGCCCTTCGCCGGCCAGGTCGCCAGCAGGGCGGTGGAGCTGAACCTGTTGAAGTAGATGGGCTTGTTGGCGCCGGAGCCATTGGCCGGCTGGCCGCGGGGGATGAGCGAGACGTTGGCCGTGCAGACGATGGCGTTGAAGGACGGCGAGAGCTTGTAGGAGGTCTGGACCAGCAGGAGCAGGTCGCTCTCGCCGGCCTTGGTGGCCAGGGCGTTGGCCGCGTCGACGTTGGGGACCTGGCGGACCTCGATGGCGCCCGGCTTGAGCCAGGGGACGGCGGCCAGCTCCCTGGTCAGGGCGGCGCCGAGCGTGGCGCCCGGTTCGTTGCCGACCAGGGCGTCGCGCACGGGGGCCACGGCGGCCTCGGCGTCCTTGGTCCGCGAGTTGGTGACGGCCGAGTCGATGATGGCGCCCAGGAGGCCGAGGCCGGCCCCGCCGGTAGACGCGATGACGGCCGCGTTGATCTCCTGCTGCTCCAGGCCGACCACGGTCTTCACCGAGCCGAGCTGGTTGCGCCACGCGTCGGGCAGGGCGACGCGCGTGGCGCCGGCGCAGCCGGAGAGCAGCAGGGTGCACAGCCCCAGGGCCGCGGCGCCGTGGCGCGTCGGCAGCGAGACGTGACGACGATTCATGTGGTGAATCCTCCCGTGCAGGCAATGGTGAACAAGGGGTGCGAGCCGGTCAAGGACATCCCTTGCCCCGAAGTGAAGGGACCTCGCGGGGCGGCCGCCTCGCCGCGGAGGGCGCCGGTGCCGCGTCGTGGCACGTCGGGGCGAGGGCCGCGGCGAGCGGGGACCGATCCGGACGAGGCGGCCGGCGCTGCACTGTCAGACCATCTTGCTACCTGAACGTGCGAGCAGTAGCCTGGATGTCGTGGAGCGCCCCGCATGGCCAGACCAGCCGGACCAGACCAGCACGACATCCTCTCGCGGCTGCGCGACGAGATCCGGCGCATCGAGCGGCGCCCGGCGCGCCGGCCCGGGGCGCTCCCGTGCGGCGTGGCGGCGGTGGACGACCTGCTGCCGGGCGGCTTCCCCTGCGGCGCCCTCTCCGAGCTGCGGGGCGGGCCGGCCAGCGGCAAGACGGCGGTGGCCCTCTCGGTGGCGGCGCGGCTCGGAGGCGGGGCGCTCTCGGCCTGGGTGGACGGGCGCGGCGAACTCTACCCGCCGGCGGCGGCGGCCATGGGGGTGGACCTCGGCCGGCTCCTCATCGTGCGCCCGCCCGGCGGCGAGGAGGGGGCGCGGCTGGCGCTCTGGGCGGCCGAGGCGCTGCTCGGCTCGGGGGCCTTCGCGGCGGTGGTGCTCGACCCGCCGCCGCTCGCCCGGGCGCCGCGCGGCATCGACGCTGCGCTGCGCCGGCTGGTGACGGCGTCGGAGCGGGGCGGGGCGGTGGGGCTCTGGCTCTCCGCCCCGGACGCCGTGCTGCGGCCGCCGGCCGTGGTGCGGCTCGACCTGCGCGTGGAGGGGACGCACGTGGTGGCGCGGCGCATCGACGGGACGGCGGGGGCGGCGGCCGGCGCGGCGGGGCCGGTGAGGGCGGAGGCCATCCATGCGGCATGACCGGAGCCTCCAGCTGGACATGGTGGGGCCCGGGCGCGCGGCGGCCACCGCACCGTCGGGCCAGCTCGCGCTGGGGGGCCCGTCGGGTGCTGCTCCGCGGGTGCTCGCCCTCCACGTCCCCGGCCTGCCGCTGCAGCGGCTGGCCAGGCTGCGCGAGCCGCTCCCCGGGCCAGGCCGTGGGGATGGCGAGGGCGGGCCGGGCACCGAGGTCAGGCCGGTGGCGGTGGCCGACGAGGGGCGGGTGGTGGCCTGCGACGCGGCGGCCCGGGCGGCGGGGGTGCGGGCCGGGCAGACGCTGGCCGAGGCGCTCTCGGCCTGCGGGCGGCTGGTGGTGGCGCCGCACGCGCCGGCCGCCGACCTCCTGGCGCTGCGGGGGCTCGCCGAGGCGCTCCTCGCCATCGCCCCGGCGGTGGAGGTGGCGGCGCCCGACGCGCTGCTGCTCGACGCCAGCGCGGCCCACCTGGTGGCCGGCCCCGGGGGCGGGGGCCGCGGCGGGCCGGACGGCGAGCCGGAGCTGCGGCTGCTGACCCGGGCGCGCGCCATCGCCGCCGGGCTGGGGTACGCCACGCGGGCCGCGGTGGCCACCGGGCGCGGGCCGGCCCGGGCGCTGGCCCGCCACGGGGCGGCGGAGCTCGTGCGCGTGCCGCCAGGAGAGGAGGCGCGGGCGCTCGCCCCGATGCCGCTCGCGGCGCTGGGGCTGGGGCCGGCGGTGGAGGAGCGGCTGCGCGCCGTGGGCGTGGAGGACGTGGGCGGGCTGGCCCGGCTGCCGGTGGAGGGGCTCTCGCTCCGCTTCGGCCAGGCCGGCGCGGCGGCGGCCCGGCTGGCGCGCGGCGACGATCCCACCCGGCTCGTCCCCTACGTGCCGCAGACGCTGCCGGAGGAGGCCATCGAGCTGGAGGGGCCGGCCGAGAGCGTCGAGCCGGTGCTCTTCGTGCTGGTGCGGCTGGCCGAGCGGGTGGCGGCGCGGCTCGGCGGGCGCGGGCTGGGGGCGAGCCGGCTCGTGCTCACGCTCAAGCTCGACCCGCGCGGCGAGGAGCGGCTCTCGCTGCCGCTGGCCCAGCCATCGGCGTCGGCGGGGCGCTGGATCCCGTCGCTGCGCGAGCGGCTCCTCGTGCTGCGGCTGCCCGGGGCGGTGACGGGCCTCAAGCTCGCCGCCGTCGAGGTGGCCCGGGTGGCCGAGGCGCAGCTCGCCTTCGGCGACCGCCCCGAGGTGGCCACGGCGCTCGACGCGGTGCTGGCGCGGCTCGCCGGGCGGCTGGGCGAGGGGGCGGTGCTGGCCGCCGAGCCGGTGGAGCGCTACCGGCCGGAGGCGGCCTGGCGCACCGTGCCCTTCCGGCCGCCGCGGGCGGGGGCGGGGGGCTTCGAGGAGGAGGCGCCGGGCCCCGCGCAGCAGGGTGGGGCGCAGCCCCGTGAGATCAGGCCGACGCGGCTGCTCACCGAGCCGCGGCAGGTGGTCGCGACCGGCGAGGGCGGGCGGGTGACGGCGCTGCGGCTCGGGGCGCAGGCGCACGCCGTCCTCTCGTTCGAGGGGCCGGAGCGGATCGCCGGCGAGTGGTGGAGCGCCCCCTTCGACCGCGACTACTACCGGGCCCGCGTCGAGGGGCTGGGCGACTGCTGGATCTACCGGGACGGGGCCGATGGGCGGCTCTGGCTCCACGGGTTCTTCGACTGAGATGGCCACGCCCCGCTACGCCGAGCTGCGCTGCCGCTCCGCCTACTCCTTCCTGGAGGGGGCGAGCCAGCCCGAGGAGCTGGTGGCGCGCGCCGCCGAGCTGGGGCTCTCGGCGCTGGCGCTCTGCGACCGGAGCAGCCTCTCCGGCATGGTGAAGGCCTGGGGCGAGTCGAAGCGGTGCGGCCTCCCG
>Ga0209464_10000540_pt1 | contig 12146 bp, 6 predicted proteins | sample DOMMetBare1Fresh_2_FD_187473 | JGI IMG/M metagenome (GOLD analysis project Ga0209464, IMG submission 187473) | Wetland sediment microbial communities from St. Louis River estuary, USA, under dissolved organic matter induced mercury methylation -... | ecosystem: Environmental > Aquatic >... | reverse complement strand
CGTAATCACAGGTAACGAAAATGCATCTGTACTCTCTATCCCAACTCGGTTACTGCCATCCGGCGTTTCACAAATCACACTTTTCAACAAAGCCGGAGAAGTTATGAGTGAACGCCTGGTCTTTGTAAACCACAACAGCCAGATGAAAATAACAGCCAGTCAGGATAAACGGGAGTATCAGCCTTTCGATAAGGTCAATATGGATTTTCAGCTCAATGATATAAAGGGTAATCCCGTGGAAACGACCTTTTCGGTAGCTGTGCGAGATGCAGCATCTTCTACTTATAATCCTTACAACGATAATATTTTATCTAATCTGCTGCTCTCCTCCGAACTGAAAGGCTACATCGAAAATCCTGGCTATTATTTCGAGTCTGATGACCCTGCCCGAAAGTCAGCATTGGATTTACTGATGCTCACGCAAGGATGGTGTCGCTATATCTGGAAAGATATGGCCGGTGTCACAAAATATCAGGTAAAGCATCCTATCGAAAACAGCTTAGTCATTGAAGGTCGAGTTCTTTCTCTGACCAAAAAGAAACCCAAGCCGAATGTGGAGGTGCTGATGTTTATTACTTTACCAGACAGCACAAGTCAACGTGGTACCTGCATAACAAATGATGATGGTAAATTCAACTTAGCCCTGACCGATTTCAAGGGGAAAGCAAAACTGACCTTGCAGACCAAAGAAAATGGCAAACGAAAGGAAAATAATATCATTCTGGATCGGATGTTTAGTCCCGAATTGAAAACTTATACTTTTCAGGAAAAACAAAATCCGGAGAGTGTGATGATACACAGGGATTCAATCTCTATTAAGGAAGATACAGTAAAAACAATTGTCACTGACAAACCGGCATATGTAGAATCAAAGTCCGATGCAAAACTTCCAATGGACAAAAAAACGCACCGGTTAAAAGAGGTGGTTGTTAAAGGCAAAAAGCAGTTTAAGCGGGAAGGAGAAGGTTTGCGTAATGCTAATATTGTATATGATGTGGAAAAAACAGTTGATGAAATGATTGATAAAGGTGATGGTGAACCAGTTGAAATTCTTGATTTTATTCAATCAAAGAATCCTTACTTTCATTATTCGTTAGATAAAGCTATTCCTAAAGACTCAGATCCTAAAACTGGTAATTATACATCGGATGTAATTCATGCCTATTATAAAGGAAGGGTTGTTGTTTTTAATGTAAATAATAAATCATTGACAGATGTTGATGCATTGGGTAAGATTTTTAATACCCGGGAGGTAGATAATGACTTAAAAGACTTTTATACGAGTGAAGTTGAAACAGTTACTATAGACGAGTCTAGTGGAAAATCATTGGTTTATAGAGGATCTGCAGACTTGAAATTTTTAACAGGAAATGAAGTCGTCATCTTTATTTATACCTACAAAGACCTTCATTTACGTAATACCTTATTAGGCATTCGTCAAACTAAACTAAGCGGTTACGCCTACACCAAAGAGTTCTTCAATCCTCAATACGATAAAGCCCTGCTCCCCGACGAGAAGGACTATCGCCGCACCCTTTACTGGAATCCGGATGTAAAAACGGATGCCAATGGCAAGGCGACCATCAGCTTCTTCAATAATGGCTCCTGCAAGGCGATGAATGTCAGTGCGGAGACGGTGACGGAAAGAGGGGTAATCGGGGCGATGTGTAAGTGAAGCTATGTAAGACCTAACAAGCATGGCTATACGAAAGAAAGGCCAGCACTAAATAACAACATATCTTATGAAAAACAAGAAACATGTAATCATGTCGTTGCTCCTGCTACTTTGCCTGCAAGGAGTGACTCTTCGAGCCGAAAACAATCAACCGGCCTCGCAACAACTTAACGCATTTGCGCAACACTTCGCGACCTTCGCCAAGGAGTTTCCGCAGGAGAAGGTCTATCTGCACTTCGACAATACGGCCTATTACCAGGGGGAAAACATATGGTTTAAAGCCTACGTGGTGACGGCGGAACGCAATGGCCTCAGTCCGTTAAGTAAAGTGCTTTATGTGGAGTTGGTATCTCCGGAAGGAAACATTGTTGAAACAAAGAAGTGTAAGATAGAAAACGGTCAGTGCCACGGTGATTTCAAACTCTCCGCATTGAACTTTGCCGGCTTCTACGAGGTACGTGCCTATACCCGTCCCATGCTCAATTTTGGCCTGCAGAATTATTTTTCTAGGGTATTTCCCATCTATGACATGCCAATAAATGAGGGACAGTATGATAAAAAGGTTTCAGAACGCCCTTATTCCCAGCGGGTTCCGCTGGTTCGTCCAGCCGTTGAGCAAAAGGATCGACTGAATCTCTCTTTCTATCCCGAGGGAGGAAACCTGGTGAAGGGGTTGACCTCTAAGGTGGCCTTTAAGGCCGTGGGTAAAGATGGAGAGAATGCTCCGGTATCCGGTATTGTTACTGATGCGCAGGGCAATAAAGTGGCAGAGTTTGAAACCGGCTATCAGGGTATGGGCGCTTTTGATTTCACCCCGGTAAGCGGGAAGTATTATGCCAAAGCACAGTATCAGGGAAAAGAGTATTCGTTTGATCTTCCGGCTGCTTTACCGGGAGGCTATGTGATTACGGTGGATAACAGTGATGCTGAGAAGATGGGCTTTGTTTTGCAACGAAGCCCATCTCTGCCGGGTGAATTATTAGGGATCACCATCTCTTGCCGTGGGAAAATATATGCTTCAGAACAGTTGGATATGACTCAGGACAGTATACAACAATTGATTATTCCCAATAGAATCCTACCATCGGGTGTCATTCAACTTACGCTGTTTAATGCGAAAGGAGAGGTGATGAGTGAACGATTGGCTTTTGTCAACCACTTCAGCCAGATGAAGATTACCTCCACTCAGGATAAGCCGGTTTATAATCCCTTTGAGCAGGTCAACATGGACTTCCAGTTGAAAGACCTCAAAGGCAATCCGGTGGAGACAACCTTCTCGGTTGCAGTACGCGATGCTTCCACTAATACAACCAATCCTTACAGTGACAACGTGTTGACCAACCTTCTCCTTTCTTCCGAACTGAAAGGATACATCGAGAATCCCGGTTATTACTTTGAAGCAGATGATGTGACCCGTCGTCAGGCTATCGATTTGTTAATGATGACCCAGGGGTGGAGCCGCTATGTGTGGAAACAGATGGCGGGTGTTACCCCCCTTACTGCCAAACAGCCGATAGAAGAGGCTTTGTACCTTCAGGGTTCGGTGCAATCCCTCTTTTCAAAAAAGAAACTTGAGAATATAGAATTGAGTGTCGTATTATTGGCCGATAGCTCTTCGCAACGCGGAAAATGCCTGACGGATAAAGATGGGAAATTCGTTTTTGCTTTACAGGATTTCAAAGGGCAGGCCAATTTGATTCTTGGAACGAAACAAGACGGAAAGGTAAAAGAAAAGAATATCCTGTTGGACAGAAATTTTAGCCCTGAGCTGAGAAGTTATGCTTATCCTGAGTTTCACTTGTCCGACTACATCAGTGTAGAGCGTAATTCTAAGACTGTTGCAGCAGTCGATTCTACAGACAAAAAAGGCACTCATCTCCGTCAAAGCGGAAACGAAAAAAACTTATCTATGGACAAGAAGAACCACCTGCTGAGCGAGGTGACTGTAAAAGGGAAAAAGAAGGAGGTGTCGCCGGTTAAGTTTAATGTCGAATACAAAGTGGAGAAGGAGATGGATAAGATCCGTGATCTGGCCGAATGGGAGCCTGCCGGAATATATCAGTTCCTGGGCAAACTGAACAAGTATTTTATTTATGACGGAGCGGGCAATATTCATTATAAAGGGAATAAGCAGGTTTTGTTTATCCGGGACAATTCGGCGGCTATATCGGGAGAATTGACCGATATTCTGACAGCGGGGTTGAGTGACGAATCCAGTACAAATGCCACAGGAGTAGCCGTTCAATCCAATGACAGCCATAACGACGATATGTTTAAACAGAAAAATATATTGCCTGATCTAGAGGAGATTGAATCAGTCGCAATAATTGAGGACGAAAACGATATGTTAAGATTATGTCCGCAACTTATCGCTTCTAAAAGTTATGATCCGCAAAAGCTGGTTGTTGTGGTTATGCACTGTAAGAAAAATTACCACCACGAGCCGCTGGGAATGCGCGAAACAAAGTATCAGGGCTATGCCTACACCAAAGAATTCTTCAATCCCCGTTACGACAGAGCGCTGCTCCCCGATGAGAAAGACTTTCGCCGTACTCTCTACTGGAATCCCGATGTAAAAACCGATGTCAACGGCAAAGTGACCCTCAGTTTCTTTAATAATGGTTCCTGCAAAGCGATGAATGTCAGTGCGGAGACGGTCACTGAGAAAGGCGTGATCGGAGCGATGTGTAAGTAAGATTGTGACTTTGACCTAACAGGTTTTTGAAACCTGTTAGGTCTTGACGGCTGTAGAAACACAATAGAGGTGCAACAAAAAGCCCGGGATGCACCCTGAAATGCGAGGGAGGCAGACTCTCCTACCTTATACCGGATTAACAATTAATTCTTGCAACAATTGAGAATCTCATATGTATGAAAAAAAGTATTTTGCTGATTTGCTTAATAATGCTGTTGATTTATGATAGCACAGCCCAGAGTCTTAAGATCGATCTGGATAATATTTCCAGTACTGATTCAACTTGCCTGAAAGAAATTAAGGCCGCAAAAAAAGATATCCAGAATGGAAAATTAGTCTATTGTCGCTATTCCGGACATATGCTATACATTCATTTGAGAAGTGTACAAGAATTCAAGACATTACTCAGTCAGTTTGGCATTGGCTATAAAGAATCATTATTCTCGGATATGATTCGCCACGGACAAACACAAGGTTGCTACAGAGCATACATGAACAATGCTATTGATAAGAAATTTGGCAGCACGTTTATCGATTCATTATTGAATGTATCTGATAGTTTGTTTCTGAGAAATCATATTGACGGAATTTTACGGTACAACGATTGTGATACACAGCCAATATATCCGGGCGATAGCATAACTAAGCACGAAAGTGAGGAAAGTGCGCTTCAAAAGTCACTTGGATCAATCAGGTACCCCGAAGGATATGCCCAAAAGAAGAATTGGGAGTATAAAGCTTATGTAGACGTGGATATGTTGGTCGACAAACAAGGTAATGCCAGCATCCCGGAATATTGGTTCCACTTTGATATCCCGGAAAATTACAAGTACGAAAATAACCTGATCAGTGAGATCAAAAGGGTGATCAAAAAAACGAATTGGACACCGGCAACGATAAAAAAACAGAAAGTAAAGACTTTGACATATTATCGGTTGTACTTAAAATAAAGCTCCAGACCTAACAGGTTTTCAAAACCTGTTAGGTCTAACAAAACACACATACCAAAATGAAGAATCAAAGAAAAACATTGTCCTGCAAGCGGACAAAGAAACAGTTGCTTATATTTCTTACATCTGTCCTGCTATTGATGGCTCCAATCATGGGTCAGGCACAAACGAATTCCGCGACAAAAAGCGAAACCACAAAAGATGATAAGCCGCTATTTGTTGTCGGAAAAATCGCATCATTCCCCGGAGGACAGAATGAAATGATGAAATTCCTCTACCAGTCGGTACATTATCCTTTTGAAGCGGCAGAGAAAGGGATTCAGGGAACGGTAATAACCAAATTTGTTGTGGACAAAGAGGGGTATATCCGGGATATTTCGGTTGTACGGGGGCTCCACCCGACACTGGATGCCGAGGCTGTACGGGTGGTAAAATCCATGCCCCGATGGATTCCCGCTCAGAACAAGGGTGAGAATGTGGCGATGTATTTTACGCTTCCCATCCGCTTCACCTTAAAAGATTCAAAGGGGAACAGGCTCTCAACACAATCCGCTCCCAATAATTACACAACTGAGAATCTTCCCAAGTCCAAATACCGGCTTCCTTATATCGGAAAAGCGAAAGTGCTGCCCGGTAGTCTGAGTGACGGCATCCGTTTTCGTATCGACGATGGCGCATTTACCGCAGAGGTCCTCTCTACCCGTGAGGGTGTGGTCACTGTGCTAAACCGCAATGAGAAAGAGGGCGCATTAGTCGAACTGAAACATGTCGATGGCGAAACCACCCAATATGCACATCTGGGAGCAATAGCCCTTTCCCTGCATATGGGCGATACGGTCAAAGTGGGCGGATTGATTGGTTTCCAGGGAAAGCTAAACAGCGATGACCAAAGTAATCAGTTGCATTTCACCATCAGAGATAAAAACAACCGTTGCGACACGGTGCAATTGCGGGTTGTCAGAAAGATCAGTTCTGTAAAAGAGCCTGTAAAGAGTTCAGAAAATTATTCGTTACTAGCATTTCCATCCGGAAAATGTATCGACATACCCAATGGTTCAGGACTGAATGGCAGGGAACTCATCCTCTATGCCCGCAATGAAGGCCCCAACCAGCATTGGTCACTCCGAAAAGAAGGGGATTACTACAAAATCATTTCCGAACACAACCGAAAAGCCATTACTGTGGTATTGGATGAATCCTCTAAAAAGGCATTGATTGTTCAGGACGATAACAAAGAGGCCGATGCCCAGCTCTGGACGGTGAAGGAGTTTGGTTCTTTCCGCGCATTTTACTCCAAGCTGAACGGTCAGGCTTTGCTCCCGGCAACCGGCGATACCCTGATGCAACTAAAACAAGCGGACGACCATGCAGCCGGAGTGTGGGTGATGAAACCGGCTGAAAACATATTTACAATTGATAAAGAAACACTTTCACCCGCAGAGATGAAAGCCGATCTGGATGAGTTGATTAAAACCCTGGCCAGTAATCACCCCGATATGTATGCCTATACCACGAAGGAGACATTCAATCAGGAAGTAGCTAAAGTGCGGCAGTCATTTAGCCAGCCCCTGCCATACCGGGAGTTCTTTAGCCGGATGATTCGCCTGAATAAGCTGTTTGACGGACATACGAATATCAATCCGATTGTCAACTGCCGTCAAACCCTGAGCTATTTAAAAGCCGGTGGGCTCTTCTTTCCCCATCAGGTACGCGTAGAAAACGGGAAACTCTTCCTCTCTTTTGGCCAAAATGATTCTTCGAAAATAGAAGTTCTCTCGATTAACCGCATTCCGGCCGGTGAAATCCTTAACCAACTGGGCCAAGTCACAAACTTTGAAAAGCAGAAGATGAACGACTGGAATGTGCAAAGCAATTTTGGCCTCATTCTGCATGGAATCCTCAATATCCAGGGACCCTGGTTTGAATACGAAACCCGTTGGCATAAATCAGGACTGAAAGCCAATATCATCGAACAGGGGATCACGGCACAAAATCTGATGGCCGGCAACACAAGGTATTACGACCGGAACGAAAAGTTCCAATACCGCTCTTTCGAGAAGGAATCTATCGCCCTGATTGAATACAATACCTGCCCGATGAATGAAGAAGGGGTAAAAGATCTGGACGCTTTTCTGGTCAATAGCTTCAATGACATGAAAGAGAAAGGAATCCGGAATCTGTTTATTGATGTTTCCCGCAATGGCGGAGGCGGAGGCGATGAGGTGAATTCCCTTTTGTACAATAAGCTGAACCATCAGGCACGCAACTGGCAGTCGGTGATGTACAAAAAAGTGCCTGACCGGGCAAAGTTAGATACGATACCGGTTCCACAATGCACCAATATGATTACCGATGGTTTTGATGGCAATGTATATCTGATTCAAAGCGGTTATACCTATTCGGCGGCTGTAGGCGTAGCGGCCTGGATGAAGTTCAGTGGTAGGGGGAAAGTCATCGGTGAAGAGACCGGAGGAACTACGGCTGCTTATGTTTATGCTCCCGTTCACCAGTTACCAAACAGTAAGATCCTTTATCAGGTATCGAATACACTTTGGAAGTTTCCTTTCGGGGCGCGAAAAGATCAGGGTATTCTCCCGGATGTTTCGGTCAGTATAGATTATTCTAAGCCTCATTTTGAATTGAATGATCTGAAAGAGTTTCAGGCAAAGGCCGGGAATACAAAGTAGGAAGACAATTTCAGATGTCTTACCCCCATTGCAATATTCATATAATCAAATAGATAAAATCGTGTCGTGTAAAAGTCGGGTCAATGACAGGCTAAAGTCGCGGGATGTTTTTGGACTGTTTTTTAGTTAAACATAAATTTGCTCAACACATTCATTATGGAACAACCGGAATTAGGAAGAAAGATCGTAGATCTGCGAAAAGCAAAAGGCTTAACCCAGGATGAGCTGGTAAGAAAATGCAACCTGAGTGTACGAACCCTTCAACGGATAGAATCCGGAGAAGTTACGCCCAGAAGTTTTACCATTAAGTCCATATTTGCTGCTCTGGATTATGAAATACCTGAACCTCAGGTCTGTCTTTCTGCCCCGGAGAATGCTTCCCGAAGTGTGATATCCTACAGGCTCGAGCAATTGTATAAATATCTTCTTGAATTGTTTAACTTAAAAACAAACACAATGAAAAAGTTATCTGTTTTATCCGTATTGGCCGTCGGGACTATTCTGTTCTTTTCCAGCCTGAATGCCCATGCACAGAATAAAGCGAAATTGAAAGAAAGTATGCAGGGTACCTGGCAAATGTGCGACTCCGCCGGAAATGTAGTCACTACCGGCAATGTGCGGTACAAAGTAATTACCCCTGAAACCTTTGTCGTTTTAGAGGTAAATAAAGACACCCGGAATTTTTCCGGAGATTTTGTCGGTACATATACGGTGGGTAATGATGGCGAATATACCGAGTTTATCGGTTACACCTATTCCTGTTATAGTAGCTATCAAAATGCGAAAAATGTATTTAAGGTCGAATTTAAAAACGACCTCATGTATGTCAAAGGCGTCAATAATCCCTGGACTGAAGTCTGGAAGAAAGTTTCCAACTAATCTGTTTCAGCCTGTACAACCTGATTGCTTTGTAAAACAGTCAGGTTGTATCCTTCTCCGATCTTATTATTCATTAATCAAATAACCATTCTATCATTATGAAAAAGCCATCAGTTTTTCCCGTGTTGATTTTTGGGATACTCCTGCTTCTGTCCGGTCAGTATGCAACAGCCCAGAGTAACTTAAAGCCGAATGCATGTCTGGTCGGTACAGCCTGGCGATTGGTAAAGGATCTCTCCGGGGAAATGTATCCTAACCGGACGCTCTATTTTAAAAAGGATATGACTTTTGAAAGCCGGAAAAGAGATGGCAGTTTTTATAATGGTGGCGTATATAATTTAATCGGGGACAATTCATTTGTGACCGTACACAATGGTGCTGTAACGGCCAACCTTTATAATTTCACGATTCAAAATGATACATTGCATTTTCAGGGGAAATATTTGTCTTCCACATCTTTATCTTCCGATCAGAAAATATATTATGCAGATGAGCCCGTTGATGAGGTTTGGGTAAAGGCTCCCGATATGATTATGCCGGAAGGGGGAATCAAATTCCGAAACGACTCTCTCTTGTCTTTATCCGCCGCTTTGGCAAAATCTAAACAAGAGGGCAAGCTCATCTTTATGGATTGCTATACCAAATGGTGTGGCCCGTGCCGCTATCTGTCTTCCCACATTTTCCCACTGAAAGAGGTGGGTGATTTTTACAATCCAAACTTCATCAACCTCTCTTTCGATATGGAGACACCGGAAGGCAGACTTATCGCTAAAAAGTACGGTATCAGAGCCTATCCCACTTTGCTGTATCTGAATGCCAAAGGCGAAGTAGAGCACATGTCCATCGGATGTGGCGGGGCTGAACATCTGCTTTCTTTGGGCAAAGTTGCCATGGATAGCAACAATAATCTGAAAGCTCTGCAACTGAAAATCAGCAAAGGCGACCGCTCGGCAAAGACCTTGACCAACTACTTATCGGCCAATAGTTACGCTTCCGATAAGAAATCGCTTTTGGCAGAGTATTTTCAAAACAAGACTCCGGAACAACGTCTGTCTGAAGACACATGGCAGTTGTATCGTTGGTTTGTGGATGATTTGGACAATCCGCAGTTTAAGTTTTTTGTCAAACATCGTGGTGAATATGAGAAGAAATTTGGCAAGAAAGAGGTGTCAGGAAAAATACTGAGTCTGCTTGATGCCAATATGCAGGATAGTGTGAAATACATTTCCCTGCGTAAAGTGGACCCGAAACTCTTCGCGAAACATAAAACTTTTGCCGAATACCGGGTGGCGTATTACAAAGCCCGGTCTCAGAAGAATGACCTGAATAGCTGGAATAAGCTTTTGCAAAAGGCGAAACTTTATCTGGCTCAGGATAGTATTTCCTCTTATGACTACAACGATATCAGCTGGTATGTGTACGAAAACTACAAGACCTTCAATGATAAAAATGCGTTACAGCAGGCCAAAGAGTGGTCATTCAAATCCTACAAGCTGAAACCGGAAGAGATTCAGATCAACGATACTTACGCTCATATTTTGTTTGAACTCGGTTTCATTCAGGAGGCAATCAAACACGAAGAATTTGCCCTGAAGCGCGGGCAGGAAGAAAAAAGTGACTCGGTAAATTTCTTTGCCGATGAACTGGCTAAGTTTAAAAAAGCGTTGAATTAACTATTGACAGGAGGGCATAATCCAAAACGGGTTATGTCCTCTTATCAATAATTATTTTGAAGATTGCAGTTGTGCCCATTCATCAATCCATCCTTTCACTACCTTGCACCAATCACTATTATCGTTGAGGCAGGGGATAGCCACAAACTCTTCTCCTCCTTGCTCCAAAAAAACAGTTTTAGCTTCCATCCCGATTTCCTCCAACGTCTCCAGGCAATCAGTCACAAAAGCCGGTGTGACAACGGCCAGTTTTTTTACGCCACTTTCACCCAACTTGCTTATCTTCTCCGAAGTATACGGTTGTAGCCACGCCTCTTTTCCAAGTCTCGACTGAAAAGAGGTACTCACTTTATCAACTGAAAGCCCAACTTCCTCACAAATCAATCGGGTCGTTTCGTAACACTGATGCCGGTAGCAGAACTCATGAGCAGGGGAGGGCGTGGAACAGCACGATCCATCTATTTTGCAATGAGAATGTGTAATGTCCGATTTGTGAATATGACGCTCCGGAATCCCATGATAAGAAAATAGCAAATGGTCAATCTCTCTCCCGGCTAACGATTTCCGAATTGACTCCGCCAATATCCGGATATATTCCGTGCGGTTGTAAAATGCCGGTAATGATGACAATTTTATTTTAGGGAAATGCTTTTGTTGCAGTTTCCTAACTTTTTCCAGGATGGTAACCGTGGTTGCCATGGCATGTTGCGGGTAAAGAGGAATAATCAGCACTTCGTCCACACCTTTTTCTGCTAGCTCTTTCAGTCCCGTAAGAATTGACGGTTCTCCATATCGCATAGCCAGCGCAACCGGAATAGAAGTCTGATTTGCCACCTTCTGATGCATCCGTTTGGACAAAACAATTAACGGAGAACCCTCTTCCCACCAAATCTTTTGGTAGTTTAGCGCCGATTTTTCGGGGCGTGTACGTAATATAATCCCTTTCACTAATAATGTACGCGCAAGAAATGGAATATCAATAACGTATTTATCCATCAGAAACTCTCCGAGGTATTTCTTTACCTCTTTTGGGGTAGGGGCCTCGGGTGAACCGAGATTTATTAAAAGCGCACCTTTACTCATTATGCTCCTGTTTTTCCGGGCAAATCTGTCCCGATTGAATGTATAGAACACAAAAGTAGAGAAACAGTTTATTATTTCCTTCTTCAGTCGTTATTATATGGGCATGCACTTATCTCCCACACCTAAGCATACACTCCCTCTCTTTCCGGACATCCCCCAATGCTCTTAATTCGTAATCCGCCCACCGTTATAACACAGTATAAAGTAAGTCTTACTATACTTTTAAAGGAAGTATAGTAGAGGCATCATAGTCTTATCACAGAGATATCACAGTCTTATATAAAACTGTATCATTACTGTGATACCACTGTGACATTACTGTAATACTACTGTGATATCCTATTTAAAACAGCGTTTAGACCCCGTTAATAACATAATAGAAGTACCCAGACCTTATCCCCGGAAAGATTCTCCGAGCTTACCGGGGATAAGTCCCCCTGTTCAGAATTTGTTTTTTAGCGTGTTTTCCGCACCTGCGGCCCACATTGGCTTCCGGGTATAAAA
>Ga0209464_10000539_pt1 | contig 12151 bp, 5 predicted proteins | sample DOMMetBare1Fresh_2_FD_187473 | JGI IMG/M metagenome (GOLD analysis project Ga0209464, IMG submission 187473) | Wetland sediment microbial communities from St. Louis River estuary, USA, under dissolved organic matter induced mercury methylation -... | ecosystem: Environmental > Aquatic >... | reverse complement strand
CTTATGATGAGTTCCTTTACGACTCGTCTGTCGGTTGGTCTACAGATGCTACGTTAACAACTGCTGCAGAGAAACAAAAGGATGATAAAAGAGGTGTCAAAAACGCTGAAGGCCTTTACGGAAATGGCTCTTACCTTCAGAAAAAATTTATCGTTGCTGCAGAAGACCGTTCAACCAACTGGTACCGGTTTAATAATTTCATCATTACAAGATACGCCGATGTACTACTTCTGTATGCTGAGGCTTGCGCCCAGACCAACGACCCTGATGGTCTTCAGTATCTCAAGGCAGTTCAGCAACGTGCAGGATCAGCAAAAGTTAGCGCTACATTGACTTTGGCTGACGTGAAGAAAGAAAGAAACTACGAATTGTGGAATGAGGGTGCACGTTGGATCGACATGAAACGTTGGAATGAGTTTGAAAAGGCAAAAACAGCCGGAACACATATTCCATCGCTGAAAGATCATTTCTTTGATGCCTCTGCAAGTACAAAGACTGCCACTCATGTTGGTTATGTAACTTATTCAGAGCCTAATGCAGGTAAAACTATTGGATTCAAGGCTGGGAAAAATGAATGGTTCCCTTATCCGTTTAGTGAAACCTCTATCAATCCGAACATTGTACAAAATCCAGGTTGGAACTAAAGCAATCGTAAGATTTTATTAGCAATATCACATAAACTGTGTGGAGCCGTCTCAGCAATGAGGCGGCTCTTTTGTTTTGTGCACAATACGTAGGTTCCTTTATTCTCCATTGATTTTGGCCTGATTTGGAATTGCAGTGCTTGGTATAAAAATCGAGAAATAAGAAAAAAGGAAAAGTTGAAAAAGGGAAATGCGCCAATTAATTAAGTAATTGAAATGAAAAAAAAGCATTTGAACTCGTGTTTTCATCCTCAATCACCCCGAGCATCGTTCGACTGAGACTTCGGCGTGAACTTTTCCACTCTCTCGCTAGAGAGACTGTACGTTTGTATGGGTTTACTTCATAAGTTCACACAAGGGAATATGCCTATAAAGGCGAGTTCTCCGCCTGTGTCGGGCACACATCTGGCGGTTAAAAAACAAATTATAGACATATCAATAGTGAAAAGATTATAGAGTTCATTTGAACCTTTATCCTAAATTCCGGTTTAACGTCAAGCATAAGTTGTATTCTTCCATGCTTTTCAAAGAATACCGCACTTGCAGATGTTCTGTAGGCTGAATTTGTTGAAGGTTTTTAGCAAATACAATTAAGCAATATCGATTTTACCAAGTAATTTACAATTTCTTTCTTCTTATCTAATGTCAATTGGTATCGATAAGAAGACAATTTATTAATTCAAAACGTTCCTTAATATTCGGGATCTAGAAACTTAATCCAATGTTACTGAGATTAATTTCAACTTAATGCATATGCTGCTCTGACATCAATTTCAAGAATAATTTAACAATTATTTGATAAGTAATTAACAATCGAAAGGTATTTTAGCTTACATTTGTTAATAATTGTAAAGATAGATTCGTAAGAAATGCACAAAAATGATTATAATTTAATATTTACTTTATATACATAATTTTGCCTATGAATTAAAGAACTAAAATTTTACCCTCAAATCACTGTTTATATAGTGACAGAAATTACAATTATCAATACTAAAAACCTAAATTTTTTATTATGAGAAAAATCTTGTATTTAATGAGTTTTTGTTGTAAAAAAAACCATTACTTGCTCAAAGTATTTACAACAATTTCATTTGTTTTGATCCTTATTGCCTCACCTACAATTAACAGCTTAGGTGCCAATCCTACAGCATCGGGTTCAGAAACATTACAGCAATCAACAATAACCGGAAAAGTCGCTGACGCAAATGGTCAAGCCATTCCAGGTGTTTCCGTGGTTGTTAAAGGCACTACTCAGGGAACAATTACGAGTGTTGACGGAAATTTTACCCTCACCAATGTTCCGTCCAACGGTACGCTGCAGTTTTCTTTCGTAGGGATGCTATCCCAGGAAGTAGCAGTATCTGGACAGAAAACTATTAACGTTACAATGCAAGACGATGTAATCGGTCTCGATGAAGTCGTAGCCATTGGTTATGGTACACAAAAAAAGAGAGACCTTGCTTCGGCTGTTACGGTTATAAACACCGAAGAAATGTCAAAACAGCCTGTGGCTAACGTTGCAACCGCGCTTCAGGGACTTGCCCCGGGTATTCAGGTAACGGCCACACGAGGTGGAGATCCTGACATTGTAATTCGTGGTATAGGTACTACCACTGGTAACAACAACCCTTTATATGTTATTGATGGTATTCCTTCAGGCGGTTCGTATGTTAACCCTTCGGATATTGAAAGCATGCAGGTTCTGAAGGATGCTGCATCGACAGCTATTTACGGTTCGCGCGGTGCAAACGGTGTAATTCTTATTACTACTAAAAGCGGTAAAAGCGCAAAAATCGGAGTACCAAAGGTAAGCATAAGCAGCTATTATGGCTTTGAGGAACCATGGAAATTGCTCGATTTGACAAACACAGCAGAATGGGCATCGGTTGTTTATGCAAGTAATAAAGCTGTTACGGGTGGAACTCCTCCGGCCCTTGCAACCTGGATTGTTGAACAAAACGGCGGCAAGTTCAAAGGACCGGAAACTGATTGGCAAAGCGAACTTTTTCAGTCAGGTGCAATTACCAACAACGTAGTTAACGTTTCGGGCGGTACTGACGCTGGTAACTATTTCTTCTCAGCAGAGCAATACAAACAGGAAGGCATTATTATATTAACGCCGAATGAAAGATTATCGGTTCGTATGAACTCAAACTGGAAATCAAATAAATTCAGTTTTGGCGAAAATATTTCTTTTACATATAATCAAAATAGAAGTGAAGTTGTACCCGATGGTCGCTCGGCTATTCAATCGGCAATGAATAATACACCGAATCTTCCTGTGTATGACGCAACAAAACAGCCTGGCGGATTTGCAGACTTCAATTGGACGAACCCAGATTACTCTCCTTATGCCTCGGGACACGATGCTGGCAATGTTATTGCATATCTGTCACGCATAAAAAACATGAACTACAACAAAAGGTTTATGGCAAGTGCTTATGGTGAGTACCAGATAATCAACGGTCTTACTTTTAGAAGCACATTTGGGATTACCTCTACGGATAATAATACCCGTAACTTTACGTTGGCTACCGCAGGCCAAAGACTTCCAAATACAACGCTTAGTGAAAGTAACAGCTGGACGTACAACTGGATTTGGGATCAAACCCTTAACTATAGTAAACAAATTGGGCAGCACAATTTTAATCTGATGGGTACTTATTCTTCTGAGTATTCGAAAAATCACAATTTTAATGCAAGTGGTCAGAGCATTCAGACTGAAGTAAATGATGTGCTTAGTAAAGTTGAAAGCAACTTTGCTGTTGGCGGAGGCGAAAGCGAAACTAGCCGTATCTCGTACCTTGGCCGTTTAACCTATAACTATGCAGGTAAATATATACTTGTAGCCAACGTTCGCCGCGACGGTTCTTCTAAATTCAACACGGGCAGCAAGTGGGGTACCTTCCCATCGGCTTCAGTTGCATGGAATATCAGCGAAGAGTCGTTTATGGACGATTTAAAAGCATCGACTCCGATGAGCCGTATGAAACTTAGGGGTAGCTATGGTCTTGTAGGTAACGACGGGCCAATTGGGGCATACAGTTATGTACCAGTTTTGAGCGCATCGAATTATAATAATGGTACTGCTGGTATTGTTGGGCAAACAGTTTCTAATTTAACGAAAAACCCCAACTTAAAATGGGAGAAATCTGAGCAGCTTGACTTGGGCACCGAATTAGGTTTCTTTAAAAATGCTTTATCGGTTGAAGTTGACTTTTACAATAAAAAGACCAAAGACATGCTTGTAAATATTCCGATTCCCGGATCAAGCGGTTCAAGTGCTTCAATTACCCGAAATGTAGGATCTATTTTAAACAGGGGTTGGGAATTCCAGGCTACATACCGTAAAAGCTTAGGCGATTTTAGTTACTCAATTGGCGCGAACTTATCAACCAATTATAACGAAGTGCTCGATTTGGCCGGTCAGGTTATTAGCGCTGGCGGTTCTGAATTTGCTTCTTCATCCACCCGTACAGAAGCCGGTCGTCCTATCGGTCAATTCTATGGCTACAAAACATTGGGCTTATTCCAAACTCAGGCTGAAATTGATGCCTATGTTGATGCTAATGGACTTAAAATGCAACCTAATGCAGCCCCCGGTGATATAAAATTTTATAAAAAACCAAACGCAGAAGGAAAATTGGTTGGAGTAATAGGTGCCACTGATATGGTTTACATAGGCGACCCTAATCCTGATTTTACGTACGGGGTTAACTTGTCTGCCGACTATAAAGGATTAGACCTTACAGTGTTCTTCCAGGGCGTGCAGGGCAACGACCTTTTAGGAATATTAACGGCATGGACCGAAGGTATGCACAACAACTTTAACCTGGGCAAAAACGCGCTTAACCGCTGGACACCCACAAATACAAATACAACAGTACCAAGAGCAGTTCGGGGCGACCCAAATAAAAACACCAATATTTCTGACAGGTATATTTACGATGGTTCGTATTTAAGATTGAAAAACCTTACAGTGGGTTATACCTTGCCCAAAGCATGGGTGAACTATGTTAAGCTCAGTAATGTAAGAGTTTATGCTACAGGGCGTAACCTGTTAACATTTACCAAATATCCGTTCTACGATCCTGAAATCGGTTCAGGATATGTTGGTCTGTCAGCCAGTGGTAACTCAAGTACAGCCAGGGGTATCGATAATGGATATTATCCACAGGCTCGTGCCATACTTATGGGTATTCAAATTGATTTTTAACATTAAAACATTATGAAGATGAAAACCAAAATATTTTTATTCATCGCAGGGGTACTGTTTTTGGTGTCCTGTACTGAGAGCTTTATAACAAGAGATTTCGATAAGGGGAGCTATGATCCGGGTTCTTTTTTTACCACAAAAGCCAGGGCTGATCAGGCGCTTGTTGGAGCTTATACATATCTCCAAAATCAATATGGACAAACATGGGGAGGGGTTCACGTTATGCACATGGCTCTCAGTGACGACCTTTATGAAACCCCAAAAGCAGCAGGTTTTTCTCCATGGAACAATATTATTAATTTTCGTATTAACGCCAACGACACTAATGATCCATGGAACTCCTGGTATGCAGCCATACAACGTGTAAATACTGCATTAGATAATATGAAACTGGCCCAGGCAGCCGACCCTGCCTTTACTAAAGCGGATTTAGATGTTATGGAGGGGCAGGCTTATTTTCTCAGGGGATTTTACTATTACAGTTTATTCGATTATTATCCAAAAGACAAAATAGTTTTGAGAACTACGCAGGTTTTAAATCCAGGTGAGAACTATATTAAGGCTCCGTCAACCGAAGCAGAAACATTTGCATTTATTGAAGCTGATTTGAAAAAGGCGCAGGAGCTTTTGGTAAAAGGCACCAATACCACTTCTGGTTATGATAAATGGAGAGCAAGCCGCGGAGCAGCCACAGCATTGTTGGGTAAGTTGTATTTAAACAAAAAAGACTATGCAAAAGCTGCCGCCGAATTTAAAAAATTACTTCCCGGAGTAGGCGACGCTGCATATGGTACCTATGCGCTTGGCGATTACAGGGCTAATTTTACCCTGGCCGGAGCAAATAACAGCGAAGCAATTTTCGAAGTTGAATTTGCCAACGTAACTACACCTTCAAACCAACGCGGTGGAGGGAATCAGAACTGGTCATTTAACGATCATAATGCATGGGCAGGTATGTTAGGGTGGAACTTTGCAGTTCCTACCTATAAACTCGACGATTTCGAAAAATGGACAGAAACCATTGACGGGAAACCCACAACGGTATATGACTACAGGGTTTATGCTTCGTTCTTGGGTGTACCTAACGGTATAAATCTCACACTTGGCACAAGAACTGTGAATTGGATTGAACAGGGATGGTTCAAAAAAGAGTGGTATGCGGCTAATGGAATTGACATAACCAATCTAAAAACTGGGAATGATAAGCCTATGACTGGCGCTTCATATTATGTAATAGGCGGTTTAGACTCTTACGGTTCTTTTGGAATTCGTAAAAGGGCGAATGAAAGCAATATAAATTTGCCTAACAATGACCCTACGTCTACAGTAATTAACTTAAGACTTTTACGTTTGTCTGATATTATGTTGAATTATGCCGAATGTCTTGCAAATATTAATTCTTCCAACCTTACTGCAACCGATGTTAATAGTGGTGTTTACTGGGTTGACATGGTTCGTATCAGGGCAAATAATGTTATGACCGGCGACCAGTCGCATCTGTATAGCGCCCGTCCGGGTGTAAAAGGGCAGTTACCACTTACAACTCCGTTGATGGCATCAAAAAGCTGGACTTTAATGCAGGCCATCGAACACGAACGTTACGTTGAAGGTTATGGCGAAGGATGGAGACGCGAAGACCTTAAACGCTGGCAAAAAGGTGCAAGTTTTGTAAAAGGCAAATCTGGCTGGACAGGCTGGCAATCGCTTATTCTTCCTGTTCCGCAACAAGAATTGGATAGAAATTCACTTATGAAATAATAATAAATTAATAGAAAGTTTATAATGAAAGAGCCGTCTCAGCAATGAGGCGGCTCTTCTGTTTTTGCTAATGATACTTTCTCCCTTCGACAAGCTCAGGGAGCTTTGTTTGCTTCTGACTTCCCCGCTTTTCTTGTTTCCTTTTTTCTCTTTCCCCTTCTCTAATTATTCAGCAAATATTCTTCGGCCTCAACCGACCACAATCCCTGGTGGCGATCGCAGATTTCGGCCAGTTTTGCGAACAAAGGTTCGGTTTTCCCTTTCTCCTGAAAATCAGAAATGGCAGTCAAGGGCATTTGCAGATGCGTGTAAATCAATTTCTTTCCTCCCGAAATTTGCGGAAGGTTCATCGTGGTTTCGATCACGGCATTCAGTCCGCCAATGTGAGTAACCAGCCCGGCAGGATCGAGGCCGGTTGTCATTATTTCTAACGCTTCTTTCATATCGCCGGTGTTTCCTCCTGAAGTACCGACAATGTGCGTGTAGGCATAATGCACATTGTAGAAATTCATTTTTGCCTGAAGGTTCTGATCAGATGGTCCGGCAAAGAAATTCAAACAACCATCGAAAGCCAGAATTGCATCGCCCTGTTCAATAACCTCAGCTATCGGAGCAAATACAAATACATCATCATAGCCGTCATGTCCGGAAAGGCGTTTCAGTTCAGCCACCGGATCTTCAATATTTGTATTCAGGTAAATCAGTTCAATGTCGCATTTGGCAGTTTCAGCGACCGTATAAATCGATGCAGCGCGATCCAACCGGCTTTGATCGATATCTGTAACCACACATAAGCTGGGTTTGCGGTCGGCACGATGAATCACATAATTGATGGCTGCCAGACCCATCGGCCCAACGCCAGCCAGAATTGCCATTTTACCGTTGGCCACGATTCCCATATGATGAACATACGACCCCGGAGTCGTGTGATAGTTGGCATGCATGGCGCCAATCACGCACGAAAGTGGCTCTGCCAGCGATGCCGGATAAAAGCCAGGTCCATCGTAAACCAGCAAACAATCCTGGACCAGCACATCTTTTGGAATAATCACATAAGTAGCGTCTCCACCTATGTATTGGTAGGAATAACCTGGAGCGCTCAACAACCCTACCGGAGCATCAGGATAATATATAGCTGGCTGAATGGAGAACTTCTGTCCCGATTTGAACTTATGTTTCCAATTTTCACCAATTTCAATTAATTCACCAGCAAACTCATGCCCAATGATTATCGGATTTTCAGCCACATTATCGGGAATCCTTTTATGCTCACTCCCCTGCAATGCAGCTTTGTATGACGACATGCAAATACTGTCGGAAACTACTTTTGCCAAGATTTCATCAGTCGTTATTGCCGGAAGCTCAAACTCCTCCAATCTCAAATCTTCTTTTCCGTATAAACGTACTGCACGTGTTTTCATATTCTATTGTTTTGCCACTAAGGCACAATGACACAAAACTTAATTATTTCGGTTTTGCCCTTGTGGATATTTTAGCGGTTTCTGAATTTCTGTATAAAGTAACAAATTCCTATCAGGTTTTGTATGCTTCAAACGATTAAAGTGTTTCCAATCCTTAACAGGAAAACACCTCCCAATGAATTAGGATCGTTTGCACTTGGGTAAGATTAAGCTTATTACACTTTATTTGTCGTAGTGACGACGATTCGCAATTTTACTATCTTTACCATTAAATCTTAACCTAAAAAACTATGAAACAATCAAATTATCTACTTCTTTTAATACTTATGATCATGTTTTTATTTTCTGCCTGTTCTAAAACTGAACCGAGTAAAACAACTTCAACCGACGAAAACTGGCTTAAAACTTCGGGTGACCAGATTGTCAATCAAAAGGGCGATACTGTTCTTCTGCGTGGGTTTGGACTCGGAGGAATGCTCCACATGGAAAATTTTATCGATGGCTATCCAGCCAACGAAGAGGCTATGCGAGAGGGATTAATGAAAGTCATGGGAGAAAAAAAATACAACCTTTACTTCGATACTTTCTACAAAAGTTATTTCACCGAGCCTGACGCAGAATATGTCCATAGTCTGGGGTTAAACCTTATTCGAATTCCGATTAATTATCGTCTTTTCGAAGATGATATGAATCCAGGGGTTTTCAAAGAAAGTGCATTTGAAAGCCTTGACAGGGTAATTGAATTGTGTGCTAAAAATCAGATCTATACGATTATAGATATGCATGTCTTTCCGGGATCGCAAAATCAACACTGGCATAGTGACAATCCAACCCATGTTGCAAACTTCTGGGTTTACAAAGAATTTCAGGACAGAGGAGTTCGTTTATGGGAGGCCATTGCAGAACGATACAAAAACCAGCCCTGGTTGGCAGGTTACGACCTTATGAACGAGCCAGGAGAACAAGCTGGCGAAAAACTTTTTCCCTATTACAAACGATTACGGGATGCTATCGTAAAAATTGATTCTAATCACATTCTCTTCCTCGAAGGAAATAAGTATGCAGCCGATTTTAGCACTTTTACCGAAGTTTGGAACAATGTAGTTTATACTAATCATGATTATGCTGGACCTGGCTTTGTTAGTGGTGCCGATTACCCTGGTTATACCGGTAAAAGGTATTTCGACAAGGATACTCTTGAACATGATTTCCTTAAAAAAAGCGAGTTCATGTATGAACATAAAGTGCCAATTTGGGTTGGGGAATTTGGTCCTGTTTATACTGGCAATCCTGCAAAAGACGAGATGCGATATCAAATACTTAAAGATCAATTGGCCTATTACAACAAGTATAAGGTGAGCTGGTGTATTTGGCTGTACAAGGACATGGGACTTCAGGCAATCATGCACCAAAATGCCGATTCTCCTTATATGAAACTGGTTTCGAAATTTCTTTCGCGGAAAGATTCTCTTGGTGCAGATGCCTGGGGATCGACCGATAAAAATATCAGGCAAGCAATACAACCTTTAGAAGATATGTTCAATAAAGAATTTCCAAACTATAACCCATATCCGAATGGGCAGAGAAGCCATATAGACCTGTTGGTAAGGCATATACTTATTGCTGAAGCGCTTGTTCCAGAATATTGTAATTTGTTCAAGGATTTATCTGAAGAACAAGTAATAGCTCTTGCACAATCATTCCAGTTTGAGAACTATGTAAAACGAAATCGATTGGAAGAAATATTGACAGGACGGGAAAAATAAATTATTATCTAATTATTAAAATTCGAAGGACTACCCCGTTTGTGCTCACAAGCGGGGTAGTTTGTTTTATCCCTGAAATCCACTTTCCCATTCAAAAAAAGTGAATTTCAATGCACCCATAATCTATTTTGTAAGCTTTTGTTCTGTTTTGCAGATACTGAAATCCTAAGTAAGATTAATCCGTATGATATCATCCGAAATCAACTATATCCATAAATTTAGTAACTTTACTTTTCAACTTTTAACCTAATTAACAATGAGAAAGTCAAATTATCTTCTTCTTTTAATAGTTGTGGTCATGTTTTTATTTTCCGCGTGTTCTAAGACCGAACAGAGTAAAACAACTCCAACCGACGAAAACTGGCTTAAAACTTCGGGCGACCAAATCGTCAACCAGAAGGGCGATACTGTTCTCCTGCGTGGTTTTGGACTGGGAGGAATGCTTCACATGGAAAATTTCATTGATGGTTATCCAGCCAACGAAAAAGCTATGCGTGATGGGTTATTGGAAGTATTGGGAGAAAAAAAATACAATCTTTTCTTCGACACGTTCTACAAAAGTTATTTCACGGAGCCCGATGCAGAATACATTAATAGCCTGGGACTAAACCTGGTTCGAATCCCAATAAATTATCATCTTTTTGAAGACGATATGAATCCTCGGGTCATTAAAGAAGAGGCTTTTCAGTATCTCGACAAGGTTATAGAATTGTGCGCGAAAAATAAAATCTATACCGTGATCGACCTTCATGCCTTGCCAGGTTCGCAAAACCAACACTGGCACAGCGATAATCCTACTCATAAGGCATTTTTCTGGCAACACAAGGATTTTCAGGACAGGGTGATCGTTATGTGGGAAGCTATTGCAAAACGGTATAAAGATCAGCCCTGGGTTGCTGGTTACGATGTAATTAATGAGCCAGCAGAACCTACCGGCGAAAAACTCGTCCCCTATTACAAGCGTCTTCGCGATGCCATTTTAAAAGTCGACCCAAATCACATTCTATTTCTTGAAGGTGATAAATATGCGGTGAATTTCGATAAGTTTACTGAAGTGTGGGATAATGTGGTTTATACGAATCACGATTATGCTACTCCCGGCTTTATGGCTGGTGGAGATTATCCTGGGATAACACGTGGCCGATATTTTGACAAGGATACCCTTGAACAAGACTTCCTTAAGAAAAGTGAATTTATGTTTTCGCGCAAAGTTCCGCTCTGGGTGGGTGAATTTGGCCCGGTTTACGTAGGTAACACTAGAAGCGATGAAATGCGTTACCAGATTCTGAAAGATCAATTGGCGTATTACAATAAATACAAGGTAAGTTGGTGTATCTGGTTATATAAGGATATGGGATTACAGGCCATTTTGCACCAAAAAGGTGATACTCCGTATATGAAACTAATTTCGGCTTTCCTTTCAAGAAAAGATTCGTTAGGAGCCGACAGATGGGGATCAAACGATAAAAATATCAGGCAAGTGATATCTCCGCTGGAAGAATTGTTCAAAAAAGAATTCAAAGGTTACGAGCCCTATCCACAAGGCCAGCAGGGTCAGATTGACCTGTTGGTCAGGCACATTCTTATTGCTGAAGCGCTCGTGCCTGAGTATTGCAATTTATTCAAAGATTTATCGGAGGAACAACTGGTTGCGCTCGCCAAGTCGTTTAGTTTCGAAAACAGTGAGAAAAGAACCCGATTGGAAGATATTTTGACGGGACGGGAAAAGTAGATTAGGCTGTCCTGAAATTTTAATAAAAATAGTACAGAACGACCCCACTTGTGTGCACAAGCGGGGTCGTTTGTTTTAAATAAAAATCAATCGATTATGCGAAGATTGGACTGATCTATTTTCTTCAATCGGTATTATTTTTCTATCCTAGCAGTCCTTTTTTTGAAATGAATATTCTATTTATCTTATAAATTGTTCATTTTCAGACTCAATAAATTTTCAATATAGAAAACTATATAAATTTCACCTACTAGGGAAACCTATTCAATAAATGCTAGTCTAACGTTGAACTAAAAACAATCCAAAATGAGACGAATTCATATTTATCTACTTTTCATCACTTTCATTTTTTCGACGAGTTTATTTGCCCAAAACAGTGGAAAAAAAATAACCATTACCGGAATTGCTACCGACATGAATAATCAGCCCATTGCTAATGCAGTGATTTTGGTTGACACGAAAAATAGTGGCATTTTGACCGATAGCCAAGGAATGTACAAAATTAAAGTTAAAGCTGGAGCTACTAGAATTGCAGTATTAAAATTGTCTGGAGGCCAAACTGAAGAAGAAATAGCCGGCAGAACTGTTATCAATTTCAAATTCGGTGATTT
>Ga0209464_10000538_pt1 | contig 12156 bp, 14 predicted proteins | sample DOMMetBare1Fresh_2_FD_187473 | JGI IMG/M metagenome (GOLD analysis project Ga0209464, IMG submission 187473) | Wetland sediment microbial communities from St. Louis River estuary, USA, under dissolved organic matter induced mercury methylation -... | ecosystem: Environmental > Aquatic >... | reverse complement strand
GGTAGACGAAGGCCAGGATGGTGGCCACGGCCTTGTAGGTGGCGGCGGGGTTCTCGCGCCCCACCTTGACCTTCTTGTAGAGGAGCCGCGCCAGCGGGATGTCCTCGACGATGGGGATGCCGTGCTCGCGGGCCAGCGCCCGCATGTGCTCGGCCAGGATCCCCTTGCCCTTGGCGGTGACCTTGGGGGCGCGCCCCTCGTCGCGGCGGTAGCGGATGGCCACGGCGATGTGGGTGGGGTTGACCACCAGCGCGTCGGCGCGCGGCACCTCGCGCCGCGCCTGGCCGCCGATGATCTCGCGGTGCCGCCGCTTGCGCTTGCCGCGGAAGGCGGGGTCGCCCTCCTCCTCCTTGAACTCGCGCTTGGCCTCCTCCTTGGTCATCTTCATCTTCTGGAGGAACCGCCGGCGCACCAGCGCCAGGTCGAGGCCCGCCACCACCACCAGCACCAGCAGCACCGGCTTGGCGCCCGTGGCCACCAGCCCCAGCACCCAGCCGAGCGACTCGGCCGGGTCGGCGCCGAGCAGGCGCGGCAGCGTCACGAACTCGTCGCGCACCGCCAGCCAGCCGGCCGTGCCGATGGCCGCCACCTTGACGAGCGCCATGCCGAGGTCGGCCAGGAAGTCGCGGGTGAAGAGCCTGGCGAGGGGCACGCCGCGCCACAGGCGGGAGGGGTCGAGGCCGATCTTGGTGGTCCAGAAGCCGCCCTTGGTCTGGGCCACCCCGGCGGCCATGGCGCCCAGCGCGGCGGCGCCGCACACCGCCAGCGTGAGCGCCACCGGCCGCACCAGCAGCCGCGGCAGGTCGGCGAAGGGGGCCCGGTCCACCGCGCCGGTGACGTCGGCGAAGAGGGCCGAGAGGGAGGCGCGCAGCGCCGGGCCGGTCACCATGAGGGCGACGGCGGCGGCCGCCAGGGCGGCCACCGGGCCGACGTCGTGGCCGAGCGGGATGTCGCCCTGCTCGAGCGCCTGCGCCATGCGGCGCGGGCTGGGGGCCTCGGTGCGCTGGTCGCGGTCGCTCTCGTCGCCGGCCACGGGCTACCCCTGGAAGGCCGCCACGGCGGCACGCGCCGCCAGCTCGGCGATGGTGGGGGCGGACAGGTAGACGCCCAGGCCGCCGGCCAGGATGGCGATGGAGAAGCCGATGTTGGAGAGGTTGAGCTGCGGCGCCATGCGGTTCATGACGCCCACGCAGGCGTGGCCCACCAGCACCGCCGCCAGCACCGGGAAGGCCAGCCGCACCGAGAGGGCCACCGCCACGATGGCGTGCCCCACCGTCTGGGCCAGCAGCGGCCCGGGCTGCAGGGCCGTGCCGGGCGGCCAGGCCTGCGCCGTGCGGGCCAGCCAGCCCACCGCCTCGGCGTGCAGCCCGAGGGAGAGGGCGGCCACCTGGGCGCCGGCGAAGAGGTACTGCGAGAGGCCGTTCGACTCGGCGCCGGAGGTCGGGTCGATGAGGGCCGAGAAGCCGAGCCCGGCGGAGAGGCCGGCCAGGTGGCCCGCCGCCAGCGCGGCGTCGAGGAGCCAGCGCGACGCCAGGCCGCCCAGGAGGCCGGTCAGCGTCTCCACGGCCGCCCCGGCGGCCAGGCCGAGCAGCGAGCCGGGCACCGCCACGGCGGGGGAGCCGGCGCCGCTGAAGACGGCGAAGGCCAGCGCCAGCGAGAGCCCCATGCGCACCCGCGCCGGCACCAGGCGGGCGCCGAGCAGCGGCGCGGTGAGGCAGAGCCCCGAGGTCCGGAAGAGGAGCAGGCCGAAGCCCCACAGGGTGGCGAGCGAGGCGTCCATCGGCTCAGCGCCCGCTCATGCGCAGGATGGACTGGGCCAGGTACCCGCTCAGCCGCTCCATCATCCAGCCGCCGGCCAGCCAGAGGCAGGCGGCCGCGGCGGCGGCCCGGGGCAGGAACCCCACCGCGGTGTCGTTGATCTGCGTGGCGGCCTGCAGGATGCCCATCAGCAGGCCGACGCCCAGCATGACGAGGAAGATGGGGCCGCCCACCACGCCCACCAGCACCAGCCCCTCCCGGAGGAGGCCCGCAGGGAGATCGAGGTTCATCCGAAGCTCCGCACCAGCGAGGAGACCACCAGCCGCCAGCCGTCGGCCATGAGGAAGAGGGCCACCTTGACGGGCAGGGCGATGAGGGTGGGCGGGACCATCATCATGCCCATCGACATGAGCAGGGTGGCCACCAGGACGTCGACCAGCAGCAGCGGAATGTAGAGGAAGAGCCCCATGCGGAAGGCGGTGGTCAGCTCGGAGATCATGAAGGCCGGCATGACCACCGACATGGGCATGGTCTCGGCGGAGGTGGGGCGCTCGCGCCTGGAGATCTCGTAGAAGAGCTGCAGGTCCTGGTCGCGGGTCTGCGCCAGCATGAACTCGCGCAGCGGGGCGCTGGCCCGCTCCAGCGCCTCGACGTGGCCGATGCGGTCCTCCAGGTAGGGGGTGAGGCTCTCGGCGTAGACCCGGTTGGCGGTCGGCCCCATGACGAAGAAGGAGAGGATGAGGGCCAGGCCGATCATCACCTGGTTGGGCGGCAGCTGGGGCGTGCCGAGCGCCTGCCGCAGGAAGCTGAGGACGATGACGATGCGGGTGAAGGAGGTGACCGAGACGAGCAGCGCGGTGGCGAAGGAGAGGGCGGTGAGGAGGAGGAACAGCTTGACCGGCGCCGAGCCGCCGCCCTGCACGGAGATGGAGATGGGGCCGTCGGCCATGGCCGAGGCCGCGACGGCCAGCGGGATCACCGGACGCTCCCGGCCTGGCCGCGCGCCAGCTTGCGGCGCAGCTCCAGGTCCTCGGCGCTCTCGGCCAGCAGGGCGTCGAAGGCCGGCAGGTCGGGCCCGTCGCCCGCCGGGGCGGCCTGGTCGGCGCGGGCGGCGCCCCACCCCGTGCGCAGGCCCAGGCGGCCGAGCGCGGCGGCGAGCGGGTGGTGGCGCGCCGGCGCGCCCTCGGGGTGGGCGTCCGGCACGGCGCGCAGCGGCACGGCCTCCGCGGGCTGGGCCGGGGCCAGCTCGCCGGCGCGGCGGGCCGCCAGCAGCTGCAGCCCGGCCTCGGAGGAGCCGATCACCATGAGCTCGTCGCCCAGCTGGGCCACCACCAGCGCCCGCCTCGGGCCGAGGGAGGTGGTCTCGAGCACGCGGATGAGCCGGCCCTCGACGCGGCGGCGCCGCGCGAGGATGAGCGTGACCACGGCCAGCAGCGCCAGGGCGACGGCGGGGATGGCGAGGCCGGAGAGGCTGGGGGCCGAGGCAGGGAGGGTGAGGGGCTGATTCGAGGTGGGGAGGGGCCCCGCCGCAGGCGGGGAGGGACGAAGGCCCTCCCCGCTGGGTGAATCGCCGAGCGCGGAGCGCGAGAGCGATTCGGGACCCAGCGCAGAGGGGTGGGGCCCCGTCGAGCCCTGCTCGGCGGGGCGGGGCGTAGCCCCGTGAGTGGCTGGGAAACCGAAGGGATCGGCCAGCGAGAGCGTGAGGGTGAGGAGGGGGGCGAGCATGGCGGCGGCTCCCTAGCGCAGGCGCTGGATGCGCTCCTGCGGGCTGACGATGTCGGTGATGCGGATGCCGAACTTGTCGTTGACCACCACCGCCTCGCCGCGGGCCACCAGCCGCCCGTTGACCAGGATGTCGAGGGCCTCGCCGGCCACCTTGTCGAGCTCGATGACCGAGCCGGGGCCGAGGGTGAGCAGGTCCTGGATGGTCATGCGGGTCCGGCCCAGCTCGACGTTCACCTCCAGCGGGACGTCGAGGAGCATGTCGAGGCGGCGCGAGGACTCGCCGGCGGTTCTCTCGGTCTTGGCTTCCATCGGGCGTGGCTCCTAGTGGAGGAGGGTGGCGGGCGTGCGCGACGGTGGGGAGATGGTCTGCTCCACCTGCATCGCCATGCTGCCGCCGGAGATGGTGGGGAGGCCGCGCAGCTTCTCGCGCCCCTGCACGATGATGGGGAGCGGCTTCCCCTCGTCGGTGTCGAGCAGCAGCACGTCGCCGGGCTGCAGGTCGAGCATCTTGGTGAAGGGGATGCGGGTCTTTCCGAAGATGCCGCGCACCTCGACCATGACCTGCTCCACCTCGCGGGCCAGGGCCTCGGCGAAGCGCTCGTCGGCGCGCTGGGAGAGGCGGCGCGGGCTGGCCAGCTTCTGCTTGGCCGACTCGACCGCGGCGAAGGGGATGACGAGCTGCAGCCGCCCCTCGATGCCGCCCTTGAGCTCGAAGCCGGAGACGATGCCCACGTCGGTGGGGGGCGCGATGGAGGCCATGCGCGGGTCGAGCTCGAAGCGCAGCACCTCGGGCTGGAAGGGGATGACCGGCGTCCAGGCCTGCGACATGGCGTCGGTGAGGATGAGGAGGAGGCGGCGCAGCACCAGCTGCTCCACGCTGGTGAGCTCGCGGCGGCCCTCGCTGGCCCCCTCGGGCGCGCGGACCCGGCGGTCGCCCAGGGCGGCGGCCAGCAGCGCCTCGCCCAGCCCGGGCTCCAGCACCGCCAGGGCGAACCCGTAGGAGGCGCCCAGGCCGAGCACGCAGACCGAGGCGGGCGGGGCCAGGAGCGGCACCAGGTCGGCGAACTTGAGCAGGGTGGCGGGGGCGGAGGTGACGCGCAGGGCCACGCGGGTGCGCCCGGCCAGGCCGATGCCCAGCATGGAGGCCACCTGCTCGTTGATGGCGTCCAGGGTGGGCATCTGCCCCCGGATGATCCGGTCCTGGCTGGTCAGGTCGTAGGGCACCACCTCGGCGCGCTCGGCGCGGGCCGAGTTCTCGGTGTTGACCCGGCCGTCCTGGATGGCGCTCATCAGCGCCTTGATCTCGTCGGGGCTCAGCGTGGCGGCCATGGCGGGGAGCTCACTGGATGACGAGGTCGGTGATGTAGAGGCCGCGGACCTTCACGCCCGGCGCCAGCTCCTTGAGCTGCTCGTGGAGCGTGGTCTTGACCTTCTTGACCTGCTCGCTGCCGCGCAGCTCGTCGAGGGTCCGGTCGGAGAGGTAGGAGATGAACCCGTCGCGGATGCGCGGCGTGAACTTCTCGAACCGGCCCTTCTCCTCCTCGGTGGACAGCTCGACCTCGAAGGAGACGCGGGCGTAGCGGTCCACCTCGGCGTCGCGCAGGTGGACCACGAAGTCGGCCATCCTGGTGGTGGGGCCGGGTGCCGCGGCGGCGCCCTCGCCCCCCTCGCCGTGCCCGTCCTTGCCACCCTCGGCGGCGGCCTTCTCGTCGCCGTGGCCGCCCGCGGCCGGCTTGGCGGCCCCGCCGCCCCTGAGCATGAACAGGGCCAGCACGCCCGCCACCAGCAGCATGTTGACGACCAGCATGACGGGGATGAGCTTGGACCCGCCGCTCGGCTTGGGTGGAGGCGCTTCCTTGGACTCTTCGACCATGGCGATGGTGTCTCCCGGAGGAGGCCATGAGCACGGCGCGTGCCAGGCGGAAGCCCTGTGATGTCGTGGGGCTGCGACGCGTCAGGGCGGTGGCGGCGGGACCCGGGCGTCAGCGCCCTGACGGGCCGCCTCGCCCGGTCAGTCGTACAGGCCGGTGACCCGCTCGCGCAGCCCCTTGGTGAGGGTGCGCAGGACGTCGTCCGAGATGCCCATGACCGACCGGCCGATCATGATGATGGCGTCGTTGTCCTCGGCGTCCACCGTCCCGACGAACACGCCCGACTTCTTGGCCAGCGCGTTGGCGAAGCAGACCGCGTTGACGTAGGCGGCCCGGTCGGCCTTGTCGTACTCGGCCGAGTCCTTGATGCAGACCACGATGGCCGGCGGGAGCTGCCAGCGCTCGGCCAGCGCCACGCCCACCGCGCGGTGCACCTTGCCGATGACCTGCAGCCACTCGCCCGAGTCGATCCAGTTGCGCTGGTAGACCTCGGTGAGCTGGCGCTCCAGCTCGAGCAGGATGGTGGCCACCACCGGCTTGCCCACGTCGTGGAGCAGGCCGGCCAGGTAGGCCCCCTCGGAGTCGGGGCCGCCGGTGAGGGCCACCACGTCGCGGGCCATCACCCCGACCGCCACCGAGTGCTCCCACAGCACCCGGAGCTGGCCGTTGATCTGCGCGTTGCGCGAGACGAAGAGCTTCTGCGCCGAGGCCTCCACCAGCAGGCTCTTCAGCGTCTTGGTGCCGAGGCGGGCCAGCGCCTCCTGCAGCGAGACCTTCTTGGAGCCGGCCGCGAAGGAGGCGCCGCTGGCCATGCGCAGGGTGCGGGCCGCCAGCACCGGGTCCTTCTCCAGCGCCGCGGCCACCTCCTTCATGCCGGCGTCGGGATCCTTGAGGATCTCCTGCACCTGCAGGGCCACCGCCGGCATGGTCGGCAGGACCAGCTGATCCGCCTGGATCCGCTTGACCAGGATGGTCTCCAGCTCGGCTGACAGCTTCTCGACGCTCATGGTCCCGCCGTCCGGCGCCTCCGCACCCGCTCGCCCCCCGCCGTGCCGCTACCCCCCGCGCGCCGCCTGGACGGTGGGGAAGAAGTGCACCTCCTTGGTCTCCTCGAAGCCGGCCAGCGCCTTCCTGGCCGTCTCCGGGCCCACCACCGCCAAGGACATGCCGAACTCCTTCGACTTGCCCGTCACCGCGATGACGAGCTTGGCGAGCTTGTCGGCCTCGCCCGGCGGCGTGCCCAGGTCGAGGATGGCCTCGTCGTAGCAGGCGGCGGCGATCTTCTCCAGGGCGGCGGGGTAGACCGAGTGGAGGCGCGTGTAGAAGCGCTCCACGCGGTCGGCCTTGCCGGTGAAGTCGGCCACCTTGAGGACGTTGTCGTCCACCAGCAGGAAGTCCTGGTTGTCGAAGTGGTGGACCAGGAAGTCGTCGATGGTCTCGGGCCGGAAGGGCTTGAAGAGCACCGACTCGAAGCCCTGCTCCTTGACCTCGCCGGCGGCGTCGTTGGCGGTTCGCAGCGAGAGCGCCACCGAGGCGGCGTGGGGCTGGAGCACGCGGATCTGCTGCGCCAGCACCGCGCTGTTGACGTCCGGGATCTCGGTGTCGACCAGCACCACCTTGAAGACCTTGTCGCGGCAGGCCGCCAGCGCCTGCTGGGCGCTGGTGAAGGCCGCCAGGGTGACGTGGGGCGGCAGGAGCGAGCGGAGCTTCTTGTGGACGTTCTCCATGTCGTCGATGAGCAGGATGTCGACGAAGCGCGAGCCCCCCGGGCCGGACGAGAGGCCCACGCCGCCGGCCGCCTCGGGCGCGGGCCCGGCGCCGCCGGAGGGCTCGGACTGGACCAACGAGTCGAGGCCGCTCGTCTCCCCCTGCAGCACGGAGAGCACCTTGGCGCGCAGCTCCTCGGGCTTGAAGGGCTTGAGGATGTAGTCGGTGATGCCCTGCTTCATGGCCCCGGCCACGATGCTCCGCTTCGACTCCGAGGTGAGCATGATGACGGGGGTCTTGTTGCCGCCGGCCCGCATCTTCTCCAGCATGGTCGGGCCGTCCATGTTGGGCATGGTGACGTCGAGGAGGACCAGGTCGACCTGGGCGTCCTGCAGCACCTGGAGCCCCTGGACGCCGTCCTCGGCCTCCAGGACCTCGAAGCCCAGCTCCTTCACCTGCTTCCCCACGATGGTGCGGACGGCGCGGCTGTCGTCGACCGTCAGGATGGCGGGCATGGCGACTCCTTGGTGCAGCGTCAGACGATCCCCTCGAAGACCCACAGCACCAGCCCCACCGTCTCGGCGCGGAGCACCACGCTGTTGGTCGAGGGGGGCGGCAGCGGGACCGGCGGCTGGCCGGAGGGGACGATGCGGGGCAGCCCGAGCGCCTGCTCGAGCTTCAGGTTGGACTTGAGCAGCCCGGCCGTCATGTTGACCAGCTCGCACAGGGCGTCCGACAGCATGTCGTCGGACAGCTCACCTGGCGGGATCTGGAACATCTTGGCCGACAGGGCGGTGCACCCCGGCTCGTCGGAGGAGAGCCCCACCGTCAAGGGGCGGGCGCCCGGGATGGGGAGGACCGCGGCCCGCCAGACCAGCTCCATCCACGGCTGGCCCTGGTCCTCGGCCTTGAAGGTGAGCCCCAGCATCGCCTCGGTGACGCCGGAGACGACCGTGGCCATGGTCTGGGGTGGGGGGAGCATGCTCATGTCGGAGCCGTCCCGGTGCAAGGGCCACGCCTCCTGTCAGGCGGCCGCCGGGGGGCCTGGCGCGGCGGGTGACGCGCCGACGGCCTCGAAAGGCCGAGGAATGCCGGGTGCCGGCCGGGCCGACCGGGCCGGCCCGGCGGGTCGGAGCCGGGTGTCCTTCACGACCCCTGTCGCCCGGTACCCGGTGGCGAGCCCCTCCCCGCGGCGCCCGCGCCGCGCGCTCGCCGCGGGAGCAGCGGGGAAAAGCCGCCGCACCTCCGCCCCCCGCCGCGGGCACGCCGGCTGCACCACCCGCCGGCTGGACCGGAGGCGAGGCACGCATGCAGATCCTGGTGGTCGACGACAGCAAGGCCATGCGCAGCATCGTGATGCGCGCGGTGCGCCAGGCCGGGTGGGACACGGTCGCCTTCGTCGAGGCGACCAACGGGGCCGAGGCGCTCAAGCTCATCCGCGCCACCCCGCCGGCGCTGGTGCTGGCCGACTGGAACATGCCGGAGATGAGCGGCATCGAGCTGCTCAAGACCCTGCGCGCCGAGGGGAACCACATCAAGGTGGGGTTCGTCACCTCGGAGAGCGATCCCGCCATGCGCGACCTGGCCTTCCAGTCGGGCGCCTCCTTCATGATCACCAAGCCGTTCACGCCGGACTCGCTCAAGGCGGTCCTGGGGCCGGTGCTGGCGTGACCGTCGCGTCGGGCATGGCCGCCTTCCTGGCCGATCTGGAGGGCTCGGTGGAGGAGATCGCCGTCTCCGCCCTCGGCCAGCCCGGGATGCGCGTGGCGTGCCGCCACGAGTCGCCGCCCGACCTTCACGCCGCCATCCTCGGCCTGGTGGGGCCGGCCGGGGCCGTCCAGATCGGCCTGGCCGCCTCGCCCGAGGGGTGCCAGGCGCTGGCCAGGGGGCTGATGGGGATGACGCCGTCCGACCCGCCCCTGGCCGAGGACGAGGTGGCCGACGCCATGTGCGAGATCGTCAACATCGTGGCGGGGGTCTTCAAGACGCGGGTGCGGGATCGCGCCCACCCGCTGCAGATGGGGCTCCCGGTCTTCATCCACGGCTCCGTCCAGGCCACCACCCACGTGGCGGTGCGGGTCGCCGAGGTCAGCCTGGGCGAGGTGCCCGCCGCCGTGCTGCTGGTCCATCCCCGCCAGGGCGAGGGGGCGTGACGCCATGCAGATCGTGCCGCTGCCGCCACCGGGAGAGCTGGAGAAGCTGCTGGCCGCCCTGCTCATGCGCCCGGTGAAGGTGCAGAAGGCCGCCGGCGAGGAGGTGCCGAGGGGCCCGGTGGCGGCCGCGCTCTTCGCCACCGACGACCCGGTGCTGCAGGTGCTGGTGCGGTGCGAGCTGTCGCTGGCCGCCTCGCTGGCCGCCGCCCTCTCGGTGGTGCCGGCCCCGGTGGTGAAGGAGTGCGTCGCCGCCGCCCGCATGGACGACTCTTTGGCCGACAACTTCGGCGAGGTCATGAACGTCCTCACCCGCTTCCTCTCCGGGAGCGGGCGCCGCTTCATGCTCGGCACCGTCTCCTGCCCGCCCCGCGCCTGCGCGGCCGACCTGGTGTCGGCGGCCGACGGCTCGGACGAGCGCCGGGAGCTCACCGTCGAGGTGCCCGGCTACGCCGGCGGCCGCCTCGAGTTCGCCACGCTCTAGGGAGTCCGCATGGCCCCTCGCCCCCCCACCGACCTGCTGGAAGCGCTGGCCGCCTGCGTGGTCGAGGCGGACGCCGACGACGCCGCCTCGCTGGCCGAGGTGCTGAAGGCGCTCGAGGCGGCGCGCCGGGGCAAGGTGCTGGCGGGACGGCTGGAGGAGGAGGCCGCCGAGCTCGCCGCGGCCCTCCAGGCCACCGACCTCTCGGCCGAGGCGCTGCGCCGCCTGGGCGAGCTGATCGGCGAGTCCCAGGCCCCGGCCGCCAAGGCGAGCCCCCGCGCCGACCTCTCCGGCGCCGCCAGCGCCCGGCGCGACGACGAGACGGTGGAGCTGGTGGGCGACTTCCTGGAGGAGTCGAGCGAGGGGCTCTCGCGCGCCGACGAGCTGCTCCTCGCCATCGAGCGCGGCGAGGCCGACCAGGAGCAGATCAACGCGCTCTTCCGCGTCTTCCACACCATCAAGGGCGTGGCCGGGTTCCTCGAGCTCTCCCAGATCGTCTCGCTGGCGCACACCACCGAGACGCTGCTCAACCTGGTGCGGGAGGGGAAGGCGCCGCTGGAGGGCGAGGCCTTCGACGTCACCTTCGAGTCGACGGCCCTGCTCCGCCGCATGCTGGAGGCGCTGCGCCGGGCGGTGGACGGCCACGCCGACCTGGAGCCGGAGCCGGGCGCGCCCGGGCTGGTGGGGCGCATCCAGCTGGTCATCGACGCCGCGCCGACCGAGCAGGAAACGGCCCCGGCGGGCTTCGTGGTGAAGCGGGGGCCGGCCGACGCCGACGGGAAGCCGCTCTACGTGGTGCGCCAGCCCGTGCCGGCCGAGGCGGCGCCGCGCCCGCCGGCCGAACCCACCGCGGCGCCCGCGCCCGCGCCCGCCGCCGCGCCGCCCTCGGCCCCGAGCGCGGCCGGGGCTGCGGCTGGCAACCAGGCGGCCGCCCCGCCGGCCCCGACCCCGGCCGCCCAGGCGGGGCAGCCCGCCGCGGCGGGCGGCGGCGCGGGCAGCCAGCTCCGCGAGACGGTCAAGGTGGACCTGGAGCGCGTCGACTCCATGGTGGAGATGATCGGCGAGCTCATCATCGTCGAGTCGATGGTGATCCACGCGCCCGAGATCGCCGCGCTCTCGTCCCTCAAGGTGCGCAACTACCTCAACCAGCTCACCAAGATCAGCCGCGACCTGCAGAACGTGGCCATGCGCATGCGCATGGTGCCGGTGCGCGGCGCCTTCCAGAAGATGGCCCGCCTGGTGCGCGACCTGTCGCGCAAGACCGGCAAGGACATCGTGCTGGAGCAGGCCGGCGAGGACACCGAGATGGACCGCTCCATGGTGGAGCGCATCGAGGACCCGCTGGTCCACCTGGTGCGCAACTCCATCGACCACGGCATCGAGTCGGTGGCCGACCGCAAGGCCGCCGGCAAGTCCGGGCGCGCCGCCATCCACCTCAGCGCCTACCACGAGGGCGGCAGCATCGTGGTGGAGCTCTCCGACGACGGGCGCGGCCTGCAGAGGGACCGGATCCTGGCCAAGGCGCGCGAGAAGGGGCTGGTGGAGGAGGGGCGCGAGCTCTCCGAGCAGGAGATCTACAACCTCATCTTCCTGCCCGGCTTCTCCACCGCCGCCAAGGTGACCGAGATCTCCGGCCGCGGCGTGGGCATGGACGTGGTGAAGCGCAACGTCGAGGGGATGCGCGGCCGCGTCTCCGTCGGCTCCCGGCCCGGCCACGGCACCACCTTCAAGATGGTCCTGCCCCTCACCCTGGCCATCATCGAGGGCATGCTGGTGGCCTGCGGCAAGGAGCGCTACATCATCCCCAGCCTCAGCATCGTCGAGTCGCTGCGCCCCACCGCCGAGATGATCTCGCTGGCGGCCGGCCGCGGCGAGGTCATCAACGTGCGCGGCGAGATCCTGCCGCTGCTCCGCCTCCACCGCCTGCTGTCGATGGAGGGCAAGGGGCTCGAGCCCATGGAGGCCCACGTGGTGGTGCTGGAGGGGCTGGGGCGCAAGATCGGCATCGTGGTCGACGACGTGCTGACGCAGCAGCAGGTGGTCATCAAGCCCATCGGCCACGGCATCGGGGACACCGACTACCTGTCGGGGGCCGCCATCCTCTCCGATGGGCGCGTCGGGCTCATCCTCAACGTGGACCGGCTCGCCAGCCTGGCGGCGCCGGGCCACCGGCGCGAGGTGGCGGTCGGGGCCTGAGCCATGGACGCGCAGACCTTCAAGGAGTTCCAGGCCATCGCCTACGAGAAGGCGGGCATCTTCCTGCGCGAGGGCAAGGCGGCCCTGGTGCAGGCGCGGCTGGCCAAGCGGCTGCGCGAGCTGGGGCTGGCCACCGAGCGCGAGTACCTGGAGCGGCTGCGGGCCGACGGCGGTGACGAGGCGGTGCGCTTCCTCGACGCCATCTCCACCAACTTCACCAGGTTCTTCCGCGAGCCGGATCACTTCGACACCCTGGTCCAGGCCGTCC
>Ga0209464_10000537_pt1 | contig 12159 bp, 7 predicted proteins | sample DOMMetBare1Fresh_2_FD_187473 | JGI IMG/M metagenome (GOLD analysis project Ga0209464, IMG submission 187473) | Wetland sediment microbial communities from St. Louis River estuary, USA, under dissolved organic matter induced mercury methylation -... | ecosystem: Environmental > Aquatic >... | reverse complement strand
TTGCCGTGGAAGCCGACCCACACCTGGATGAAAACTCGAACTATTACACCTTCCGGAATACCCTTCAAAACATGTCGAAACTCAAACCCGACTTTATGATTGATTTGGGTGACAACTTTATGACGGAGAAATTCCCGATTGTCAACAGTTATTACATTGAACAGCGAAACCTGCTGTACCGGAATTTCTGGGATAATGTGTGCAGTAATATACCGCTTTACATTGTCGTGGGTAACCACGAAGGCGAACTGGGCTGGCTAAATGCCAGTCAGGCAAACGATGAATTTAACCTGACCAATTCGATTCGCAGGAAATACTATCCCAATCCGGAACCCAACGGTTTTTACACCGGTAATGACGTAAGCGATATCTGGTTAGGCAACCGTCAGAATTACTACGCCTGGAACTGGGGCGATGCCTTATTTGTGGTCATTGACCCATACGAATACACCCTGACCAAACCAACCGATGCGTGGGGTTTTACCTTAGGAAAAGCCCAATACGACTGGTTCAGGAATACACTCGAAAACAGCAAGGCCAAATATAAATTCGTATTCTCTCATCAAATCGTGGGTGGTGATAATTTAGGTCGCGGAGGTGCCGAACGGGTTAATCTGGCTGAAATGGGCGGACAAAACAGTGACGGTACCTACGCTTTTGACACACAGCGTCCGGGTTGGGGTAAACCCATTCACCAGATTATGGTGGAAAACGGGGTGCAGATTTATTTCCACGGCCACGACCACCTCTATGTAGAGCAACCCAAAGACGGCATCGTTTACCTCGAAGTACCTCAACCTTCACTCCCTCAATACACGAACATATCCAGTGCCGCGGGTTATGGGTATGTGACAGGAACTATCTTGCCCTGCTCCGGTCATATTAATGTTTCCGTAACGTCGGATAGCGCAAAGGTGGACTACATCGGCGGCTATCATGCAGATAACTTAGCTTTGGGACAAATCAACGGAGCCATTCGCCGCACATTCTCGGTCAAATCTAAAATCGCGTCGGCGGTCATACCGGTAAAAGCAGATTCAAGAAACCTTGAAACGTATCAATCCGGCCAGTATCTGTTTGTAAAAGCCCAGTCGGATTGTCAGGCATCCTTGCACTATTACAGGATAACCGGCGAGTATGTCTCTGCGCTAAACAATCTGAATCTCTCTGCCGGTACAAATACCTTGCAGTTACCTCGAAACCTGCCTCATGGCATTTACCTGGTAAATATCGTTGCAGAAAATACAAATGAAACCGTAAAAGTCATATTGTGATGGCAAATAAGTATCTCATATTATTTTTCCTTGTAATAGCATTCAACGCTGAAGGCCAGAAGCTTTTGCCGTTTAAACTGCCGGATACCGGTCAGACCGTCAGTTACACAACGACTTCGGGAGAAGATGCCGACTTCGCAATAAATCCAATCTCATTAAAAAACAACGGTAACAGCACGGTAACGGATAACAATACCAACCTGATGTGGCAAAAAACCGACGGTGGTGAAATGACCTGGGAAAATGCAAAAGTATATGCCGATACACTTACACTGGGAGGCTACACCGACTGGCGACTACCTACTGCCATGGAATTATTTAGCCTTCATTGGTTTGACGCCAATAATCCGGCATTAAACACGAATGTATTTACAAAAACAACAGCCGAATATTGGTGGAGCAGTGAGAAACAAGCTGATAATGCAACCAATATATGGGCGGCAAATGCTGGTGGCGGCATAGGCAATCACCCTAAATCGGAGACTGTAAGTGCGGGCGGAACAAGGTATTTCCATGTACGTGCCGTACGGAGTCTGATTACAACGGCTTTTACCTTACCACACTTTACCAACAACGGTGACGGGACTATCAAAGATAACTACACCGGTTTGATGTGGCAAAAAATGTCATCCACCTCTCCGATGAACTGGGAAGCAGCATTGGCTTACAGCAAAACGGTTACACTCTCTGGAAAATCAGACTGGCGTTTACCCAATATCAAAGAGCTACAATCGCTCAACGACGTTTCACGCGTAAAACCATCCATCAACAAAACCTTTTTCCCGAATATCATTACTTCGGCCTTCTATTGGTCATCAACCAGCCAGTATAAGACTCCGGCTATAGCCTGGGATTTCAATACCGACTATGGCGTGGTAACCTATGACGATAAGTCAGCCAGCAAATATGTGATTCTGGTGCGGGGCGGCATGGACAATGCATCGATAAATATTACAGATGTACTGATTCCGGCCGGAACATACTCCATGGGTGACCATATCGGATTTGTCGACCCGAAGCACCCCAGCGATGAGTTGCCGTTACACGATGTGAAGATTGACTCCTTTTATATGGCCAAAAACCACATCACCAATCAGCAATACCTCACCTTTCTGAATTCAGCTTATGCTAATGGCCAACTGTCGGTAAGAAATAACATTGTTTATGGCATTGGTTCCGACTCGGTTTATTGCTATACCAACCCATATGCATCATATTACAGCATTGCTTTTGACGGAAAGACATTCTCAATGGCTGACTTTCGGGCTAACCATCCGGTAGTGGGTGTGCGCTGGTACGGTTGCATCGCTTTTTGCAACTGGCTCAGCAAGCAAAATGGGTTGAACGAATGCTACAACTTGACCACCGGAGTGTGTGATTTCACCAAAAACGGTTATCGCCTGCCTACCGAAGCCGAATGGGAATATGCAGCCCGTGGCGGACAAACCAATCCGTATTACAATTACCCTTGGGGAAATAATACCAATGGTGCTCAGAACTACGCCAACTGGCCCGGCTCAGGCGAACCATATGAAAGTAGCAATACCGCCTTATATCCGTTCTCCACCCCGGTGGGATTTTACGACGGTACACTGAAACAAAAATCAGACTTTAACTGGCCGGGAAGTGCAACCAGTTACCAAACCAACAACAGCACAAACGGATTCGGACTGGTCGATATGGCCGGCAATGTGTGGCAATTCGTCAATGACTGGTATTCATCCAACTACTATTCAGTAAGCCCGACCAACAACCCCAAAGGCCCGACCACTGGTTCTCTGATGCCCGATGGTAAACAGTACAAGGGTATGCGAGGCGGAAACTGGTACAACGGTGATATCGTGAATAATATCGACGACGGCCATTCCCGTGTTTCAAACCGCAATCCATCTTATTTCCGCGGACCACAGGACCCGAACCACCCGTGGTATCATATCGGATTTCGTGTCGCACGCAATTTTGTATCCAGTACAACCGGAGTGGAGACAGTCACTACCGAAAAATCAGGCTTGACTTGTTATCCCAATCCTTGTTCCGGAACGACCAATATTCAATTTAACAATAGTACAACAGGACACATCAACTTAACCATTTTCAACTCATTAGGACAACAGGTCAAAATATTAATGGATGGAAATGCAGAAGCCGGCATTCACCAAATAAGCTGGAACACGGCTAACCTACCAACAGGCTGCTATACAGCGGCACTAATGGAAAACAACTGCCTTTCAACCTGCAAAATCATTGTAATCAGAAAATAACCGATAATCCGAAACATCATGAAACGATTTATTCTATACTTCTTCTTTATACAAACGGCTTTTACGCTGTTTGCACAGGAGAGTTTCTTTATCCCCACGGAAACCCGTTACTGGAACAGTGCCAAAGCCTACAACGGTTATACGCTGTTTGGTTCCGGAGGCACCACCTATCTGATTGATATGGAAGGACACGTGATTCATACCTGGAAGATAGGTACCAATCCGAGATTTACCGAAGGTGGTACCCTGCTTGATGCGGTTGGTGGTGACCCGAGCAACTCGAATGTGTGGAAAGAACTCGACTGGAATGGTAACATAGTATGGAACTATACCGAAAAGCGCAGCAATTATCATCCCCATCACGACTTTGCCAAAATCTACAATCCTCAACTCGGCGATTCAACCTTTATCTATATTGCGAACAAAGACTACACAGCTGCCCAGTGCCTGGCGGCTGGTGCCAACCCATCGCTGGCTCCCGGCGGTACCTATTCGGGCGTACAGCTGGATGTTGTAGTAGAAGTTAACCGTGCAGGAAAAGTCATTTGGGAATGGGCATTTTTTGACCATGTGGTACAGGAGTACGACGCAACAAAGACTGCGACCTACGGCGTTGTAAAAAACACTCCGGGAAGAATCAATATCAACATGACCGGCAACCCTCTCAAAAGCGACTGGCTACACTGTAACTCTCTGGATTACAACGAACAGCTTAACCAAATAGTTATAAACTCCGTCCACGGTGAATTTTACGTCATCGACCATGGTGGTACCTTTGTGAAAAACGATTCTGCCGCATCTGTGGCGATGGCGGCATCGTCAAAAGGTGATTTTCTATACCGGTTTGGTGACCCGGCCAAATACGGTCAGGGTAGTTCGCCATCATTTACCTCTAATCCTGAAAAAACAACGACAGGTCACAAACAAATCGGTGGGTCACATGATATCCAATGGATTAAGCCCGGACTACCCGGAGAGGGAAACTTCCTGGTCTTTAATAACGGACAGAACCTGTTTGAATTAACGCCGCAGTCTTACATTTTTGAGATAAATCCCTATCTCAATTCGTCGGGTGTAAATACAGGAAAATACATTGACCCTCCGACCGCGGGTTACAATGTGGTAAGTCCGGCCAATAACAATTTGATGAAGGAGAAGAAAAATATTTCCAAGCAGGTAGTCTGGAATTATTCGAGTAAAAACAACACCTCGTTTTTTAGTACCATCGGTTCCAGCGCACAACGATTACCGAATGGCAATACACTGGTTTGCGCGATGAATTCCGGTCATTTTTTTGAGGTTTGTCCCGCCGACACATCCGTCGTCTGGGAATACATCAATCCCTTTACCCGAAGCGGGATTAAGAAAGTGAAAACCGACACCTACCCGACTGACAACGCCGCTTTCAGGGCTTACCGGTACACGGCTGAACATCCGGCACTCAAAGGACATGACCTGACTCCCGGAAAAACCATGACGGGTTTTGACCCGGATTATATTAAGCCGACCGATTTGGCGGCATCCGTCTCGCAACTGAAATCAGCTACGCAAGAGGAACTGGTCTCTCAGAATTATCCCAATCCATTCTCCTCTTTAACCACCATCAAATTTGTGATGCCCGAATATGGAGAAGCCTCCATCATTGTCTATAATCTGAATGGTGTGCCGGTGAAATACCTCTTAAACGACCACCGCGAGGCCGGAGAGTACCAAACAGAATGGAATGGCACCGGAGAAAGTGGAAACGTATTGCCAAAAGGAGTCTATTTCTATGTCTTCACGGCGAATAACCGCATGATAAGCAAGAAAATGATTTACAACTAAATACAGGATAACAGAACTGATAAATTAAAAAAGAAAAATACTATGTTCAGGATAAATCGTTTGATAAAAACAATGGCCATCGTGCTGACAGGTTCTGCATCTGCTGTTTTTGCCCAAACCCGTACTGTGGGTCTGTTTCTCAATGACACGGCGAAGGTGTATAAAGGTTACACCCTTTTTGCACCGAAACAAAATACGATGACCTACCTGATTAACAATGAGGGACGTATTGTGCATCAATGGACCAAAAGTGCCTATCCTCCGGGGCAATCAGTCTATTTATTGCCTAATGGTCATTTGCTCCGTTCGTGTATGACGCTTGGGAAATTAAGTTCCGGCGGAGGCGAAGGTGGTCGGGTGGAAGAGTATGACTGGAATGATAATCTGGTTTGGGAACTCGATTTCTCGACCGACACCTACATGCAGCATCACGACATCCACATTTTACCTAATGGCAACATTATCATGTTGGTGATTGAAAAGAAAACCTATGCAGAATGTATTGCAGCCGGTTTCAATCCCGCTAAATTTCAACCGGATATTGCAAGTAAAGGGTATATGGTTCCTGATTACGTGGCTGAAATAAAACCGACGTATCCCAAAGGTGGAACGGTCGTGTGGGAATGGCATACCTGGGACCATTTGATTCAGGATTTTGATGCAGCCAAACTTAATTATGGAAATCCGAAGCTGCATCCAGAGTTGGTTGATTGTGACGGTGATACACGCATTCTTCCTGCCTTCTGGAATCACATGAATTCTATCGACTATCATGCCGGATTCGACCAGATTGCACTGAGCGTCCGTGGAAACAGCGAAGTCTGGATTATCGACCACAGCACCACTACCGCCGAATCCAAAGGACACACAGGCGGTAAACGGGGCAAAGGCGGCGACCTGCTCTACCGTTGGGGGAATCCCATTTGCTACGGAGCCGGAACGAAGTCGGACCAACGGTATTTCGAACAACATGACGTAGAATGGGTAAAACCCGGTTATCCGGGCGAAGGCAACATGACCTGTTTCGACAACGGCCTTGGGCGTGGAGGCTCCTCGACCTATTCCACTGTGGATGAATTTACACCCGCTGTCGATGCCAACGGCAATTACTCTATAACAACCGGTTCAAAATATTTACCGGCAACCTATTCGTGGTTCTATCAGGGTACAAATGAATACCCCATGTATTCTGAAAATATTTCGGGAGCAGAACGTTTGCCCAACGGTAATACCATCATCTGTTCGGGAACAATCGGGGAGTTCCGCGAAGTAACTTCTACCGGCGAGGTAGTGTGGAAATACATCTGTCCGGTAGAGAAAGTGGGCAGGATTACGCAGGGAAATCTCCCGGCAGCCGACCCCGCCAGAGCGGGTGAAACGATGAACTCGGTATTTCGCGTTTACAAGTATCCGCTGGATTATGCGGCATTTAACGGTAGAGACCTGACTCCCGGCGATTTCGTAGAGCTCTATCCCACTGCCGTAAATCATACTTATAGTGCAACCATTGAGGCTTACCCCAATCCGTTTTCCAGTCAAATCAGCATCACGAACAAAAGTGGAATGGAGAATTATGCGTTAGTCAATGCTATGGGGCAGACTGTATGGTCAGGAGCCTTAGTAGAACAACAAAACTTTTCGGCATTGGCATCGGGACTCTATTTCCTGAAAGTGGATGACCAAAACTCAATCCGTACCCTTAAACTCATTAAGCAATAGAATCAATGATAAGTGTTTGTTTTTACGATTACGCTGTATCTTTGTCTCAAGGCTCAAAACCCGATAATTTATGAAAACCGTTTTGCTATCCTTTGTTTTATTCGTGAGTTCCTCTATTGCGGTTTCTGCTCAGAATAACTCCGAAATGCTGGGCCGCCCCACCGATTCGTCGGTCACGCTAAATGTGATGTTTGACAGTCCGGCCGATGTATATGTGGAATACGGAACTGTAAAAGGAAATTACACCTGCACCACAACAGTAACGGGAACTGTTGCGGGCACACCGGTAGAAATCAAACTGTCCGGCCTCCAACCGAATACCCGCTACTATTACAGGAGCCGCTACAGAAAGTCCGGTGCCACTACTTACAGCACCGGAGCTATGCATACCTTCTTTACCCAAAGAAAAAAAGGAAGTACATTCTGCTTTACCATCGAAGCCGACCCGCACCCATACGACAAGAAAGGTTCGTGGGGATTGTGGCCCATTTGCCTGAATAACCAGTTGAAAGATTCTGCCGATTTTATGCTCGACCTGGGAGATACCTTTGGCGATGACCACTACCCTACCACCATCACCAGCGAACAGATGAAAAAATTACACCTTTCTGTCCGGAATTTCTTTGACGATGTGTGTCACTCTATGCCACTGTTATTTTGTATGGGTAACCACGAAGGGGAAAGCGGCTACTATTTGTTGCAGACACCTCCCGAGAATCTGGCTGTTTATGGTTCATTGTGGCGGAAGTTTTACTTCTCCAATCCCTATCCAGACGGCTTTTATACAGGGAATAACAATGAGGAAGCCTTCGGCATAGGTAAACCACAAAACTATTACGCCTGGGAATGGGGCGATGCTCTTTTCGTGGTAGTCGATGCATACCGCTATTACACCTCCAGCGCCAAACCCCGCGGCTGGGACTGGACCATCGGTAAAGAACAATACGATTGGCTGAAACAAACGCTTGAAACCAGCTCCGCGAAGTATAAATTTGTATTCACACATCACGTTTTGGGAGAAACCCGGGGAGGTGTGGGGGTGGCGATGCTGAACGAATGGGGCGATGCGGCTAAGTTTGAGGCCAACCGTCCGGGATGGGGAGGATTACCCATTCACCAGTTGATGGTCAAAAACAACGTGAACGTCTTCTTCCAGGGACATGACCACGTCTATGCTTACGAAACGCTCGACAATCTGGTCTATCAGACGACTCCGATGCCCAGCGACTCCACCTACATCATCGGGATTCGGGACAATGGGGCAGCCTTTACCGGAAAAGTCATCGGCGGTTCGGGTCACTTACGGGTAAATGTTTCGCCCGATAGTGTGAAGGTGGATTACGTCAGCGCACTTTTGCCCAAAGACGAATCGGATTCGCTGCGCAATGGACAGGTCGTCTTTTCCTATTCGGTTAAAAACAAGACGGCGAGTGCTGTTTCATCGGTAAAAGCCAATCCGGACGAATGGAGTATCTACCCCAATCCGGCAAGCGAAGAAATTCATCTTTCCCTGAACAATATTCAGGAAAACAACGCTGTATTAAGTATTAATGCCATGGACGGACGCTGCATACGCCGGATTGCATTGAACGACATTCTGCCTCAGGGAAATAATTTATCCATCAACCTGAATGACGGAGTCAACCTTTCAGCCGGACTTTATGCTCTATCATTAAGCCACGGCAATAGCATTTCTCACAAACTCCTAATTGTAAAATAACATGACTGAGGAACATCATATCACACCCAGCCGAATGAAGCATCTCAACCTTTATGTGATGGGGTTTGTGCTGGTCATTCTGTTCCTGATGCCGGTCATCTTTACGCGCGTAAATGGGTCGGTAAGTTGGCTGCACGTCTTTAAAATCTGGATTGACCAGTCGCTGCTGATTCCGTTGTTTATCATCAACCATTGGCTACTGGTACCTCGTTTGATGCTGCGGCGCAGATATTTCGGTTACCTGTCAACGGTATTGATGACTATTCTCCTTTTTTCTTTTAGTTATAAAACAGTGGAAGAGTCTTTCTTCAAAAGACCTGAGAATAGAGTGGAAAGACCTGAGAATAAACCGGAGGCCATTCCTCCCTACGCCCATCTGATGATTTACTCGCTGCTGATTGCCGGAGTGGATACGGGATTACTTTTTTCGGGGAAATGGCACGAAAACGAACAGAAAAAAAACCTGCTCGAAAAACGCAATACCGAAATGCAGCTGAATATCCTGCGCAACCAGATTAGTCCGCATTTCTTCATGAACACGCTCAACAACATCTATGCGCTGATTGACTGCGATGCTCCACGGGCCAAAACAGCGGTCATGCGTTTATCAAAACTGATGCGCTACATGCTCTATGAAAACGAGAACGGAAAGGTCAGACTGAGTAAGGAGTTTGAATTCATCCAGAGCTATATCGACCTGATGAAGCTGCGTTTCACGGATGAACTTCAAGTCCGACTGGATATTCCTAATGAATACACCGATGTCTCGATTCCACCGTTGCTTTTTGTTTCGTTTATTGAAAATGCCTTCAAGCACGGAGCCAGTTACGAAGAGGAGAGCTACATTCATATCGCATTCCGCATTTCGGGCAATCAATTGATTTTATCTTGCGAAAATACCCGCCACGACCGCTCCAATTCGTTAGAGAAAGGCGGCCTGGGAATGGAGAACAGCCGTCACCGTCTCGATTTGCTCTATGGCAAAAATTATGCTTTGACTGTAAACTCCCAAGAAGACATCTATTCCGTCGAACTGCAAATACCGCTGACATGAATCTGAAATGCATCATCGTCGATGACGAACCCCTCGCACTCAACGTACTGGAAAGCTATATTAACCAGACACCTTTCCTCGAGCTGGAAGGGAAATTTACTAATGCTGTCAAGGCTTTGAATTACCTGAGCGAGCATCCCGTTGACCTGCTTTTCCTCGATATCCAGATGCCCGATATGACCGGACTGGAGCTGCTCAACGGACTGGATGTACGCCCTTCGCTTATCTTCACTACGGCGTATAGCGAATATGCCATGGAGGGTTTCAAAGCGGATGCCATTGACTATTTGCTCAAGCCCATTGATTATCCTGATTTTCTCAAAGCAGCTAAAAAAGCGAGGGAGTGGATAACCGCTAAAAAAGGAGAGCATATCCAGATACAGGCCAATAAGGACTTTCTCTTCATTAAGTCGGAATACAAAATTATCCGCATCAATTTCAGTGATATCCGTTACATCCAGGGCATGAGCGAGTATGTAAAAATACACCTGACTACCGGCAAACCCATCATGTCGCTGCTCAGCCTCAAATCGCTCGAAGCACAACTGCCCGAAAGCCAGTTTATGCGGGTACACAAATCCTTTATCGTGAACCTGCAAACCATCAATGTGATTGAGCGAAATGAAATCGTTTATGATGACGGAACCATTATACCGGTAAGTACGCAATACAAAGACAAATTTCAGGAGTTTATTGACAAGAATTTTATGATGTAGGAAAATACTGATGCCCCAGTTATGTTTGAGTACATAGAACCACGCAGTGGTTCAATCTGAATAACCCCGGGTTTCAACCCGGGGATTATCCAAAACATGAAATTCCGGACCCTGAAAAGGTTCAACTTTAAAAGAACACTCCATGAACAGAAAGCAATTCCTCACATCCCTCCCACTTCTATTCCTACAAGCCGTGAGCTTCGCCCAACAGCCTCAGGAGCAACCAGGCAGAGAGCCGGGCATTCGACAGGAGTCTGTCTTTTACACAACGATTCCCGCTCACGACTTCGATATTATCACTGGACGTCCTACTGACCATTCGGTTACTATTTCTGTCCTGGCAAACCGGAACTCTGAGGCTCAAATTGAATATCGGGAAACCGGAAGCAAAAAGACAATTTCAAAGAAGATAGCTCTGACTTCGGGAGAACCTAAAGAAATCGTACTGGACAATCTGATGGCAGACAAACGCTATGATTATCAACTTATTTTTCAAGAATCGGGACAAAGTCAAATAAAGAAATCACCAGTATATCATTTTCATACCCAGCGAAAAAAAGGCGAAATATACACCTTCACCCTAACAGCCGACCCTCACCTGGACCAAAACTGCGATACATTTACCTATAAAACGATGTTGCTAAATGCGGCATCCGATTCGGCTGATTTCCACATCGACTTGGGCGATACCTTTATGACCGATAAGTACCGCACAAACTACCGGGATGCGCTGCAACAATATCTTGCGCAACGCTACTATTTCGGCCTGCTGAGTCCATCCGCTCCCCTCTTTCTGGTACAGGGAAATCACGATGGAGAATCGGGGCAGCGACTGAACGGAAAAGCTGACAATATGACCGTCTGGTCAAACCTGACCCGAAAAAAGTATTTTCCCAACCCGCTTCCGGATGAATTCTACACGGGAAATGACCGGGAAGAACCGTTTGTGGGACTCCCACAGGATTATTACGCCTGGGAATGGGGCAATGCCCTGTTTATCGTGCTCGACCCATTCTGGTTTACTCCACGGGCGGGGATGGACAATCCCTGGGAGCGAACGCTCGGTAAGGCTCAATACGACTGGCTCAAAACTACACTAGAGAAGAGCCGGGCAACCTTCAAATTTGTCTTTATCCATAACCTGGTGGGAGGTGTTGACCTGAAAGGAAAAGCCCGCGGAGGCATGGAAGCTGCCGGATTATACGAATGGGGCGGTCAAAGCCCGAACGGAAATGATGAGTTTCAGCAACATCGTCCCAGTTGGGAAATGCCGATTCATGCTTTGCTGGTAAAAAACAGGGTTACAGCCGTCTTTCACGGACACGACCACCTTTTTGCGCAACAACCTCTGGACGGAATCCTCTACCAATGCCTCCCTCAGCCGGGAGCAAAAGGTACGGGAAATCCCCGTCAGGCTGGGGAATATGGCTATGTAAACGGCCCGATGATGAGTAATGCCGGATATATGCGGGTCGTCGTTTCGGAACAATCCGTCCGTCTCGACTATGTCTCCAAAGACAAAACCGTACTTCATTCCAACACATTAAAATCCAACACAAAATAACTATCCATGAAAATAAAATGTAGAAAC
>Ga0209464_10000536_pt1 | contig 12166 bp, 17 predicted proteins | sample DOMMetBare1Fresh_2_FD_187473 | JGI IMG/M metagenome (GOLD analysis project Ga0209464, IMG submission 187473) | Wetland sediment microbial communities from St. Louis River estuary, USA, under dissolved organic matter induced mercury methylation -... | ecosystem: Environmental > Aquatic >... | reverse complement strand
GGCCTGTCCGGAGGAGGCGGCCCGGCACGCGGACGCCATCGCGATCGGTGACGGCGTCCGGACCTGGCCGGGCATCCTGGCGGACGTGGAGCGGGGCGTGCTCTGGCCGATCTACCGGTGCGGGTTCGACCGCGACCACGGCGGCGATCCGGCTCCGCGCCGCGAGCTCGTCCCCGCGGACTGCTTCCTCACGGTCGCGAGCCTCAACGCCACGAGGGGCTGCACCAACCGGTGCCGCTTCTGCTACCTCGCGACGCGCGGGGTCCACGTGCCCTACCGCGTGCGCCCGGTGGAGCGGGTCGCGCAGGAGCTCCGGGAGAGCGGCGAGCCCTACGCGGTCTTCACCGACAACAACCTCGGCGCGGACCGGAAGTACCTCCGCGCGCTCTGCGCCGCGCTCGAGCCGCTCGAGATCGTCTGGAGCGCGGCGGTCTGCGTCGACGTCACCGACGATCCGTCGCTCGTCCGGGCCATGGCGCTCTCGGGCTGCACCGGCGTCTTCATCGGCTTCGAGTCGGTGTGCGAAGAGAGCCTCGAAGGCACGGGCAAGCGCACCCCCCGCGCCGCCGACTACGCCCGCCGCGTCGCGATCTTCCACGCGAACGGCATCCAGGTGAACGGCAGCTTCGTCTTCGGGTTCGACGGCGACCACCGGGACGTCTTCGCGAAGACCGTGGAGTGGATCGAGGCGAACAAGCTCGAGTGCGCGACCTTCCACGTCCTGACGCCCTATCCGGGGACGCCGCTCTTCGAGCAGCTGGACTCGGAGGGACGGCTGCTGCACAGGCGCTGGGGGCGCTACGACACCGCGCACGCCGTCTTCACGCCGCGCCACATGAGCCCCGAGGAGCTGGAGCGCGGCTACCACTGGGCCTACCAGCGGCTCTTCTCGCACGGCTCGATCTGGCGCCGCCGCCCCACGGATCCGCGCGCGGTCCTGCCGTACCTGGCCATGGCCTACCTCTACAAACGCGCCAACTGGCTCTGGTACTTCCTGATCCGCCACCGGCTGACGCGGAGCGTCTGGCGGCCGCTGGTGGAGCTGACCCGGCGGCGTCACCTGCGGTACCGGCGGAAGCTTCGACGCCGCTCAGCGGTCCTCCCCGAGGAGGCGCCGGGCCTTCAGCAACACCCCCAGGAAGCCGCCGCTCCTCACCACCGCCGTCCAGACCCCGCGCACCACCGCCTCGCCGCGCTGGTTCGAGCTGGTCGTAGTCACCTCGACGAAGTCGAGCGGGCCCCGCTCCCGGAGTGACGTGATCTCGCCGGTCGTCGTCAGGACGTCCCCGGGCCGGATCGGGCCGAACCACTCGAACGCCTGCTCGCCGTGGACGAGCCGGACGACGTCGATCCCGAGCGCCGCGTCGGTGCAGGCGGCGGCGAACGGCTCGATGGCGAAGCAGGCGGCGTAGGACGGAGGGGCGACGAGGCCGCCGTGCGGGGAGGCAGCCGCGGCCGCGTCGTCCCAGGTCCACGGGTGGGCTCCCGTGGGCGGCGCCCCGGAGACGCGCCCCGGGACGCCCATCCCGGTGACGGCGACGAAGTCGCGGAGGTGCTCGCGCCCGACCTCGAAGCGGAACGGGCCGTAGCGCCGGCCGAGGTGCTTCCGGTCGATGGCCACCTCAGCGCTCCTCCTCGATGAGCCCCTCGGCGGTGGCGCGCTCCAGCACCTCGACGCCGTCCTGGTTCCTCACCTCGAGCTCCACGCGGACCGTGGATCCCTCGATCGCGGCGCAGCGGCCGGTGAAGGTGACCGTGTCCCCCGGCTTCACCGGCTTCACGAAGCGGGCGCGCAGCTTCCGGACGCGGACCGGATCGTCGAAGTAGCCGGCGCAGGCGTCGGTGAGCCAGGCGTAGGTGCACATCCCCTGGAGGATGGCGCCACCCAGCCCGGCCATCCTCCCGACGCGGGGGTCGATGTGGATCGGGTTGAAGTCGCCCGAGGCGGCCGCATAGTAGATCGGCCGGTAGCGATCGACCGTGCGCGAGGTCTGGAAGGTCTGCCCCACGGCGAAGTCGCGGAGGGTCTTCATGGAGAACGGGTGTACCGGGAGCGGGCGCGGCGCGGCAAGGCGCTCGTGGTTGCCAATGTAGCTTCCGGAAGCTACATTGAGGATGTGCGCACCGTCGGACTGAAGGTCCTCAAGAACAAGCTCTCGGAGTACGTCCGGATCGCGTCGCAGGGCGAGCGCGTCCTGATCGCCGACCGCGACCGCGTGGTGGCGGAGCTCGTCCCGCCGGAGCCGGGGCGTGCCGAGCGAGCCTCGGACGCGGTGCTCGCGAACCTCGTCAGGGACGGGCTGGTAACGCCGGCGCTCTCTCCCGGGCGGCCGCTCGCGGTCGACCACGCCCGCGGCGCGAAGCTCGCCGACCTGCTCGCCGAGCTCGGCGCGGACCGGGGGGACCGGTGATCTACGTCGACACTTCGGTGGCCCTCGCCGAGCTCTTCGCGGAGGACCGCAGGCCCGAGCCGGCCCTCTGGGGGGGAGCGCTGCTCTCGAGCCGACTCCTCGAGTACGAGCTCTGGACGCGCGTGCACGCGCGCGGAGCGGCGCGGACCCACGGGGAGGCGGCGCGGGAGCTGCTCTCCCGCGTGGCGATGGTGGAGCTCTCGCCGCCGGTCCTGGCGCGCGCGCTCGAGCCATTCCCCGTGCCGCTCAGGACCCTGGACGCCCTCCACCTCTCCACGGCCCTCTTCATCGGCGAGCGGCGGCAGGAGGTCGACGTCGCGGCCTACGACGAGCGGATGCGGACCGGCGCCCAGGCGCTCGGGCTCCGGCTCGCGAAGGTTTGAGAGCGCCGGCGCGTCAGTACCACCGCGCCTCCGCCCCCGGCGCGCGCCTGCCTAGGCCCCGGAGCAGGTCGGCGTGGAGCATGGCGGCCTTGGCCGCGAGCGAGTCGGGGGCGGCCGTGTTGTCGATCACCACGTCGGCTCGCCGCGCCTTCTCCTCGATGTCGAGCTGCGCCGCGATCCGGGCCTGGGCGTCCGCCCAGGAGAGGCCGTCGCGCCGGGTCACGCGCTCCAGCTGCTCGATGCGCGGCGCGTAGATCACGACGACGCACTCGACCTGATCGCCGAGCCCGGCCTCGAAGAGGAGGGGGGAGTCGTAGAAGGCGAGCGGGTGCCCCTCGCGCTCCAGCCTGGCGGTCTCCGCGGCCATCGCCTCACGGATGGCGGGGTGCAGGATCGCCTCGAGCCGGCCCCTTGCGCCGTCGTCGCCGAAGACGAGCGCCCCCATCTTCTTCCGATCGAGCTGTCCGCCGGGATCGAGGTACTCGCGGCCGAACTCGCGCGCGATCGCCTCCAGGACCGGCGCCGTGCGCGACGTCGCGCGCGAGAGCTCGTCGGCGTCCACCACGGGGACGCCGCGCTCGCGCAGCAGCCGCGCGAAGGTGCTCTTGCCGGTGGCGATCCCGCCGGTGAGGCCGACGATGCGCACGCGCGCCTCAGCGCCCGCGAGGGGGGCTCTTCACGGGCGCTCGCTCAGGGCAGGAGGTTGGACTTCGCGCCGGCGGCAGGGGGGATCCTGACCGTCCCCTTCGCGGGCGCGGCCGCCGCCGGCTCCTTCGCCAGGCTCCGGCCGGCCGAGAAGCTGATCGCGTTCACGAACCCGTCCTTCGTGAAGTAGACCGTCACGCCGTCCGCCTCGTAGAGCCAGACCGGCAGGAAGTCGTCGGTGAAGGTCTTGCGGGGCGACTTCCCATAGGTCCCCTCGATCGACTCCTTCTCGAGCTGCGTGGCGAGGAAGACGGTGATCTCGACGACGACGCCGTCCTCGCGCGCGTGGAACTGCGCCTGCTTGGTCCCCGGCAGCGCCTGCTCCCCGAGGTAGGCGAGGACCGTCCGCGTCGACCGCTTGCTGCGGGTCGTGGGCTCCCCGAACTTGTTCACCACCTCGTCGATCGTGCCGACGCCGGGAGTGATCCCCTGCCAGGCCTTCGCGGAGGCGGTGAACGGGAGGAGCGTCAGGGCGACGAGGGCGGCGAGGAGGGTCGGGCGCATGGCGGGGGATTATAGCGGTCCGGGGCGATCGCAGTAGACCGCAGTAGATCGACGAGGCCGGTACCCGTATATTCACGCGGCCGTGCGCTCCCCATTCCTCGCCCTCCTCGTCGCCGTCGCCCCCGCCCTTGCGGGCGCGAGCGCCTCCCCCACCGTGGGCCCCGAGACCTGCAAGGCCTGCCACCCCGCGGCCTACGAGGCGTGGCGCACCGGGCCGCACGCGCGCGCCTATGACAGCCTCCCGGAGCGCAGCCGGAAGGACAAGCGCTGCCTCTCCTGCCACGCGCCGCTCCTCGAGGACGGGTTCGTCGCGGTGGGGTGCGAGTCCTGCCACGGCGCCGGCGGTGCCTACTCGGCCCGCTACGTGATGCGCGACGCCGAGCTCTCCCGGGCGGTCGGCCTCCTCGACCCGGGAGAGAAGACCTGCGGCGCCTGCCACAACGAGTCGACCCCGAGCCTCACGAAGTTCGAGTACGCGCGGAAGCTCCCGCTCATCGAGCACTGGAACGCCGAGCGGGCCGCGGCTCGGGCCGAGGCCGCTCCGACCGGGAAGCCGGCCCCCGCCCCCCAGGGCGAAACGAAGAAAGGCGCCGCCGCGGGCAAGCCCCGCTGACGGCCGAGAACCCGCCATGGCCATCCAGATCGTCGACGCGGTCTTCCTGAAGACCGCCGTCCGCCCCGACGACTGGCCGCGCGGCTTCATGCCGGAGCTGGCCTTCGTCGGCCGCTCCAACGTCGGCAAGTCGTCGATGCTCAACGCCCTCACCCGGCGCACCGGGCTCGCGCGGGTCTCCGTCACCCCGGGGCGCACGAGGGCCCTCCAGTTCTTCGAGGTCACCTACCGCCCGACGCAGGCGGCCCGCCCGCGCAAGGTCCGGTTCTGCGATCTGCCCGGCTACGGCTACGCCAAGGTCTCCAAGGCGGAGCGCGATCAGTGGGCCTCGATGATCGAGGACTACGTGAAGGAGCGGAAGGACCTGCAGGCGGTGGTCCTGATCGTCGACGCGCGCCACGAGCCGCAGCCCTCCGATCACGACGCGCTCGCCTTCCTCCGCGAGACCTGTGGCCGGAAGGTGATCGTCGCGGCGACCAAGATCGACAAGATCGTGAAGTCGAAGCGGGTGGGGCCGATCGCCCGGGTCCAGAGGGAGATGGGGCTCGAGAAGGGGGACGCGATCCCGTTCTCGGCGATCGAGGGGACGGGGGCCGAGGCGCTCTGGACCCGGATCGCGAAGATCGCCGGCGAGGCGAGCGGGCCGGAGTAGACTGGTAGGATGCTCGCGGAGGGTGAAGGCTGCCGGAGCCGAGGCAGGAGCTACCCCCGCTTCCGCCCCTCCAGCTCCGCGAGCAGCCCCTCCAGCCGCCGCTCTTCCCGCGAGACGTCGAAGCCGACGGCGCGGGCGCCGTCCACCACCGCGAGGCAGAAGGCGAAGAGCGAGACGTGGTGCTGCGTCGGCGGCTCGCCGGGGTGGTCGCGCAGGTAGTGGACGAGCTGCCCCTCGGCGCTCTCCAGGTCGCGGTAGCAGCACGCGCCGGGGAGCCCCGCGATCGGGCCGCTCGAGGCTATGGAGGGAGCGAAGACGATGCCCTGGTCGGCGAGCGCCAGGGTCAGCCCGTCCTCGCGAGCGAGCAGCAGGTACGGGCGCTTCGTGTCCGAGTCCACCGCGTCGCCGATGGCCGTCAGCGCCGACCAGTCGAGCGGGAGCGGCTTCCCCGACGCGACGTCGACCAGGACCGAGGCGGTCGGATCGTAGAGGACCGCCTGCGGGTGCTCTCGGCAGAAGCGCTCGACGCGGGTCTGCGCGGCCGGGCGGTCGGTGACGGGGATCATCGGGTCACTCCTCGGGGTCCGGGCGCGTCCAGCGCACCTCGACGACGGTCAGCTCCACGAGTCCGGCGGGGACCATCACCGCGACGACCTCGCCCTCCTTCTTGCCCAGCAGCGCCCGGCCGAGCGGCGCCTCCACGCTGATCGACCCGGAGGAGGAGTCGGTCTCGTCCGGCCCGACGAGCCGATACGTCCGCTCGCGGCCGTCCTCGTGCTCGACCGACACCCAGGCGCCGAAGTAGGCGCGGCCGGACGGGTGAGGCGTCGGCTCGGTGACCGTCAGGGTGTCCAGCAGCTCCCCCAGCTCGCGCAGCCGCCGGTCGAGCTCGCGCAGCTTCTTCTTGCCGTAGATGTACTCGGCGTTCTCGCTCCGGTCGCCCATCGCCGCGGCGGCCTCCACCTCGGAGACGATCTTCGGTCGCAGCTTCTTCCAGATCAGCTCGTGCTCGGCCGAGATCTTCCTGAAGCCTTCTGGCGTGATGTGGCGGGGCTTCGACACGGGCTGGAAGGTACCGTGACATGCCCCCCCGCGGCGGGATAACTTCCGCGCCGTGCGAATCACAGAGATCCTCGAGGCCGCGAGAAGGCGCGGCGAGCCGGTCTTCACCTTCGAGTTCTTCCCGCCGAAGACGGAGGATGGGGAGCGCGCGCTGATGGAGACCGTCGCGGCGCTGCGCCCCCTCCAGCCGGCCTGGGTCTCGGTGACCTACGGCGCGGGCGGTTCGACGCGGGCGAAGACGGTCGAGCTCGTCCGGCGGCTCAAGCGCGAGTCGGGGATCGAGCCGATGGCCCACGTGACCTGCGTCGGGGCGTCGCGCGCCGAGTTGGCGGCGCTCCTCGACGAGGTGGCGGCCGCGGGCGTCGAGAACGTCCTCGCGCTGCGCGGCGATCCCCCCCGCGGAGAGACCCGCTTCCAGCCCCACCCCGACGGCTTCAGGTTCGCGAGCGAGCTCGTCGCCTTCATCCGGAGCGACCCGAAGCGCTGGCCCTTCTGCGTCGGCGCGGCGGCCTACCCGGAGGGGCACCCGGAGACGCCCGACCTCGAAGCCGACCTCCGCCACCTGCGGGCCAAGGTCGACGCGGGGACCGACTTCCTCGTCACGCAGCTCTTCTTCGACAACGGCCGGTTCGCGGGGTTCGTCGAGCGCGCGCGGGCGGCGGGGATCCGCGTCCCGATCGTCCCGGGGATCATGCCGTTCACCAACGTGGAGCAGGTGGAGCGGTTCACCGCCACGTGCGGCGCCACCATCCCCCCGAGGCTCCACGGCGCCATGGAGGCGCTCCGGAGCGATCCGGACGGCGCCCGCGAGCTGGGGGTCGCCTTCGCGAGCCTCCAGTGCCAGGACCTCCTCCGGGCCGGCGTGCCGGGGATCCACTTCTACACGCTCAACCGCTCCCCCTCGACGCGCGCCATCGTGGCCGCGCTCCTGGCGGCGGCGCCGTGGAGCGGGGCCAGCTAGCGGATTCGTCAGGCCTGCGCCAGCCGGATGCCGTTCGGGCAGGCGACCGCGACGGTCCAGCAGAGGGCGGCGAAGTAGTCGCCGAGCTCCCCCTTGCGCTCGAAACCTTCGGCGATGGCCAGGAGGGTGTCGATCGCCTTCTTCGGGTGGCCGAGCCGCCGCAGCGTCTCCGCCCCCTTCACGCCGGCGGTGAGGGCGCTCGGGTCGATCGACGCCGCGTGGATGTAGACGGCCGCGGCCTTCTGCGGGGAGCCGCCGTGCGCGTAGAAGTCGCCGCAGCGCTCGAACCAGATCGACGCGCTGCTCCGATCGCCCCGCTTCTCGTGGAGGTGGCCGAGCATCAACATGGCCCGGTCGTCGTCCGGGCACTCGGCGATGATCATCAGCCACGTGCGGACCGCCTCGTCGAGCTCCCCCTGCCGCTCCAGCAGCCGTGCCTTCTCCGCGGTCGCCTGCCTGTCGATGGCCATCGGGGGGGGAGCCTCGCCGTGCGTTGGGCGACGCTAGCACGTGTGGCGGTGGAAGGCGCTGCGGACGCGGGCAGGTGCGACGGGCCGCCCTACCTCGGGGGCTCGTGGGCCGGGACCGCGCGCAGCGCCACCGACCAGCCGCCGCCGGGCGCGGCGTAGATTCCGGCGGTGACGGTGTAGCCGGGCTGGCGCCACTCCGCGGACCGATCCCGCCCCTCCGCCAGCGTCGCGAGCGGGGGACCCAGCCGGTGCTCGATCGCCCGTCTCAGGACGTCGTGCGCGACGGTCAGCTCCAAGGATGGCTCCGCGCCACAGCCGGCGGGGCGGGGGTTCTCGCGCGCGCAGGGCGGGTCCTCGCGCCGGGTCAGCGAGGCCGTGGTGAAGCGGTCGGGGCCGGCGCGGAAGTCGAGCGAGAGCTCCGCGTCGCCGAGCGGGAGCCGCTGGAGCCGGGTCGTGCAGCCGCGACCGTCCGGCTTTCCCATCACCGCCGCGGCCCCGAGCCGGCCCGCCAGCTCCGCGCAGGTCGTCGTCCAGGTGGCGGGCGCGAAGAGGTCGGGGAGCGGCTCGGACGGCAGCACCAACCGGTACGCCGGGGCCGTCGCGCAGCCGGTGAGCGTGGCGAGGGCGATCGGGACGAGCGCGCGGAGGCTGGGCACGCCTCCGACGATGGATCGCCGCCGAGGCGCTGTCCATTGGAGGGAGTGGGTGCTCGGTGTGACCCCACGGGGATTCGAACCCCGGTTACAGCCTTGAAAGGGCCGTGTCCTAGGCCTCTAGACGATGGGGCCGAGCTGAAGAAGAGCGATGAAGTGACCCCACAGGGATTCGAACCCCGGTTTCCGCCTTGAGGAGGCGGCGTCCTGGGCCTCTAGACGATGGGGTCGGGCGGGAAGAAACCCGACCTGCCCCCTCGTGTCAAGGTCGGCGCGTCCACTGCAGTGCCTGTCGGCGTGCGCCTACCTCTCTTCCTGATCTCGGCAGCTTGCGCCGCTTCGGCGTGCGCGCCGTATCCGCCAGGGTCCGCCCCTCGGTCGCGTCCGGCGGGCGTCCTCCGGATCGCGACCTGGAACGTCCACGATCTGTTCGACGCGGAGGACCGGACGGTGTACCCGGGCGACCTCGACGAGGTGCCGTTGGCGGCCGCGGTGGAGGCGAAGCTCGCGCGCGTGGCGGCGGTCCTCGACCGGGTAGACGCCGATCTGGTCATGCTCCAGGAGGTCGAGAACCCTGGGCTGGTCGCGTCGCTGGCCGCCCGGTCAGGCTACCCAGAGGCGCGGCTGATCGACGCTTTCGATCCGCGCGGGATCGACGTCGCGCTCCTCTCGCGCCTCGCGGTGGACCGGTACGTGAGCCACCTCGGCGAGCTGGCGTCGGACGGACGGCCGCTCTGGTCGCGCGACTGCGTCGAGGCGCATGCCGCGGAGGGCGGCGCGCTCCTCGTCGCGGTGGGGAGCCACCTCGTCTCGCGCATCACGGATCCCGCGGGGACCCGGCGAGGCGAGCAGGCGGAGCGGATGCGCGAGATCGCCGACCTCCTGCGGGCGTCCGAGCCCGAAGCGCTGGTGGTCGTCGGGGGAGACCTGAACGACGACCCGGCCGCTGCGGCGCTCGCGCCCCTCCTCGACGACGGATTGTGGATCGATCCGCTCTCCGTCTTCGGGCTGGAGGAGAGTTGGACCTGGCTCGGCGGCGGTGCCGGAGCGCGGTTCGACTACCTGCTCGTCCCGCGCGCGGACGCGTGGCGCCTGATGAGCGCTGCGGTGTTCGACGGCGCCGACGTGGAGGCGGCGTCGGACCATCGTCCGGTGGTGCTGGACCTCCTGTGGGGGAGGTGAGCGATGGCGCGACCGATTGACCGAAGTGACCACCGTGACTACCATCCCGAGGAGATGCGTTCGGTCGGAATCAAAGCGCTCAAGGCTCACCTCAGCCGCTACATCGACCTCGTCCGCAAGGGGGAGGTGGTGCTGGTGACCGACCGCGACGAGGTGGTGGCGGAGCTCCGGCTCCCTTCGCAGCTCGTCCCTTCGCGCGCCTCACGGTGGGACCTGGCCCTCCAGGAAGAGGCTCGTCGGGGTTCCGTGACGCTGGCGAAGTTCAAGCGGAGCCGGCTGCGCACGCTCCCCACGCCCTGCGACGACTCGGTCGACGTACAGCAGCTCCTCGCGGAGATGCGGGAGGAGCGCTCCTGATGGCGACTTGCTTCGACTCGAGCGTGGTCGTCGCCCTCATCTCGAGCGAGCCTCGCTCCGAGCTGGCCCTTGAGCTCTGGGACGCGGCTCCCGAGCGCGTCGGCTCGATCCTCCTTGCCGTCGAAGCGGAGGTCGCGCTCGGCCGGCTGGCGCGCCTTCGCCCGTCGCTCGCGGAGGAGGCGCGGGAGCGCCTCTCGTCCCTTCTCGACGGGGTCACGTTGAAGCACGTCGACGAGGACGTGCTGCGAGCGGTGAGGTCCGCGCCGGTCCTGACTCGCTGCAGGTCGCTTGACGCGGTGCACGTCGCGACGGCGCTCCATTTCGCAGGGCTGTCCGACGAGCCGTTCACCCTTGCGACGTTCGACGCGCGGATGGCGGAAGTCGCGGTCGCCGCCGGCCTCACCGTGACCGGGACGGACGTCGCGAGGTGAGTGAGGCGCCTGGGACTCGGACCCAGAACCACCGGCTTAAAAGGCCGATGCTCTACCATTGAGCTAGCGCCTCGGTGCCCGGGGGAAACCCGGGCGGGCGTGAATCTACCGATTTTTCGGCCGAGCGCCAGACCGGACGCCGGTCAGCGCGGGCCGCCTCCACGAGGCTCGACGATGCCGGTCGCCTCGAGCCGCAGGTCGTCCCCCTCGATCCGCCCGAGGAGCCGCAGGAGTCCGTCGAGAACGGTGACGGGATGCGGCGGGCAGCCGGGGATGTAGAGGTCGACCGCCGCCTCCGGGATCACGCCTTCGACGCCGTCGCGGCAGACCGGGCTCCCCGCGAACACGCCTCCGGACAGGGCGCAGGCGCCGACCGCGATGAGGAGCTTCGGCGCCGGCGTCGCCTGCCAGGTCTCGACGAGGGCGGCGCGCATGTTCTCCGTCACCGGGCCGGTGACGACCAGGCCGTCGGCGTGGCGCGGCGACGCGACGAACTGGATCCCGAAGCGCGAGAGGTCGAACTGGACGTTGCCGGCCGCGTTCAGCTCCGCCTCGCAGCCGTTGCAGCCGCCGGCAGAGACCTGGCGCAGCTTCAGCGAGCGGCCGAAGAGCCGCTTCGTCTTCGCGTCGAGGGCCGCCGCCAGGGTGGGCGCGTGGCCGGTCACCGTCAGCTCCCCGCGGGTGCGGGCCGAGAGCCGAAAGTCGCGCGTGAAGACGATCCCGCCGTCGGCGCAGGCCTCCTCGCAGCGCCCACAGAAGACGCAGGCGCCGGTGTCGAGCGCGACCCGACCCGGCGCCGGGAGCGCGATCGCCTCGGTGGGGCAGACCTCCTCGCACTCCCTGCATCCGGCGCTGCAGCGCTCCGGGTGGATCGCGGGCCGGCCGCGGAAGCGCTCGGGGAAGCGGGCCGGACCGTCCGGCCAGGCGATGGTCTGGTGGCCGAGCCGGAGCCGCGTGCGGAGGATGCCCTTCACAGATCGTGCCCGCAGTAGGAGAGGTCGAAGCTCTTGTTGCAGAGCGGGAAGTCGGAGATCTGGCCGCCGCGCATGGCGAGCTGCAGCCCCATCCAGTCGTGGAACGAGGGATCGACGACCTCGTACCGCGCGAACCGTCCGTCCTCACCGGTCGTCACCGCGTGGCAGAGCTCACCGCGCCAGCACTCCACCAGCGAGACGGCGATCCGGGATGGGGAGAGCGGCCCAGGCTCGACGAGAAGCGGCCCCGGCGGCAGCGTGCTGAGCACGCTCACGACGAAGAGGGCTGAGTGGCGCGCCTCCTCGAAGCGGACCCAGGCGCGGGCGTGGACGTCCCCGTCCTCGCCGAGCACTTGCGGGACGGGGCGGGTGTCGTAGGGAGGGAAGGGGTGGGAGCGGCGGGAGTCAACGTCGAGGCCGCTCGCGCGGGCCGCCGGACCGACCAGCCCGAGGCTCGCGGCCGTCTCGCGCGTCACGGTCCCCGTCCCGTCGGTCCGGTCGCGCACCGACGGGGAGCGGAAGAAGAGGCCGGCGGAGAGCTCGACACGCTCCCACGCGTCCTGCACCCGCCCGGCGAGCCGCGCCGCGGCGTCGTCCGGGAGGTCGAACCGGACGCCGCCGGGGATCACCAGCCCGCGCCCGAACCGGTTGCCGCAGATCTCCGCGAGGGCGTTGAGGAACTCGGCCCTCAGGGCGCCGCACTGGGACGCGGTGGGGAGGAAGGCGACGTCTCCCGCCAGCGCGCCGAGGTCGCCGACGTGGTTGGCGAGCCGCTCCAGCTCCAGCGCCACGGCCCGGAGCGCCGCGG
>Ga0209464_10000535_pt1 | contig 12198 bp, 9 predicted proteins | sample DOMMetBare1Fresh_2_FD_187473 | JGI IMG/M metagenome (GOLD analysis project Ga0209464, IMG submission 187473) | Wetland sediment microbial communities from St. Louis River estuary, USA, under dissolved organic matter induced mercury methylation -... | ecosystem: Environmental > Aquatic >... | reverse complement strand
AACGATTCTTAAAACTGACAGCACCTACCGTGATGCCAACGTCAACTTCGAAACCTCTAGCGAGCTATTTAAAAACACCATCGACTTTACAAAGCACACAGCATACCTAACACAAGGATTTATAGGGTCGAACCATAAGGGGTATGCTACAACATTAGGAAGAGAAGGGTCTGACTACACTGCAGCAATAATCGCCAACCTCCTTGGAGCCGAAAGCGTAACAATATGGAAAGACGTTCCAGGAGTATTGAATGCCGACCCACGCATTTTCAAGGAAACGGTTCATCTTCCATCAGTATCGTATAAGCAGGCAATAGAGCTTGCATTCTACGGAGCCCAAATCATCCACCCTAAAACCATAAAGCCACTCCAAAACAAAAGCATCCCACTATACGTACGCTCGTTTGTTGACACAAGTGCAGAAGGAACTAAAGTGATGGCAAACGTAGCATCAAATGACGAAGTGCCCGTTTACATTCTAAAGCAGAAGCAAACCCTGATATCAGTTGAACCCAAAGACTACTCATTTGCCCTTGAGGACAGCTGGGTAAAAGTTTTTACGATAATGCAACGTTACCGACTGAAGGCCAACCTAATACAAAGTTCGGCGATAAGTATGAGCATTAGTGTAGATGGCACAAACCAGCACCTCCCCGACGCCATAGATGAATTTATGAACGACTTTAAAGTCAAGTACAACGAAGGACTGAACCTGCTAACCATACAGAACTACAACGAATACATAATTGACAGCTATACAGCAGATGTAGAAGTCATTCTCCAGCAAAAAAGTAGAAAAACAGCAAGAATTTTGTACAGGTAGCAACCATAATACGCACTACAAAATGGGAAAGAAAATCATACTCACAATAGCAGCCTTAACGCTCTTCACATTAAGCAGCAACGCCCAAAAAGTAAACGGCATAGATCTGAAAGATATAGATGCAGACTATATAGAAATATCTGAAATCCCCAGAATGTCGAGTAATACGCTAGTCGCTATTGATTATGGGCAAAAGAGCAGCTTATGGAACTTTAAAGAGCAAGTGCTAAGGGATGACGAAGGTCGGGAGCTAGAGCTAAACACAATGGTAGAAGCTCTAAATATGCTATCGAAATATGGATACGAACTTGTAAGCGTATATACAACTCAATCGCAAAACGGAGGCATACAGCTTAGGCACTATGTTTTAAAAAAACAGAAAGCCACAAAGTAGCTTGATAAAAGAAAAAAACCGCCACACCCATAGCTCGGATGTGGCGGTTTTCTTATAATTCGAAAACAAAACTAATCTACATTATCATGCAGGTAAGAATTATCAGGACGAATGAGCAGAGAGCTCTCATCCGAAATTGTAAACCTTGAAACCTGCTCATTACTTCGCATGCTCGACTCACCAGATTGCCTGCGACGCTCGTAGGCAGGAACCTTTTCAAGCTCCTCAATACGACGATCGGTAAGTTCGCGACTTTTAGGATCCTGCATATAGCGCGAACCAGCCCCTCCCGAAGAACGCTGAACGGTACGAACAGTAAACTCGCCAGCAGTCTCAACAAGCTCCTCTTGCTCCTGCGAGCTATCGCTATCAAAGCTGTCAGCCCCATCCATATCGAGCACTACATACTCAGGCTTTTGCTCATCCGCATTACCATCAGGCAAAACAACCTTTGTAACCGAAGGAGGAGTCATGCTATGCAGCTCGGGAATAACAGAAGAAGTAAAACCAGTAGCAATAATAGTAATACTAATTTCATCAGAGAGGTTCGGATCGATTCCGTTACCCCAAATAACATCAGCACCATTTCCAGCCGCATTCTGGATATAATCACCAATCAGACCAAGCTCATCCATTGTAATTTCGCTTTGCCCCGATTGAATGTTATACAGAATATTTTTAGCCCCCTGAATATTGCAGTTATTCAGAAGCGGAGAGTTGAGCGCCATTTCAACAGCCAATCGGGCCCTATCAGGACCACTAGATCTACCAGATCCCATAAGTGCAACACCGCTACCACGCATCACCGTTTCAACATCGGCAAAATCGACGTTTATATAACCATGAACGGTAATAATTTCGGCGATACCCTTAGCCGCAATAGCCAGCACATCGTCAGCCTTTGCAAATGACTCAGAAAGCTGAAGGTTTCCGTATATCTCACGAATACGCTCATTATTGATAACCAACAAAGAGTCAACATAGTTTTGCATCTCCCTGATACCTTCGAGCGCATTATTAAACCGCTTAGGCCCCTCGAACCGGAACGGAAGCGTAACAATGCCAACTGTGAGAATACCAAGATCTTGAGATGCCTTGGCGATAACAGGAGCAGCACCTGTACCTGTACCACCACCCATTCCAGCTGTAATAAACACCATTTTAGTATTCGTGCTAAGCACCTCTACAATAGTATCTAGCGCTTCATTCGCCGCTTCCATCCCAACCTCTGGTTTGTTACCCGCCCCACGGCCTTGAGTAAGCGAATCGCCAAGCTGTATTTTCGTAGGAATAGCACTCTTTGCCAAAGCCTGAGCATCGGTATTTCCGATAACGAATTCAACATCCTTGATGCCCAGCTTGTGCATGTGGTTCACAGCGTTGCCGCCACCACCCCCAACACCGAAAACCTTAATTATAGAAGGCTGTCCTGTTGGTAAATCGAAGTTAATTAAATCGTCGTTTAGCATCGCATCCTTGCTTTTAAGGTTTTTGGTCAAACGATATATCATCATCGCTGAAGAGATCTCCGATATTCTGCTTTATTTTTTGGAAGAACATCGATTTAGTCTTCATTGGTTTAACAGGCTCGGAAGAATGCTCCTCGAGCGTAGGTTGCAAAAGATCCGACTCCACCACCTGAGGAGCAGGCTTTAGAGCAGCCGCTTTAGCCTTCTGATCTTCGCTTCTTTTTATCATATCCTCGAAACCCAGTAGCAGCAAACCAATCCCAGTTGCATGCATTGGGCTGTTCATCTCATTATCAGAATTTGCAACAGTGTTGATATCAGGCTTACCAATACGCACATCGTAACCCGTATGAAGCGTAAATAGCTGGCTAAGGTCTTTCAGCTGCGAACCACCACCGGTAATCACAATCCCTGCATTAAGCATATCCCCATAACCAGAATTGGCAATTTGGTAGGCAAGATGATCGATAATCTCCTCCATACGGCACTGAATGATATGAGCCAACGTACTGAACTTGATCTCCTTAGGCTCACGACCCGATATTCCAGGAATAGTAACAATCTTATCAGAAGGAGCAGTATCACCAATAGCAGACCCAAACTGAACCTTAAGCTGCTCGGCCTGACGTTGAAGAATGCTGCAGCCCTTCTTTATATCATCGGTTACAACATTTCCACCAAAAGGAATCACAGCAGTATGCCTCACAATACCCTCATGAAAAATTGCCAAGTCGGTAGTTCCACCACCAATATCAACAAGAGCAACCCCAGCCTCCATTTCATCCTCGGTAAGCACAGCTCTAGCTGAAGCAAGAGGTTCGAGCATCAGCTCGTTAACCGTTAGCCCAGCACGCTCTATACACTTCTCGATATTCTTCATAGCAGCAATTTGGCCAACCACAATATGGAAGTTCCCCTCCAATCGGCGACCAGAAATTCCTACTGGATTCTTAATCCCAACCTCATTATCGACAATAAAATTTTGAGGAAGGACGTGCAAAATCTTATCGCCAGGCTCTAGCGGAATCTTGTACATATCGTCGATAAGGCGCCTAACATCCTCCTTCGAAACTTCAGAATCGTAAGTTTCGAGATTGATGAGCCCCCTGTTTTTAATACCCTTAATGTGTTGGCCTGCAATGCCAACGTAAACCTCGCTAAAATCTATCTCGGCTTTACGTTTAACATCTGCCACAACTGCCTCAATAGCCTTAACCGTTTCATCAATATTCTGCACCATTCCACGCTTAACCCCAGTTGACACGGTTTTGCTGTGAGCAACAATCTTAAGCCTCCCATTGCTTTCGAGCTTACCTACAAGGGCAACAATCTTAGTTGTTCCCAAGTCTATGGCTACTACATAATCGTTTTTGCTGGTCATATACCTTATTTTTTGCAGATTACCTGATTTGCGTACTTTACATTAATCACACTATACTTATTCCACCCTTCGCTAGGAAGAGCATTTTTATAAAAAATAAACAGCTTTTTGAGCTTTGCACGAAACTCGTCGAGGGAGCCTAACAGAACAGTGTGGTTCCCAACACGAGTTACCAGTTCCACATCATTCGAGCTGTTTACATAGATTTGCTCAATCTGAGCATTCCAAAACTCATCGTTTCGGATATAGGAAACAAAGTCGAACAGCTGAGGGAGTAGCCCCTTTCTATAGCTACTATCCTTTGCCGCGTTAACAACCTTGACACGTCCATTCTTTTTAACCTTTAAGCTTATGTTACCGCTTACCACCACCACATCAGCAGCAGAACGATCAGACAAAGGAATCATATATCCTTGGCTATCAATATAGCAGCTCGAGCCATCGGGATTAAACAATCTCATTATAGCCTCGCGCTGTTCTACCTTAATCTTTAAAACTCCGCTTACAGTTGTATAAGCCTCAGCGTTTTTAACAAATGGTAGTTCCAGTATTCGCCTCTCAATACGATGCGTATTAATACGAGATAGGCGAGTACCAACCAGCGTCTTTACCTCCCTATTTGCCATTCGGATAACATCATCCTTAGCAATAAACTTGCTTTTGACGCTATCGGCGACCACAACCTCTACCCTACGGCAGATAATATCCTTATCCTTCCCCTTAACAAAGAAAATGGAAGTACCTAGATAGGAAAGAATCCCTATCCAGATAATGATAGTTCCGAGTATCGCCCATTTTCTTCTACTTATCTTCATGCTACTCTACCTCTAATCTTTTTTTAAGCAAGCTTGCTATAGGCTCAACCAGCTTATCAATATCGCCCGCACCAAGGGTCATAAGCACATCTACATCTCTATTCGCAAGGATATCAAGCACCTCCTCTTTAGAAGAAAGCACCTTACTTGAGCATAGAATCTTATCAAAAATCATTTTTGAAGTCACCCCCTCAATAGGCAGCTCCCTAGCAGGGTAAATATCCAGCAAAATGACCTCATCGAGAAGACTTAGGCTTTCAGCGAACCCATCAGCAAAATCGCGAGTCCGCGAGTAGAGATGAGGTTGAAAAATACCGCAAACCTTACGACCAGGAAACATTCCCTTTACAGAAGAAATAGAAGCTTTAAGCTCTTCTGGGTGGTGTGCATAGTCGTCTATAAAGGTAAGATGCTCGGTATTAATGTGATAATCAAACCTGCGCTTAACACCACAAAAAGAAGCGAGACCTTCTCGAATCCCATCAACATTATCAGTAACTTCTAAAGCCAACGCAACTGCAGCAATAGAATTTTCAACGTTAATCCACCCAGGTATGCCGAGGGTACATGACTCGATAAGCCCCTTAGGTGTAACAATATCGAAGGTATAAGTTCCGTTGGGGTTACGAGTAAGCCCAGATGTATGGTAATCTCCACCATCGTTTACAGAATAGCGAAACACCCTAATACCCTTGTTTTCAATAGGAACCTCAACGCCCTGCTTAACAAACAAAGAGCCATTAGGCTTTACTTGGTTGATAAAATCGGCAAACGAGCGAAGTACAGAATCGTGAGAACCGTAGATATCCAAATGGTCAGCATCAGCTGACGTAATCACCGCCGCATTGGGAAAAAGTTGAAGAAACGACCTATCAAACTCATCAGCCTCTGCAACAAGCACCTCATTACTAGCAAGCAACAGGTTTGTATTATAGTTCTTAGCAATACCACCAAGAAACGCATTAACCCCACCACAAGCAGCTACCAAAAGATGCGACAAAAGCGTTGAAGTTGTTGTTTTACCATGAGTACCAGCAACTGCTAAAGTAACCATAGAGCTAGCAATAACACCAAGCGCAACGCTTCTTTTGATAACCTTATATCCACTGCGCTGAAAGAATAGCAGCTCGCTATGATCAGCAGGAACAGCAGGCGTATAGATAACCAGCGTCTCCTTTGCGCTACTTTTAAAGCACTCGGGAATAAGACCAACGCTATCTTCATAGTGGATAGCAATACCCTCCGAAACGAGCGATATTGTAAGCTCGGTCTCAGTTCGATCGTATCCAGCCACAAGGCATCCCTTGTGGTTAAAGTAACGAGCAAGCGCGCTCATTCCTATACCACCAATACCCACTAGATAGACATACCTAAACTTAGTCTCATTCATATTTAAGCAAGCTTCAATATTTCGTTAGCAATACGCTCAGCAGAATCGGCAATACCAAGCTTAGCGATATTGGCCGATAAAGCAACACGCTTAGCCTCATTGTTTAAGAGAGAAATTGCTTCAGGTAGAAGCTTTTGAACACACTCAGCATCAGTAACAAGCAGAGCTGCATCAACTTTTACCAGAGCCATTGCATTTTTAGTTTGATGATCTTCAGATACATTAGGAGAAGGAACCAAGATGCAGGGCTTCGCAACCAGGCAAAGCTCAGAAATAGTACCAGCACCAGCCCGAGAAATCACCACATCAGCAGCAGCAAAAGCAAGATCCATACGATAGATAAAATCCATCACCTTTATATTACTTGCACAAGCTTGCTCTACCGCCAATGCGGAATCGGCAATATAAAACTTACCTGTTTGCCAAAGAACCTGATAGTCTGACGCTTTAATATCGTTAATATGCAACGCTACAGTACTATTAATTGTACGAGCCCCAAGGCTTCCGCCAAGAATTAGCACCGTTTTTTTTGCCGGATTTAAGCCAAAAAACGCATATGCTTCCGAACGCTTATCGCTGAGATTCACAAGATCTTGACGAACGGGATTCCCTGTTTTAATGATGGACTTAGCAGGAAAGAAGCGTTCCATTCCATCGTAGGCAGTACAAATTCGCTTAGCCTTCTTGGCCAATATTTTATTAGTAAGCCCAGCGTAAGAATTTTGCTCTTGGATTACGGTAGGGATACCCCTTCTATTTGCCATGTACAAAACTGGACCGCTAGCATAGCCACCCACCCCGACAACAACATCAGGGTTAAAGCTATCTATAATTTTACCAGCCTCGGTAAGGCTCTTAATAAGCTTAAACGGAACCGATAAATTTTTAAGCGTAAGACTACGCTGGATTCCAGCTATCGGTAACCCTTTAATAGCATATCCAGCAGCAGGCACTTTTTCCATCTCCATACGACCAAGAGCACCAACAAAAAGGATTTCGATAGTAGGATCGATAAGCCTAAGTGCATTGGCAATAGAGATAGCAGGGTATATATGACCACCTGTACCACCACCCGATATGATTACCTTTTTACTCATTTACAAGTTCCTCTTTATGTTCATCAACTTCGGAAGAAGGCTCCTCCTTCTTTTTCTTAGCATCGCCCCCATCAGACGACGATTTAGGAGCATCAATTTGTCTAGTAGCACTCTGAATCAGTCCAAAAACAGCACCAGTCATCCAAATTGAGCTTCCCCCCATGCTAACAAAGGGCAAGGTTTGACCAGTAACGGGGAAAACCCCAACCGCCACGCCCATATTAATCAAAGCTTGCACAACGAGCAGCAAGATTAATCCCATTGTTAGAAATGCAGGATATGTTTTATCAGTTTTCTTAACAATAACCCCAGCCCGATAAAGCAAAGCTAGGTAAATAAGCAGAATAATTGATCCCCCAATTAGTCCATATTCCTCTATAATAATAGCATAAATAAAATCGGAATAAGGATGAGGAAGGTAATTCCGCTGAGTGCTATTGCCAGGCCCTTTCCCAAAGATACCCCCAGTAGCAACAGCAATTTTAGACTGATCAGCTTGAAACGTATCATCCTTGGTCGCCTTTTTAGCCTTACTATCGCCGACAAAAGTATGGTAACGTTTTTCCCAAGTTGCAATACGATGCTTTTGAAAGCCCGTAAGCTGAGCAACAAAAACAAAGATTACAAATAGCGCCACTGCACCAGCACCAGTAATAAGCAAATGCTTTGTACTTACCCTGCCAATAAACATTAGCACTACGCATACCAAACCAAGCATCGCAGCAGTTGAAAAGTTATTAGGCAGAATTATAAGGCAGATCACACCTACAACTGCAATTATTTTAGCGTACACCCTCCAATCCTTAATATCGTTTTGGTGGACAGCTAACATATGCGCCACGTACATAATAAGAGCGACCTTAGCAAAGTCGGACGTTTGAAACGTAACACCACCAATGGAAATCCATCTTGCAGCATCGTTTAGATTAGCACCCATTGCCATAGTAAGAACCAACAAAGGAATACTCAACCAAACCAAGACTTTAGACATCTTCTGATAATATTTAACATCAAGAAGATGAACCACATAAGCAATACCAACTCCAGAAAATACAAAGAATAGCTGCTTAAGCAAAAAACGGAATGTTTCGCCATGATACTTTGAGTACGCAAGCGTGCCAGTAGCAGAGTAAACCACCAATATGGATACTACAGCTAGCACCACAAGCATAGCCCAAATTACAGGATCACCCTTAAAATATTTAAGCAAGCGGTTCATTGACTATAGGTTTCTTACAGCATTTTTAAATTTTCTACCACGATCTTCGTAGTTATCAAACAAGTCGAAGCTTGCACAAGCCGGTGAAAGAAGAACAACATCCCCATCCACACCAAGCTTATAAGCCTCTTTTACAGCCTCATCAGCCGAATTAGTATCAATTATAGTAGGAATCATATCCCTAAAAGCAGCATGTATCTTAGAGTTATCAAGACCAAGACACACAATCGCCTTAACCTTTTCGTTAACAAGGTTAGCTAACGTAGAGTAGTCGTTACCTTTATCCACACCACCAACAATCCAAATAACATTCTGACGCCCCTTCATACTTTCGAGCGCATACCAGGTAGAGTTAATATTAGTGGCCTTAGAATCGTTAATAAAAGTAATTCCCCTAACCTTCAGAACAGGTTCGAGCCTATGCTCCACTCCCTGAAAATCGGAAAGTGACTTGCGAATAACATCGTTTCGAAGCTCGAGAACGGTACCCGTAATAGCAGCTGCCATTGAGTTGTAAACGTTATGCTTACCTTTCAGCGAAAGCTCCTCTACAGGCATCTCAAACTCGAGGTTACCATACCTCACCGTAAGAGTTTCACCATCAAGATAAGCCCCCTCCTCTACCTCAATCTCCTGAGAGAAAGGAAGCAGCTTCGCACGAAGCACAATTTTCTCAAGATTCTCCATTGTTACCTCATCATCAGAACAGAAGATAAAGCAATCGTTTTCACGAAGATTCTGAGTGATACGAAACTTAGAGTCAGCATAGTTCTGCATCTTATAGTCGTACCTATCAAGATGGTCGGGAGTAATATTGAGAAGAACAGCTATATCTGCCCTAAAATCGTACATCCCATCAAGCTGGAAGCTACTAAGCTCCAGCACGTAGTACTCGTAATTTTCGAAAGCAACCTGATAGGCAAAGCTTTTGCCTATATTTCCACCAAGCCCCACATTTAAACCAGCTTTCTTAAGCATATGATAAATGAGAGAAGTGGTCGTCGTTTTACCATTACTTCCGGTAATACATATCTTCTTAGCAGTAGTATATCTACCAGCAAATTCAATTTCAGAAATCACACGAATACCCTTTTCCCTGATCTTAACGACCATCGGAGCCTTATCGGGAATCCCTGGACTTTTAACAACCTCAGAAGCATTCAAGATAAGCTCCTCGGTGTGCTGTTTCTCCTCAAAAGGAATCCCATGCAGAGCAAGAGTCTCCTTGTAGGAATCTTTCAGAGCACCCAGATCCGAAAGAAAAACATCAAACCCCTTTACCTTAGCAAGAACAGCAGCACCCACACCGCTTTCTCCCCCTCCAAGAACTACAATTCGCCCATTTTCCATAGTCATACTACCTAATCTTAAGCGTTACAATGGTAATTACAGCAAGCATTATAGCAACGATAGTGAATCGCATTACAATTTTAGGTTCTGGATACCCCTTCTTTTGGAAGTGGTGATGCAGAGGAGACATAAGGAATATGCGACGCCCCTCTCCATACTTTTTCTTAGTGTACTTAAAGTACGAAACCTGCATCATCACCGAGAGACTCTCGACAAAGTAGATTCCACAAAGAATAGGGATAAGCAGCTCCTTACGAATAATGATAGCAATTACTGCAATAATACCACCAATGGCAAGGCTACCTGTATCGCCCATAAAAACTTGAGCAGGGTAGGTATTATACCATAAGAATCCGATTAGCGCACCAATAAAAGCTGCAATGAAAATTACCATTTCGCCCGTATTGGGAATATACATGATATGCAGATAATCAGCATATATAACGTTACCAGACAAGTACGTAAGAATACCCAACGTAGTACCAATTACAACCGAAACGCTAGTAGCCAATCCGTCGAGCCCATCGGTTAAGTTAGACCCATTAGATACAGCCGTAACTATAAGAATAGTTGCAACAACGAAGATAACCCATCCCCATGCTTGACGATTTTCGGTTTTAAAAGGAACCAGCTTGGAGTAATCGAACTCGTTATTTTTAACAAACGGAATTGTTGTTTTAGTAACCTTTTGATCAGGAGAAAGGTAGATAACCCTTTCGTTAGCATTGCCAGCATTGCCTACAATTGTAACCTGAGCGTTTGTTGCATCACGACTAACCTTTTCGCGAATAACGACATCATCGTTAACCCAAAGCGTTATACCAACAATAAGACCGATACCAACCTGACCAAGAATTTTGAAACGCCCCGAAAGCCCCTCCTTATTCTTTTTAAATACCTTTATATAGTCGTCGATAAGACCAATGCCACCCAACCAAACCGTTGAAATAAGCATTAGCTGAACGTAAATATTCTTTAGATCACCAAGAAGCAGAACTGGAATAATAATAGAAGCAAGGATAATTATGCCTCCCATAGTAGGCGTTCCCTTCTTTTGCATTTGACCCTCGAGCCCCAAATCGCGAATTTCTTCACCAATTTGCTGGCGCTGAAGCATTCTGATGATGCGCTTACCAAATATCAAGCCAATGGTTAGCGACAATATTATAGCCCAAGCAGCCCTAAAAGAGATGTAGTGGAACATCCCAGCCCCTGGGAAATTCAGCTCGTGCAGATAGTTAAAAAGATAGTAAAGCATATCCGTAAATTATTTTAGCGATTCAAAAATTTCCCTTAAGACCTCCTTATCATCAAAATGGTGCTTTACACCCTGCACCTCTTGATACGTTTCATGCCCCTTGCCAGCAACCAGTATGATATCGTTAGGCTTAGCAAGCATACAAGCAGTTTTGATACCCTCTCGTCTATCGGTAATAGCAAGAACCTTACCCGACTGTTCAGGTAAGATACCCTGCTTCATATCATTAAGGATATCGTTAGGATCCTCATTACGAGGATTATCAGAAGTAAGCACCACGAAATCGGCATTTGAAGCAGCCACAGAAGCCATTACAGGACGCTTAGACTTATCCCTATTACCACCAGCACCAACAACAACGAGAAGGCGCTGCCCCTCATTACGCATCTTATTGATGGTATCAATGACGTTAACCAGCGCATCAGGAGTATGAGCATAATCGACAATTGCGGTAATCCCATTGCTCGACTTAACATACTCGAACCTGCCATTTACGGGGCCAAGTGCACTAATGATACGTAGAACCTCGCTAGAGCTAGCACCAAGAAGCACAGCAGCGCCATAAACCGCCGTAAGGTTATATCCATTAAAATCTCCAATGAAGCGAGTCCAAACATCGCTACCATTTATATTAAGCAGCATACCGTCGAAATGATTTTCGACAATACGGCTCTTAAAGTTACCTGGATTTTTAAGCCCATAGGTTTGGATGTTGCCCTTACAATTTTGCACCATTACCATTCCATTTTTATCATCGACGTTGGTAAGAGCAAAGGCTGTTTTAGGCAGAGCATCAAAGAAAGCCTTTTTAGCCTTAATGTAGGCATCAAAAGTTTTATGATAATCGAGATGATCGTGCGTAATATTAGAGAAAATCCCACCAGCAAAAGAGAGCCCCTCTATACGATGCTGATCTATTGAATGCGAGCTAACCTCCATAAAGCAAAACTCGCAACCAGCATCAACCATGTTAGCAAGAAGCTCGTTAAGCGCAATAGCATC
>Ga0209464_10000534_pt1 | contig 12203 bp, 12 predicted proteins | sample DOMMetBare1Fresh_2_FD_187473 | JGI IMG/M metagenome (GOLD analysis project Ga0209464, IMG submission 187473) | Wetland sediment microbial communities from St. Louis River estuary, USA, under dissolved organic matter induced mercury methylation -... | ecosystem: Environmental > Aquatic >... | reverse complement strand
AAACTATTCCGCATTATAGAAGGCAATAGTAGCTTTTCCGTGTGTCTTTTGTTTGTTTCGTGTGTTTTGCTACTTTTTAGATAACCCCGTTGCCAGCTTGTTCTTTATGCGTTTAGCTTTCTATGGTTGCTTTGGCTAATCTTTGTTTTGCGGATATCTCATCTGCAGGGAGTGCTGCATACAGTAAGTGGTAGTTTTTATTGTTCCTATTCTCAATTGGGACGATATTCTCATATACTTTTATTGTTCCTGATTTTGTTCTATAGGTCGAGATACCTATGTGTTGTTTTCCTTTTTGTAGCTGTTCCCATTTTGCTGCTTCTAGTTCTGTGTCTTTTGTTTCAGAGTTTTGGCGAAGGTTAAAGGTGTTTTCTTCTCCTTTTGTAATGTTAAAGTAGGTTTCAAACTGGTTGTTGTTCCACTTGATGCTTCCTTCTTCGTCTAGTTCGGCAAGTGCTACTGTTTTATTTAGGGTTTCCATTACTTGATGTTGCTCTTCTACCTTTTTTAGTAGCTCTCTGCGTTCTTGTTCTGCTTCTTGTTCTTTTAGTGCTAGCTTCTGAGCTACTTCTGCTATGCTATTTTTCAGCTCTTCTTCGCGCTGTACAAAGCTTTCTTGGGTGGCATGTAGCTCTTCTAGGTTTTGCTTTAGCTCTTCTTCTTTGGCGGCCATCTCTTCTGCTTGTTGCTTGCTCTTTTCTAGCAGGTTGGCGGTTTCTACGGTGTTTTTGAGGCTAATAAGCTTTGCGGCTAGTATGCTGGTGGCTTTTTCGAAGTAGCTTACTTGTGCTTTGGTAAATACTTTAAACGATGCTAGCTCTAGTACTCCTATGGTTTGCTTGTCGTCTTGCAGTGGAAGGGCTAGGATACAGTTGGGACTGGCTTCTCCGAGTGCTGAGGCTATTGGGCTGTAGTTTTTGGGGATGTCGGTTATGAATATTTTGTCTTTTTCCCAAAAGCATGTTCCTGCAACTCCTTCTCCTATTTCTACTCTCTTTTTGTAGTACTTCTTTTTGTCGTAGGCGTAGGTCGATACCATTTCGAGGTAGGTGGTACTATCTTCGTGCTGCTCGAGTAGTATGCCAGCTTGGTTTGTTTCGGTATATCTAACTATTGCTACTATAAAGCTTGTGCATAGCTCTTCTATGCTCTCTTTTTCTTTATTTACAATGTCGTTTACCTGAGATATCCCTTCGTTAATCCAATGCCTAACTTGGTTCTCTTCTTCTTGCTGTTGTCGTTCTCGGGCTACTTGCGATAGCTTCTTTCTCATCTCAAGGAGACTTTCGCCTACTTCTCCGGAGTTTCCAAATACGCTAATCTTTGCTTCGAAATTCCCATTCCCTACTTCTATGGCAAAGTCGCGCGTATTTTTAAGGGCGATGGATAGGTCGTTGAGTGATTGCTCCATCTGCGCTATTTCGTCCGATCCATCAACCAGTAGAGGTTCGGGAAGTTCTCCTTTTCCTAGTTGTAGTACGTAGCTCTGAATTTTTTTAATGGAGCGGATAATGTGGTTTGAGGTTAAAATTAGAATTACGACTACCATGCCTGATAGGATTGCTATTGCGGCAAAGAGTACGAATAGGGAGTTGCTTGCGCTGGAGTGTTCCTTCTTTTCTATTTTTTCTCTTGCCGATGCTAGCCCTTTTTCGAAGGTCGCCGATTGGCTGTTCATCTCGGCAAGAATGCCGCTTTTTTCGTTTAGTCCTACTTTGGTTGTGGCTGCTACGTAGCTGTTGAAGTACTGCTGGTAGCTAGCGAGTAGTGCTTGCATGGTGGCCGAGCTTACTTTTTTAGACATCGTTGCGGCTTGCGCGTTAAACTTTCCTACATAGCTGGTGTCGTTTCGTAGCATAAAGTCCTTTTCATGTCGTCGTAGCATTAGCATATCCGACATAAGCTCGTAGCTGCTTGCTTTTTTTAATTCACCTTCTACTTCGTGTATTGCTTTTCTCATGCTTCCAACAATACCTTCGTCCTTAAAACCAATGTTTTTTACGCTTGCAACTAGGTCTTTAAACGATTTGTCGTAGCCGCTTAAGCCAACCTCAATGTCGTTGAGGTCGCTTTTAAGGTCAGCAGATTCAAATACATTTTCGCTTTTTAAATCGGCAATACTTTTCTTTACTTCTAGCAGGATGCTGTCGTACTCGCTAACGTAGCGACTTTGTCCTGCTACGTAAAAGTTCGGATTCTTCGAATCGATCCGAAGGAAATCTTGCTCATTTTTCCGAAGTCTTAGGGCACATTCGGCTAGATGGTCCATTTTACCAAGGGTGACATAGTTTCTGATGGAGCTGTTTATTGAGCTCTTCGTGGCTATGAGGATAATGCTAAGTATAGCAATTATCCCTACCGAGGTAAAAAGTAGGATTTTTTTAATCGAGAACTGGTGGAGGATCATGGCTTAAAGGATTAATTCTGCTATAAAATTAAGATTGCCATTTGGCTGGGTTCATTTGCTTGTGTTATCATTAAGCTAATAATCTGGTGGTGCTTAAAAGCTTGTAGTTAATATGGTATTGCTATATTTAGGCGCAAGATTTTATGGATAACTTTAAAATTGTGGTTAATGGTTGATCTTCATTCTCATACATTATTTTCTGATGGGCACTGTACTCACGAGGAGATGATTGCTTCTGCTGCTGATAGGGGCGTGGCGTTCTATGGGATAACCGACCATCTTTGCTTCCATGAGAATCGTTGGACTACTTCTGTTGATAGGTACGATGAGCTAAAATCGAAGATGGCGATTCTAAAAGGGGAGGTGGTGCATCCGCATTTGCTTTTTGGGATGGAGGTGGACTATGTTCCTGGTTGTCAGGATAAGGTGAATGGGCTGAAGGGCTTTTTCAATTGGGACTATATCATTGGTTCTGTTCATTACATTGGCGATTGGAATATTGATAGCAATCCGGAAGATTGGGTTGGGAGGGATGTTGATAAGGCGTATACTGATTACTATCAGCTTGTTGTTGAAATGGTTGATTCTGGGCTGTACAATATCGTGGGGCATCTGGATCTTCCTAAAAAGTACGGTCACTATTCTTCGCTCGATTTTACCTCCATAATCGATGTAATTGGGCGTTTGATTGTACAAAAGGGAATGGCCTACGAAATAAATACTGCTGGTAGGATTAAGCCTTGTAACGAGTTTTACCCTAGTGCCTCGATTGTAAAGCAGCTTTTTGATCTGGGTGCTGATGTCACTCTCGGTTCTGATGCACACCATAGCAATAATGTTGCTCAATATTTCGATGATGCTATACGGCTACTTAAAGATGTGGGTTACAGTAAGATTTGCTATTTTAAAAAGGGGGTGAAATGCTACCTTTCTATAGATGAGCTTTAGGTGATAGTCGCCTTATTATTTTCGTAAAATTGTATAGTTTGTTTGAAGTTAAATGCTAAATTTATCAACTGTAAAATTGTATTTATTATAAATCATTAGAAAAAAAAGTATGAATGGTATCGAATCAGGAGTGCTAATTGCGCTCGTTGTTTTTGCATTGCTGCTTATCTTGATGACCGTAAAGGTTGTTCCTCAACAAACTGCCTACATCATCGAACGTTTAGGAAAGTTCCACGAGGCATTGAAGCCTGGTATTAACTTTATTATTCCTTTTTTCGACAAGGTAGCCTATAAGTACACGCTTAAAGAGCAAGCTTTCGATATACCTGAACAGGTGTGTATTACCCGTGATAATGTGCAGGTGGTTGTCGATGGCGTTGTGTTTTTGCAGGTTGTAGATGCACAAAAGGCTGCTTATGGTATTAGTAACTACGTGTTTGCTGTAACCCAGCTTTCGCAAACTACCATGCGTAGCGAGATGGGTAAAATCGAGCTCGATCGTACATTCGAAGAGCGTACAACCATTAACCGTGCTGTTGTTGAAGCTATTGATGAAGCTTCGCAGCATTGGGGTGTAAAGGTGCTACGCTACGAAATTAAAAATATTACTCCTCCTCAGTCTGTACTGCATGCTATGGAAAAGCAGATGCAGGCCGAACGTGAAAAGCGTGCTCGAATTCTTCAATCGGAGGGCGAAAAGCAATCGGCGATAAATATTGCTGAAGGTCAAAAGCAGAAGGTTGTTCTAGAGTCGGAAGGTATTAAAATGCAGCAAATAAATACTGCCGAAGGTCAGGCTGAAGCTATTCGTGCTGTAGCTGTTGCAACTGCCGATGGTATTCGTGCTGTTGCTTCATCTATTAAGGATGAGGGTGGCTTCGAGGCAATCCAGCTTCGTGTTGCTGAGCAGCTGGTAGAGCAGTTCGGAAAGCTTGCTAAAACAAATAACACGCTTATTCTGCCTGCAAACTTTGGAGATATGGCCTCTATCGTTTCTAGTGCACTTACAGTTGTAAAGCAGCAGTATCCTCAGAATCCTACTCAAGTAAAGTAACAAAATCAAGCTGTTATGATGGAGATTCTTAGTCAGTCGCAATTTTGGCTAATTGTTGGCTTTGTAATGCTCATAATAGAGATGTTTACACTGTCGTTTTTCGCCTTTTTCTTGGCAATGGGTGCCTTGTTTACTGCATTGCTAACTTACTTGGGAATTCTTCCTGGGGTGGCATACCAAATCATCGTGTTCAGCGTTAGCTCGGTGCTATTTCTTGTCTTTCTACGTAAGGTTCTTAAAAGTAAGTTTTCGAGGGCAAAAGAGGGGACCGACTATAGCGAATTTGTTGGCGATAAGGTTACTGTTACCCGCGATATTCCTGCCGAAGGTTCTGGTAAGGTGCTATACCGTGGTACCGAATGGGACGCTGTGAGTATCGATGGTAAGCCTATTGAACGTGATGTTGTTGTTACCATCTTGAAAATGGATGGCATTACGGCATACGTAAAACGGAGCTAGATCTTCTTTGATTATATGAAATAAGCCAGTACAGTGTATCGTTGTGCTGGCTTTTTATCTTTGTTTAGGTTGCTTTAAGCGCATTTGTCCTGCGGTTTGCTGGTATTTTTCGAATAATAGCAGAAACGCTTATTTTTTTTAGCTAACTTGCGTAGTTAAGATACATTATCAATCAATATCATCTGTACTTATGAAGATAAAAGCCTTAGCTGTATTGGTTATCCTTATGGTAAGCATTACAGGCTCATACGCTCAGGAATCTTGGGGGTTAGAGCGGTGTATTCAATATGCTATAAGTAATAACATTACTGTAAAGCAGCAAGAGCTTAACGTAACAAGCTCCGAAAATACGCTGCGTCAGGCTCAATGGAGCCAAGCTCCTTCGATTACAGCTTCTGCCAATCAGTATGCTACTTTTGGTCGTTCGCGCGATAACTCTAACTTCTCCTCGGTAGATAAAAATGCGTGGAGTGGAAATCTAGGCGTGGGCACTCAGGTCGAACTTTTTGGAGGACTAAGTAAGCGAAATACCATTGCTAAAAACAAGCTAGACCTTAAGTCGGCTCTTCTCGATGTGGAGAAAACTAAGAACGATATATCGTTAAATGTTGCTGCTGCCTATTTGCAGGTGCTCTTTAGCGAAGAGCAGGTCGAAAACTCCATTCGTCAGCTCGAACTTACAAAGTTACAGGTAGAGCGTACTCAAAAATTGGTGGATGCTGGCAACCTATCGCTTAGCAACTTGCTCGAAATAAAGTCGCAGTATGCGCAGGAGGAGGTTGCTCTTGTTAATGCACAAACCCAGCGCGATTTGGCTTATCTATCTCTTAAGCAGCTGCTCGAACTTCCTGCTGATGCTGCATTTGCAATAGAAAAGCCTTCTGCTCTTATGGTTAACTCTCAGTATGCTATGTCTAATCCAATGCAGCTTTTTTCGTCGGCACAGGGGCTGCCTCAAATAGTGTCTGCTGAGGTAAAGGTAGAAAGTGCCGAAAAGGGGATTAGCGTTGCTCGTAGTGGCTACTACCCAACACTTTCGTTGTCGGTTCAGTATGGTACAAGCTACTTTAATCAGGCGCAAGAGCTTAAAAGTGTGCTTACTGATGCGCAGGGGAATATGGTTCCTGTTTATGGGAAGCAAGCAATTGTCGATCAGCTTCGTAAAAACCAGTCAACTAGTGTTGGCTTAAGCCTCAGTATTCCGCTATTCGATAGCTTTAGAACCAAGCATGCCGTAACAAGCGCAAAGGTGGGCTATAGTATGGCTCAGCTAAACTTGCAGCTGCAAAAAAACTCGCTTTACAAGGAGATTTCTCAGGCTCATGCTGATGCTATGGGGGCTCTTAAGAAGTACTTTGCGACGGAAAAGGCAAAAGAGGCTCTTGCTGAGTCGTTTAGTAGTGTTGATAAGAAGTTTAATGTTGGTGCTGCTAACTCTGTTGATTACAATACGGCAAAAAACAACCTGTCTAAGTCGGAGTCGGAAATGCTTCAGGCAAAGTACCAGTTCATTTTTAAGACTAAAATCCTTGATTTTTACAAGGGTGTTCCGATTAAGCTTTAGGTTACTTACTTAGATCTTTACATTTTATGATAGTAAAATATCCTTGTTCAATTAGGTGCGAACAGTGATACTTTACCCGACCCAATAAAAAATTAAGCTCATGAAAAAGAATAAGCTAACTAGATACTTACTTATAGGTGCTGCGGCTCTTGTAGTTCTACTTATTATCGCCAAGAAGGCTGGATGGATAGGGAAGAGCGAGCTTCAAAAGGTTGCTGTTGAAAAGCCTGCCGAGCGTCGTATTGTAGAGTATGTTTCGGCAAATGGGAAAATACACCCGGTTACAGAGGTTAAGATCAGCTCCGACGTGTCTGGAGAGATTGTCGAGCTTCCTGTAAAGGAGGGGCAAAGGGTTAACCGTGGCGATCTACTTTTCAAGGTTAAGCCCGATATGTATATCTCGCAACGCGATAGGGCTAATGCTGCACTAAATGCTGCAAAGACTCGTATTAATCAGGCGCAGATTCAGCTTCAAAAAGATGAGCAGTCATACCTTCGTAATAAGTCGCTATTTGATCAAAAGGTAATTTCGAAGGCCGAGTTCGAAGCCTTTGATGCTGCCTTTAAGTCGGCTAAGAGCAGCTTGCAGTCTGCTCAGTACGATTATCAAAGTGCAGAGGCTTCTCTTAAAGAGGCTAACGAGAGCTTGTCGAAAACTACTGTTTATGCTCCTATGAATGGCATTGTTTCTAAGCTTAATGTAGAGCTTGGCGAACGTGTTGTGGGTACTATGCAGATGGCTGGTACTGAGGTTATGCGCATTGCAAACCTTAATCAAATGGAGGTTTATGCAGATGTTAATGAGAACGACATTGTGAAGGTTAAGCTTAACGATACTGCCTTGGTGGAGGTTGACGCTTATCTGGGCAAGAAATTCAAAGGCATTGTGACACAAATCGCCAACTCGGCAACTACGTCTGCGGCAAGTACCGATCAGGTTATTAACTTCGAGGTTAGGGTGCTGCTGCTCGAGGAGTCGTATGCCGATATCGTTAAGGGGGGGGCTGCTAGTCCTTTCCGTCCAGGTATGTCGGCTTCTGTAGAGATACAAACAAATAGTATTAGCAAGGCTCTTACAGTTCCTATACAGGCTGTTACCAGCTTTATTGATACCACAAAGAAGGCTACTACTGCTAAGAAGGATACCAAAAAGGATGAACAGCAGGAGGAGGTAAAACCTCTCGAAGAGGATGATGTTATTGATAGATCTGGTGGCGAAGAGGTGGTTTATGTTTACAATGCTAAGACAAAAGATGTTAAGCGTGTAAAGGTTAAAACTGGCATTCAAGATAATACCTACATTCAAATTCTTAGCGGCTTAACTCTTAAGGATGAGGTTGTGGTTGCTCCATTCAGCGCTATTTCGAGAAAGCTGAAGGATGGAACAAAGGTAGAAGTGGTGCCTGCTGATAAAGTATTTGAATAGCCTACTTGTTTTAAGTATCTTCGCAGGCCTAATTAAGTAGGCTTGATTCCGAATGATATATGAGCTACATACTTTGTATTGAAACGGGAACGGAGGTTTGCTCCGTTTCTCTTTCTAAGGACAATCGGTTAATTCAGGTGCTGGAGAGCGATGCTCCTCAGGCGCATGCTAAGCAGCTTGCTGTTTTTATTGACGATATACTTAAGTCTAATGGCTTAGCTGCAAGACAGCTTGCTGCTGTGGCCGTTAGCGAAGGGCCTGGTTCGTACACTGGACTTCGAATCGGGGTGTCAACTGCTAAGGGTATTTGCTTTGCTTCCAACATCCCTCTTATCGCAATTGGTAGTCTTGCCACCCTTGCGGCTGGGGTTGCTAAGGTTATTGAGGACAAGGCGGGGCTTATTTGTCCTATGATCGATGCCCGAAGGATGGAAGTTTATACTGCAATCTACAATGCTGAAGGAGACTTGGTTAGTCCTGTGGAGGCTAAGGTGGTTGATGAACATTCGTTCGACTCGTTCTTGGCTAATGAGCTGGTTCTCTTTGTTGGGAATGGTTCCGCAAAGTGCAAGGACGTAATTGCTCATCCTAATGCTCGATTCATGGATGTTCGCCATTCTGCCGAAAATATGGTAGAGCTAGCCTTTGCAAAGCTTCAAGCTTCAGATTTTGTAGATGTGGCCTACTACGAGCCATTCTATCTTAAAGACTTTGTGGTTACGAAATCGAAAAAAAATTCGCTTGGTCTGTAAAGTAGTTCAACTATTATTAAAATCAATGAATTATATTTGCAGCCAAATAAAATAGTAAACCTTTTATGGCAACTACAGCAGATATTAAAAACGGATTGTGCATCGAATTTAATGGTAAACCTTTTACAGTTGTTGAGTTTCAACACGTAAAGCCAGGTAAAGGTGCTGCATTCGTTAGAACTAAGCTTAGAAACCTAGAAACTGGTCGCGTTATCGAAAACACCTTTAATGCAGGTGTTAAAATCGAAGTTATTCGCGTTGAGCGTCGTCCATACCAGTTTTTGTACGAAGACGAGTCTGGATTTAACTTTATGCACAACGAAACCTTCGAACAGATCACCCTCGATAAAAATATTGTTGAGAATGCTGATCTTATGAAGGAAGGTCAGTATGTGGAAATGATGGTACATGCCGATAAGGAGGAGGTGCTTACTTGCGAACTGCCTCCATTTGTTGAGCTCGTTGTTACCTATACCGAGCCTGGTATAAAGGGAGATACCGCTTCTTCTAATGCTCTAAAACCTGCAACTCTCGAAACTGGTGCCGAAATTCGTGTTCCTCTTTTCATTAACCAAGATGAGAAGATTAAGATTGATACACGCGACAGAAGCTATGTAGAAAGAGTTCGAGGATAAGATATTCTAAACTCAACGTTTTTAGGCCATCCTTCACTTAATCAGAGCGAAGGATGGCCTTTTTTATTGCTTGTGCACTGATAAATAACCATCGCTGTGCTAATGATTGTTAATTATTACTATATTTGACCTGGATTGTGGGGGACGTTTTATTAATGGTTAACCAAATGCTTATGAGAGCAAGAACTTGTCCGTCATGTGGTTATAGGTATTCTATTGGGAAGTATTATAGGAAGATTATGTTCAACTTTTCCGACTCGTGCTGGCAGTGCGAAAAGTGTGGTTCGACACTTACCTATAACGGTGGTTTGCACATGCTTGTAATTGGTATTGCAATTCTACCTATGCTGCTTAACTATCCTATTGTTAAGGGGTTAATGCTGCTGTTTAATGTGCCATTTTTGGCTGCATGGGTTATTTTTGCCTTCGTTTTTGTTGGATGGATGGTTGGCATTACAAGCTTCGAATACTTTGTTCTTGTAAAAGAAAAGCGTGAAAAGTAGCCATTGCTGGCAGGTAAGCGCTGCGTTATAAATCTTATTTTTAATAAACTGACTAGGTTGTAATTATGGCCGTTGGATCAAGCTGTTCTAGCTATACAAAACGAGCAAGGCTCGAGCGTACCATTATTAACCTCGAAAAGCGTAGTATCCCTGCTCGTCTTTTTATGTCGAAGCATGAGCTGCTGAGCTACGTTAAATCTGTGATTCCTAATGGGAGTACTGTTGGTGTGGGCGATTCTATGACCCTAGACCAGCTGGGGCTTATTTCGTGGCTCCGTGGTGGAGGCTTTTGCTTTCTTGACAAGTACGACCAAAGCTTATCTCCCCAAGATAAGCGTAGCATATACCTTCGTAACTTCGATGCCGATTTTTTTCTATCGGGCATAAATGCTATTTCTGAAGAGGGCGAAATATTTAACCTTGATGGAAATGGAAGTCGCGTTGCCCCTATAATTTACGGCCCTCGAAAGGTCATTTTGATTGCTGGATCAAATAAGGTGGTAAAGAATGAGGGCGAAGCTATTCAGCGAATAAAAAGGGTTGCTGCGCCACAAGACGCAATCCGACTGGAGAAAAAAACGCCTTGTGCAATTACTGGTACTTGTGTCGATTGCCGGAGCTCCGATCGTATTTGCAACTACCTTACTTCGATTAAAAGTCAGTTTAACCCCAACCGTATAGAGGTGCTGCTTGTAAGCTGCGAATTAGGGCTTTAATGCTTTACTTTTGCCTGCTAAAATGCGTATATTGTGGTTCTTTTCTTAACCATTCTACTTCCGAATGTCTGCAATAAGTATTTTTTCTGATAGGGAAATTGCACCAAACGAGGAGATGCTCATCCAAACTTTAGGAAGGAGCATCAAGCATTTGGATACCATTTATCGTTATATCGAAGATAAGTATGGTAGCTTTCATGAGGAGTGGGGCTTAAATGGGCAAAGCTCTGGGTGGGTGCTTAAGCTCTATAGCGGCAGGAGAATCCTCCTTCTGGTGGTGCCCTGCTATAAATTTTTCAAGGTGCTATTTACGCTAAGCGATAAAGCTGTAGAAGAGGTTATTCTGAGCGACTTACCCTACATTGTTAAGGATACTTTTGTCAACTCTCCTCGTAACGGCGACGGCCGAAGCGCATTAATAGAGGTTAGAAATTTGGACGACTTAAAGGTTACCATCAAGCTTATAGGTATCAAACAAGCTTTTTAGTGTAATGTTTATTGGCCGTTGCATGCTTATTCTGTTTAGGTAGAAGCCATTTTTACTAATTTTGGATGGCAACAATTCGCCTCTCAAATACAAACAGAATGCTATGCTTTTAGACGAAAAAACCTTAACGCTGCATACCGAGTACAGCATCACCTCTGCCGATACCGACCTTCTTTCTCGAATTAGGGTAGGGAGCTTGGTAAACCTGCTTATCCAATCTGCAATAGCTTCTGCCGAAAAGTTGGGCTTCGGATTCGGCGATTTAAGTCAGCAGCAGCTATTCTGGGTGCTTAGAAATCTAACGGTCGAAATTTACCGTCCGATACTGTGGGGCGAAAAGGTGGTAGTAGAAACATGGCCCAAGGATATTGATGGAATACTTTACCTTCGCGATTTTGTAGTAAGAGATTCTAGTGGAGCCGTGGTTTCTAGGGCTACGTCGGGTTGGTTGGCCGTAGATATGGCTAGCAAAAGGCCGAAACGTTTTAGCATCGATCAGATGGCCTTCTTTACCCAGCTTAAGGACAAGCATTCGTTGGGATACGCACCCGTTAAGCTCGCCGAAGTCGAGGTAGGAGAGGAATTTCCTATTGCACCATCATTTTTCGATTACGACCTAAACAAGCATGTTACCTCTACAAGGTATATCGACTGGATGATGGATACCCTTCCCCTCAACTTTTTGATGGAAAAATACCCAGCTAAGCTAAGCATCAACTACCTGAAAGAAACGCTTCCTGGAGATACGCTTCTTATAGGTAGGAGCAGCAAAACGGATGGGGTATTTGAGTTTCAGGGAACAAACCAGCAAGCAGGGATAGCCTCCTTTCGAGGTATGCTCACCTACGATTTTTAGGAGCAGCGCTAAGGGGCTACCCCTTATCCTTCAGCTTGTTAATTTCATCGACGGTTAAGCCTGTTGATCTGGCAACTATAGCAGCATCTATTCCATCTCGAATAAGAGCTTTTGCTATTTCTATCGCTTTTCGCATTTCACCGATTTCTTCACCTTTCTTAATTCCTCTCTTCTCACCAATCTCTTCTCCTTCTTTACGACCAAGCTGTTTTCCTTTCTTCATTCCCTTTTCTTCACCCTCCTTAAGCCCAAGCTTCTTACCTTTCTTCTCGGCCTTCTCCGCAGCCTCCTTCACCATCTGCTCGCGGATTAGCTTCTCCTCGCGCTTGATGCGCTCCACCAGCTCGAACTTGGGCACGTACTTCTCGCTCTTCTCCAGCTTGAGCATCAGGCCGG
>Ga0209464_10000532_pt1 | contig 12216 bp, 5 predicted proteins | sample DOMMetBare1Fresh_2_FD_187473 | JGI IMG/M metagenome (GOLD analysis project Ga0209464, IMG submission 187473) | Wetland sediment microbial communities from St. Louis River estuary, USA, under dissolved organic matter induced mercury methylation -... | ecosystem: Environmental > Aquatic >... | reverse complement strand
TAAACATACCTGGGATCCGGATAACATATTCAATCCCGGCAAGATCACGGATACTCCCTCAATAGTCGATAACCTGAGATATCCGGCCGGAAAAAGGACGAGGATACCCGGGGCCGCCTTTCACTTTCCGGAAGAGGAGGGCTTACTCTATGCTGTTGAAAAATGCAGCGGGTCAGGAGACTGCCGGAAGAGCTCCCTGATGGGAGGCACTATGTGCCCTACGTTCATGGCTACGGGCGATGAGGATAAATCTACCCGCGCAAGGGCGAACATCCTCAGAGAATTCCTTACTAGGTCAGTAAAGAAAAACAGGTTTGACCATGAGGAGATCTACCGTGTGATGGACCTCTGTATCTCGTGCAAGGCCTGCAAATCTGAATGCCCCTCGAATGTTGATGTCACAAAGTTCAAGGCTGAGTTCCTTCAACACTACTATGACTCGCATCATGTGCCGTTCCGGACGTTGCTGATAGCCTACCTGCCGCGCCTCAGCAGATTTGGCATGATTGTCAGGCCTGTCACCAACTTCTTCACGGGAACTTCACTCTTTAAGCGGCTGGTCGGATTTTCAGTCAGTCGCAGTGTGCCGGCACTCTCTTCCGCCACCCTGAGAAGCCTTGCCAGCAGAAGAAAGACTAAAGACATTGTAGCTCAAGACATTAAGGGCAAGGTATGTCTCTTTGTCGATGAGTTTACAGAATTCAATGAGAGCGATACAGGCATCAGGGCGATAATGCTTCTTGAGAAGCTCGGTTATGAAGTTGTAATCCCGAAACATGCCGAGAGCGGCCGGACATTCCTTTCGAAGGGATTGCTGAGGTCAGCACGGAAGATTGCCATCCGGAACGTTATGATGCTGAAGGACATTGTCACTGAAGATATTCCGCTTGTAGGTATAGAGCCTTCAGCGGTTCTGACTTTCCGCGACGAGTATCCTGAACTCGTCGGCAGCGATATGGCCCAGGCAGCCACCTCCCTCGGGAAGAATGCACTCCTGTTCGAGGAATTTATCTGCCGTGAAGTTGAAAAGGGCAAAATAACATCGGAAATGTTCACCGGCAAACCGTTGAAGATCCTTCTCCACGGTCACTGCCAGCAGAAAGCCATAGCTTCCACAACACCCACGATCAGGATGCTGTCTCTTCCCTCCGGCTACAGTGTTGAGGAAATCCCAAGCGGATGTTGCGGCATGGCAGGAGCATTCGGATACGAGAAGGAACACTATGACCTGAGCATGAAGATAGGAGAGATGGTGCTCTTCCCGGCCGTCAGGGAGGCGGCAGCATCAACAGTATTAGTGGCACCGGGCACATCGTGCAGGCATCAGATTGCCGACGGTACCGGCAAAAAGGCATTGCATCCGGTGGAGGTAATGTATGAAGCACTCATTAAGTGAAATGAACAAAAAAAATCGAATATATGAATAATGCAGTTTTTACAAGGGTTGAGCAGGCTTTCTTCGGGCGCTCCGGAAGGAAAAGTGCCACCTCCGCCATGCCGTACATTGTGGTGAAGAATTTCCCCAACCTCGGACTGCTTACATCGCTCAGGTTTCTCGAATGGGTTTCGGAGAATCTTGAGGGAGTGATCAGCCTGCCTACAGGTAAGACACCTGAGTATTTTATCAAATGGACACAGTATATGCTCAACAACTGGGAAAAGCCCCAGGCAAAGAGCATCAGGGAAGATAACGGGCTCTTCCTTAAAGTAAAGCCATCTCTGAAAGGGCTTCATTTTGTGCAGATAGACGAGTTCTATCCAATCAGCCCGAAACAGCATAACAGCTTCTTCGACTATGTTACAAATTATTATATAAAGGGATTCGGACTTGATCCTGCAAGGGCTCTTCTGATAAATTCTGATGAAATAGAACTGGCTGAAGGAAAGCATTTTACCGAAGTGTTTCCGGATAATATAATTGATCTGACACTGCGGAACAGGGAGGCGCTGACACCGGCAGAAGAGCTTCAGCAGGCATCGCTTTTCAGGATTGACAACTGGTGTACCGGGTATGAAAAAAGGATCCGCGAGCTTGGCGGGATAGGATTCTTTTTGGGCGGAATAGGCCCTGACGGCCATATAGCATTCAATACACGGGGAAGTGATCACCATTCTACTACCAGGCTGACAGCCACAAACTTCGAGACCCAGGCAGCTTCAGCTGGAGATCTCGGCGGAATAGAGGTCTCCAGGAAACGCCTTGTAATTACAATAGGACTGGGAACAATTGTTTACAATCCGCAGGGTGTATCGATAATTTTTGCCGCCGGTGAGGCCAAAGCACAGGTGGTGAAGAACGCCATCGAAATGGCACCTGATAATCTTTATCCTGCTACTGTACTTCAGAGCCAGAACAACGCACGCTTCTATATAACTGAAGGAGCTTCGGTTCAGCTGCATGACAGCATCGAGCGCTATTACAGGGAGGGAGAATGGACTTTTGAAAAAACTGAAAGAGCCGTCTTCGATCTCTGTCAGAAGATTGACAAATATGCTCACAAGCTTGTAATTGAGGATCTGCAGAACGATGAGTATTGCCTGATGATCCCGGGACTCAGCATGGAGAGCGTACAGCAGGTAATAGAATCGACAAAGGGCAAGATTGAGGCAGGGTTGAAAAGAGATGTAAATCAGATCTTTTTCCATACCGGGCCGCATCACGACGATATAATGCTCGGGATCTTTCCGGCAATTATTCCCCAGCTGAGGGAGATAACCAACCGGTTTCACTTTGCGGTGCTTACATCCGGATTTACGGCTGTGACAAACGATATGATCCTGAAACTGCTGAAGGAGACGCTTCAGCTAATATCTGCCGACAAGATACAGATGCTCAGGTATCCGGACTTCTATGAAAGCGGCTACAAATTCAAGTGGGACAAGGACGTAAGTCATTATCTCGACAAGACCGCCGACAAGGATGAGGCAGGCAAACTGAGAGGCATTTGTCACAGGATTGTGAGAGCCATGGTTGACATTTACAGGCTGAAATCCAATGAAGAGCTTGTAGCCAGGCTGAAGGAGAACATCGACCTGATCACCGGCAGCTACAGCGGCGAGAAAAATCCTCCTGACATCCAGAAGCTGAAAGGTATGCTTCGGGAGTACGAAGAGGAGCTGGTATGGGCTCATTACGGCGTCAAGGTTCAGAACATAGAACATCTCAGGCTGGGATTCTATACCGGTGACATATTTACCCAGCAGCCGGACCGGAACAGGGATGTCGAACCTGTGCTTCAGACGCTGAGACGAATTAAGCCAACTGTCATCAGCCTTGCATTTGACCCTGAAGGATCAGGTCCTGATACCCATTACAAGGTACTGCAGGCAATTGCAGAAGCCCTCCGCCAGTGGAGCATGGAACAGGATCTGTCACACCTGAGGATAATCGGTTACCGCAATGTCTGGTACAGATTCATGCCCTCGGAAGCAAATGTCTTTACCCCGGTTTCCCTCAACTCTATGGCAGTACTGAACCAGTCGTTCAAGGACTGTTATGTCAGCCAGGTAAACGCCTCATTCCCCAGTCCCGCATATGACGGTCCCTTCAGCGACCTCTCGCAGCAGGTCTGGGTGGAACAGTTCAAACAGGTACAGCTTATCCTCGGCAAGGATTTCTTCTATGAAAACGAGAGCCCCAAAATCAGGGGTACCCACGGGATGGTTTATCACAGGGAGATGAAGATAAACGAGTTCCTCGAGCATGCACGTGAACTTGAAAAGAGCGTTGAGGGCGAAGCGCTCTGAAATTCTAATTATAGAGGAAATATTTTTCAGCTTTTTTCCTGAATGCCGGAATTTCCCTTGTCCACAGCCCCTCTATGGCGCTGACCTTGAATTCTTTTGTGAATTCCTTCCTGATAAGGTCTGTTCCGCAGACTTTATCAAACATTGAAAGCCTTGAGGGCTCGCACATTTCAAACACGTTTTTGTCAGGCCACAGTTTATGTGCTTCCTGCAGAATATAAAACTGTAAGATTGACAGTGGTGCCTTTTCTACATCTGTAAAGTGGATCTGGACTCCGTGAACCATTTTTCCCACAGAGGTGCTGTAATACGGTTTAAAATGCACGGGCCTGAAGATAACACCGGGCAGATGCAGTTCGTTAAGGCTTCCGGCCAGGGCGTCGGCATCAATCCATTCGGCTGCAAAAAGCTGGAATGGGAGGGTATAGCCCACACCTATGCTTGCCGTATAGAGTTCACCCACGATCCCTGTTGCAGGATAAAACAGGGGCGAATCTGCATGGGGTACGTGCGGTGATGAGGGGACCCACTGGAGACCGGTATTCTCAAAATACATATTCCTGTGCCATCCTTTCATTGCAATCACTTCCAGATCGCACTGCACGCCATTTGCGAGGAGATGTTCGCCGTTCAGGAACAGGGCAAGTTCTCCGACCGTAAGCCCGTGCAGGTATGGTATCTCGAACTGGCTTACGAAAGATATGAATCCGGGTTTGGTAATGGCTCCCTCCATGCGTACACCACCCAGGGGATTCGGTCTGTCAAGCACGATAACCTTGATGCCGTTCTCCGCAGCAGCCTCCATCACAAGACCCAGGGTGCTGATGAAGGTATACGATCTCGATCCGATATCCTGGATGTCGTACACCAGGACATCAATTCCCTGCAACATCTCTTTTGACGGTTTGCGGGTCTTCCCGTACAGGCTGTAAACCGGCAGTTTGGTGACAGGATCAGTTTCAGTCATTACATATTCACCGGCGGTAAAATCACCCCTGACACCGTGCTCAGGACCGAATAGCGATACCAGTTTCACTCCGGGGGCATTGAACAGAATATCGACTGTCGACCTCAGGTTGCGGTCCACACCGGTAGGATTTGTTATCAGCCCTACCTTTTTCCCGCGCAGGGGAGCAAAATCAATTGCTTCAAGCTGTTCAACACCCGTTGACACTGTCTGCCCCTTCATAGTGCAGGCTGATGTCAATGCGATGCAGAGCACCAGCAAAGATCTGACTGAAAGTCTGAAAGTTGTTCTCATCGGGCACTTCTGTTTTTGTTTTGTATGATAAGTAATGAAGCAACTAATATATGCATTATTTTATGACATGAAAAGTTCCGGGTTGCATGCCTGGCAGCAGTTCAGGCATGCAACAGGTCTATACTTCAATTAATCAGACATATATTAAAAGATTAATTAAAAGTATAATACTATTGCTGCGGTAAAATAAATTTTTTAAATTTGGATTTGTAAGATGTAATACAACATTTCATGAAATTTGCCGGATATCTTCTCATTTTTATATCTGTTCTTCAGTTTACCGGTTGCAGGAATACAGAGATTCCCGGTAATATTGTGGCTGACATGGATTCCATTGCGGCACGATGGGTGCCTCAGTCGTCGGAAACCCTTTGCGATATTGAACTTTCACTGTCAGATGACAGGAAGATAACTGTAAAGGGCGAGACGAATATTCCCGAAGCGAAAAATGAGCTCATCGCTTACATGGAAAAGTCGGGGAAAGCATTCAGGGACAGTTTAGTCATTCTCCCTGACACGGCGGTTATCAGAAAACCGTGGGGTGTGATTACGCTGAGCGTTTGCAACATGAGAAGCAAACCTTCTCACGCAGCAGAAATGATCACTCAGACAATTATGGGCACTCCGGTGAAGATCCTGAAAAAGAGGGGCGGCTGGTTCTTTATCCAGACTCCTGACTCTTATCTCGGGTGGACCAATGATGATGCCGTGTATGAGATGGACGAAAAGGAGATGACCGGATGGCGAAGTTCAGACAGGGTCATTTTTCAGAAGAATTACGGAGACATTGTAACTGACGGCGGTCAGGTTGTCTCCGATCTCGTTTCAGGCGCTGTGGTAGTAAAGACAGGGGAGCAGGGCGGATCATACCGTGTAATGTTACCTGACGGAAGAAGCGGTCTTATGAGCAAATCAGATGCAACCGACTTCAGGTCGTGGGCACTAAACACACAACCAGTTGCAGCAGAACTTGTAAAATCAGCATTTACATTGCTCGGTTCACCTTATCTGTGGGGAGGTACATCATCCAAGGGGATTGACTGCAGCGGGTATGTAAAGACAGTATATTTTTCATACGGTGTCATTCTGGCACGCGACGCATCGTCACAGTACAGGTACGGAAAGGAAGTGCCGGTTGACAATATAGACGCCCTTGAACCTGGTGACCTGCTATTCTTCGGACGGGTACGCAACGGAAAAAAGATGATAGGCCATGTGGGTATGTATATAGGTGACACCGAGGTCATTCATTCACCGGGAATAATCAGGGTCAACAGCCTTGACTCCACGCGTGCGAACTACAGTGAATATCTTAAGAGCACCCTTCAGGGAGCAAGAAGAATAATAGGGGAGCCTTCCGGCAGGGGCATCGAACGTGTCTCAGAGCACAACTGGTATTTTTGAAATATGAAGAAAAGAGATTTCATCAAATATGGGGGCCTGGCTGCAGGGGCTATAATAACAGGCTGTACTACCCAGGCTGCAAATGAATCAATGGGAAAGCGATCAGGAAAAACAGGAAGCTCTTCAAAGCTGAAGCTCAGTTTCAGACCTTATGAACTTCAGCTGAAGCATGTCTTTACTGTCGCCTCAAATTCCAGGACCACAACCCCGGTAGTGCTAACTGAGATTGAGTTTGAAGGTGTTACGGGCTTCGGGGAAGCCTCAATGCCGCCGTATCTTGGTGAAAGCCAGGCTTCAGTGACCTCGTTTCTTTCAAAGGTAAATCTTGAACAGTTCAGTGACCCGTTCCTTAAAGAAGATATACTCGCATATGTTGACGGTATAATGCCCGGCAATTATGCTGCAAAAGCTTCAGTTGACATAGCCCTGCATGACCTTATAGGCAAGCTCATCGGGGAACCGTGGTACAGGATCTGGGGACTCGATCCCGCAAAGACTCCGGCCACAAGTTTTACAATAGGTATTGATACGCCTGAGGTAGTGAAGGAGAAGACCAGGGAGGCCGACGTTTATAAAATCCTGAAGGTAAAGCTTGGAAGGGACAATGACAGGGAGATGATCGAGAGTGTCAGGTCAGTGACGGACAAACCGGTATATGTTGACGTAAACCAGGGGTGGAAGGACAGGGATCAGGCACTTGAAATGGCATTCTGGCTGAAAGAGAAGAATGTTGTATTCATAGAGCAGCCGATGGCAAAGGAAAGGGTTGACGATATTGCATGGCTGACAGAGAGGAGTCCGCTGCCGATACTGGCTGACGAAGCCCTTCAGACTCTGGCAGACCTGCTCCCGATGAAGGGTATTTACTCGGGCATAAATGTCAAGCTGATGAAGTGCGGGGGAATGAATGCCGCATACAAGATGATTACAATGGCCAGGGCAATGGGGATGAAAATCCTGATAGGATGCATGACCGAAACATCGTGTGCCGTTACAGCGGCAGCACACCTCTCGCCGCTTGTAGACTGGGCTGACCTTGACGGAAACCTTCTGATCAGCAATGATTTGTATGAAGGATTGACAGTTGTTGACGGTAAGGTAACCCTTCCTTCCGGTCCGGGGCTTGGAATTATTCAGAGAAAAATAGAATAGTTGTAATACATCATACAGAAAAAGTATTTATCTTGCTTTTGAAGAAAGTCCGAGTTACTATAACCACAATCATATAACCTAACTATCATTTAACCCTAAAACCAATCAAATGAGAACAATTCTACTAACATTGTTTGCGGTCTTGGGCCTGATGCTTTCTCAAAGCACTTATGCTCAACCCAAGACCGTAACAGGGTATGTCACTGACGCGGGCACCAATGAAACGCTGCCGGGGGTCAATGTGATTATCAAAAACACCACCACCGGCACAAGCACTGACGGGAACGGATTTTATTCGATCAGTGTTCCGGTCGGTCAGATTCTTGTGTTTACCTATCTCGGTTACTCCAACCTTGAAATTACGGTTGGAGCTTCCAACCGGTATGATGCCCGGATGAATCCGGATGTCATCAATGTTGAAGATGTAGTTGTAACCGCAGAATTCGGGATGAAACGTGTTTCCCGTGCTGTCGGTTCTTCTGTTCAGAACATAAGGGCCACCGACATTATCGAGTCAGGGCGTGACAATTTCATTACCGCGCTTCAGGGACGTGTTGCCGGTATGAACGTAGGTTCAACCAGCGGAGCGCCGGGAGCTTCAACTTCAGTAGTGCTGAGAAGTATTACCTCAATTGCCGGTAATAACCAGCCACTGTACATTGTTGACGGTATCCCGATGAACAACTCCACATTCAACCCGATCGACCAGGTTGGTTCTTCAGCTTTGGAGTATTATTCGGTCCGTAACCTTGACTACGGTTCCCGCGGGAACGACTTCAACCCTGAGGATATTGAGTCGATGACAGTGTTGAAAGGAGCCGCCGCTGCAGCCCTTTACGGGTCGGATGCATCCAACGGAGCCATCATCATAACAACAAAAAAAGGGGCTATTGGTAAAGGCAAGATAACCTACAGTAACTCATTCCGTTGGGATGATGCTTACGGTTACCCGGAATTCCAGACAAAATATGCCAACGGAAACTACGGAACCACAAACTATTATAATATTTCAAGATTTGGCGGTCTGTACCCATCAGGGATCAAACTGTATGACAATGTGGCCGCAATATTACAGCCGGGATTCACATCAAGACACAATCTCTCGGCTGAGGGAGGAACAGAGAGAATTACCCTCCGTGCATCCGCATCATTTCTCAATCAGGACGGTGTGATCAAGACCTCGGATTATTCCAGGTTTAACCTTTCACTCTCAGGCAAGGCTACAATTAACAAATGGCTGAACTTTGAATCTTCAATGCAGTATGCCACAACAGAGAACAACAAAGTGCCGATCGGAACTGAGGGACCTTTATACAGGGCGATGCTCTGGCCGATAGTTGACGATATGTCAATTTACACGGAGGCCGACGGTGCACATATGAAAAAGCCGAATTACTATATTGATACTGACCTTCTCAACCCATTGTTCGGTTTGTACAGAAACAAGTTCTATGACGAGTCTGACCGTTTCATCTCAAGCGTTTCAGCGAACGTCACACCTGTCAAGAATGCATTCATTCGTCTGCAGGTAGGATGGGACGTCGGTATGCAGACCTACGTAACCTCGAGGCATCCCTATTATTTTGCTGCCAACAATGGTAACGGTTACTACAACATTTCAAAATCAGACTTTTCAGACCCGAGCCTGAACTTCATTACAGGATATTCAAATACGTTCTTAAATGATAAGTTCTCATTTTCAGCCCAGTTTGGATATCACCAGCAGGAAAACGGCATAACGCGCGTTGCCACAACAGGGTCCAAATTTGCCGTACCAGATTTTCAGTCAATCAACAACTGTGATCCTCTTTCAATCAGTTCGACACAGCGTACGACAAAAAGAAGGATACAGGCGCTTTCAGGCCAGATGGAATTCGGTTACAACAACATGGCATTTGTGACACTCAGGGCCCGTAACGACTGGTCTTCGACGCTGCCAATCGAGAACAACCGATATTTCTATCCTGCCATTGAAGGGTCTGTCATCCTGACTGAGCTCTCATTCATGAAAGATATCAAACCAATCAATTACCTGAAACTCAGGGGTACAATTGCACAGGTTGGCCGTGATGCCGGTCCTCTTGAAATCGACCCGCAGCTTGAACCTACAGTACTGTGGGGCGGCGGTTACAGGTATGGCTTTACCGGACCCAATAAAAACCTTGTCCCTGAGATGACAACATCTAAGGAAGTTGGACTTGAAGGCCGTCTTCTTGACGACAGGCTTAATTTTGACTTCACTTATTTCTGGACACATTGCGACAATCAGATTGTCAAGGGATTCAGGATGAGCTACGGCACCGGTTTCGTTCTTAACAACATGAACGTAGGTACTTTTGAGACATGGGGATGGGAATCCCATATTGACGGTGATGTGATCCGTACAACTAGCGGAGTTCGCTGGAATATCGGCGTCAATGCTTCGCACACTGATTCCGAGGTTCTTTATCTGCCCAAAAACCTGACAGAGTATTACAATGCCTATACCTGGAACTCAGGAAACATCCGCAACGGTGTAGCTGTCGGATTCCCGGTGACATCAATTACCGGTAACGCCTTCCTTCGCAATGAATCAGGTGATATCCTTATAAGTCCCACGACAGGTCTTCCTGTTACCAGTGGTACATGGACAGTCATCGGTGACCGCGAGCCCAAATTAAGGTTTGGTGTAACATCCAATGTGAGTTACAAGGGATTGCGTCTTTCAGCAATGTTCTCAGGTCGTTACAAGGCTACCGTTGTAAACGGTACCAAACGTCTGATGATGCAGAACGGACTGAGTATTGAGTCGGTGAAACTTCGTGAAAGCGATCCGGTCGTCTTCAACGGTGTATTGCAGGACGGAAATGAAAACACCACAAGTCCCACAAGGAACAACATCGCTGTCAACTATGACATTTACGCAACGACATACGCAGGCGGTGATGAAACCTGGCTTGAGAAGGATGTCAATTACCTGCGTCTGCAGGAGCTTCGTCTTTCCTACAACCTGCCCACCAAGTGGTTATCGAATACGCCTCTCTCAGTTGCCAGCGTATTTGTGTCGGGCAATGACCTCGCAGTATGGACCAACTATTCCGGGATAGATGCGGTTGGGAATACGGTATCAGCAGCTGCCGGCGGTTCCGGTGGTGAAGGGATGGACATATGGTCACTGCCTAATCCGAGAGGTTACACGATCGGGTTAAACGTGACTTTCAAATAATTGATAATTGGAAAAAATTATAACTATGATAAAAAAGATATCAATTTCCGTTGTTCTGGTGGCATTGCTGCTCTTCATGACAACCAGTTGTGAAGACTATCTTGATGTTAACCAGAATGTGGATGCCCCTGCTTCGGTGGAAGGTTACCTTTACCTTGCCGGGATCATTCAGGCGTATAACGGCATGTACCTGGACTCTCGTGCCACCGCCCCCCTCACCCAGATGATGGGTACCAGTTCCTACACCAATTTCGGCAACCATTATTATATAGTGGGAAGTGATGCTGCCGGCGAGATGTGGCGATTTGTCTACTGGCTTCAGGGAATGAACCTTGAAAACATGATAAACCAGTCGATGGAAAATGAAGAATGGACCCTGGCAGGGATAGGCTATGCAATTAAAGCTTTCTCATGGGACCAGATGACCAAACATCATGGTGAACTTATACTGAAGGATGCTTTTGTACCGGGGCTCCTGTCACACAGGTATGACTATCAGGATACAGTCTATTCGGCAGTCCGGGACTGGGCATACAAGGCTATCGATTTGCTCAAGATGCCTGATACGCACAATTACGGAAACAAAATCAGCGCCAACGACTACATCTACGGCGGTGACAAGGCCAAATGGATCAAGTTTGCCAATGGTGTAATTGTCCGTAACCTGGCTTCACTTTCAAACAAATCTGATTTTAATACCAAATATGCACCTGAACTTATCACTGCTGCCAACAATTCATTCCAGACCTTTGCTGATGACGCTACTGTAAAAGTCGGAGGCGGCGGCGCTGCTGCGGCACAGTCTGCATACAATAACTTCTGGGGCACCTTCAGGGTTAACCTTTCACGGGTCTACTGGCAGCATGAATATGCAGTTCAGGTATTTACAGGAAGTGTACCGAAATATGACCAAGCTACAGGAAACAAACTTCCGGTTGCAGGTAATACTTATTATCCTTATGAACTGGCTGACAAACAGATCATTTGTGATACAATCATAACCGTGGCAGGGCATTATGATCCGCGCGTGGCAGTCAAGCTTGCAACGATTGATGATCCTACCTACGATAATATGACCAACGTTAACAGCATTAAAAAACGGAAGTATTACGGTGGCAGCATCAGTTCGACATCAGGTCCGATCGGTGCAGCTCCTTCATTCTACGGCCGCAATGCAAGCTCGGCTTATGCAGGAACAACTCATGACGGCAAAGGCCGCTGGCTTTACAGAGACGATGCCCCCTATATTCTTATGACATGTGCGGAGATCAAACTCTGCCTGGCTGAAACGTACATGAAACTGGGCCAGAAGCCTGAGGCGTTCGAAGCATTTAAAGCAGGGGTAAAAGCTGACCTTGATTTTACAGCCAACTATATTTCTCCGGGAGCGGCAGGCAAAGCTGAAGGCGGGGACAAGATAACTAAGGCTGTGTTTACAACACTGGCT
>Ga0209464_10000530_pt1 | contig 12241 bp, 9 predicted proteins | sample DOMMetBare1Fresh_2_FD_187473 | JGI IMG/M metagenome (GOLD analysis project Ga0209464, IMG submission 187473) | Wetland sediment microbial communities from St. Louis River estuary, USA, under dissolved organic matter induced mercury methylation -... | ecosystem: Environmental > Aquatic >... | reverse complement strand
TCCAATATCATGGTATAAAGCACCCGCTCTGACAAGAAGCGGATTTCCTCCAACCTCACGAGTAGCCGCTTCGGCAAGATTGGCAATTTGCAGTGAATGCTGAAATGTGCCAGGTGCAACCTCTGACAGCTCACGAAGAAGAGGCTGATTAGTATCTGTTATCTCCCGAAGCGTAGCGTCCGACAAAAAACCAAAAAGACGTTCGATTGGATAAGCAAACTGATATGCGATAAGAATACACAAAGCATTTAGGGCAAACCATAGCATATTCCATGCAGCTTGAGCATCGAAACTTGAATCTTTTACCAAGGTTAGGGCAGCATAAGCGATTAGGTAGGTAATGTAAATAATCAGTACCGCAATAAAAATTCGCCCTCCCGACCTATAAATATGCTTCATCGAATAAATAGCAACAACGCCCGGAAAGTAGTTTATAAGCACAAACTCAAAGCTACTTGGAGCAACCAAAGCACAAAGAAGGACGATTATATTGTAGGTAAAAAAAGCCACCCGTGAATCGTAGAACGTTCTTAAGAACATTGCAGCAATAACGATCGGTACAACATTAATGCTAACAGTCCCGAGCTTTACTACCCATGCAGTCAGAGCCACCATTCCTGCAACAGCAATAAGGACAAAGATGGTAGATCGGTAGCTTGTAAGCACCTCTCTACGATAACCAATAAAGAAAAGGTATAGAAGAGCAAGCGCGCAAGCAACCAGTAAAAACTGACCAGCCCAGAGCAGATATGCATTTTTGGAAAAAGAAAAACGGCTAGTATTTTCTCTCTTATACGACTCCAGTACCCGAAAAGACGCATCAGTAACAACCTCCCCTTTTGAGATAATTCTTTGACCAGCCGCAATCATTCCATTAGAAGTAGCAACACCATTTAGCAGGTCAGCCAAATACTGAGCATTAGCATCTTTATCGAAGTCGAGATTAGGCTTCACATACAAATCCAAATCTAGATCCTGCATAAACAACTTTGCTTTACGAATATTGGAATCGAAGAACCTAGAAGCAATGTGAGAGAGAATATATGCATTTGCAGAGCTAAGCGTATAAAGCTGCTGAACAGGAATTGTAGAAACCTCCCCCCCACTAGTAACCATAACATTCTCCTTTCGCTGAGCACTAACCATCGCAAGATCCACCTCCGAGATGACCCCCTTGCTGTAGACATCCTTCAGATCAGCTTCTATACTTGCAATTACCCCCTGAAAATCAGTAGCAGACCCTTTCCAACCAGATGGAAGTTTTTGCTCCATCAATCCGTTTAAAGCAACAACCAAGGCACGCTCCGAGAGCCTAAATAGAGGGGCTGCTTTTTGCCTAAGCCTATCCTTTTCAGTAGCAATTTCAGCCTCAGTTTTATACAACGGGAAGTCAAATGGAGCGTAGAGATCCTCGTGCAACCAAGGCGTACCTACCCTATACTCTAGCTTAAACTTGGGCACCTTGGGCAACACCCAAACAACAAACAAAGCAGCCAACAAGAAAAGCCCTACCAAAACAGGACGCTGAGTGCGATAAATATTAATGCTTGAAAACTTCATTAGAAACAAATTATCGTCGAAAAAATGGAGCTTTAAAGTTCAAAAAAATAAAACACAGTTCTATACACTTTTTTAGCAGTTTTTATTAAATTTATATTCAGATAATAACCCAATAATACCAAACGCCATGAAACACGCAGTATCATCTATATCAGTAATTCCGATGCGAAAAGAACCATCAGAAAAAAGCGAGATGGTATCGCAGCTGCTACTAGGAGAATGCCTAAAAATAATTGAAGAAAAGGGTGCATGGCTATTTGTAGAAAATGCATTTGATGGATATCAGGGTTGGATTGACGGAAAAATGATCACACCAGTATCCGAGAAATACTACAAAGAATACATAGAACATGCTGGCTACGAAGTATCTCCAGAAATATGCCATGCCTTAGATGTCAATAGAGGTGATCATATCCTTATCCCTATAGGAGCCAGCCTTAACTACTATAACGACGCAACCAAAGAGTTTGAAATTGCAGATAAAAAGTACCGAATCACGAGCTCGATTGATGTAGTAAACCATAAGAAGAGCAACGAAGTGTTTGATATGGCAACAGCTCTACTAAATACTCCATACCTTTGGGGCGGAAGAACTGTTTTTGGAGTAGATTGTTCTGGACTCACCCAGCTACTATACAAGATAGTTGGTGTAAAGCTACCAAGAGATGCCAACCAACAGGTAAATATTGGATCGGTAGTAAACTTCATTTCTGAAGTTAAATCGGGAGATTTAGCCTTCTTTGACAACGAAGAAGGTGACATTACCCATGTAGGGGTACTCGATGGAGAAGGAAACATCATCCATTCGAGCGGAAAGGTACGTAAAGACACCTTCGACCAGCAAGGAATTTTCAACAACAGGTTAGGTAAATACACTCACAAGCTCAGAATCATCAAACGAATATCTGAATAGTATGCCATACAGCTACACCTACCCCCGAATGCAGGTTACCGTAGATGCAGTTATAGTAAGAACCCTTGAAGATGGCGATGAGGTGCTTTTAATTGAACGTAAGCACCCTCCTTTTGAAGGGTGTTGGGCACTGCCAGGTGGCTTTGTAGATATGGACGAAACCCTTGCAGATGCCGCAAAAAGAGAGCTCTACGAAGAGACAGGTGTAGCCGTTAGCATGTTGCAACAGCTCTATACTTTCGATGCAGTAGATCGAGATCCTAGAGACAGAACCATTAGCACCGTTTTTCTAGGCTTTGCCGACGAAGATTCGCTTATTAAAGCAGGTGATGATGCAAGTAGCGCAGATTGGTTTAGCTTCGATGCTTTGCCACCTCTGGCCTTCGATCATGAACAGATACTAGCATTTGCCAAGAACCATATCGACAAACAAAAGGAAGGGAAGTAAGCGCTTCCCTTCGCTTTTACCCATCAATACCAAGCCTTACACATTGAAATACCTTAAGTGAAGACAAGCAAACGATTTAACAATTAGACAACTATACGGTATAAATTTGTTATAGCAGCACTTAGTAAAAAACTTATATTTTTGCGTGTTGTTTATACCGAAGGATCATCGTGGTTTAAAAGCTTACCAACAACGCAAGCAGCGAGAACCTAAACGACCAGTGCTCATTTAAATAAACGGACTATGTTTTTAAAATCTGGAGATAACGTTGCCATAATTGAGAAAGACAGAAAAATCTCCTATAACGAAGTACATAAAAGAGTTAGCGAAATAGCATCTTTATACCCACGGAACAATAATGGAAAAGCAGCCATCTTTTCCGAAAATCGATCGGGATGGATCTACGCCTTCTACTCTATATGGTATAACGAACACATTGCCGTACCAATTGATTTTATGGCGAGTTCGCACGAAGTAGCCTACATCTTAAACGACTGCAAACCTGAGGTTGTTTTCTGCTCTTCGACACTACGCAGCACCCTAGATGCTGCATTGGCAGAAGTTACCTATACCCCCAAAATAGTAGAGCTCGACCAATTTGAAAATTGCGTCATCCCAAAGCAGGAGGTCGTGCTAGACATTACTCCTCCAATGGAAAAAACAGCACTAATTATATACACATCAGGAACAACTGGCAGCCCCAAAGGTGTCATGCTATCATTCGAGAACCTGATGGTTAACATATCGGCTGTAACTTCCGAAATAGAGATCCTTATACCAAGCGACACCACGCTTATCTTACTCCCCCTGCACCACATCTTCCCACTAATGGGCTCTATGATAGTTTACTGCTACCTTGGAGGGAAAATGGCCATTTCGCCATCTATGGCTTCGGAAGATATCATAAAAACACTTCAAGAGAATAAGGTCACAACCATAATAGGAGTACCAAGACTTTACGCAGCAATCCGCAGAGGGATAATGGATAAGGTGAACAAAAGCATTGCAGCCAAGATGCTTTACAGATTAGCAGCCAAAGTAAACTCGTACAGCTTTTCAAGAGTTATCTTCAAAGCTGTTCATAGCAAATTTGGAGGCAACATCCGCTATATGGTATCAGGTGGCGCGGCGCTAGATCCTTCTGTAGCAAGAGACTTCCAGGTTTTAGGATTCAAAATACTAGAGGGATTTGGAATGACCGAGGCTGCACCAATGATAACCTTTACACGACCACATCGAATTGTGGTAGGATCAGCAGGCGCTCCTGTAGATTGTTGTAAAGTTGATTTTGTAGATGGAGAGGTGATTGTTAAAGGGCCTAACATCATGCAAGGATACTACAATCGTCCTGAGGAAACTGCTGAAGTTCTTAAAGATGGATGGCTCTACACTGGCGATATCGGGTACCTAGACAAGGACAACTACATCCACATAACCGGAAGAAAAAAGGAGATCATCGTCCTTTCGAATGGTAAGAACATAAATCCAGCAATAATTGAAGCAGAGATCGAAGAGCTAGCTCCGATTATTAAGGAGATAGGAATATACCAGAAAGGGGATCAGCTAAGCGCAATAGTTGTTGCCAATAAAGCAAAAATGGCAGAGCTTGGCCTAACTTATTCGGAAGATACCATAAAATGGGAAGCTATTGATAAGTATAACAAAGAAGCAGCTTCGTACAAAAAAATAATGTCGTTTACAATCTTTGAAGGAGAGCTTCCCCGCACGCGACTTGGTAAGATACAGCGATTTAAGCTTCCGGAGTTGGCCGTTGAAAAGACAAAAGAAGATAAAGACCAGAACGAAGTAAAGTTTAAGGAATACCTGTGGATCAAGGATTTCCTAGAGAAGGAAAAGCAAATCTCGGTACACCCTAACGACCACCTTGAGTTCGATCTTGGGCTTGACTCTCTAGATAAGGTAAGCCTACAGATGTACCTTTCTACCACCTTTGGCCTTAAGTTAGAGCTTAATGAAATTCTTGGGTTTGGAACCGTTTTGAAGCTTAGCGAGTACGTAAAGGAGAAGAAGAAAACGATGAAGATTACCCATATAAACTGGTCGGAAATACTAAAAGAGAAGACTAAGTTTAAAATGCCAAGCACCTGGCTAACGGGTAGCATGATCGTAAAAACATTGAAGCTTATTTTTTCCCTTTACTTTAGGATGAGAAATTCGGGTCAGCACAATATCCCCGAAGGGCCCTGTATAATTGCGCCAAACCACCAAAGCTACTTCGATGGTATTTTTGTAGCAGCGTTTATGAAGCATCGACAGATACGAAAAACTTTTTTTTACGCAAAGGCTAAGCATGTCAACAATAGGTTCCTTAGATTTTTGGCTAACAAGAACAACATAATAGTGGTTGATATAGATCAGGATCTAAAGGAGTCGATCCAAAAAATGGGAGAAGCTCTTAAAACCAACAACAACATTATGATATTCCCAGAAGGAACGAGGACACGTAATGGAGAGCTTGGCGATTTTAAGAAGACCTTTGCCATACTGAGCTGCGAGCTTAACATACCTATAGTTCCAGTATCAATCAAAGGTGCTTTTGAAGCTCTTCCAAGAGGTAGCCGGTTTCCAAAACCATTCACAAAGGTAGAGATAGACTTCCTTCCTCCGATTTCCCCAGAAGGACACAACTACGACACGCTTGCCCAGCAAGTACAAAACGAGATAGAACAGTTCCAAAGATAAAGTAAAAGGCTACCCCTCTAGGTAGCCTTTTACTTTGTATGCTGTTGTGAAATATGCTTAGCAACCAGATATCCAGTTGATAGCGCAGCCTGTATATTATACCCTCCTGTATCCCCATCTATGTCAACAACTTCTCCAGCAAAGTACAATCCTTTACAAATCTTCGACTCCATTGTCTTTGCCGAAATTTCTGATAAAGAAACTCCTCCAGCCGTAGCCATTGCAATCTTAAAGCCACCAACCTGATCGATGGTAAAAGGATAGTCACAAAAAAGCTGAATAAGCCTATTCCTTCGTTTTGCATCGATATTAGAAATACACGCAGCCGTATCCACACCTAGCTCATCCAAAATAAAACGAACCAAATTCTTAGGCATATCAAATACTCGTAAAAACGACTGGATAGTTGTACGACCTTGCTTCGATACACTCTGAATAAAGTGTTCCCTAAAAGCATCAGGGCTAATGCCAGTAAAGTTAATACGAAGCTCATCGTTTACCCTGATGCACCTAGAAAAATCGATGATAGCCGGACCACTTAGTCCCTTATGCGTAAAGCCTATTGGTCCTACATGAGAACCAACCTTTCTCCCATCCCTAAATAAGCTGATTTGAACCGACTCCAGAGAAACACCCGAAAGTTCAGCCATTTGGTAGTTTCTTACAAAGACGGGGGCTAAAGACGGACGTGGTTCCACAATAGAATGACCTAAAGAAGCCGCAAATTTAAAGCCATCGCCTGTCGAACCTGTGGTAGGATACGAACAACCTCCAGTAGCAATAACCAAGTTTTTAGACCAAAATAAACCTTTAGAGGTTGCGACTTCAAATATTTCATTTTCGAAGCTTACCGTTAGCACTTCTGTAGAAACATTCATCACAACACCTCGAGCTCCACAAGCATCAACCAGCACCTTTAGAATATCACGAGCCTTCCCTGATCTAGGGAAAAGCTTCCCATTCTTATCCTCAATATAGTCGACCCCCCTACCCTTGAAATAGCTAGCAGCATCAACATTGGAAAACTCCATTAGAGCAGCTCTTAGAAACTTCCCATTAGAGCCGTAACGCAACAAGAAATCGGAAACACTTCCCGAATGAGTAAAGTTGCACTGCCCTGAACCTGAAATGAGCAGCTTTTTTCCAAAACTTTCTTTACGATCGACAAGTAATGTAGAATTAGATGGTAGATTTGCAGCGGCAAATAAACCAGCAGGCCCTCCGCCAATAACGATTGTTGTATAGTAGTTAGAAGCATGCATAACGAGCGTAAAGTAAACGATTTTCGATGTAAGAATTGCATAACCGACGACAAGAATCGAGCTGCTGATCTAATTACCAACTAAAAAGATTAACAAAAAAATGACATCGACCGCCCACTACTTTAGGCTTCCACTACTGCTAGTCATTATAGCATTTGCAAGCTGCACTTTTGCACAATCGTACGAAAAAGCAGATAAAATTGCACAAAAAATGCCAAGCAGCGCAACCAAAAGCTGCGCCAGCTTTGGCGATTACATGTCCACACAAAATGGGCTATCGGAAGTAGAAGCATTAAGGGTAGCATACATATGGATAGCAAAAAACGTTGGGTATAACAAAAACGAAGAGCTAGACTTCAACTTATCGTGTAGCAACGATTCCATAGCCAACCTTATACTTAAGAAGCGTAAGGCAAATGCAATGGGTTTTGCGGAGCTATTTTCAAAACTTTCAAAAAGGATTGGAGTAGATGCCTATACCATCACCGGATATACGAAGCAAGGAGGAGAAGTAAGCACCAAAGGCCATGCATGGAATGCTGTAAAGCTTGCTGATGGAAGATGGATGCTTTTTGACCCAATGTGGGGAGCAGGAACACTTAGCAAAGGGAAGTTTGAGAAAAACTTCAACGATGCTTTTTTTGCCGTTGCTCCCAACGAATTTATAAAAACACACATGCCGTTCGACCCCATATGGCAGCTTCAGCAATACCCTATTGCTGCTAAAGACTTTATAAAAGAAAGCATTCCCCAAAAAGGAGTGGCATTCGTGAACTTTGAAGATACAATTAGGGCAAACGAGCTTCTTTTCCCCTCAGAGCAGCTAGAAGCAAGATGCCGTAGAATGGGATGGATTGGCAACAATAACGAATGCAGCATTGCAGCAAAGAAATCGTTTGAAGAAAAAATCCCTTCTTTAAAAGCTAAAGAGAAGTACGCACTAGAAAACAGAAGGGTTAACACCTACAACTCGGTCGTTGACAAGGTTAACACCATCATAAACGATTACAACAGCTTTGTAGCATTTAAGAATACCTTTAGAAAAAAAGGGATTTCTGCGGTAAAGATGAAGGAAACACTAGATAGCTGTAGTGCCAGACTACAATGGGCACAGCAAAACCTTGCCAAGGTAACATTCGATACCGAAGGGCAACGACAACAGCTCCAAAATCTGAAAGAGACAGTAAGCAGCCTAAACAAGCAGGTTGGCGTACAACAAAGCTTTATCCTCAGTCAAAAAGAGTTTAAGCAAAAGAAGAAAAAGAAGTAGCACTTAGTAGAAATGACGATAACCTCAAAAAAAAACTTAGAGATGGCTAATCTTTAAGTTTTTTTCGTTTTGTAGGGCACAATTTTTGTAGTACAATCCCAAAAAAATCATATGCAAAAATTAACCATTACAGCACTTCTTGCCATTACCTACCTTACAGGTACAGCGCAAGATAAAGACACCCTTAAGGTAGTAAACCAACCCAACGACAAGCTCCTAAAAAAGTATGAGATTCCTGTAAAAATGCTGCCAACCCTTAACTTTGCATCGTACTACTTTGCCCCACCAGCCTACTTAAAACCAAGTAAAGGTTATCCCAGCACCAGCATTATGCTTCAAAAAGTCGGAAGTACCGACAATGCCCTAAGCTCCATCAACAATACGCTAGCAAAAGACAGAGAAGCAGAAGCAAGAAACCAAACATTCGGAGCCATTGCTCTAACAGCCATTTTCAGCGGAGTAGCATACCAAGCAATTAACGGGGAGAAATTTTCGAAGGAAGCCCAAAAACGAAGAGAACAAAACACAACACCCCAAAAAAAGTAGGAGAATCAAGCGATGATCCTCCTACATATCCTTTTTACAGCTTAACCAAATACTAGCTTGGTTGCACTACAGCATCGCCAACATACTTACCAGCCTGAAGCTTTTCACGACAAGCGGCAAAAGCTTTAATGGTTCGCTCTACATCTTCGTGAGTATGAACAGCCGTTGGAATTAAACGAAGAAGTATCTGTCCCTTGGGGATCACTGGATAGACAACTATAGAGCAGAAAATCCCATAATTTTCGCGAAGATCTAGCACTAGGTTGGTAGCTTCAGGAACCTCTCCGTGCATATAAACAGGAGTTACAGGCGACTGAGTAACACCGATGTCAAACCCTTCCCTCTTCAATCCTGACTGTAAATCGTCAACAACCTCCCATAGCTTATTTTTAAGCTCAGGACGAGTTTGTAACAAATCTAGACGCTTTAAAGCACCAAACACCATAGGCATTGGCAGCGATTTAGCAAAAATTTGAGACCTTAAATTATATCGTAGGTAGTTAATAATATCAGCATCCCCAGCAACAAAACCACCAATACCTGCCATAGACTTCGCAAAAGTAGAGAAGTACAGGTCTATATCGTTTTGAGCCTCAAAATGTTCCCCAATTCCAGCACCAGTTTTACCCATTGTCCCGAAGCCATGAGCATCGTCAACAAGCAACCTGAAGCTAAAGCGAGCCTTCTTTTCAACAATACCAGGAATATCACCCAAATCGCCAGCCATTCCAAAAACACCCTCGGTAATAACTAAAATACCACCGCCAGTTTTTTCGGCATAGCGAGTTGCATGCTGAAGCTGCTTTTCTAGGCTTTCCATATCGTTATGAGCATAAACAAACCTCTTAGCAGGCGATAATCTCAAGCCATCAATAATACAAGCATGCGACTCAGAATCGTAAACAACAACATCATTTCTACCAGTGACGCTATCAATAATAGACACCATTCCCTGATATCCGAAGTTAAGAAGGTAGGCATCCTCTTTTCCCTCAAACTCAGCCAAGCGTCGTTCAAGTTCCTCGTGCTTAGTTGTTTGCCCAGACATCATACGCGCCCCCATCGGGTACGCCATACCATACGCAGCAGCAGCATCGGCATCCGCCTTACGCACTTCAGGATGATTAGCTAAACCGATGTAGTTGTTTAAGCTCCAGTTTAAGACAGGCTTACCTCTAAAAATCATGTGAGGACCAAGTTCGCCCTCAAGCTTAGGGAATGCGTAGTAACCGTGCCCTTCTTTCTCGTACTTGCCGATAGGACCACGATTTTTTCTTATCCTCTCAAATATGTCCACGATTATTATATTTTAAGTTCTACAATAACTTAATGCTAATTTGCGTTACTTTAGGTATGCAAAACTATGTATTTTTTTGTTGTAACGATTCTGCTAGCTACCAATAGTTTTAGCCAGACTAACTGTTAAGATAAAAAAATTTCAGAGTTAAGTGAAAAAAACTAATTTTGCCAATTATTTTACCATAACCATGAACAGAAGAAACGGAGTTATAATTCTTTTATCAGTAGTTGTACTGCTTTTAACAAGCTGTAGCGGCTTCGATAAGCTTTTAAAGAGTTCCGACTATGAGCTTAAGTACAAGAAGTCTATCGAATATATGAACAAGAAAGACTTCTACCGAGCATCGCAGCTACTCGACCAGATATCGACTGTTTACCAAGGAACTGTTCGAGACGACTCCGTTAACTACTTCATAGCCAAGTGCTACTTTGGAATGGAAGATTACGAATCGGCAGCAACCCTTTTCGACACATTTAAGAATAAGTTCCCTAAAAGCGTGTTCACAGAGGAAGCTACGTTTCTTTACGGTTACAGCTTCTACAAGCAATCGCCACGAGTAGAGCTAGATCAAACACCAACAAGCAACGCCATAGTACAGCTACAAGAGTTTACCTACCAATATCCTAAAAGTTCTAAGATTGATGAGGCAAAAAGAATCATCAAAGAAATGAGGGACAAATTGATAGAAAAGTCGTACCTTAGCTCGAAGCTTTACTTTGACATGGGCGGAGAAAACTACAAGTACGCAATTGTTGCTATTAAGCGAGCAATCAATGAGTTCCCCGACTCGAAGTACAGAGAAGAGCAGCTTTATATGATAGTTAGAGCTTCCTATGAGTATGCGAACAATAGCATCCCAGAGAAGAAAAGAGAACGTTTTCAGGAAATGGTAGATAACTACTATACCCTAATTGCCGAGTATCCAGAAACCAAGTACAAGAAGGAGGTTGACACGATGCTCGAAAATGCAAGTAAGTTTACAAAGAACTAAACAAAAGTTGTAATATCCATATGGACTACAAGAAAGCAGGCGCAGCCAGCACAACGATTACCCGCGATTCGCACAGATTAGATGCCCCAACAGGAAATCTTTACGAGTCTGTGTCAATAATCAGTAAACGTGCAAACCAGATTTCGGTGGAAATGAAGCAGGAGCTAAGTAGAAAGCTCGAAGAGTTTGCTACAGTTTCTGACAACCTTGAAGAAGTATTCGAGAATCGTGAGCAAATTGAAATATCCAAGTACTACGAAAAGCTACCAAAGCCAGTACTTATTGCCACTCAAGAATTTTTAGACAACAAGGTTTACTTCCGTCGTACAGGCGATGAAGCAAAACAATAAGCAAATATTTTATGTCTTCTGTTCTTAAAGACAAGCATATTATAATCGGCATAACCGGAAGTATAGCAGCCTATAAAGCTGCTATACTTATTAGGTTACTAGTTAAAGCCGGAGCCGACGTAAAGGTTATAATGACCCCAATGGCTAAGCAGTTTATTACGCCCCTTACGCTGGCAACCTTAGCTAAAAATCCAATATTAGTAGATTTCTACAATCCAGAAAATGGCGATTGGAATAGCCATGTAGATCTAGGAATGTGGGCCGACCTATACCTTGTAGCACCAGCATCGGCCAACACAATCGGGAAAATGGCAAACGGCATCGCCGACAACCTTTTGCTAACTACCTACCTATCAGCAAAATGCCCAGTATGTGTAGCACCTGCCATGGACTTGGATATGTATGCACATCCGGCCAACCTGAAAAATCTAGAAACGCTTAAGAGCTACGGGAACATAATCATAGAACCAGCTTCTGGCGAGCTAGCAAGCGGGCTAGTTGGAAAAGGAAGGATGGAAGAACCCGAAGAAATTGTTAAGCAGCTAGAACATTTTTTTTTTCAGCAGCAACCAAAGACGCTAACCGGTAAGCGATTTATTGTTACAGCTGGACCAACCTACGAAGCGATTGACCCCGTAAGATTTATTGGCAACTGGTCGTCTGGGAAAATGGGCTACGCCATAGCCGAAAGCCTCGCCAAAGCAGGAGCTAATGTATTTTTGGTTAGCGGACCGACCAATCTAAAGGTTAGCCACCCTAATATCACCAAGATCGATGTAGTAAGTGCCGATCAAATGTACTCCTCCTGCATCGAACACTTCTCGGCAATGGATGGAGCCGTGATGTGCGCAGCGGTGGCCGATTACCGCCCTGAAACCTACTCATCAGAAAAAATAAA
>Ga0209464_10000529_pt1 | contig 12259 bp, 11 predicted proteins | sample DOMMetBare1Fresh_2_FD_187473 | JGI IMG/M metagenome (GOLD analysis project Ga0209464, IMG submission 187473) | Wetland sediment microbial communities from St. Louis River estuary, USA, under dissolved organic matter induced mercury methylation -... | ecosystem: Environmental > Aquatic >... | reverse complement strand
GCTCGCTGCCGAGTACCTGTTGCCCGTTTTGATCTGGAGCAGACGGAGTACGCACAGCGCGACGTAGCATGTGAGGAAGTGCACTTCGATGTGTTCTGGTGTCGGGCAATAGCAACCATCGCATGCCTCATCTGCGGCAAGCTTCGCCTCATCGAAGGCAAGGGCGGTTGCTCCTTGTAGGATCTCGCCCGTTTCTTCGTCGACCCTTAAGCCCTCAACGTACTTTGCGGCGCCATAGTGCGTTGCCGAGCTGTAAGCACCAGGGTTGCATATAAGCTCGCGCGCCCGCTTGATGGTGGTCTCGCGTTCATATCGTGCTCGTTCGGCGTACTTGCACAACCAGAAGGCCACGGTTTTTGTCTCGATGCTCACCTTGCGCTTCTTATCTTTGGTATCGGCAACCGCGATCGTCTTCGCATCTTGGCGGGACTTGATCTTGAAGTCATCGCCTTGTCCACGGTCCCCCTCATCGGATATCACCCAATTACGCAGTTCGTTCGTCGATTTGGTGCCGCGGACGGACTGAGAGTACACGAACCCGTCGCCCTTGCCGATACATGCCGCGATGTTGTCCGAAGTGTTGAGCCCCTTGCCGGCGACCACGATGACGTGGTCTACCCTGTAATCGCGTTTCATGTCGGAAAGCACGTCCATCATGATCATGGTGTTGCAGTCGTTCGTGTTGCCGGGAAAGAGCCTATATCCGATGGGGATGGCGTTTTTGTCTTGCAAAAGACCCATCTGCACGATGGGGTTAGGACGATGCTCTTTCGAAACTCCCTTACAGCGCAACTCATCAGGGTCGCACTCGAAGTAGCAGTTCGTGACATCATAGCAGACGCTCGTCATGTCGCGGATGCCTTGCCTGTCAACCGCGCGGTTGATGGCCGACACGATCTTTTCCTTCAAGGGTTCGAGCGCAGAAAGCGCCCGGTAGACGTGCTGTTCCTTAAACTCGCTGCGAAAGAAGTAGCCGTCCTTGTTGTTCCAGACGGCAAGCTTTGAGCCCGGGTTCAGGATCCGCTCGCAAAGAAGGAGGCGAAGCACTGCGTTGAGGCCGAAGGTCGCTTTGCCCTCGCGCGTGCTGTTGCGGATGGTCCGTTCTATGCCGAGCGAGTTGTAGATCGAAAGCAGAACGGCAGATCCGATATTTTTCCTGTTCGCCGTTCGCTTATCGGGTTTCCCCTTCGGGTGGATCTCAATCGGCACGGCTTGGCGCTGCGCCTTCGCAGCTTCGTTCTGCTCATCGCAGTATGCCTGGAAGTGCGCTATCGGGTCCACGAACTCCTTTTCCAGCTCATCGACGTAGCCTAGTGAGCGGATGGTTTTCTTCGATTTGCCATCCTTACGGTATGAGCTCATCAGGGTCAGGTAGACCCGACCGTCCCTCCTCTTCGATTCATGGATAAACATGCACGAGAAAATGTTATGCAAATTGACAAAGAAAAAGCCGCTAAACTGCGGCTACAAAGGTAATTAAGCTATATCTGCTGTAAAACTATGGTGTCGAATAAGTGCTTTCCTTGATTGCATAAACTGTTCCAAGGATCGTGCATAGCCACAAAGACAGAGGAGGCTGCCTCATGATGATTACCAAAATTACGTGCGTACCCCACGCCGTTGCTTTTACATGTAAAATAGAATATAGGTTTATAGTTAGAATTGAGGTTTTATGGCTACGATTCTCGTAGTGGAAGACGACAAGGCGGCACGCACGCTTACCCAAGCTCGTCTAAAACCGCATTACACCGTACGCTGTGCGCGTGATGGCAGCGAAGCGTTCGGCATACTGGCGCGCCATCACATCGACCTTGCCATCGTTGATGTGATGATGCCCCACATTAATGGATACGAGCTTGTCGACACGCTACGCTCGACGCATAACGACCTGCCCATACTCATGCTTACAGCGCTCGATTCATTTTCGGCTAAGCGAGACGGCTTTGCTGCTGGGATTGACGACTATCTGACCAAGCCTGCAAATTGCGATGAGCTGCTATGGAGGGTGAAGGCATTGCTGCGACGGGCAAAAGTGCAGCAATGCAAGCGCATAGATGCGGGCGGAATACTGCTTGATGCGGCATCGTATACGGCCATATGGAACGATAGAACGATTGAATTGCCGAAAAAAGAATTCGATTTAATATTTTTATTGCTATCGTATCCGGGAACCATCTTTTCAAAAACACAGCTTCTCGAACGCGTATGGGGTCTGCACAGCGAAAACGACGAAGCGTCCCTCAAGGTGCATATCAGCCGGTTGAGATCCCGCTTCGCTGATTGCCAGTGCTTTAGCATTGTAACTATGAGGGGCTTAGGCTATAAGGCGGAGTTAACCGATGTGCCGCAAAGCAATGGCTGTGAAATTGGCGGCTTTGATACTGGGTGTTCTCCCAGCATACTATCATGAAGCACCCTGGCTTCTTTGATACGGCACCTAAGAGCTCAGAGGCAAAACGACGACGTTATCCATTCACGCATTGGCTAGTCTTGCTTTCTGTTCTCGTCGTGATTGGGTCATGCTGTATGTTCGGGCTTGTCATGGTTGCTTATGACGCTCTTCGGGAAGTTGAGATAGATCCGGTTTTCATGCTGGGCTCGATTTTGCCCATGGCGTTGCTTATGCTGCTGATTCTGCGCCCTGTCTCACGCAGAATATCACTATCTATTGACGACTTGGCAAATGCGATGGCAAGCGTCGCAAAGGGAGATTATTCTGTGCGCTTAGATGCTAAATCCGTAAGCATGCCCACAGCTGGGATGTACGGAGATTTCAACATCATGGCCTCCCAACTCGAAAGCGTAACTATATTGCACGAAAGCTTCGTAGCTGATTTTTCGCATGAATTCAAAACACCCATCAACTCTCTCAATGGATTTGCAAACCTTCTACTCGAGGCAGAAAACACGCCGGAAGAGCGGCATCTATATCTGGGGATTATCGAGAAAGAATCTGCGAGGTTGGCAAATCTGGCAAGTAATACGCTGTTGCTCAGTCGGCTGGATTCCCAAGCCATTACCGAGGACAGCCAGATATTCAGGCTCGATGAGCAAGTTCGCGAAAGCACCCTGCTCCTGCAAACCGACTGGACGAAAAAGGGCCTGACTCTCAACGTCAGGCTCGATAAAGCAACCGTAAACGGCAATCAAGACATGCTTAAGGAAATCTGGATCAACCTCATCGGAAACGCCATAAAATTCACTCCGCAAGGAGGTCGTCTAGGTATCCGTTTAGTCTGCGACAAAGAATCGAAGCTAGCGCGTTTCTCGGTGGCAGATTCGGGTATCGGCATGACGCCGGAAGAATGCGCGCATGTTTTCGACCGCTACTACCAAGCCGATCAGTCGCATGCTACTCAGGGCTGTGGTCTGGGGCTTTCCATTGTGCAACGTATCGTTGAATTGTCGAACGGTGCAGTAAGGGTCGAAAGCGAGCTTCATGTTGGCAGCACATTTTTCGTCGATCTACCGCTCGTAGCACAGTAAATCGCTTGACTATCGCATAAGTACGGCATCGTTTAGCGCAATTTGCATCCCAGCAGCCACTAGTCCGCCGGAATACCGATGCGGCATGCAGTGCGGATTGCCAGTTTACCTTCGGTTTAATCTTTACCCTTACCCTTGGCCGAGGATATCCAAAACAACTCCTGGATATCCTGCAGTAAACAGTCGGCTCGAGGAAAGGCATTAGACCATTGAAGAAAATAGCTGATTTTGTAATCAGGTCGAGAAGGGCGGTACTTGCGGTTTTCGCCGTGCTGACTGTGGTCGGCGTCCTGGGTGCCCTCACCCTGCACATCAATTACAACATGGCCGACTATCTGCCGCCAAAGGCGAATTCGACCCTCGCCATTGATGCGATGGCAAGCGAATTCGATGGGCAGATGCCCAACGCCACCATCATGATGAAAGCAGACAGCATTGCCCAAACCCAGGAACAGAAGGCTGCCCTTCTGGCAATCGACGGTGTCAGCTCGGTAACTTGGCTCGACGACTCCGTAGACGTCAAGATGCCGTTGGCCTCGCTCGACCCCGTGACGGTCGCATCGTATTACAAGGACGGCCAAGCCCTCTATAGCGTCACCATAGAAAACGGCAAAGAAGCAGATGCGGTCAAAGCCATCTACGATTACGTAGGAGACGACGGCTCGGTTGTCGGCAGCGCCGTCGATCAAGCCAACTCCCAGAACCTGGCAGCAGCGCAGTCCGCATCATGCGGGGTTATCATCGGTCCCCTGCTGATTCTGATCATGATCATCGCAACGTGCAGTTGGATAGAACCGCTTATCTATTTAGCGGCTGTCGTCATATCAATTCTCCTAAGCCTAGGGATGGCCAGCTTCGCGGGCGACCTGAGCTATGTTTCGCAGTCGGTCATTCCGCTTCTTCAACTTGCCGTAGCGCTCGATTACGCCGTATTCCTTTCGACCGCCTACACAGCACGCCGACGGGAAACCGCAGACTGTAAGAAAGCCATGAAGCAGGCCCTGGTGGATTCTTCGAAGCCGATCTTTGCCAGTATGCTTGTAGCGGTCTTCGCCTTCGCAACCCTCATCTTCATGGACTTCGGCATCGGAGCCGATATGGGCTGGGCGTTGGTGCGCGGCGTCTGCGCCAGCTATGTTTGCGTTATCGCCCTGGTCCCCTCATTGATGATAGCCTGCGATGGGCTTATCCAGAAGACGACCCACCGCCGCTTCCTCCCCTCCTTCAAGAAGCTCGGCTTGTTGCTCACTAAGATCCGTATCCCCGCATTGGTGCTGATCGTCGCAATCGCCATCCCATGCTTCTTCGCGCAGGGCAACAATGACTTCCTATACGGCGGGGGAAGTCCGACGGAAGGTTCCAGGATCGCCACGGATACCCAGAAGATACAAGGAACGTTCGGCGACGATACTACCTTGGCCCTGCTGGTGCCGCGCGGGAACAGCGTGGCCGAAAGCGATGTATGCACCGATATACAGAATATGCCCGGCGTCGAATCGGTCACCTCCTATGTCACTGAAATCGGCAACAAAATCCCCCCGGAATACCTGGGAAGCCTTTCAAGCAACTTTTATTCCAATGATTACGCACGTATCATCGTGCGGACATCCACCGGATCGGAAGGGCCGGATGCATTCAACTTAGTAAAAAATATACGCAATTGCGCTGATTCGTACTACGGGTCGGGGAACTCCCTCATGTGCGGGGAGAGCGCCAATACGTACGACATGATGAAGACCGTCAATGCGGACGGAGCGCGTGTCGACATCCTCACGATCGTGGCTATCTTCATCGTGCTCGCTTTGGTTTTCAGATCGCTCATTATTCCGATTATTGCGCTGCTTGCTATCAAGGCCGCAATCTTCATCAACATGGCGGTGCCCTACTTCCTGGGGGATCAGCTCAGCTATATCGGGTATCTGGTAGTGTCGGTGGTCATGATGGGCTCGGCTATCGATTACGGCATCCTGCTCATCGACCATTACCTGGAAGAGCGAAAGCGCGCGCCGCGCATCGAAGCGATGACGTCCGCCCTTCCCCAGGCCATTCCGGCTATGGTCGTGTCGGCGCTTATATTGGCAATCGCCGGTCTTGCGCTTAGTTTTGCCTCATCAGAGCCGCTGGTAAAGGATCTGGGTATGCTCTTGGGCCGCGGTGCGATTATCGCATTCATCATGAGCGTGACTTTGCTGCCTGCCCTGCTCGTCCTCTGCGACAAACTCATTCCCAAGCTCTCCTTTGGAATAGAGTTCTATCGAGAAGATACTGGGTGTGCCGGAGAAATCCCGAAAAGCCGGCGCGGCCGGATACCTGCAGACAAGATGTCAGAATCGATTCAAGCCCAAGCTTGAGAGAGATGAGTGAACGATGAACCAGACCACTTATACCACGCCCAGCAGGAGCCTTGCGAAGAAAGCGCTGGCGTGCGCCGCATCCATCCTGCTAGCAAGCACCATCGCCACACCCGCCTTTGCCGCAGATGCCGCAACCTACGAGAAGGATGAAAACGTCTACGGCACGCTTGCCTCTAATGGCACAACTGAAAAGCTATATGTAGTGAACCAGTTCGATGTCGCTTCTCCGGGAGCGGTCCGAGATTACGGATCCTATGACAAAGTGTCGAACTTGACCGACGCCTCCACCATCGCCTCGTCGGAAGGCTTGCAGGAGTTCTCTGCCGGCAAGGGCATGTTCTACTACCAGGGCGACATCGATAACGGAGAGCTACCGTGGAACTTCGATATAGCCTACACCCTAGACGGAGCCACCATCGATGCGCGTGACCTTGCCGGCAAGAGCGGGCATTTGACAATCCATATCACCTCGTCGGAGGGCATTCCGGCCGATGCATTGTTCTACGAGTCCTATCTATTGCAGGTTTCGTATTCAATCCCCCTTGAAAAATGCCAGAACACATCCGTTGGGAATTCCGGGACAATTGCCGATGCCGGTTCAAAGCGGCAGTTCACCTACACGGCCATGCCCGGCAAAGACGCCGATCTGACATTTCAATCAGACGTGACGGATTTCGAGATGAGCGCGATGTCGATAGTGGGAGCACCTGCGGCAGTTCCAGGAGAAGCGGCTTCAGGCGCGAATGGCAAACCAGGGAGCTTCGTTTCAGCCGAAAACAACAACACCCAGCATGTGCAGTTCGCCCTTGCAACCCAGGCGATCGAACCACCCGCCAGCGCAAAGACTATGGACGAGCAGCCCAAGAAGAGCTTCATCGAGCGCGTTCTTGCATTGTTCGGCATGTAGAAATGAAGCAATGGCAACTGGCTTGCAAGCAGAGCATTTCATCTGTCTATAATATATCTTAAGCAGAAGCACCTCCTTCGAAATCAACAGCTTCGAAGGAGGTGTTCCTGCACTTCTCTATATTCATCCGCAGTTCAGGCTTGCAGTACGGCCATTCTGCCGATTGCCCTTGCATCCCCGTTCGGGTACCAGCAAACCCCCCCGCAAACTTCAATACCGTCAAAAGACGTACAGAAGTATCAGTATTTTGGTATGGGGGGTGTTTCTATGGCTTTGTCAAGAACGGGCTATAGAAGACTCTTTCGGTAATGGCATGCGCTTTCCAAGGCCCCGGCAAAGGGGCCTTGCTTCTTTTTGCCGGGTCATCGGCTACGCGATGTAGGGTCGGGCGTCCCTCATCACCGCGTAGATGACCTTCAGACGCTTGCGTGCGGTGGCTTTCAGGGCCTGTTTGTGGCGCATGCCCCGTGCGTGGCAGGCTGACCTGTATCGTTTTTTCGGACGCGGAGTCGCGAGATTTAGAATCGGAAATCCAGTAACCTGAAGCAACCGGGGGAAGGAGCGGGATAGTGGCTAACACGTCAGCGAGATACACCGATGGATACAGGCGGGAAACCGCCGACTGCATTATCTCGACCGGCAGGCGCGGGGAGCTCGCACGTCTTACCAAAGGATCGAGGCTCGAGCCCGGGTACGCCGGCGTCCTTGCCCGGTTCGACGAACCGGGCCTCTCCTGGAGCTGATTTCTGGAAAGCGAAGGAGGCACCGACCCCATGCGCAGCATAATCCAACCTGCGGCGCGCCTAAGACAGCGGTATCCCTACGCGCCAAGGGGGTTCGTATGTCGAAGGAACGCTTGGCGTGCGCTATCTTACGCGACACTTGCAGATGCGAAGGGCCCGAGACGAGGCGCTACAGCCCAAGGGCATCAGGAAAGGAAAGATCCGACGAAGTGAAGGATCAATGCAGCTGAAGTGGGTGTGCATAGCTCCCCTTGAAGCCGATACGATGCAATGGGGATGTTGCCCCGGTCGAGGATGACGCGTGTGGCGGGTGCGGGGATGTCTATTCTCCCATGCGCGCAGATTATCGATCCGGAACCGATTTGAACAGGGGTTGCGTGAACCTCATCAGGTCCTATAAGATTGATTGCCTGGCAGATTGCAAGGGTGTTCGCCAGTGCTCCTGCATTCCCTACTTCATGAAAATGAGTTTCTTCCACGGTCCGTCCATGGACTGTGGATTCTGCCTCGGCGAGGATACGGTACACCGCCTTCGCGTCGCTCTTGACGTTGGCATCGAGAGGGCTCGCCTCGATGGCTGAAAAGATCTCGAACAGGTTTTTGCAATGCTTCTTTTCAAGGAAGGTTCCCTTGCGCGTTTCGTTTGCCGCGCGCCGGTCGGCGCAGGCCATGTTTGCGAGTGCGGTGTCGAAGATGCATGTGCGAGTGGCGTTCTTCGATAAGTCCAATAACAGGTTCATCGCGTCTCCTCGGCCTTCGTCGGTAGCAGATGGTTTATAGCGCTCGCTTGGTACGCCGCACCGAACCCGTTGTCGATATTCACAACCGAGATGCCGCTGGCACAGGAATTCAGCATGGCGAGCAAGGCTGTCACGCCGCCGAACGATGCGCCGTATCCGACGCTTGTGGGAACTGCTATAACGGGACAGGGGACAAGTCCTGCAATAACGCTCGGCAATGCGCCTTCCATCCCGGCTGCGGCGACGATGACGCGGGCATCGAGCAGATCGTCGGTATATGCAAGAAGCCGGTGGATGCCCGCAACCCCGACGTCGTAGAGGCGGACGGTCTCGTTCCCGAGCGCCTCCGAGGTCAAGGCTGCTTCTTCTGCAACCGGCACGTCGCTTGTTCCGGCGGCCGCTATGAGTATCTTACCCTGCCCGTCTGCCTGGGGGATGCCTCCGATGATTCCGATGCGCGACGTTTCGTCGTAGGCGAGGTCGAAAGCGTTTTTCAGATACTCGGCCTTGTCTATGCCGAGGCGGGTTATGAGAACGCGCTTTTGGCCTGCATCGGCCATAGCCGCGCAGATGCCCTCGATCTGGATAGCCGTCTTGCCCTCGCCGTATATGATTTCCGAAACACCCTGCCGGATGCCGCGTTGGTTGTCGACTTTAGCGAAGCCGAGGTCGCTGAAAGGCTCCGTTTTCAGAATCCTGCCCGCATCTTCCACTGATAGCGCTCCTTTCGCTACATCTTCAAGAAGCGCGCGCAATTCCCTTCGATCCATTTTCCCGTCCTCGTTTTCCGTATTTCCGTAAGGTGGTTTCGCCGTGGCTATTCGGCACCGGGCGAAGCAGCTGCCTCCAGGGCGCTGATGGCGTTCAGGGTGCGCGGATATCCGATGAAAGGCACGTTGCTCGAGATTACCTTGAGCATGAACTTCCTATCGTTTCCAAGCTGCAGGTTCCCCGATGCATGGGCGCGCAGCTGGGTATCGCATCCGCCTTGGGCTGCTATATAGCAGAAGGTCACCATCTCGCGTTGCCGCAGATCGAGGCCGCCTCGTGTATACCAGTCGCCAAAGCAGTTCGCGGCCAGCCATCGGTTGATATGGGGGTATGCCGAATCTCCGTTTTTCCAGAAATCCCGCATGCCCTCGCCGAAGATATCTACCTGGGCTTGCGTGCCGGCTTCGCGACGGTTTTCCATCGTGGTTGTTGCCTGCGGTTCAAGCGGCAGTTCGATCCCGCGATCCTCGAGTATCTCGTTCGCGGCCTTCAGGAACGGGAAGATGCGGCCGACACCCAGATAGGCGACCGATTGGTAGACGATCTCCTTGACCTCGATCGGAGTCACGCCTAGATTCAACGCCGCTGGCACCATGCAACGGAACTCGTCTATCCCCTGGCAACCGAGAAGCGTTGCCAACCAGGCCATGTGGCGTGTGCGATCGTCGAGATCGCACACACCGAGGAGTTCGTCGAAGGCGAAGTTGTCGAAGCGCTCGATGAATTCGGGGTCGGTACGGATGAAGTCGGATACGCAGCAGGGGAACATCTTCTCGTGATACTCGCCGGCTGCATCGGAGAATCGGGGCTTATAGCATGCCATAAGGGGATTCCTTTCCTTATCTTGCGGTTGCTTCGGCTGATGCAGTTTACTTTTTTACAGGGAAGAATCCTGTTCCCTCGAATTTTTCCGCCACGGCTTTCAGATCCTCGATAATAGGGAGATGCTGCGGGCATGATTCCTCGCATTGTCCGCATTCGATGCAGTCTCCCGCTTTTCCATGATCGATCGCGGCATTGTTGTAATAGACCGTTTGGCTCGAAAAGCTCCCCGTCGTGCGCATGGCGTTGTTGTAGATTGCGAAGTATGCGGGAATGGGAATACCCTGCGGGCATCCGTGCGTGCAGTACTCGCATGCCGTGCATTCGATAGCTGTTTGGCTATTGACGATTCGGGCTGCTTCGAATACGAGTTCCTCTTCCTGCTTGTCTAAAGGCTTGAAATGCGCGAATGTCTTCGCATTGTCCTCGACCTGTTCGAGGGAATTCATCCCCGACAGCACCATGACGACGCCGTCTTGGCTGGCGGCGAAACGGAAGGCCCATGATGCGGTTGATGCTCGGGAGTCGCGGTCTGCAAGTATGCTTTTCGCCTCATCGGGCAGATTTACCAGCGTGCCGCCTTTGCACGGTTCCATCACGAAAACGGGCTTATCGTACGATCGGGCGACTTCGAGGCAGCGCCGTGCTTCGATGTCGGCGGATTCCCAGTCCATATAATTGATTTGGAGCTGCACGAAATCCAAGAGGTGGCCGTGGGCCTTCAGTACCTCATCGAGCAATTCGGGGGTGTCGTGGAAGGATATGCCGACGAATCGCACCTTGCCTTCCGCCTTCATCCGTGCGACGAAATCGAAAGCCCCGTATTTGCAGCACTTGGCATATACGTTGGAGCCGACATTGTGCAACAGATAGCAGTCGAAGTATTCGACGCCTGAGCTTTCCAGCTGTTCGCTGAAAATGCGCTCCAGGTCTTCTTCATTTTTGAAATCTCGCAACGGCATCTTTGTCGCCAACTGGAAAGACGTGCGCGGATGCCGCTCTACGAGCGCTTTGCGTACGGCTTCTTCCGCATGATAGCCATGGTAGGTGTATGCGGTGTCGAAGTAAGTGAATCCGGCTTCGAGGAATGCATCGAACAGCTTCTCGATCTTCGGATAGTCGAATGATGCCGGGTCGGCGGAATCGGTTACTGGCAAACGCATGCAGCCGAATCCGAATCTATTCATCTCGGTAAAATCCATATTCGTATTCCTCTCTGTTTTTTCGGGCGGAAGTTTCAGTGATGCTTGCCCGCTCTTATGCGAGAGCTTCGTATTCTTCGTCCGATACCGGTTCGCACCACTCGTTCGCGGTACTCACACCTGGAATCTCGATGGCCAGATGCTGGAACCAGGTGTCGCGGGCCGCTCCGTGCCAATGCTTGACATTCGCCGGAATGTTCACAACATCGCCAGGGTGCAGTTCGCGCGCTGGTTTCCCCTGCTCTTGGTACCAGCCGCGTCCTGCCGTGACGAGCAGCATCTGCCCACCGCCCTCGTCGGCATGGTGGATGTGCCAGTTGTTGCGGCATGCTGGTTCGAAGGTGACATTTCCTACGAATACCTGTTCGGTCGAGAGCACGTCGAGGTAGCTCTGGCCGGTAAAGTACTGTGCGAATCCACCATTGGGGGTTCTTGAGGGAAATACGCTGAGCTGCGGTATGTTTCTCTGCTTCATAGGTTTTCCTGTTTGCTTTCTTTCGTATGCTTCGGATGGTCGAGATAGCCGGCTTCAATCGGATTCGATTGCGGAGAATCGGGATTATCATTCGGCTATTCTGCCTGCCCAGTCTTCGATGGCTGTTTCGGTTGTCAGCAGCGTGCTTTCGCTGAACCTGACATCCAGCCCATGGTGGACGGTCGCGCCCGGGCAACGGTCTTTGCAATCCTCGAACGCCTGTCCGGGCCAGCCGCCATTGGTGACGAACGGGTATATGTCCTTGCCCTGCAGGTTCCGATCTTTCAGGAAGGCTCTCATCGCGGGGGCGAGGGCGTACCACCAGACGGGGCTTCCCAAGATAAGCGTTTCGTGGTCGCTCGGGTCTGCGTCGATCTGCTTGATTTCCGGCAGGTAGCCATCGTCGATTTCCCACTGCCCCCGATCGACGATATCGTTATAGCTTCCAGCATAGGCGCGGCAGGTTTCGATTCTCGCTATCTGCGCACCTGTTGTCTCCCGGATCATCTTGGCGATCCTATCCGTGTTGCCTCCAAGCGAGTAATATGCAATCAGCATACGGGCGCCGTTCCTTTCGATTGTTCTTGCCCGAGGGTCCCGTTCATGCTTCCCGTCCGATATCCGTCCAGGTCGAGGGTCGTATACCGAAATCCCAGCGATTCGAGGTATGCGGTCGTCCGTTCGCGTACCCCGGTCTCGAGGAGCAGGGGGAACTGCTCAACCGGTATCTCTATGCGCGCGATATCGCCATGGACGCGA
>Ga0209464_10000524_pt1 | contig 12299 bp, 9 predicted proteins | sample DOMMetBare1Fresh_2_FD_187473 | JGI IMG/M metagenome (GOLD analysis project Ga0209464, IMG submission 187473) | Wetland sediment microbial communities from St. Louis River estuary, USA, under dissolved organic matter induced mercury methylation -... | ecosystem: Environmental > Aquatic >... | reverse complement strand
ATCACAACTAATAATCTAACACCCCACAACCATGGCTTTTATAGACACAGGAGGAAGTCAATCTTCTTCTTTTCAGGAGGGCAGTAAGCTCTACATCTTCTTATTGACGCTGGTGGCAACACTCGGCGGATTACTCTTCGGATATGACACAGCCGTAGTAAACGGCGCTGAAAAATCACTTGTAGAGTTTTACATCTACACGGTGAAAGGTGCTGACTACGTGTTTAACAACGATATTATGACTCTCATCAGCCAGTACCGGGTGATGATGACCATTGTACTCTATTTCGTTTTTATCATTATTTGCGGACAGATCATTCGCCTGCTAGGTACAAAGAAAGGCGGTATCATCAGCGCGGTTGTTCTGGGCGGATTGACCGTGTGGGCTGTAAGCTTCCTCACCAAAGCGCTCCCGGCGCAAACAGACGTGGAGGATATGAAAAGCACAGCCGATGCGGTAAAAGGCTTCGTGATTGCCAGTGCTTTGATTGGCTGCGTCATCGGTGGCGCTCTGGCCGGATTTATCTCCAAATCCCTGGGTCGTAAAAACGGTCTCTTCATTGCCGCAGTGGCCTTCTTTATTTCAGCCGTTGGGGCATGGAAACCAGAAGCCTTCAACGTATTCGGAACTCTTGATGTATACTCGTTCGTCGTTTATCGCATCATTGGTGGTATCGGCGTGGGTATTGCTTCGATGATTTCCCCAATGTATATCGCGGAGATTGCACCGGCTAATGTGCGTGGTAAATTAGTTTCCTTTAACCAGTTTGCGATCATTTTTGGTATGCTGGTTATTTACTTCGTGAATCTGGTAATTGCCCGTCAGGGTGATGAGCAGTGGCTGATCACCGAGGGCTGGAGATACATGTTTCTTTCAGGGGCAATTCCAGCTGGCATCTTTATCGTTTTGTTGTTCTTTGTGCCTGAGACTCCGCGTTATCTGGCGATGAAGGGTAAAGATGAAAAAGCACTGAACGTGCTGGAGAAAATAGCGGGAAAAGCCAGTGCGCAGAGTATCCTGACTGATATTAAAGGAACGTTGCACGAAATCAACGCTCCATGGTTGTCTTACGGTTTCGGCGTGATTGTGGTCGGAGTGCTGCTTTCAGTATTTCAGCAGGCGGTAGGTATCAACGTGGTGCTTTATTATGCCGGAAATATCTTCCGCAATATGGGCGCTTCTACCGACTCTTCGTTACTTCAAACCATTATCGTAGGGGTGGTGAACCTGACCTTTACGGTCGTGGCTATCCTAACGGTGGATAAATTCGGTCGCAAACCCTTGATGATTATCGGTTCCATCGGTATGGCGATCAGTATGATTGCTTTAGGATTCACCTTCTATGTGGGTAATGTCGGCATCATGGCACTGGTGTTTATGTTGATCTATACTGCTGCATTTGCGATGAGCTGGGGTCCGGTATGCTGGGTGCTTTTGGCTGAAATTTTCCCGAACTCGATTCGTGGTGCATTGTCAATCGCAGTTGCAGCTCAGTGGATTGCTAACTGGATTGTTTCGCTGACTTTCCCGATGATGAATGACAACGACTGGCTGACCGCTCAGTTTAACCACGGATTCTCTTACTGGATTTACGGCATCATGGGTATTTTGTCTGCTTTGTTTATGTGGAAATTTGTTCCTGAAACCAAAGGGAGAACGTTGGAATCAATCGAAGAACTTTGGAAAAAATAAAATCTACTTTTTCATCACGGGTAGATTTGATAGTAGAGTGGTGAAGTGTGTGTATGAATAGGAAAGAGGCAGTCCGCAGGGCTGTCTCTTTTTGTAGTGCGCCCGACATGGTTTTTAATGTATTTGCAATTACAAATTGATGTATTTTTAAAGCTAAACAAAGCAGTTTACAACTAAATCTACTATATTTGTGCAAACCAATTGAATTATTCATGTCATGAGAAAACCAATAAGAAAATCTGTATCTGCTGCATTCGTATTAACTCTTGCAATCGTTGCATTTCTGACATCATGTAATGGTCGCCAACAATCTTCGGATAAAGTCAATAAAAAAGAGATCGAAACGGATGTCAAGGAAGTTGTATATCCATTGCCCACTGCTTTTGAATTAACCGAAATGCTCAACCGCATTGGCGCTGCTTATATAATTTCCCTATCCAATACTCCCGACAATGTAAATAAATACCTTACGGAAAAAAGTCAGGCACTGAACCTGGGTGTTTATGGCGCTGATCTCAGCTATTCAAGTACTTATCGCCAACGTCAGGAAATCATTAACTATATGAAGGCGTCAAAAGTACTTGTTGAAGAACTCAACATCAGCGCAGCCCTTGATCCTGAAATTATTGATAAAATAGAGCAGAGCGGGGACAACAAGGAAAAGCTGGTGAAAATTATTACTGATTCATTCTACAGTACATATAAATATTTACAGAAAAATGATAGAGGGGGAGTGTCCACAATCATTATGGCCGGCACCTGGATTGAGGGATTGTATATAGCCACTCATATATCTGAAGATACTTACAAAAACGTAGAGATGGTTAAGATTATTCTTGATCAAAAGAAATCACTTGACAAGCTTTTAGATCTGATGGCTAAGAATACCGGCAATGCGGATGTAAAATCTGTTTATAATGACTTATTGCCATTGAAAAAAATCTATGATTCGATTGAAGAAAAAGCAATCACCGAAAATCAATTGAGTTCAATACAAAGTGCTGTAACTAAATTGCGGAATAAAATAGTAGAGTAATCTCAATAAACCCCAGTAAATGGGATAAAAAATAAAAGGGGCTATCTTGTAAAAGAAACAGGCTCCTTTTTTTTGTTATATTGTCATGCACTGAACCAGCGTTACCCAAATTACCATTTATGAGTGAAACACTACTTGAAGCCCTGATGCAATTGTTTGCCCTTCTCTCCGATATTATCAAAGCGGATGATAAAGGCAGGACCCGCGCATTGGTGGATTTTTTCCTCTCAAAATATTACAGTAAAGAATTTGTTGAATCTTATCTGGAACGTTATGACTTCTATTTGAATAAATATGAGGGAGCAGTACATCATGATAAAAATGAACAAAAAGGAAGAAGCAATGCCGAAAGGTATATGAAGATACTCGAAATCACCAGGCATGTGAATGCTGAAATGGAAGAGGAGCCCAGGGTCATATTGATCGGATTGCTCCTTAATTTCATGAAAAGTGATGAAGCTGTTGGTGAACAAGCGCTTGCTTTTGTGAATATTGTCGCCCGTGAACTTCAGGTCAATGAAAATGATTTCAGGAACATCAATGACTTCATTCTGAAACGCCCCGAAGATGTGTCAGAAAAAGGTGCACTGTTGCTGATTTCCGGAAGTAAAGAGGTGCCCATCAAAGGCATAAAGCATATATTCAATCCGCCGCAACAGGTTTTGGTTTGGGTATTGCATGTCAGAAGTACCAATTCATTCTTTTTCAGGTACAGTGGACCACGAAACCTGTATATGAACGGAACCATGATGGAGCAGGACAGGACCTATGTGTTTAATGCCGGTTCTATTATTAAGACATCATTAATGCCACCGGTGTATTATGGTACAATAGCTGAAAAGTTTATTCAGAGAGAAGATAAAAGCAAGATTATATACCGGGCTATTGACATAGAATACAAATTCAACGCGACTCAGGTTGGTATCCATAAGTTTAGTTTCAGGGGACGGTCAGGTCAACTGATCGCAGTCATGGGGGGAAGCGGAACTGGGAAATCAACATTGCTCAATGTTTTAAACGGAAGTTATAAATTGAGTAATGGTACCATCTCCATCAATGGATTTGATTTGCATGCAGAACCCGGTAAATTACAGGGTGTCATCGGGTTTGTCCCCCAGGATGACATGTTGATTGAGGAGTTGACGGTGTTTGAAAACCTCTATTACAATGCCAAACTCTGTTTCAGTCACATCGATCATAATGGTATCGTCAAATTGGTTGAAAAAGCCCTGAGTGACTTTGATCTGGTTGAAGCACGTGACCTGGTTGTTGGAAACCCGTTACGGAAAGTCCTGAGCGGTGGCCAACGCAAAAGGCTTAATATCGCCCTTGAGCTGATCAGGGAACCCTCTATCTTATTTGTGGATGAACCCACCTCCGGATTGTCTTCTATGGATTCGGAAAAAGTCATCGTTCTTCTGAAAAGACAGACCCTGAAAGGCCGTTTGGTGATTATCAATATCCATCAGCCTTCTTCCGATCTGTACAAGTTGATCGACAAGCTTTTAATCATTGACAAAGGGGGACATATTATATACAATGGGAATCCGATGGATGCCATTGTATATTTTAAAAAACAGGCACACTATGTCAATGCCGAAGAACGCGAGTGTAATGTGTGCGGGAACGTTAAGACAGAACAGCCACTCCGGATAATAGAAGCCAGAATTGTAGGACCGAATGGAAAACCAATCCGTAAACGACGTGTAAAGCCGGAGGATTGGTACAAGCTGTACATTGAAAATTTCGAAAAGAAATTTACATGGAAAGCGAAAGCATCAAAGCCGAAAAAAGAGAAACTGCCGGCTAATCTTTACAATATCCCGGGTAGGTTCAGCCAATTTAAGACCTTCATCATGCGCGACACGCTGGCGAAGATAAAGGATAAGCAATACCTGTTGATCAATTTCCTTGAAGCCCCGGTATTGGCCGTGATACTTGGCTTTTTTACTAAATTTATAGCAGGAACATCCACAGATCCGAATGCCTATGTTTTCAGCAAGAATGAAAACTTGCCGGCATACCTGTTTATGAGCGTGGTGGTATCCTTGTTTTTGGGCTTGAATGTAAGCGCCGAAGAAATTATCAAAGACAGGAAACTGCTCCAACGGGAAACATTTCTGAACCTGAGCCGATCAAGTTATTTAAGCAGTAAAATAGTGATCCTTTTTACCATTTCGGCCATTCAAACCCTTTCGTTCGTTTTAATCGGCAACTCCATCCTTGAAATAGAAGGCCTGACTTTCAGTTACTGGGCTATTTTGTTTTCGACCGCCTGCTTTGCCAATATCCTGGGATTAAACATCAGTAGCGGGCTCAATTCTGTGGTATCAATATATATCCTGATACCATTAATCCTGGTACCTCAAATCCTGCTCAGCGGGGTTATAGTGAATTTCGACAAGCTGCACCGCTCCTTTGCATCTGAGCAATTTGTGCCGGTGATTGGTGATATGATGACTTCCCGTTGGGCTTTCGAAGCGCTGTCGGTAAATCAGTTTATGAATAACAGCTATGAATCAAAATTATATGACGAAGAGAGAGGTATGAGCCAGACTACCTTTTATGCGTCATCCCTCATACCTGAACTTGAGTCGTTAAATGAAAACTGTAAGCAGGCTCTGGCATCGAAAGATATGCTTTCTTTGAATCATGATGTAACGGTGATAGCATCCGAGATAGAGAAGATTGAAAGTGAGTTCCCGTCGCTGAAAAATACGTTGAATGTGGATTTGTATAATTATAATGCAACCACTTACAACGAAATTAAAACAGCGCTGATTAATGCGAAAAGAATTTTAAATGAACAATACAAGGCCTATCGTGGTCAGAAAGATCAAGTATTAAATAAACTTGCTGTACAACTGGGAGGTAACGACGCTCTGTTTCGATTTAAGGAGCAATACTATAATGAAGCTCTCTCTTCATTTCTTTTGAAGAAGGACGAATTTAATGAAATCAAGTATACAGGCAATCGTTTTCTGCAAAAACGCGACCCTGTTTACCAGCTGCCGTTGTCGGATTACGGTCGGGCGCATTTTTACTCTCCGGTAAAAATATTGTTTGGTCTCAGAATTCCGACCCCCTTGTTCAACGTCCTGTTTATCTGGCTATCAGCAGGTATTTTTTACATTACGCTATATTGTGACTTGCTCAGAAAACTGATTTCATATATTGAAAGATTCAGGTTACGGAGAATCAACCAAAGACTGCAAAGAATATCAGGGCAGATATAATTATCCATCTAAAAGCGCATTTGCCCAAAGAGGGTTAGGATTCGGAGTGCGACTTTGAAGTCACACTCCGAATGTAGAGTAGGATTCATTTTGCTTGTTAATTCGGTTAAATGATGATAAAATGATGTTTGTTGGTCTGTGATGTGATCAAAATGTTTGTTTTGCAACTTATTTGTTTGCATCTTTACATTTGAGCAGTAGGTGTACTGTCAGATTGTAAATAGGAAATGAGTAAATTGTAAATAAATGAAACGTATGGAAACAGAAAGCTTAGCCCCGGAAAATAAAATCGTGTTTTACGAACTGGAAAAGGTGCGCTTCATTATGAAAGATGCCACCGGATTGGATGTCGGATACGCCGTTGAGGATCTTGTATTCTCGGAACACGGCATTTATATCATCCAGTTTGACGGAACGGATGCCAATAAACTTCTCGTATTCTTCAATCACGAATGTATAGAATCGAAGCGCCAGTTGCTGCTCGGTAAACTCGTAGAATCAGCCAGGCTCAATGGTGTGAAGATTGTCTATAAAGGTAAATTTGAAATGACACAGGCCGAAGGAGAGGAGAATATTCAGTTGAAGTTCTTTTGACACGGTAGAGTTGTATTAAGATTGAGAAAAGCCACGGTAAGGACAAACAGTTCTTTACCGTGGCTTTTTTAGTCAGGTCATTGAAATAATCTACACGGGATTTGCATACACCGACGTATAGGCCAGGTACAATGCGACTCTACTGAAAAAGCGCTACAAACATTCTCTAATACCAAACAGCCCAAATTCCAATTGATTTCGGCCTCATCGCTTTTTCAATTGATCTACATCAAGAAATTGAGCATGTCTCCCAACAATTGATCTGGGTCAATTCAATTGCGCTCTTTTTCTTGTAATTTAGTTGCATATAAAAGATATTGGTTGTGGTGTAATAGCTCATTGAGAGAATAGTATGTAACCTTTTTAATTTTTTAGTCCTTATATGAAAACAATGATTGAACTTAAAGCGCAGTTGGATAAAACAGTATCTCTGGCTGAAAAAATTGCAATTCGGATTCAGATGATTGAACTTAACCGTAAATCAGAAAATCCGGACTCTGGCATAAACAGTCCGATTTCCTCATTTCTTTCTAATTTGCACGGCAAGCAAGCGATTTCGTTAGTAAATCAGTAACCCCCATTTTTATTCCGTAGCAGGGATACCCTTTTGATTGAATAGCATAGACACATCTGGCATATGTGACAATAGAATAAAGAGACAGTCGACAACGGTTGTCTCTTTTTATTTACGCCCATCACAGAGTATGGTATTTATATCATCCAGTTTGATGGCACTTATGCGAAGAAACTACTTTAGTAAGTTAGTTGAATCCGGAAATTTGAATAATATTAAGATGGTCTATAAAGGCAAATTTTAAATGTGACAGACGGAGGGAGAGGAGCATATTCAATTGCGGTTTTTCCGACAAAGGAAAGATCGGGTAAAGAGCCACGGTAAGGACAAAATGTTCTTTACCGTGGCTTTTTTAGTCAGGTTATTGAAAAATGAGGGAAGAGGGTAGGGGAAATTCATTAATAAACGGATTAAGCTTATGTTACCTACCAGGTTGAACTCTATTTATACCAGAAATCAATTGTGATTGCCAACGCTAATGTCCGGGGAAATATGAAATCATTAACCTTCACTGTTATCTTGTGTCTGATATTTACTTTCCCTAACCGGCCCTGGGCTCAGACTACCTGGCTATTTAAAGAAAAACCGGTTGTTCCCCTTCTGAATCCAACAACTTCATTGCGGTCATCAACGACAGATTCTTCACTTTGTCCACCGAATATCAATTTTGAGGAAGGAAGTTTCCGGAACTGGAAATTCTACAAGGGATTTGCATACACCGACGGAAGCTCAAATTATGTAGTTCAAAACTTGACTTCATATACTATAGGCTGGGTACAATGCGACTCTACCGAAAAAAGCGCTACAAACATTCAGGCATCTAATACCAAACAGCCCAAATTCCAATTGATTTCGGCTTCATCGCTTCCACTGCTGGATCCCTATGGCGGTTTTCCCAGACTATGCCCGAACGGAGGGAAATATTCAGTACAGTTGGGAAACAGCGATGCCGGTACGGAAACGGAAAGAATCAGCTATACCTATCAGATTCCGAAAGACCAGAACCGATTTGTGCTGAAGTACAATTATGCCGTAGTTTTACAAGATCCGCTGGATAACCATACTGCTTTTGAAAAGCCCCGTTTCAGGGCTTTGGTGTATGATGCGGATAGCAAGGTGCAGATAGGTTGCGCATCTTATGACTTTACCACTGGTACCTCATTACCAGGATTCCAGAAATCTACCGTTTCGACCTCCACGGCTGACGTATGGTTCAAGCCCTGGACAGAGGTGTCCATCAATCTCTCGGGCTATGCGGGACACACGGTGGTGCTGGACTTCATCACGGAAGACTGTGCGCGGAAGTCGCACTTCGGTTATGCATATGTGGACATAAATTCAGATTGTGCCACATTGGTAAGCGGTGCCGGATATTGCCAGGGTAAAGATTCGATGACACTGAAAGCCCCTTCAGGATACCAGTCATACACGTGGTATAATGCCGATTACAGCAAAAAAATAGATACCGGCCAAACGATTATTCTGTCTCCGTTACCGGAGAAAAATACGACCTTCAATGTCGATATGATTCCTTTTGAGGGGTATGGTTGTCGTGATACGGCTATAACCATTGTTTCTGTGAGCCGACTGGCTGAAGTGGCATTCAATGCTCCGGCCACAGTGTGCCAGGGTCAGCCAGTAACTTTTGAAAATAAGACCACCATTGTCAATAACACACCCCTAACCTATATCTGGGAGTTTGGTGACGGATCTTATTCCACAAAGGAAAATCCGGTGAAGATTTACACCAAAGACAGCACTTATCAGGTGAATCTGATTGTGATTAACAGCGACGGATGTTCCGATACGCTTTCGAAGAGTATCTTGGTCTACGCCCTTCCGTTGGTCTTACCCATTCAGGGAAATGCTGTTTTGTGCAAGGATTCCACGAATCAGTTTACAACCCAGACAGCCGGTGGAAGATGGGAAAGTTCAAATATGGCAGTTGCTACTATCACTCAGGGCGGTTTTGTCCATGGTATAAAAGCCGGAAACGTAACCATTCGTTACATTGTTATGAATCAAAATCTCTGTTCCGATACTGCTCTGGTGAATGTAAAGGTCATTGCTCCGGTAAGTTCCCTGACCAAAACCTCTGTTTGCCCGGGTGAAAGCTATCTGTTTAACGGGCAAAGATTCACAGAAGAAGGGAAATATGAGGTTCATCTGCCTTCCCAAATGGGTTGTGACAGCACCGCCTGGCTGCAACTGAGTTTTTATCAGAACTATAACATTGCACAGTTCATTCAGATTTTTACCGGAGAAACATTTGCCCAAAATGGGAAAATATACTCCACATCGGGTATTTATTCCGATACGCTTCGTACGGTTCACGGATGCGACAGTATTGTCACCACTACGTTACAGGTAGTTAATGTTCCCAACAGCATCACACCCAATGGTGACAGTCATAATGATATTTTCATGAAAGGATTTCCGGTAAGAATATATAACCGCAACGGACTCCTGATTTTCGAAGGTGCAGATGGCTGGGATGGTACCCATCAGGGGCGACCGGTGCTAAAAGATACCTACTTCTATGTGTTCACCTATCGCTCTGAGGCGGGGGAACGGAAGAAAGAGGGTTATGTCATGATCATTCGTTAGAACTGTGCGTATGAGAAAAGCGATAATCATTTGCTTGTGTTTCCTCTGTTGGGTCAATGCGTTTTCCCAATCGAATATCCGGATTTCCAATTTCTGGGAAAACCCGTATACCCTCAATCCGGCGGCTATTAATAACCGTGATCTGGCTGAATTTAGCCTGACAGGTCGAAAGCAATGGGTGAATGTGGAAGGAGCGCCTTCAACCTGCCTGGCAACGGCCACTACTTACCTCGAACGTTTCCATACCCAACTTGGAATGAAGATTATTCAGGATAATATCGGGTTTACCAGTGATTCTCACTACCATTTATCCTACGGGTATGATGTGAAACTGAATGATGATTGGCATATGGGGCTGGGGCTATCCGGTAGTTACGATCACTTTTCGTATGATGTATCCAAATTGAATCTGGAAGAAAGCTCCGATCCCAATGCTTATCAATCGCTCATGGATGAGAAATATTATAACGCAGATTTTGGCGTGGAATTCAAAAGCAATTCTTACCGAATCGGAGCTGTGAGTCAACGTCTTTTTTCGGGTGCGGCCTCTTCCTATCAACCCAATACCAATATCTTTTACCTGAAATACCGCAATTTCCGTCCGGACCCGGTCAACTGGGGTCTTGGCGTGGCGGGATTCCAGTATGCCCGGCTCTACCAGCTGGAGTTTTCAGTGCAAAGCTACTTCTCTGCATTTCGTCTGGCCGAGCAGTCAGACCAGTTTCACATCAGTGCTTTTTACCGGACACCGGGCGAAGTGGGGGCCATATTCGGAATTAATCTGACCCGATCACTCTATGTGTCGTATGGTTACGATTGGAACAACAGTGCCATCGGGTATCGCTCACGGGGAACACATGAACTGATGCTTATTTACCGGATTCCGAATGATAAAAGGTGTAACTGCCATTAATGATTTCGTTACAAGCCCAATGCCTCTAGTATCAGGTCGGCATTGAAGCCGTTTTCCAGGTTGGGCAAGTGGAGCTGATAAGCTTCCCGTTGCAGCTTTTGAGCGTATGCATCGTTGAAAAAGAAACGCCCGTTGCTGATGACATAGTTGAGGATAAAGAAGCGATAAGCTTCCTTCATAAAGTAAATTTCATTGCGTGTCAGCGGGAATACCTTGTGATACTCTTTGAGGAACTCCAGGAAACGGGGTTCATTCAGTTGAGAAAAGGTGTAGGAAAAATCCGTTTTATCACCAACATCAGAACAAACTCTGCTAAAAGAATAAAAGTCGAGTACACGGGAACTCATGCGAAACCAGTCATAATCCCAACGTGAAAAGAGTGTGTTATTGTCACGCACTGAAAAGTTCCCGATATTCCAGTCCACAAAAACCGGGATTTTTGTAAAATTATTGTACCCCAGATTAACTGCATTTTTCAGAAATATCTGACAGTGCTCTCTGATGAGCTCATTGTACCCCATGAAACGAAGAATACTGTCCGTTTTTTCCAGTCGACGCAGTAAATGATGGATATCTTTGATGAGTGTTTTGGACGATTGGGGCAATACCGGAGTCATTTCATCACAAACCTTATGAAACTTAGCCACCTCTTTTCCCAGTATGCGTACCTGATCATCATCGAGCCGTTTAGGTAAGGTGTTTTTCACCCTCACAGCACGATAAAATACCATCCAGACATCGAAATACTCATCTTCATGACGGTAGAGGTACAGCTGGTCTCCTTTCATTAGTGAGCTGGAAAGAAAATGGTCGTAAGGGCGTTCCAGGTTATTGGCCAGCACGTTGATGATTTGATGGTCTTCCTTGAAATTCTCAAACTTCCCGAAGTTGGAAACCTTGGCAAAAACGAACGTTTTATCTTTGAAGGTGATTTTGAATACTTTATTGGTAGAGACATTCACACTTAAATCCTCTATTTTACGGATTTGGCGTTTGGGGTTGTAGTTGTACCACCCTTTTTCAATGATGGGTATCAGATTATTTGTCAGGCTCATGTCGGTATTGAAAAAATGTGTCGTAAAAATAAGTATTAATCATGGAACACAGAATCCTTATTTCCTATTATTTGAAACAAACTGTGTATAGTAATACCCATGTAAGTGATTATTAACGTTGAATAATATATCCCACTAACATTGTTTGCCAATCATGTTGTCTAACACGGACTATTTGTTGGTGTATTTGATAAAAAAATATAATTTGCGGGTGCATTTCCTTTCTTAATTCATTAACCAACTTAATATTGATTGGCCATGAAAGTATATCAATCACATGAAATTAAGAACATCTCCCTTTTGGGAAGTTCAGGATCGGGGAAAACCACACTCGCTGAGGCTATGCTCTACGAGGGTGGTATTATAAAACGTCGCGGTAGTGTGGATGCACGTAATACCGTTTGTGATTATTTCCCCGTAGAGCAGGAATACGGCTACAGTGTATTTCCAACGATTTTCCATGTAGAGTGGAACGGAAAGAAGCTGAACTTTGTAGATTGTCCGGGATCGGATGATTTTGTAGGCGGTGCTTACACTGCGCTGAATGTTACCGATACCGCCCTGCTGCTGATCAATACCCAGTACGGCGTA
>Ga0209464_10000523_pt1 | contig 12312 bp, 8 predicted proteins | sample DOMMetBare1Fresh_2_FD_187473 | JGI IMG/M metagenome (GOLD analysis project Ga0209464, IMG submission 187473) | Wetland sediment microbial communities from St. Louis River estuary, USA, under dissolved organic matter induced mercury methylation -... | ecosystem: Environmental > Aquatic >... | reverse complement strand
TGTCTGATGGCGGTAGTGAAATGTCAGATATGAAGTTGACCATTGGCCGTCATCCGTTGATAGTCGGTCAGGATTTTCTCTTTATTGTAAATAAAAACAATACAGGGGCAACTGATAACTGGTTTTACCAACAAGAGCTCCGGATTAAAAAAGAGATAAAATACAGTTACAATCAGGGACTCATTACAACGATTAGCTGGCACATGCTTGAGCCTTATGAGCAAAGTGCTTTTTACGTCTCCGAAATGAATTCTGACAATGTTATAAAGGCATTTCCCAGTATGTTGGAAGGGCGGGAGAACCACGTGTGGTACAAAAATCAGTTGAAAAAAGTGGCTCAGGTACTTAATTCTCTGAAAGATGATTCGGGAAATCTCATTCCTATAATATTCAGACCTTTTCATGAATTTGACGGAAACTGGTTCTGGTGGAGTGCCCCCGCATATGCCACGCCCACTCAGTTTAAAAGAAACTGGCAATTTACGGTTCGTTATTTACGCGATTCGCTTAATGTACACAACGTATTGTATGCGTTTTCACCGGGAAGTGAATTCACCAGTACCGATACCTACCAGCAATGTTATCCGGGAGACGATTATGTAGATATCCTGGGTATGGATAATTATCAGGACTATAGTAAAGGTGTACAAAGCGGTGTTACACTCGTCGCTTCTAAACTTAAAATTATATCAGACCTGGCAATCAGTAAAAAGAAAGTGGCAGCATTGACCGAATTTGGGTATATATCAACCAATACAACAATATCGAATTTGTATACACAATGCTTTTTGCCGTTGTTTACCCAATATAATTTGCAGTTGGCTTATGGGATGTTTTGGGCAAATACTTCATCCAATTACTACATTCCAACACCTTATTCGACAGCTCCGGCGGCAGATTTCAGAACATTTACCAACAATTCCGCAATATACGAACAGGGGGATGTGAAAAGTCTTTATTCTTTCCCGACACCGTAAGTAATGTTATGAAACTCAAAAACTGGATAATTATGGCCGGACTAATCAGTGCAACCGGGGCGTCAGCCGGATTGACCCAACAAGAAATAGACAAACGGGTAGATAAGTTGCTTAGCCAGATGACTTTAGAGGAAAAGGTAGGTCAGATGGCTCAGGTAACTATTGATTTGCTGTGTGAAGGTCCGGATGTCTATTCCAATTATGAGCCTTTGCGCCTGGATAAGAATATTCTCAAAAAGGGAATAGAACACTACAAAATCGGTTCTGTACTAAATGTCCCGAGCGGAAAAGCGCTCACCCGTGAAAAATGGTACGAAATTATTACGGAGATTCAGAATGCATCCATGAAAGAGTTGAAGATTCCGGTGCTATACGGAATTGATGCGATTCACGGAAATAACTATACGGCAGGCTGTACGTTGTTCCCACAGCAAATAGCTATGGCTGCATCCTTTAATCGCGGACTTGTGCGTAAAGGAGCCGAAATTACAGCCTATGAAACCCGTGCGAGCAATACACCCTGGACATTCTCGCCTGTACTTGATCTGGGCCTGAATCCTGAATGGCCGCGTATGTGGGAAACTTTCGGTGAAGACTCTTACCTGGCTTCGCAATTGGGCATTGAGATGGTCAAAGGATATGAAGGAGAGAATGAGGGTATCATTGATGCCAATCATGTAGCATCTTGTCTGAAACACTTTCTCGGTTATTCGGCTGCCGTATCAGGGAAAGACCGCACACCGGCCATCCTTTCGGAAAATATGATGCGTGAATACCATTTGCCGGCATTCCAAAAAGCCATTGAAGCCGGATCCCGCTCTATCATGGTCAATTCCGGACTAACCAACGGCCTCCCCCTGCATGCCGATTACAATATCCTGACTAAACTACTGAAAGAGGAATTGGGCTTCAAGGGCGTGGTGGTTACCGACTGGATGGACATTGTCAACATCTGTTTGCGCGACCGTGTGGCAGCTACCCAGAAAGAAGCTGTCAAACTGTCTGTTAATGCAGGTATCGATATGTCGATGATTCCTTACAATTTTGACTTCTGCGACTACCTGATTGAACTGGTCAATGAGGGCGAAGTGAAGATGTCACGTATCGATGATGCTGTGCGCCGGATTCTGAAAATGAAAATGGAGCTTGGCTTATTTGAGAGACCGAACACCCATTACAAAGATTATCCGAAGTTCGGATGTAAAGAGTTTGAAAAAGCCTCTTATGATGCGGCTTGCGAGGTCATTACTTTGTTGAAAAACGAGAATCAGCTTTTACCTTTAACAAAGGGAAAAAATATATTGGTCTGTGGCCCGAATGCAAATTCGATGCGTACGCTCAATGGTGGTTGGAGCTACTCCTGGCAGGGTGACAAGGCGCCGGAGTTTACTGAAAAGTATAATACCATTTTTGAAGCTCTTCAACAGAAAAACAAGGGTGGTAAAGTAACCTATCTGCCGGGTGTGAGCTACAAAATGGACGGTAAATATTGGGAAGAATACGAAGACTGTTTTACCGAAACTGTCACTGCTGCCAAAGATGCCGACTACATAGTGCTTTGTCTGGGTGAAAACTCTTACACCGAGAAGCCTGGAGACTTGCAGGATTTGTATATTTCCGACCTGCAAACCGAACTAGCCAAAGCGATTGCAAAAGCAGGAAAACCGGTCGTATTGGTCCTGAATGAAGGCCGCCCACGCATCATCAGCAAATTTGAGTCACAAATGAATGCGGTTGTACAAATCTATTTGTCCGGTAACTTCGGTGGAGATGCGTTGGCAGATATCCTGTTCGGAGAGGTTAATCCAAGCGGAAAACTGCCATATACCTATCCCCGTTACCCAAATTCATTGACAAACTATTGGCACAAATATTCGGAAGAGCAGAAAAAAGCAGGCGGCGTATATAACTATGAGGCTGATTACCATCCTCAATATGAGTTTGGTGAAGGGCTTTCTTATACCAGATTTGAATATAGCAATTTGCGTCTCTCTTCATCAGTCTATACGGCCGACCAACCGGTCAATATTACAGTTACTGTGAAAAATACAGGTCAAGTGGCAGGTCAAGAAGCAGTTCTGGTGTATGTTTCGGATTTGGTGGCATCGTTGGCACCTGACATGAAGCGTTTGCGTGCATTTGACAAACTCGCTTTGCAACCGGGCGAAAGCAAAGTGGTAACATTTACCATTCAACCGAAGGAGCTATCTTTCATTGGCCTGGATAATCAACCCAAACTGGAACCCGGTGAATTTGAAGTTTCGGTAGGTGGTCTCAAACAAAAGTTCACTTTAAAATAATCTGTAGATATGAGAAAATACACAATCATAATTCTGGGAATGTTACTGGGATACTCATTCGTAAAAGCTCAAACTAATATCCCGTCTGATCTCCAGTCGACTAAGTCAACCGTAGCTCTATACCGGAACCTGAAAAAGCAATTGCAGAAAGGGGTAATGGTCGGACATCAGGATGCTTTGGCTTATGGAATCGGTTGGTACGGCCAGTCGGGCAAATGTGATGTGAAAGATGCTTCCGGCAGTTATCCTGCTGTTTTTGGATGGGACCTGGGCGGCATTGAGCATGGCAAGGCATTCAATCTGGACAGTGTTTCATTTGGTGAGATGCGAAAATATGCTCAAAAGGTCTATCGGATGGGGGCCGTCAATACATTCAGCTGGCACCTCGATAATCTGTTGACCGGGAGTAATGCCTGGGATGTTTCTTCTGACCAGGTAGTAAAAAACGTTCTGCCCGGAGAAGTTAAACATAAAGAGTTTACCCAATGGCTGGACCAGGTAGCCGGATTTTTCCTCTCATTGAAAGATGATAAAGGAAAATTGATACCGGTGATTTTCCGCCCGTTTCATGAACATACCGGAAGCTGGTTCTGGTGGGGGAAGAAACTTTGTACAGAAGAGCAGTACAAAGCGCTATTCACCTATACTGTGGATTATCTCCGGAATGCGAAACATGTTCATAATCTGCTGATTGCTTACTCCTCGGCTGACTTTTCGGTAGATACAGACTTTGTAAACCGTTATCCGGGTGATAAATATGTCGATGTTGTGGGATTTGACGAATATCAATATGGGGTTACTCCGGAGGTTAAGTCGAAATTCATCTCATCGTTGAGGTACGAATTGGGCTTTATCACCCGCTTTGCCAAAGAACACAATAAGATACCGGCACTGACAGAAACCGGATTGGAAAGCTTGCCCGATTCGACCTGGTTTACCTCTGTGCTGACAGAAGCTCTGAAAGGATATAAAGTATCTTATGTATTGCTTTGGCGCAATGCTTATAATCGTGAAAATCACTTTTACCTGCCTTATCCCGGACATTCTTCAGTGAAAGATTTCAAACAGTTTATCACCTTGCCGGACGTATTGATGCAGGATAAAGTCCGGAATTTGTATAAGTGAAAAAATAGTATCGGGATATGCTATGATAATACTTGTTACCCCCTTGCTTTTACAGGTAACTTTGTCATAACAAAATCTCAAACTGTGATAAATATTATGTGCAGACTTTCGAAAAGTTATGTTGTTGCAATCATCATCATGTTGCCTATTCTATCAGGATATGGACAGGGATTTGTCAAGCAAAAAAACTGTCATTTAGAGATTAGTGGCAAGCCCTATTACTATGTCGGAACAAACTTCTGGTATGGCGCTATACTTGCATCGAAAGGGTGGGGTGGAGACCGCATCCGGTTGAAGAAGGAACTGGATGCACTTAAAGCAAATGGTATCAATAACCTTCGTATTCTGGTTGGTGGAGATGGTCCGGATGGTGTGCCGACGCGCATTGAACCGACTCTGCAGAAAACACCCGGAGTTTACAACGATACAATCTTTGACGGACTCGACTTCTTGCTTAAAGAGATGGGTAAACGCAAAATGTATGCAGTACTTTATCTGAATAACAGTTGGGAGTGGTCGGGTGGATATTCGCAATACCTGAATTGGGCCGGATATGGTCCTTTTCCTTCGCTGAATGTTGACGGCTGGAATGTCTTCCGCAAATATGTCGAAAAATATGCGGATTGTGAGTTTTGTCATGAAATGTTTAAGAATCATGTCCGTAACGTATTGACCCGAACAAACCGCTACACAGACAGGAGATATGTGGATGACCCTGCTATTATGGCCTGGCAGATTGGTAATGAACCCCGGGCATTCAGTAATGAGGCAAAGCCGGCATTTACCCGATGGATAAAAGAGATTGCAGCGTATATCAAGTCGATTGACGGAAATCATTTGTTGTCGATAGGAAGTGAAGGAGAAAGAGGCTGTGAAGAAGATATTCAGATGTGGGAAACGATTCATGCCGATAAAAATATCGACTACACCACTATTCACATCTGGCCCTATAACTGGAAATGGTTTGACCAAAACGATATTAAAGGTACTGTTCAGAAGGCTATTGATAAAACTGCCGATTATCTGCAAAGGCATAAGACTATTGCCCGTCGAATCAATAAACCGCTGGTGGTTGAGGAATTTGGCTTTCCAAGAGATAATGTGAATTTTATGCCTGAGTCTACAACAAGATACCGGGATTTATATTACGATTCTCTCTTTAAAGCTTTACAGAAATGCGCTTCAGGTAAAGATGTTTTTGCCGGATGTAATTTCTGGGCCTGGGGTGGATACGGAATTCCCAAACATGTAAACTGGCAGCGAGGAGATGATTATCTGGGTGACCCGGCACAAGAAGAGCAAGGGCTTAATTCCGTATTTATTACAGATACAACGATTAAACTGATTCAGAAAACAAACCTACTACTACAAACGAAATAATTTATTCAAAGAACCATGACGAAGAGACTCAATCTTTTGTTTTTAGTCTTCATCCTGATTTCAGGATTGACTGTCAAAGCCCAGAAGTTTGATAATCTGGCGAAAACGCCTCCGATGGGATGGAACAGCTGGAACACATTTGCCACCAACATCAATGAGAAACTGGTGCGCGAAACGGCAGATGAATTTATCCGTTTGGGGCTAAAAGAAGCCGGATACAAATACCTCGTACTGGATGACGGCTGGATGGCTATGGAACGAGATGCAGCGGGAAATCTGATTGCAGACCCTAAAAAATTTCCATCAGGTATGAAGAATCTGGCGGACTATATTCACGGTAAAGGCATGCAATTCGGATTGTATAACTGTGCTGGCTCAAAAACCTGTGGCGGATATCCCGGAAGCCGTGGCCATGAGTATCAGGATGCTCTGACTTACGCATCTTATGATTGCGATTTTCTGAAATATGACTGGTGTAATACCGGAAAAATGGTTGGCTCGGAAGCTTATACCACCATGCGCGATGCTCTCTATGCGGCTAAACGACCTGTCGTATTCAGCATCTGTGAGTGGGGTGACCAGAAACCCTGGAAATGGGGTGGCCCGATTGGTCACATGTGGAGAACAACCGGTGATATCTACAACTGCTTTGATTGCGAACACAGCAACGGTACCTGGACTTCGTGGGGCGTTATGAAAATTGTGGATATGCGTGACTCTATCCGTCAGTATGCCGGTCCCGGACACTGGAATGACCCAGATATGCTGGAAGTGGGAAATGGCGTGATGACTGTGGCGGAAGACCGTACTCACTTTGCTTTGTGGAGCATCATGGCCGCACCGCTGATTTTGGGTAACGATTTACGTAAAATCACCCCGGAAGCATTGGCTATCATTACCAACAAAGAGGTAATTGCTGTTGATCAGGATACCCTTGGAATTCAGGGGTTTCGTGTAAAACGAATCGGAAATGTTGATGTGTGGGCTAAACCGTTGGTTGGCGACAATTGGGCAATTGCCTTTGTCAACCGTGGTAAAGAAGCCGCTAACCTGAACCTGAAATGGGCCGGCCTGCCTATTACTGATGATATTTTCAAGAAAGAGTTCACGCCAGGAAAGAAAACCTATCAATTACGTGACCTGTATGCTAAAAAGGAAGAGGGGACTACCCGCAAAGATTTAAAAGCAACTCTGGTATCGCATGATATATTGATGCTCAGACTTTCTCCGAAGAAATAATTTCAATAGCAAATAGAAAACAATAAAACAATATGACTCAAATTGAACAAAAACTGGAGCAACTTATTGCTGAACATGAGGTGTTAATTACCCGTAAAAATGAACCGACTACCGGTAATGGGGTTTATATGCGATACAAATATCCGGTATTGACCGGAGCACATGCGCCTGTTTTCTGGCGTTATGATTTGAATCCGGAGACCAATCCACACCTGTTGGAGCGTATTGGTATTAATGCTGCCTTAAACTCAGGCGCTATCAAATGGAATGGTAAATATATTCTGGTGGTGCGAGTGGAAGGAAATGACCGCAAATCGTTCTTTGCGGTGGCTGAAAGCCCAAATGGTATTGATAATTTCCGTTTCTGGGATCGTCCGATTACCATGCCTGAAACCGAAGAGCCGGATACCAATGTATATGATATGCGTCTGACGGCACACGAAGATGGCTGGATTTATGGCTTATTCTGCTCAGAACGCAAAGATAAAAGTGTCCCTAATGATTTGTCTGCTGCGACAGCTTCTGCTGCGATTGCACGCACAAAGGATTTGGTAAACTGGGAGCGTCTACCAGACCTGAAATCAAAAAGTCAGCAGCGTAACGTCGTGCTTCATCCTGAGTTTGTAAACGGTAAGTACGCCCTTTACACCCGTCCGCAGGATGGCTTTATCGATGCCGGTAGTGGTGGCGGTATCGGTTGGGCATTGATTGATGATATTACTAATGCAGAGGTGAAAGAAGAGAAAATCATTGACCGTCGTTATTACCACACCATCAAAGAGGTGAAAAACGGTCAGGGCCCACATCCTATTAAGACCAAGAAAGGTTGGTTACATTTTGCGCACGGTGTTCGCGGTTGTGCTGCCGGTCTTCGTTACGTCCTCTATATGTTTATGACTTCACTCGAAGATCCATCGAAACTGATTGCATCGCCCGCTGGTCATTTTCTGGCACCTGAAGGCGAGGAACGAATCGGAGACGTTTCGAACGTACTATTTACCAATGGATGGATTGCAGATGAAGACGGAACTGTATTTATGTATTATGCATCATCAGATACACGTATGCACGTGGCGGTTTCGACGATAGATAAACTGGTTGATTATTGCATGAATACGCCTCAGGATGGATTACGTTCTGCTGCTTCAGTGAATACTATCAACGAATTAATAGACCATAATCAGCCTTTCATTAAAAAATAAGAGCTATATTAGGTATATTGTAAATTGGTTAAACTGTGATTAATGAACACCGGAGGGTTGTGAAACTCTCCGGTTGTATTTTCCCGGTCTGTATCAATTTATAGGGAAAAATGCCTCGTTACAAATAAATGAACAAACACATGAGTGCAAAAATCGCTTTTCGGGAAAAGGTCGGATATGGTTTGGGAGATGCTGCTTCTTCCATGTTCTGGAAACTTTTCGGTATGTATCTGCTATTTTTTTACACGGACGTTTACGGCCTGCCTGCTGCCGTTGTGGGAACCATGTTTCTGATTACCCGGGTATGGGATTCTGTGTTTGATCCGGTAGTAGGAACTATTGCTGACCGGACTTCCTCTAAATGGGGTAAATTCAGACCCTATCTGCTTTGGATGGCCGTTCCTTTTGGCGTTATCGGTGCTATGACGTTTACCACGCCCGGTTTTTCACTGACCGGGAAGATCATCTATGCATACGTAACTTACTCGTTAATGATGATGGTTTATTCCATGATCAATGTTCCGTATGCATCTTTGTTGGGCGTCATGTCTGCCGATCCGAAATCAAGGACGGAATTATCTTCCTACCGCATGATATTTGCCTTTATGGGAAGCATTCTCTCTTTGCTTCTGGTAGAACCCCTGGTGGAAATATTCAGTAAAACCGGAGGTGAAGTCCACCCCACAAGGGGATGGCAAATGGCAGCCATTGTATTTGCTATTATCACTATAGGCTTTTTTATCCTGACTTTCAGCTGGACACGCGAACGGGTAAAACCCATTAAAGAGGAAAAGAACCGGGTTGGCGAAGATGTCAGAGATCTGTTCCGTAACCGTCCCTGGTGGATATTGCTTGGTGCGGGAGTTTCGGCGCTGATATTTAATTCAATCCGTGATGGTGCAGCAGTCTATTATTTCAAATATTATGTAGAAAAAACGGACGCCTTCCACATCGGTGCATTGAATGTATCTCTTTCGCTCACAACTATGTATCTGGTACTGGGCCAGGCTGCTAATATTGTCGGGATAGTTTTTGTAACCCCCATTTCCGGTAAAATAGGAAAGAAAATGACTTACCTCTTAGCCATGGTTTTTGCTACGGTATTCAGCGTCATATTCTACTTCCTCGATAAAAGTTCCATTGCTCTGATGATGGTTATGCAGGTGTTGATCAGTATGTGTGCCGGAAGTATTTTCCCGTTGCTATGGTCAATGTATGCAGATATCGCAGACTATTCCGAATGGAATACCGGACGTCGTGCCACAGGGTTGATTTTCTCCTCATCGTCGATGTCGCAGAAATTTGGTTGGTCTATCGGAGGGGCATTGACAGGATGGTTGCTGGCGATTTTCGGCTTTCAGGCGAATGTGGAACAGAGCGCTTCTGCATTGGAAGGCATTCGGTTGATGTTGAGTTTCCTGCCGGCTGTAGGTACGATATTGTCAGTCCTGTTTATTGCCATTTATCCGCTTAGTGAACATAAAATGGTGGAAATTTCTAATGACCTGATTGCGCAGAGAGAGCGTAAAAACGAGGATATATAAGTAAATGATAAGTAGTCAATGAATACGATAGATCTAAAATTATTGGCAGAAGAATTGAGGATAGAACTGGAGAATGATATTCTGCCATATTGGTCCGAAGGAATGCCTGATATTGTTTTTGGCGGCTTTTACGGAAGGCGTGATGGTAATAATAAGCTGTATGACGTTGCTCCCAAAGGAGCAATTCTGCATGCCCGCATTCTTTGGACTTTCTCGGCAGCATACCGGATTTTCAAAAAAGAGATTTATCTGGAAATGGCCATCCGGGCAAAGGATTATATCCAGAATCATTTCTGGGATAATGAGTTGGGCGGCATCTATTGGTCCGTAACCCATGAAGGAAAACCGTTGGATACCAAAAAACAGTTCTATGCTATCGGATTTGCCATTTACGGCTTAAGCGAATTTAACCGGGCGACCGGTGACCAAGCTGCACTCGATAAAGCTATCGAACTTTTCGAAGTGATTGAAAAATACAGCTTTGATAAGGGGCTTAATGGCTACATTGAGGCTTGTACCCGCGAATGGGGTGAGATTTCGGATATGCGCCTGAGCCTGAAAGATGCCAACGAGAAAAAGACGATGAATACGCACCTGCATATTCTGGAACCGTATGCCAATCTCTACCGGGTATGGAAATCACCCAAACTAGAGGCTCAATTAAAGAATCTGGTTGAACTGTTTATTGATAGAATTCTTCATCCGGAAACCGGACATCTTCAGCTATTTTTCAACGATAATTGGGGAAGTAAATGTCCGGCCGTTTCCTATGGCCATGATATAGAGGCGGTATGGTTGATTCACGAAGCGGCTGAAGTGTTGGATGATAAGGACTTGCTTGAAAGGGTACGTATAGTTCTTCCGAAAATATCAGATGCCGCGACAGAAGGATTGCAACCGGACGGTAGCCTTATCTATGAATATGACCCGGCAACCGGACATAAAGATGCCGACCGTCACTGGTGGGTACAAGCCGAAGCCATGGTGGGGTATTTCGATATGTGGCAATTGACCAAAGAAGAAGACTATCTGCTGAAAGTTGTTAATTGCTGGGAGTACATCCAAACTCATTTGTTGGACAAAACATCCGGGGAGTGGTACTGGAGTGTAAAAGCGGATGGCTCAATCAACAGAAACGACGATAAAGCCGGTTTCTGGAAATGTCCATATCATAATGGTCGGATGTGTCTGGAGATATACGAGCGTATTCAGAAATTGACAATGCATTAAAATGAACCAGTTGTATCCATTAAAATTCAGTCCGATACTGAAACCAACCATTTGGGGAGGGAGTGAAATCTGTCGGTTTAAACACCTTAGCCCTGAATTAGACGGTATTGGCGAGAGTTGGGGGATTTCCCATGTCAAAGAAAATATATCGGAAGTCTGTAATGGCTCCCTGACCGGGAAATCCCTGGAAGAGCTCATCGCTCGCTATGGTGCTATACTTCTCGGGGAAAAGGTAGCGGGCCGTTTCGGTAATCAGTTTCCACTACTCATCAAATTTATTGATGCGTGTGACGACCTTTCCATACAAGTGCATCCTGACGATGAATTGGCAAAAAAACGTCATAATTCGTTTGGCAAGACAGAGATGTGGTATGTGATTTCAGCTAAAGAGAATGCTAAACTTTATTCCGGCTTTTCCAAAGCGATTACTCCGGATGAATATGTGGAGTCGGTAAAGAATAACACCTTTGTGGATTATCTTCAGGAACATCCGGTTTCAGAAGGAGATGTGTTTTTCGTTCCGGCAGGACGCGTACACGCTATCGGAGCTGGGGCTTTAGTTGCGGAAATTCAGCAGACCTCTGATGTTACTTACCGGATTTATGATTTTGATCGTAAAGATGACAATGGTAAAAGCCGGGAATTGCATACCGAACTGGCAAAAAATGCCATTAATTATACCCTTTATCCGGATTGTAAAACGGTGTATGAAACCCGTGAAAACAATCCTGTACCTTTGGCTTCCTGCCCTTATTTTGAAACAAACCTGCTTCAGCTTTCAGTCGGCATCGAACGAAATCAGTTGGATAAAAACTCTTTTGTAGTTTATATCTGTTTAGAAGGACGTGTTGTGATAACCGATAGGAATGGTCATGAAGTGGCAGCTGAACAAGGTGAATCTGTATTGATACCGGCATCAATTGCCGATGTTACTATTTTCCCCCGTAAAAATGCTAAACTTTTGGAGACTTATATCCCATAGTTCTTCAAGGTTGAGTCTGCTCCGAAAAGTTATTTTTGCCACGAATCCACGAATATTATATTCGGATACTTCTAAAGTACAGCGATTTGCAAAATTAAAATATCACGAATATCCGAAAAACCTCGTTTTTGGGGTGGACTCAAGGTTTGGAATTTATATTTCGATGGTTTTGTATGTGAATGAAATAGCTCCAGTGTAATACGAGGGCACTGAAAAAGTGCATCATTCTTGATTTATAATTACAAGCAGTAAAAATACAGGTAAATACACCTGATTTTTACTGCTTTTTTTGTATCTTTAGGAGTACCAACAAAGCACTATATGTTATCACAA
>Ga0209464_10000522_pt1 | contig 12325 bp, 6 predicted proteins | sample DOMMetBare1Fresh_2_FD_187473 | JGI IMG/M metagenome (GOLD analysis project Ga0209464, IMG submission 187473) | Wetland sediment microbial communities from St. Louis River estuary, USA, under dissolved organic matter induced mercury methylation -... | ecosystem: Environmental > Aquatic >... | reverse complement strand
TCGGGCAGCTTCAGTCTGATTTGTCGACCTTGGTGTTCTTTGAGGCACCCCACCGAATTCTGACAACCCTCTCTGAAATGTCGCTTGTTTTTGGTAATAGACCAATTTGTGTAGCCAGAGAATTGACAAAGATTCATCAACAGGTACTAACAGGAACTGCGTCAGAATTAGTTGGTCAATTAACAAATACGAAGGGGGAGTTCACGGTCGTTATTGGTCCGGGAGAACCTCCAGATTCGCCGCAACTGGTGAGCTCGGACGAGTCGATCTTCGATGAATTCTGTCGTATGACAGATTCTGGTATTGCTCGGCGGCCCGCTGTCACCGCACTGGCCGAAAAGCACAACCGGCCGGCCCGATCGGTATACGCAGCCATAGAATCCGCCAAGAAAGAGAAGGCGTCGTGACCTCCTCCGAGATCCACGTCGTCGTCTTGGCCGCTGGCCAAGGTACGCGGATGAAGTCTGCTCTCCCGAAGGTGTTGCACCGGGCCGCGGGCCGCGCGCTCATCGAACATGTGCTGCGTGCAGCAGACGATCTGGAACCCACAACCGTCACGGTTGTTGTAGGGCATAAGGCCAATGATGTTCGCTCCGCGCTGGCGAGCCGGTCCACCATCCGCTGCGTCGTCCAGTCCCCCCAATTGGGCACCGGCCATGCTCTCAGACAGGCGGAGGCTGCGCTGGCCGGCCGCTCGGGAACGATCGTGCTGATGTCGGGAGACGTGCCACTCCTGACAGGAGCGACGCTACGGACGCTGGTCTCGACCCACCAGAGCGCCGCGGCGGCGGCGACGATACTAACGGCGGTGGTCGAACATCCGGATGGGTACGGTCGAATCGTTCGGGAGGAGGGCCGGGTCCTCGCCATCGTCGAACATCGAGACGCCTCACCAGGTCAGCGGCGTATTCGGGAGATCAACAGCGGCATCTACGCCTTCGACGCGGCACCACTCTTCGATGCACTCCGCGGAATCGCGGCTGGCAACGCGCAGGGCGAGTACTACCTGACGGATATCGTCGCGCTCTACCGGCGAATGGGGCTGCCGATAGAGACCGTGACCGTCGAGGATCCGGGGGAGGTGCGTGGCGTGAACAACCGCATCGAGCTGGCAGAGGTGGGCGCCATCGTGAAGAAACGCAGAAACGAAGACCTGATGACGTCTGGGGTGACCATCATCGACCCGGCCAACACGTACATCGACGTCGACGTGATGATCGGATCTGACACGGTCATCCACCCAGGTGTGGTCATCGAGGGACAGACCCGAATCGGCTCCGGCTGCCAGATTCACGCCTATGTGCGTATCGTCGACTCGGTGCTCGCCGATCACACGACCATTCTCAACTTTTGCGTGATTACTGGTGCGCAGATTGCAGAGGGGGCCACGGTCGGTCCGTTTGCCCACCTGCGGCCGGCCACCAACGTCGGGCCAAACGCCAAGGTGGGCAACTTCGTCGAACTCAAGAAGACGACGCTCGGAGCGGGATCCAAAGCGAGTCATCTGTCGTACCTGGGTGACGCGATCATCGGCGCCAACGTCAACGTGGGCGCCGGCACGATCACCTGCAACTACGACGGAGAGAACAAGCACAACACCGTGATCGAAGACGACGCCTTCATCGGGAGCGACTCTCAGCTCATCGCGCCCGTGCGCGTCGGCAAGGGAGCCTACGTCGGTGCCGGCTCCTCAATCACACGGGACGTCCCGCCGGGAGCCCTGGGGATCGCCCGGGGGCGTCAGGACAACGTCGAGGGCTGGGCAGGACGCAGGAAGAAGCCCTCTTCGAAGGCATAAGCGTCAGGTTCTGGGACAGAGAGACATCATGTGCGGAATCATTGGTTACATCGGGTCCAAGCCGGTCGTTCCTGTGTTGCTCGACGGACTGCGCCGCATGGAGTATCGCGGCTACGATTCTGCCGGCATCGCTCTCGTCGGTCCGGAAGGTCTTACGCTTCGCCGTTCTGCGGGTAAGCTCGCCAACCTCGAGAAAGAAATCCAGGCCAGACCCGTCGACGGGCTCTACGGCATCGGTCACACCCGGTGGGCGACCCACGGTCGGCCGACGGAAGAAAACGCCCATCCGCATCGTGACTGCTCTGGCCGGATCGTGGTGGTGCACAACGGAATCATTGAGAACTACCTCGAGCTGAAGCAAGAGCTGCAGTCACAGGGTCACGAGTTCAAGACGGAGACCGACACCGAAGTCGTTGCGCACCTGGTCGAGCGCGAGTCCGGGGACGATGGGCTCGAGAATGCCGTCCGGCGGGCGTTGGTCTACATGCGCGGGATGTTTGCCATCGTCCTGGTCTCGATCGACGACCCCGAGAAGATTGTTGCCGTCCGCAACGGCCCCCCGATCGTCGTGGGCCTGGGCGACCGCGAGTTCTTCGTGGCCTCGGACATTCCGGCGATTCTGGCGCATACACGGGATGTCGTGTTCCTCGGCGACGAAGAGATGGCGATCATCACGCGCTCCGGCGTGACGTTCACGGACTACAGCGGCCGCGCCGTGTCGAAGACAACGCAGCGCGTCTTGTGGGATCCCATCGCGGCGGAGAAGGCCGGTTACAAGCACTTCATGCTCAAGGAGATCTACGAGCAGCCCACGGCCGCGCGCGACACGATCCTCGGCCGCGTCTCGCTCGACCGCGGCCGGATCTTCCTCGAGCACCTCAACATCGGCGACGACGTCTTGCGGTCTCTCGACAAAGTGACAATCGTCGCCTGTGGCACATCCTGGCATGCGGCCCTGGTCGGAAAGTATCTGATCGAGGCGCTGGCGCGGGTTCCCGTGGAGGTTGACTACGGATCGGAGTACCGGTACCGCAACCCCATCGTAGCGGCACGCGAACTGACGATCGTGATCACGCAGTCCGGCGAAACGGCCGACACGCTTGCGGCCCTGAGAGAAGCCCGGAAGAAGGGCGCACACAGCATCGCCATCTGCAATGTGGTTGGGAGCATGGCCACCCGTGAGGCCGATGGCACGGTGTATACGCACGCGGGCCCCGAGATCGGCGTCGCCTCGACGAAGGCTTTCACGTCGCAACTGGTCGCGCTCCAGCTTCTGGCTCTGTACCTTGCGCAGGTCCGGAATACGCTTCCGGCAGACGACATCCGCGGGCACATCGAAGAGCTGCTACAGATCCCGCACTTGATCGAGCGTGCGTTGCAGGCTTCGGCGTCCATGGACAAGATCGCCGAGCGGTTCTACAACCGAACCGATTTTCTCTTTCTCGGCCGAGGAATCAATTACCCTATCGCGCTCGAGGGCGCGCTGAAGCTGAAGGAAATCTCCTACATCCACGCCGAGGGGTACCCGGCTGGAGAAATGAAACACGGCCCCATCGCCCTCATCGACGAGCGGATGCCGGTCGTCGCGATCGCTCCTCGGGACCACGTCTTCGAGAAGATGATGGGGAACCTGCAGGAGGCGAAGGCACGGGGTGGATCGGTGATTGCCGTCACGACCGTGGGCGACGATCGCGTGACGGCTGTGCTCGGCGATGCTGACGTCAACCTGCCCATGCCAGCCACGACGTCACTGCTCACACCGATCATCATGACAATTCCTCTGCAGCTCCTCGCGTACCACATCTCGGTGCGACGCGGTTGTGACGTCGATCAGCCACGGAACCTCGCGAAGAGCGTCACAGTAGAATAGTAGGCGTCCGCCTACTGCATGGGTCTGCTCGCACGTCTCAATCCTGAACAACAGGAAGCTGTTCTCCACACCGAAGGACCGCTGTTGATCCTGGCGGGTGCCGGATCCGGGAAGACCCGGGTCATCGCCCATCGGATCGCCCATCTGGTCAGCACCGAGATCTGCCCGCCCGATCGCATTCTCGCCGTCACGTTCACCAACAAGGCCGCCGGGGAGATGCGGGCCCGCGTCGAATCGCTCCTCGGAGTCGATTGCCGCCAGATGTGGATCTCGACCTTCCATGCGCTCTGCGCCAGGTTGTTGCGAAAGGAAGGGCCGCACATCGGACTCGCGAGAGACTTCGTCATCTACGACTCCACTGATCAATTGACGGTCATCAAACAGGCCATGCGGCAGGTCGGTGTCGACGACTCGACCGTCCAGCCTCGCCAGGCGCTGTCGCGCATCAGTCACGCCAAGAACCGGATGGAGGGCCCTGAGGTCTTCGCCAACGACGCGTGGAATCCTCGGGATCGACAGATCGGCGCCCTGTACGAGCTCTACCGCAAGGCGCTCGTCGACGCGAACGCGCTGGATTTCGACGATCTCCTGCTCAAGACCGTCGACCTCTTCGAGCGATCAGAGATCGTCCGCGACCGCTACAGCGAGAAGTTTCGCTTTCTGATGGTGGACGAGTATCAGGACACGAATCGACCGCAGTACCTCCTCATCCAGCGGCTTGCCTCCAAGCATCGGAACCTCTGCGTCGTCGGCGACCCCGACCAGTCCATTTACAAGTGGCGCGGCGCGGATCTCAAGAACATCCTCGATTTCGAGCACGACTTCCCCGAGGCTCACACGGTCAAGCTCGAACGCAACTACCGCTCCACGCAAGTGATCCTCGATGCGGCGTCGGCGGTGATTGCGCAGAACCGCAACCGGAAGGAGAAACGACTCTATACGGAGCGGCACGGAGGGGCCCGCGTGCTCTACTACCGAGCTGCCGACGATATAGACGAGGCGGAGTTCGCGGCGCGCACGGCTCGGCTGGCACTCCGAGAGGATGCCGAGAACTCGGTGGCGATACTGTACCGAACCAACGCCCAGTCCCGCACGCTCGAGGATGCGTTGAGGCGATCGGGTATTGACTACAAGATCGTCGGCGGCGTGCGCTTCTACGAGCGAAAAGAGATCAAGGACACGCTCGCCTATTTGCGCCTGGTGCTGAATCCCCACGACAGCGTGAGTCTCCGGCGCGTGATCAATGTGCCCGCGCGGGGCATTGGCAAGGGCGTGCTCGAGTCTCTGGACGGCATCGCACTCGACGAGGGTCGTGAACTCCCGCTCCTGATGGCGGGGCTCCAGCCAGTCGTCGCCACGAATTCGCTGTGGGCGCGCCTCGTCCATGCCACCGAACAGCGACAACTTGCCCCACGGGCGACGGCCGCGCTCGCCGCGTTCCGTGACCTCGTCGCGGGACTCGCCACGATGGCAGGCCGTGAAACGGTGTCGGTGGCGATCGGAAAGGTCATCGACCAGACCGGCTACCTGCAGGACCTGCGTGACGAGCGAAGCGAAGAGGCTGAGAGCCGAATCGAAAACCTCATGGAGTTGGTGTCGGCCGCTCGTGAGTATGAGTCGGTGGGTCAGGAGCCTTCGCTCGCCGGTTTCGTCGATCAGCTATCCCTCTTGGCAGACGTCGACGAAGAGGCGGGCGCCCGAGATGCCCGGGTGCTGATGATGACGATGCACAGCGCCAAAGGCCTCGAGTTTCCGGTCGTGATGATTACCGGACTCGAGGAAGGCCTGTTCCCGCACTCGCGTTCGCTTGACGACCAGAGCGAGATGGAGGAGGAGCGGCGGCTCTGCTATGTCGGCATCACGCGCGCCGAGCGCCGGCTGGTGCTGACGTCGGCCGCCAGGCGGCGTGTGTTCGGTGACTACCAGTCGCGAGAGCCCTCTCGGTTCATCGACGAAATCCCCGCCTCGCTCGTCGAGGAGGTGCCGTCTGCATTCGTGTCGCCGCAGCCCTCGTCCTTTGGCTCCTCGAGGTCGAGCACTGGTGGCCGCTGGCCTGGCGCGCGGAAAGCCAGGGAGGAACCCACCCCCTACGCCTACGAAGACGAAGACCAGTCGGCGCCGGGCGGCCTCAAGCCCGGTGTTCGGGTGAGGCACGCGACGTTTGGGGAAGGCACTGTCATCAGCGTCGAGGTGCTCGAGGACGACGCCAAGCTCGTGGTGAGATTCTCCTCGGTTGGGCAGAAGACACTCCGAGCCAAGTTCGCCAAACTGGAAGTCGCGTAGCGCTATTTCCCTCCAGGCGCCTCGCCGCCATCGGTGGTCGCCGTGTCAGAGCCCAACTCGTCTGCGTCGCTCTCGGCCAGCCGCGCGATCGAGACGGCAAGGTCGCTTCCCTCGGTATCGATGAGCTTGACACCTTGCGTGGAGCGGCCGATGGTCCGAATATCCTTCGACGCCATCCGCAAGATCTTTCCCTGCTGTGTGATGAGCATCAGCTCTTCGTCGTCGTTCACCTGGATGATGCCGACGACCTTGCCGTTGCGGTCACTCGTCTGGATGTTGATGATCCCGACTCCGCCGCGCGATTGGACTCGGTACTCGTCGAGCTCGGTCCGCTTGCCGTAGCCTTGCTCGGTCACCGAGAGGATGGTGCCTCCGGGGCGCAGCACTTCCATCGCGACAACCGAGTCGTCGTCTCTCAGGGTGATACCCCTGACGCCGTATGCCGAACGGCCCATCGGTCGTACATCTGATTCGGCGAAACGAATCGACATGCCATCACGGGTGCCAATGAAGATCTCCCCGTTGCCGTCGGATACCTGCGCGTCGATGACCGAATCGCCATCCTCGACGCCCATCGCGATGATGCCGCCGGCTCTGGGGTTGCTGAACGCTGCCAACTCCGTCTTCTTCACGACCCCCCGGCGGGTCCCCATGACGATGAACTTGTCCGTTTCGAACTCCTTCACGGTGAGGAGCGCGGCAATCCGTTCGCCCTCTTCCATGGAGACGAGGTTTGCGATCGCCTTGCCGCGCCCGTCCGGTCCGACGTCCGGAATCTCGTAGACTTTGAGCCAGTAGACCCGGCCACGGTCCGAGAAGATCAGGACGTAGGCGTGCGTTGAGGCGACGAAAAGGTGACTGACGAAGTCCTCCTCACGCGTCCGCATGCCGATACGACCTTTGCCTCCGCGGCGCTGGTTTCGATAGGTCGTGATCGCCGTACGTTTGACGTACCCGGTGTTGCTGACCGTGATCGCCATGTCTTCCTCGGCGATCAGGTCCTCGATGCGGAATTCGCCTTCTTCGGCCAGGATTTCCGTTCGGCGATCGTCGCCGTGCTTCTCGCGCACGGCTCGCAGCTCGTCGACAATGATCTGCATGACGAGCTTCTCGCTCGACAGAATCGCCAGCAGCCGCTCGATGAGTGCGAGCAACTCGGCGAGCTCATCGAGAATTTTCTGTCGCTCGAGGCCTGTCAAGCGCTGCAGCTGCATGTCCAGAATCGCCTGAGACTGGAGTTGGCTCAGGCCGAACCGCGCCATCAAGCCGTCACGCGCTGCCCCGGGGTTCGGCGCGTTGCGGATGAGCGTGATCACCTCGTCGAGGTGATCGAGCGCAATCTTGAGTCCCTCCAGAATATGGCGGCGGGCTTCAGCCTTGCGGAGCTCGAACTCCGTTCGCCTACGAACGACTTCACGTCGGAACTCGATGAAGGTATCAATCAGCTCGACGAGTGACAGCACCTTCGGCCGACCGCCGACGATGGCCAGCATGATGATGCCGAAGCTGCTTTGAAGGGCCGTGTGTTTGTAGAGATTGTTGAGGACGACGTCTCCGACCTCTCCCCGCTTGAGGTCAATCACGATGCGCAGACCGTCGCGATCCGATTCGTCGCGAATGTCGGAGATGCCTTCCAGGGTCTTCTCGCGAACCAGGTCCGCAATGCGTTCGATCAGGCGCGCCTTGTTGACCTGGTAGGGGATCGCGTCGATCACGATCGATGAACGATCGCCCTTCTTCGACACCTCGATTTCCGCTTTGGCGCGCATCACAACGGCCCCTCGGCCGGTGAGGTACGCCTGCCGGATACCTTGTCGGCCGACGATGTACGCGCCCGTCGGGAAGTCCGGGCCCGGGACCAGTTCGAGCAGCTTGCGCTGCTTTTCGAGAAGCGTTGGCGGTGTCGGCTCTTGAGAGCTTTGAATGACCCAGATCGCCGCGTCGATGACCTCCCGCATGTTGTGCGGGGGCATGTTCGTGGCCATCCCAACAGCGATCCCCGTGGATCCGTTGACGAGCAGGTTCGGATAGGGCGCGGCGAAGACGGTCGGCTCCTCGGTCGTTTCGTCGAAGTTGGGAACGAAGTCGACCGTGTCCTTGTCGAGGTCGGCCATCAACGCCTCGGCAAGCGAGGCGAGCCTGGCTTCCGTATACCGATAGGCGGCCGGCGGATCGCCGTCGACCGAGCCGAAATTCCCCTGGCCGTCGACCAGGAGGTACCGCATGTTGAAATCCTGCGCGAGGCGGACCAGTGTGTCGTACGCCGGTGCGTCGCCGTGGGGATGGTAGTTGCCGATGACTTCGCCGACGATCTTGGCGCACTTGCGGTACGCCCGATTCGAGGCCAGGCCCATCTGGCGCATCGCATACAGCACTCGGCGATGCGCAGGCTTCAACCCGTCGCGCACATCGGGCAACGCTCGTCCAATGATCACGCTCATGGCGTAATCCATGTACGAGCGCTTCATCTCGTCTTCGATGTTGACCGGAATCTTGTTCTGATCGGGTGCGTTCATGAATGAAATGCGTGAACGGAGGCGGGCTGGCCTCCCGGTCTATACGTCGAGATTCCTCACATCGAGCGCGTTGTCTTCGATGAACTTCCGACGCGGCTCGACTTGATCACCCATCAGCGTCGTGAACATCTGGTCGGCCTCGGCGTGATCTTCCGCACGAACCTGCAACAGCGTCCGATGACCAGGGTCCATCGTTGTCATCCACAAGGTGTCGGGATTCATCTCGCCGAGACCCTTGTAGCGGTTGACGGCGACGCCCTTCTTGCCGGCCGCTATGAAGAAGTCCACGAATGCGTCGGCGTTGTCCAAGGTGGCATCTGGCTCCTTGCGAGCCTTCGCGCCGCCCGCCGACGAAGCCGTGGGGGCGTCTTCCGTGGCATCGGGAGCGACATCTCCAGAACCGGCCTCCTCAAGCGCGCCGGCCTCAGCGGCTTCGAGTTCCGGTTCCACGGGCGCCTGGTCGGCCACGCGAACGACCACGGGAAACGTCACCTCCCTGATGTCACGATACGCGGCCTGTAAGGTCCGGTACTCGCCAGACGCAATGAAATCGACGCCGATCCGGAACGTCCTCGGGTAGCCGAGCGCTCGGTCCTCGACGTCCAGCGCGAACGCGTTGTGTTCGTTGTCCCGACTCACCGTGACGGTCCGCACCGGCGTCGTCATACGAGCGGCGAGAAGCTCGAGCTTCTCCTGTTGTTCGAAGAACGACTTGTCGCGAACCTCTGCATACAGCAACGTCGAGACGATGTCCGGTGGGTTGCCTCGGCGCGTCACTTGCTGCAGAAGCTTTCGGAAGTTGGTCATCTTCTGCAGCGATCGCTCGAGTGCTTCACCAAAGAGCTCGCCCCCATCCGCGAGTCGAACCACCCGCGATTCAACGGCCCGACGGATCAGGAAGTTTTCGAGTTCGCGCTCGTCCTTGATGTAGGTTTCCGTCCGCCCCCGCTTGGCGCGGAACAGCGGCGGCTGCGCGATGTAGATGTGCCCGCGATCGATCAGGAGCGGCATCTGCCGGTAGAAGAACGTGAGCAGCAGGGTGCGAATGTGAGAGCCGTCGACATCGGCGTCCGTCATGATGATGACCCGGTGATACCGGAGTTTCTCGATGTCGAAGTCCTCGACCCCGATGCCGCAACCCAACGCCGCAATCATCGTCTTGATTTCGTCACTGCCGAGCATCCGGTCGAATCGCGCCTTCTCGACGTTCAGGATCTTGCCCTTGATCGGCAGAATGGCCTGGAACCGTCGATCACGACCTTGCTTCGCCGACCCGCCGGCGGATTCCCCCTCGACGATGTAGATCTCGCTCTGCGCCGGGTCTCGTTCCTGACAGTCAGCCAACTTGCCGGGAAGACTGCTACCGTCCAGGGCTCCCTTGCGGCGCACGAGATCGCGCGCTTTCCGCGCCGCCTCGCGGGCCCTGGCGGCATCGACCGCCTTGCCGATGATCCGTTTGGCGACGACAGGGTTCTCTTCGAGGAACTGTCCGAGCTTGTCGTTGACGATGCTTTCAACGATGCCCTTGACCTCGGTGTTTCCCAGTTTGGTCTTGGTCTGGCCTTCGAACTGCGGGCGCGGAATCTTGACGCTGATGACCCCGGTCAATCCTTCGCGAATGTCGTCGCCGCTGATCGTGGCGTCCTTCAGGTCCTTGGCGAGGTTGTTCTTGAGACCATACGAATTGATCGTGCGCGTCAACGCCGCCCGAAAACCGGAGAGGTGTGTCCCGCCCTCGTGGGTATTGATGTTGTTGGCAAACGAGAACACCAACTCGGAGTATCCGTCGTTCCACTGAAGGGCGATCTCCACGTCGATGCCGTCTTTGTCACCCTTCATGAAGATAGGTTTGTCGTTGACGACAACCTTGTTCTTGTTCAGGTGCTGGACGAACGATGTGATGCCTCCCTCATACTGGAAACGATGGTTCTTGCCATCTCGTTCGTCATGGATGGTGATGAGGATTCCGCCGTTCAGAAAGGCGAGTTCCCGCAGCCGTTGCGCCAGAGTGTCGAAGCTGTACTCGACGGTTTCAAATATTTGGGCGTCGGGCTTGAAGGTAACCTTCGTGCCGCGTCGTTCGGTGGTGCCCGTGGATTCCAGATCCCCGACGGGGTTGCCGCGTTCGTACGTCTGTTGGTACACGTGCCCGTTGCGCCAGATCTCGAGGTCGAGGCGCTCTGATAGTGCGTTCACCACCGAGATCCCGACGCCGTGCAACCCTCCAGAAACTTTGTAACTGTCGTTGTCGAACTTCCCGCCCGCGTGGAGCACGGTCAACACGACTTCGGCAGCCGATTTGCCGCTGGTATGCCGGTCGACGGGAATTCCCCGGCCGTTGTCAACCACCGTGATCGAATTATCGATGTGAATGGTCACGTTGACTTGATCGCAGTATCCAGCAAGCGCTTCGTCTATGGAGTTATCGACGACTTCATAGACGAGGTGATGCAGCCCTGCCGGCCCGGTCGAGCCGATGTACATGGCAGGACGCTTACGGACGGCTTCAAGACCTTCGAGAACTTTGATCTTGTCCGCGCCGTAATCGTCGCCTGATCCGTTGCCGCTCGGTCCCACCGTGACTGGATCGTCCGGTGCGAGGTGGGTCTGCTGGTCTTGCTGTTCCGTTGGTTCCACTCGTGTCCTTACGGTCAAATCCTCATGGGCATGATCACGTAGGTGTAGTCATAGCCTTTGGCGGCCACCGGTTTCATGATGGCTTGGCTGACTTCATCCTTCAGCGACAACATCACCACGTCGGTCTCAACCACGTTGAGGAAATCGAGCACATACTGGGCGTTGAAAGAAATCGTGAGGGCCGCACCCGAATAGTCCACCGGTAGTTCCTCTCGTGCCTCGCCGAACTCGGAACTGCTCGAGGTAACCTCAACTTTTCCTTTCTTTATTTCCAACTTCACGGCTCTTGACCGCTCGTTCGACAGCAGCGCAACCCGCTTGACGGCGTTGGTCAACCGGTCGCGTTCGAATTCGATGTGCTTGTCGTTTCCCTTCGGAATCACACGCTCGTAGGCCGGAAACTGGCCGTCGATCATGCGGGAAATCAGCAGTCTGCCACCCACATCGAAGAAGAGATGGTTCTCCCCGCTCTCAAACATCACATCACCGTCCCCCTCGAGCAGCAACTTCCCCAACTCGAGCAGGGTCTTCTTGGGAAGGATGACGCCCGTCTCCTCCTTGACGCCGACTTGATGGTCCACGGCCACCAGGGCGAGACGGTGACCGTCTGTTGCAACCAAGGTGAGGCTGTCTGGCTTGATGACGAACTTGGCGCCATTGAGAAAATACCGCGTGTCCTCACCAGTAATCGCAAACTGCGTTTTCGCCACCATCTCCTTCAAAGCCGTTCGAGGAAGCGTGGCGCGGGCTTTTCCTGTCGCGTCCGGCAAACTCGGAAAATCCTCCCTCGGAAGTGTTTGCATCCGCGAATCGAATCGGTCAGCCGCGACCTTGACGCCGCTCTTGTCCTGAACGATGCGGACGTCGGTGTCAGGGAGTGCCTTGATGATCTCGTAGAGCTTCTTGGCAGGGAGTGTTAACGAACCGGGTTTTGCCACTGATGCGGGACATCGGCTCCGAAGCGCAACCTCCAAATCGGTTGCGAGGAGCCTGACCTCTTCACCAGCCGCTTCGATCAAAACATTGGCAAGAATGGGAATCGTGTTCTTGCGTTCGACGATGCCTTGGAAGAGTTGCAGTTCACGCAAAAGATCGTTCTTGCGGACGACGAGTTCCATAGGCGTGTGTTGACCTCAGCCGCGGTGTGATTGACCCGCTGTACGGATCCTTTTCAAGAGGATAAGAAGAGACAAGAAATTATATAGGAAAGAAGGTGTTGCG
>Ga0209464_10000521_pt1 | contig 12327 bp, 16 predicted proteins | sample DOMMetBare1Fresh_2_FD_187473 | JGI IMG/M metagenome (GOLD analysis project Ga0209464, IMG submission 187473) | Wetland sediment microbial communities from St. Louis River estuary, USA, under dissolved organic matter induced mercury methylation -... | ecosystem: Environmental > Aquatic >... | reverse complement strand
CCTTAAAAAATCTCCGGGGGCATATTTTCTGGACACTTTTCACAGTGGCGTCGAGCCCTTTCGCTAAAAACAGGTTGGTGACCCCTGTTCTCCTTTCAAGAGACACTATCAGAGTGTTTGAAAGTGGTTGCGCCATTGTTAAAAGTGTCTAGAAAGTCATCTTGAAAGGGAAAGATCATGTACAAAACACAAGTCAAACAGGAGGTGATCTCACAATGGCAAGACGAAGTGCTCCAGCAACAACACTAGAAGCAAGAGAAAATCAACTGATTGCCCTTGCTGTTGATTTGGCGGAGAAGCAACTTTCCGAAGGAAGTGCATCATCTCAAGTAATAACTCATTATTTGAAACTCGGAACAACCAGAGAGACTCTCGAGAAGGAAAAGTTGATAGAGGAGAACAAACTCTTGAAGGCTAAAACCGAAGCTATCGAATCGGGAAAGAGAAATGAAGAATTATACGCTCAAGCATTGAACGCTATGCGAACCTATAAGGGTGAAAGAAGAGATGATGAGTATGATGATTAGGACGTACTCTGAATTGATGAGATTAAAGTCTTTCGAAGATCGATTTGAATATTTACGATTGAGAGGTTCTGTTGGACAAGCTACATTTGGGTACGATAGGTATCTTAATCAATTGTTGTACACGTCTGGTCGTTGGAGAAGTACAAGACGCGATATAATAATTAGAGATAATGGCTGCGATCTTGGTGTTGAGGGATACGACATAAAAAGTCGAATAATAATTCATCATATCAACGTTATAACTATCGAAGATATCGAAGAAGATCGAGATTGGATTTATGATCCAGAGTTTTTAATAAGTACATCTGATAATACTCATAAAGCTATACATTATAGTGATGAGTCATTATTACCAAAATTACCAATCGTCAGGAGAAAGAATGATACTTGTCCTTGGCGTTAATAAAAAGGAGGAATCTAAAATGAGAGACAAAGATAAAGATCTTAAAGCGGTTGAATCTGAAGTTACAGAATCACCAACCGAAAAAGAAGAAAACATTACTGAATCTGAAGTTACAGAATCACCAACCGAAAAAGAAGAAATTCCGGAATCGCCAAACGATGAGGTTAAAGAATCTGATGAAGTAGAACAACCAACGGCTAAAGATGGCGACACTGTGGTTGTGTGCAATTGTTCAAAACTTAATATCAGAAAGAAACCAAGTCTAGAAGCGGAAGTTCTAGAAATTGTATCAGTTGGCTCTACTCTTAAAATTAATGGTGAGCCAAGAAACGGTTGGGCAAGGGTTTACACAGATTCAGATGTAAAAGGATTTGTAATGGCTGAATACATCACTCCTCAGGAGATGTAGTCATGGATAGTATTCTTACATGTATCAAGCAGATGCTTGGTATTGATGAAAACACAACCCAATTCGATCCTGAAATAGTGGTCAATATTAATTCGGCATTATTTATATTATGTCAACTTGGTGTTGGTCCTGAAAATGGCTATTCTATAACCGATAAAGTCAAAACATGGACTGATTATTTAGGGGCTGATGCTAATTTAGAATCAGTAAAGTTATACATATATTTCAAATGTCGATTGGGTTTTGATCCACCATCAAATTCTTATGTTGTGGATGCTATTGAGAAACAAATATCCGAACTAGAATGCCGAATAAATTATCAAGTCGATAAACCGGCGCCAGTTGTGGCGACTACTACCAATGAGGAGGTGCTTTATTAAATGGCTGATAAATCCCTAACTATAAAAGACGCTACTGATAAAGAACTCGACGAATTAATAATTCGTTTGGGGAAAGAATGTCAAGCTCAGGATTTAGTCGCGCAGTTAAAGCGCAGAAGTAAACCTCAGAATGATTTCTCTTATGATCAGAGTGTTAGCACTGAAGCCGCTATTCAAACTTTATATCATTATGGTGTTCCTGGAATGCGGTGGGCTAGACGTAGAGGTTTAACACCTACTCGTCAGAGAGCATTTGATAAAAAAGACGGACATCAGTCCGAGAAGAAACCAACCAGTGAAGATCATAATCGAAAAGTTACGATTAGAAAAAAGAAAGTAAGTGAAATGTCTAATGCTGAACTAGAAGCTGTGAATAAAAGACTGCAATTAGAAAAGCAATATAAAGATCTTACTAAAGCTGAGAAAACCGCTGGTCAAAAATTTGTTAGTGACGTGTTAACTAACGCTGCGAAACAAACAGCATCAGCATATACTAGCAAATATATGACTAAAGGCGTCGATGTTGCTCTGAGTAAGATCATGAAACCATAAACGGTTTTTAACAAGTTTTTCTTAGGTATAAAGTATCGACCGTACTCAATAAAATCGCTTAGAAGCGAAAATAGAGCCTCGGTTTTTAAGCACTTTTACGAAAAATGGGGTGATTTGACAGAATGGCATTATCCAATACGGCAACGCCTAAATATTATGGATTATTTCGTGATGCAGTACTAAGAGGAGAAATTCCCGTATGCAAAGAGATATCTATGGAGATGAATCGTATAGATGACCTCATAGCAAATCCGGGAGTTTACTACGACGACAGAGCAATCGATGGATTCGTTGAATATTGTGAAAACGAATTAACCCTAACCGATGGTGCCGATCTTAATCTACTCGATAGTTTTAAACTTTGGGCAGAACAAGTATTTGGATGGTATTATTTTGTTGAGCGTAGTGTATATGAACCTACACCTGACAATCATGGTGGCCGATATGTTCGCAAGATGATAAAGAAACGATTAACAAGTAAGCAATATTTGATAGTTGCCAGAGGTGCAGCAAAGTCTATGTATGCTTCTTGTATTCAAAACTATTTCTTGAATGTTGATACGTCAACAACACATCAGATTACGACTGCTCCTACCATGAAACAAGCAGAAGAGGTCATGTCTCCAATTCGTACAGCGATAACACGGGCTAGAGGTCCGTTGTTTAAATTCTTAACAGAAGGATCTTTACAAAACACGACCGGTTCAAAAGCTAATAGGGTTAAGTTAACATCAACCAAGAAGGGTGTTGAAAACTTTCTTACTGGATCGCTTTTAGAAATACGTCCGATGAGCATTAACAAACTTCAAGGCCTTAGACCTAAGGTGTCAACAGTTGATGAATGGCTTTCTGGTGATATACGTGAAGACGTTATAGGCGCTATTGAACAGGGGGCTTCTAAACTTGATGATTATTTAATCATTGCTATGAGTTCTGAAGGAACCGTTCGTAATGGTAGTGGCGATACAATTAAAATGGAGTTAATGGATATACTTAAAGGTGAATATCCAAACCCCCACGTTTCTATTTGGTGGTATAAACTTGATGATATCTTAGAAGTAGATGATCCATCAACTTGGTTGAAGGCAAACCCTAATATTGGTAAAACTGTTTCATACGAAGTATATCAACTAGATGTTGAGAGAGCAGAAAAGGCTCCAGCAGCTCGTAATGACATTCTTGCTAAGCGTTTCGGTATACCAATGGAGGGTTACACTTACTTCTTTACATATGAGGAAACTTTGCCGCATCGAAAACGAGATTTCTGGTCTTTACCTTGCGCTCTTGGAATGGACGCATCACAAGGTGATGACTTCTGGGCCTTCACATTCTTATTCCCTTTATCAAATGGTAAATTTGGTGTGAAGACTAGATGTTATATATCATCTTTAACCCTTATGAAGTTACCACCAGCTATGCGAGTTAAATATGATGAATTTATAAACGAAGGTAGTTTAATGGTACTCGAGTGTACAGTTCTAGATTACGAAGAAATTTATGAAGACATTGATCAATTCATAATAGACTCTGGTTATGATGTGCGTTGTTTTGGGTTTGACCCTTATAATGCTAAAGAATTTACAACTAGATGGGAAACTGAGAATGGCCCTTATGGGTTACAAAAAGTAATCCAGGGTGTTAAAACGGAATCAGTCCCTCTTGGTGAATTAAAAGATCTAGCAGAAGAACGCATGTTATTATTCGATCAAGATTTGATGACATTTACTATGGGAAATGCTATTACTCTTGAAGATACAAATGGTAATCGTAAATTGTTGAAGACAAGATATGAAAATAAGATAGACAGTGTGTCCGCACTTATGGACGCATGGGTCGCTTACAAAGCAAATAAAGATTCTTTTGAATAGGAGGTAGTAAGTGGAAGTTAGTATTAAACAAAGACTTGAACATGCATGGAACGCCTTCAAGCGGGACCCGACTAATGGAAATACTACGTACCCAAATATGGGTTATAGTAGCGGGATTCGTCCCGATCGTGTTAGAATGGCTATAGGAAATGAACGTTCGATAATATCATCTATTTATAATAGAATATCATTGGATGTAGCTGCTATCTCGATAGAACATACGAAACTAGACAAAAATAAGAGATATGTTGAGACTATAGAGTCCGGTTTAAATGAATGTTTGACATTAAGTGCCAACGTTGACCAAACTGGACGCTCTTTAATCCAGGATATCGTCGTTTCAATGTTTGATGAGGGTTGTGTGGCAATAGTTCCAGTGGATACAACTCTTGATCCCAATATAACAGGTGGATATGATATCAATTCACTTAGAGTTGGTAAAATAATGGAGTGGTTTCCAAAGCACATTCGCGTGCAAGTTTATAACGAACAAACTGGAAGAAAAGAAGATCTTTTACTTCCAAAACAAATGGTTGCAATAGTTGAAAACCCGTTCTATTCAGTTATGAACGAACCAAATTCAACGTTAAAACGGTTGATTAGAAAATTAAACATATTGGATGCTATAGACGAACAGAGTGGATCTGGAAAGTTAGATCTAATTGTACAATTGCCTTATGTCGTGAAGACACCAGCTAGAAAAGAGCAAGCCGAGGCCCGTAGAAAGGACGTCGAAATGCAACTAGCCGGATCCAAATATGGTATTGCGTACATAGACGGAACCGAAAGGGTCACTCAGTTAAATCGTCCAGCAGAAAATAACCTTATGAAACAAATTGAGTATTTAACGAGTATGCTATTTAGCCAGTTAGGATTGACTCAAGGAATTTTAGATGGTACTGCTGATGAGCAAACAATGCTTAATTATTATAATCGAACAGTCGAACCGATAGTCTCGGCTATTATTGACGAGATGAAACGTAAGTTCTTGACTAAAACCGCACGTTCGCAACTTCAATCTATTACTCCATTCAGAGATCCATTCAAACTTGTTCCGATTTCTCAATTGGCAACAATTGGCGAGAACTTTACTCGTAACGAGATTCTATCTTCGAACGAGATGAGAGCTATCATTGGATATAAGCCTGATAAGAATCCTCGGGCTGATGAATTAAGTAATAAAAACCTAAACCCACCAAGTGGTAACGGCACACCGCCAACTAACACTGGTAAATCAGAAGATGTGAAAGGGGAAAATTAAAATGAAATTTGATTTTGGCGGATACGCCACTAAAAACAATCTTAAATGTTCTGATGGTAGAACAATTAAGAAAGACGCATTCAAAGAACAAGATGGAACTGTTGTTCCTCTAGTTTGGCAGCATATGCATGATTCTCCTGATAATATTTTAGGACATGCTCTGTTGGAAAATAGAGACGATGGCGTATATGCATATTGTAAATTCAATGATACGCCTGCTGGAAAGAACTCAAAAGAACTAGTTAAGCATGGTGATATTACAGCATTATCGATTCATGCTAACAAACTTATCCAGAAGGGCGATGATGTTCTTCATGGTAATATGATAGAGGTTAGTCTTGTTATGGCAGGAGCTAATCCAGGTGCTATGATCGATAATTTATCATTCTCACATGGAGATGGTAGTGTTGTTACCGATCCTACAGAGGCTTTAATCTTTACTGGTGAGAAAATTTCAACCACAGATGTTGAACATGCCGATAAAACAGATAAAACTGGCGGCGAAGAAAAAACAATGGACGAGATCTTTAACACCCTTACTCAAGAGCAGAAAGACGTTGTTTACGCAATGATGGCTCACGCTCTAGGCGGAGATGAAGGTGGTCAAGGTACTGATGAAACAAAAATTGAGCATTCCGATGAAGGAGGAGAAAAAATGAAGAAAAATGTTTTCGAAGGTCAGGAAAAAGAACAGAAGGGTACTACTCTTACCCATTCGCAATTTACTGAGATTCTTGCTGATGCGGTTAAGACTGGATCTTTAAAAGATTCAATTCTATCTCACGCTACTACATATGGTATTGAGAATATTGACGTATTATTCCCAGATGCGCAGACTCTATCTAGAGATCCTGAATGGTTGAAGAGAGAAACAGGATGGGTACAGGGTGTACTTGCAGCTATCCATAAGAGTCCTTTCAGCAGAGTTAAGTCCGTGTTTGCAGATATGGACATTGCTACTGCAAGAGCAAAGGGATATGTTACTGGTAATGAAAAGAAAGAAGTTTATTTCAAGGCAGCAAAGAGAGTTACTACTCCAACAACCGTTTATGTAAAGCAGAAGTTGGATAGAGATGATATCATCGATATCGTAGACTTTGACGCTGTTGCTATGGTTCGTTACCAGTTAAGAGAACTTCTTGATGAAGAATTAGCTAGAGCTGCTCTAATCGGTGATGGTAGAGATGTAACCGATCCTGATAAGATCAATGAAGAAAATATTCGACCTATTTGGAAGGATGAAGATCTTTATGCTGTTAAGGAAAAGTTAACAACAAAGACAGATTACAAAGCAATGGTTAAGGAAATTGCTCTATCTGGCGACAGATATAAGGGCTCTGGTCTACCTACTTTCTACACAACAAATGCGGTTCATATGAATATGTTGTGGATTGAAGATACAACAGGTAGAAGGATCTATGAATCGGACGCAACTCTTTGTGCTGCTATGGGTGTTCGTAATATCGTTGAAATTCCAGAAATAGCTGGTAAAGTTAGAGTTACGACGGACAACAAGAACATGGAACTTATCGGTATTAAAGTTAATCTTACAGATTATAACTTCGGTGCTGATAAGGGTGGTCAGATTGCATCCTTCGACGATTTCGATATCGACTTCAACCAGTACAAGTATCTAATGGAAATTAGATGCTCTGGTGCTTTAACTAAAGCTAAGTCTGCTCAGATCTTCGAATTTGAACAGGTTGCAGGCTAATTTGTAAAGGAGCTTCAAAATGGCAAAGTTTTATGGACAGATAGGCTATGCTGGAACTTCTATTGAAACTGCGCCTGGAGTATGGGGTCCGGGTATTACTGAGAAAAATTATTCTGGAGACGTAATTAAGAATAATCGACGATACGAAAAAGGCGAAAGTCTTAACGACGACCTGGTCGTCAATCATATGATCAGTATCATAGCCGACCCATTTGCTTATCAGAACTTTCACACTATGAAATATGTAAAATGGATGGGCGCTTGTTGGAAGGTGACGAACGTCGAAGTACAACGGCCCCGTCTCATCTTGACATTGGGAGGTGTTTATAATGGGTAGTCGAATAGAACTACAATCGTTGTTAGAAACCCTGCTAGGTTCGAAAAATGTATATTTTCAAGCGCCACCCTCTGCCGAGATGAAGTATCCATGTATTATATATGAAAGAAATTCTGTAAAGAGCGACTTTGCAAATGATGCAGTGTACAATTATAGGAAATCCTATAGCGTAACAATTATAGACGCTAATCCGGATAGTGACATCCCGGATAAGCTTCTTAAACTTCCGTTATGCTCTTTCGAGAGACATTATAAAGCGGATAATCTTAACCATGATGTCTACAATCTTTATTATTAAGGAGGAACCAAAATGGCTCAGCAAAAAATTACAGTTGAAGCTGGTGGAGCAGATTCCAGAAGAGTGTTAGATGCTCTTACTCCAGTTAACAACACGACAGCTCCGGCTGTTAATGCTAAATTCCTCGGACAGATCTATGTTAATGAGACTGCCGATACAGCTTACATTGCAATTGCAGTAGGCTCCGCAACTCCAGCTAATGACTGGAAACAAATTACATTCGTAGCGTAAAGGAGGAAATAAAACATGGCAAAATTAGTTTGGGATGAAGTCGGAAAACGACTTTACGAAACAGGAATCGAACGTGGGGTATTATTCCCACAAGATGCTAATGGTGATTATCCAGCAGGCGTAGCTTGGAATGGATTAATCTCAGTAACAGAAAGTCCATCTGGGGCAGAACCAAGTCCTCAATATGCTGATAATATCAAGTATGTTGAACTTATGTCCACTGAAGAATTTGGCGCAACGATTGAAGCCTTCACATATCCAGATGAATTTGGTGCTTGCGATGGTACCGCTTCAATCGGAACAGGTGCTCTAATCGGTCAACAGGCAAGACAGGGTTTTGGTTTATGTTATCGTACAGTAATCGGTAATGATGTTGCCGGTGAAGCTCTTGGTTATAAGTTACATCTTATCTACGGAGCAAAGGCTTCTCCATCCGAGAAGGCGTACAGCACAATTAACGATTCCCCAGAAGCAATCACGTTCTCTTGGGATGTTACAACAACTCCAGTTCCCGTTACAGGACATAAGCCAACTTCCACATTAGTAATCGACTCAACTAAAGTATTACCAGCTAAATTAGCTGCTTTAGAAGATCTCTTATATGGAACAGCTTCTAATCCTGCAACTTTACCTACTCCTAATGAAGTTATGACTTTGTTAGCAGCAGGTTAAACTTAACAATATAATCATTAAATAAAATATAATGGGCCCTCTGAAATATTGGGGGCCGATTTTCTATATCTGAAAGGAGTAAACACCAATGTTAAAGAAAACAATTACATACACTGATTATAACGGTACTGAAAGAACCGAGGATTTCTTCTTCAATCTAACGAAGGCTGAAATCGTACAAATGGAATTATCCGTTAATGGCGGACTGGATGTTCTTCTTGAGAAAATTGTAAAAACACAAGATTCTCCAAAACTAATCGAGATTTTTAAAGATCTAATTCTTAAATCATATGGTGAAAAATCTGATGATGGACGACGTTTTGTAAAATCCGAAGAACTAAGCCAAGCTTTCTCTCACACCGAAGCTTATAGCGAACTTTATATGGAACTAGCGTTTGATTCTGATGCTGCGGTTGCTTTCGTAAATGGGATTATCCCTAACGTACCGAAAAAATAAGTTGAAAAAGGAGACTAGAGATGTTAAAGATTACGATATCTGCTATCGAGTTATATGACGAAGAGAACAACGAGTTTACTTTCTCTAAAGAACGAAGTCTACAATTAGAACATTCTCTAGTCTCACTTTCAAAATGGGAGTCAAGGCATGGCAAACCATTCTTGTCTAAAGATGAGAAGACGTTCGAAGAATCTGTAGATTACATAAGATGTATGACAATCACGCAGAACGTTTCAGAGGATACATACTCTCTGATAAATAAAACACATATTGCTGAGGTTAACAGTTATATCGAACTGCCAATGTCAGCAACAATTATAAACCAGCAGTCAAACGGAGTTAACAGAGAAATAGTAACTGCCGAAATTATATACTATTGGATGATAGCACTAAATATTCCAATGGAATGTCAGAAGTGGCATCTCAATAGATTACTTACACTTATAAATGTATGTAATATTAAAAACACTCCGCCTAAGAAGATGGGAAAAAGAGAGATTGCGGAGAGAAATGCTTCGCTTAATGCTGCTCGTAAACAATCATTAAATACTAAAGGATAAAGGAGAAATAATATGAATACAAAAAGAAACCTTACAAATGTAAACTTCCGTAAAGGAAGAGCAGGTAAGAAAATCGAGTATATTGTAATACATAACACAGCAAACAATGGGGATACGGATGAAGGCAACGCCAAGTATTTCCATGATAATAAATTAAATGCATCTGCACATTATTTTGTAGATGAGGACAGTGTCACACAAGTAGTTCTTGACTCGGATACATCTTGGCATTGTGCTGATAGACAAAACCCAGTTGCAGGAGGTGGTACTTTTAAAGGTAAGTGCTTAAACTCAAATTCCTTAGGGGTTGAATTATGTTCTGATATAGTTGCTGGTAAACTAATCATAACAGAACAAACACAAAATCTTGGTGCTGAATTAGTTGGTTCTAAGATGGTAGAATACAATCTCTCTATAGAACACGTAATTAGACATTTCGATGTATCTTATAAGAAATGTCCTCAACAGTTCGTTAATGAACCTGCTGCTTGGGATCACTTTAGACGTAAATGTTTGTGGTGGGCAGTTCAAAAGAAGTTTAATCTTACAGCAGAGGAAACCAATTATTTGAACTATTATAAATATTGGTACAATTTAATGACAGGTTTACTTGCTGGAAAGAAAGATTTCCAAATAGACACCCTTAGGTATATTTACTTGTGTCATAGCGATAAGCTTAGAGATAAACTTGGATTATAGGATGGTCTGATATGATTAAGTTTAAGCAGAGTGGGGATTTCAAGAATACTGAAAGACTCTTAACAAATGCCTCCCGAATGAATTATATAAACATTCTACATCAATACGGTAAAGAAGGTGTCTCCGCTCTCGCTATGGCTACTCCTAAAGACTCCGGAAATACAGCGGCATGTTGGGGTTATGAAATAATTCAAAATGGAAGTAGTTTTGGTATTAAATGGACTAATTCCAATATTGTCAACGGTGTTCCTATTGCTATAATCTTACAGTATGGACATGGCACTAGAAATGGCGGCTATGTCCAAGGACGAGATTATATAAATCCTGCAATACAACCAATATTCGATAAGATTGCAGAAGATGTATGGAAGGAGGTAACTAGATTATGAAAAGTGTCGACGAACGAGTCGTTCAAATGCAGTTCGATAATGGACAATTTGAAAGAGGAATCAAACAATCAACCGAATCTCTTAATAATCTTAAGAAGGGTCTTGATCTTGATGAATCTGCTAAGAAGTTATCGAACTTAGAAAAAGTAGCAAATAGTTTCTCTCTTGCTGGTATAGCGGCTGGGGTTAATAGCCTCAATGAGAAGTTTGAATCTCTTGGTATAATAGGTATTACTGTATTACAGAATCTTACAAACACTGCATTAAATGCTGGTAAGAGAATGGTTTCTGCACTTACTATCGATCCAATTAAGACTGGATTAGAGGAATACGAAACAAAGATCAATGCCATTCAAACAATACTTACAAATACCCAGAGTAAAGGTACAACTCTTGATGAGGTTAATGCTGCTTTAGCGGAATTGAATACATACGCTGATAAAACTATCTATAACTTTGCCGAAATGACTAGAAATATCGGTACATTTACTGCGGCAGGTTTAGACCTACAAACATCAACGATGGCCATCAAAGGTATAGCCAATCTTGCTGCTGGATCAGGATCAAATGCACAACAAGCATCTACTGCTATGTATCAGTTATCACAAGCTTTAGCTGCTGGTAAAGTAAGTTTGATGGACTGGAACTCAGTAGTTAATGCTGGTATGGGTGGTCAGTTATTCCAGAAAGCTTTGGAAGATACTGCTAAACAACTTGGTAAAGGTCGAGATATGTCCGTATCATTCAGAGACTCATTACAGGATGGATGGATTACCACAGAAGTTCTAACAAAGACTTTACAGAAGTTTGCGGACGATCCATCTCTAGTTCAAGCAGCAACTCAAGTTAAAACGTTCACTCAATTATTTGATACAATGAAGGAATCTGTCCAATCTGGATGGGCTGTTTCATGGGAAAAGATTATTGGAGATAAAGATCAGGCTGCCGCAACATTAACAAAGATTAATGACGCATTTGGCGCTATGATCGGTCCATCTGCAGATGCAAGAAACGCAATGCTAGACTTCTGGAACGTTAATGGTGGAAGAGATGCTGTAATAGAAGGTATATCTAACGCTTTCAATGGACTTTTATCCGTTATAAAACCTATAAAAGAAGCATTCAGAGACGTCTTCCCAGCAATGACTGGAGAAAGACTTGTTGAGATATCTAAGTCGTTTAGAGATCTTACCGAAAACTTCAAAATAGGAGAGAGTACTGCAAACAATATCAAGGATGCATTCAAAGGTTTATTCTCGGTTATAGACATTGTATTGCAAGTAATTTCCACGTTGGTAAAAGGTGTAGCCTCTTTAGTAGGTATCATATTACCTGCTGGGGAAGGTGTTTGGTATTTAGCAGGAGCGTTTGGTAATTTCTTAACCAATGTTGATAGTACAATCAAATCATCAGGAGTTCTAAACGCAGTCCTTGAAAAGTTCAAAGACATAATCAAACCGATACCCAACATGTTTGTGGGTTTTGATAAGATCGCCGATATATTCTTTAATCTAGCAGGAGCTATCGCTAAAGCTTTTAGTTCTATTGGAGGTAGTATTTCTACTGGTCT
>Ga0209464_10000520_pt1 | contig 12333 bp, 8 predicted proteins | sample DOMMetBare1Fresh_2_FD_187473 | JGI IMG/M metagenome (GOLD analysis project Ga0209464, IMG submission 187473) | Wetland sediment microbial communities from St. Louis River estuary, USA, under dissolved organic matter induced mercury methylation -... | ecosystem: Environmental > Aquatic >... | reverse complement strand
ACGGCCGGATGAACCCCTCGATGTCGCCGTCCAGCACGTCGGCCACCTTGCCCGTCTCCACCCCGGTCCGCAGGTCCTTCACCATCTGGTACGGCTGCAGCACGTAGCTGCGGATCTGCGAGCCGAAGTCGATGTCCTTCTTCTGCGCCTCGATGGCGTCGAGCTGGGCCTGGCGCTTGCGCTCCTCGTGCTCGTAGAGGCGCGCCCGCAGGATCTTCCAGGCCATGGAGCGGTTCTTCTGCTGGCTCCGCTCGTTCTGCATCGACACCACGATGCCGGTGGGCAGGTGGGTCATGCGCACCGCCGAGTCGGTCTTGTTCACCTTCTGGCCGCCGGCGCCCGAGGAGCGGTAGGTGTCGATGCGGACGTCCGCCTCCTTGATGTCGATGACGATGTCGTCCTCGATCTCGGGCGTGACGTCGACGGCGGCGAAGCTGGTCTGGCGGCGGGCGTTCTGGTCGAAGGGGCTGATGCGCACCAGCCGGTGCACCCCCTTCTCCGCCTTGAGGAAGCCGTAGGCGAACTCGCCGCGCACGAAGAAGGAGCCCTGGCTGATGCCGGCCTCCTCGCCGGCCACCATGTCGGCCGGCTCGACGGACCAGCCCTTGCGCTCGCAGTACCGGACGTACATCCGGTAGAGCATGGCCGCCCAGTCCATGGCCTCGATGCCGCCGGCCCCGCTCTTCACCTCGACGATGGCGCCGGCCCGGTCGTGCGGCCCGGAGAGCATCTTCTGGAACTCGAGCCCTTCCACCTGCAGCGCCACGGCGGTCACGGCCTGGACGGCTTCGGCCCGGGTGGCCTCGTCCCGGGCCTCCTCGGCCAGCTCGTGGAGGGCCCCGGCGTCGTCGAGGGCGCGCGACACCTGGTCGACGGCGCCCACCACCTGCTCGAGCTGCGCCTTCTCCTTCAGCAGCCCCTGGGCCTTGGCGGCCTCGCTCCAGAACTCGGGCGCCCCGGACAGGGCGCCGATCTCGGCGATGCGCCGGCGCTTCTTCTCGACGTCAAAGCGACCCCCGGAGCCCCTCCATGCGGCGGGACAGGTCGGCGAGCTGCTCGGTGGTGGGGGCGGCCATGGTGGGTCGTTCTCCGTTGCGGCGGCGGCGGTCAGCGGGCCCGCTCCGCCCGCCGCCGGCGAGCCGCCAGGAGGGCGAGCACGGTGGCGGCGGCGCAGAGGTGGGCGAAGAGGTCGCCGATGCTAGTCACCGGGGTGCGGCCGCGCAAGACGGGGACCCGGCCGACGAGCAGGCGGGCCGGCTCGGGGGGCTGGGGCGCCAGCTCGGGGTCGACCGGGCCCACCTCCAAGGCGCCCGGCGCGAGCTCGCCGGTGGGCAGGATGAGGGCCGAGACGCCCGCGTAGGCGGGCCGGGCGATGGAGCGCCCGGTCTCGATGGCCCGCAGCTGCACGATGGTCAGGAACTGGTAGGGGCCGGAGGAGTAGCCGTACCAGGCGTCGTTGGTGGGGTTGACGAGGAGGTCCGGGGCCTGGCGGGCGAAGCCGCGAGCCACCTCCGGGAAGATGGCGTCGAAGCAGATCATCGAGCCGACGCGCACCGGCGCGCCGCCCGGGCTCGGGAACTCGAGGATGGTGAGGTCTCCCCCCGGGCTGGCCGGCGCCATCCCCGGCACCACCTGCTTGAGGAACGGGAGCCACCGCGCCAGCGGGATGTACTCGCCGAAGGGGACGAGGTGGTGCTTCACGTAGCGCCCCAGCACCGACAGGTCGGGAGCCACCATGAAGGTGCTGTTCTCCACGCGGTAGCGGCGCTGGCCGTCCTCGCCCACCACCTCGTCGAGGGTGGCGGCGCCGAGCAGCAGGTGGGCCCGCTCGAGTCGCGGCAGCGTCCCGCGCCCGTTCTCGAAGCTCCGCGTGGTGGGGCGCGCGTAGGCCGGGAAGGCGGCCTCGGGCCAGGCCACCAGGTCGGCGCCGGCCCGATCGGCCTCCTGGGTGAGCGGGACCAGCCGGCCGAGCACGTAGCCGACGTGGTCGCGGGCCTGGTTCTTGGCCTCCTGGTCGAGGTTGGGCTGGACCAGGCCGACCGTGAGCGTAGGCGCGGCGGCCATCTCGGTCCGAAGCGCGGCGAGGCGCCAGGCCCCGCCCGCCACCACCAGCGCGAGGAGTGCGGCCACCGCGGCGAGCGGCCTCCGCGGCAGCGGTCGGCCGTCGCGCCGCGCCAGCCAGGCCTCGGCCAGCGCGGCGTTGACCAGCACCACCAGGAAGGCCAGGCCGTAGACGCCGAGGAGCGCCGCCAGCTGGGCCACCGGCAGCGTGCGCACCTGCGTGTAGCCCAGGTTGCCCCAGGGGAAGCCCGTGAAGAGGTGGTTGCGCAGGAGCTCGGTGGCGGTCCAGACGGGCGGCGCCACCAGCCAGAGCGGCCAGCCGAAGGCGCGCCGCAGCGAGGCGATGAGCGCCGCCGCCAGCGCCCAGTGGGCCGCCATGAAGCCGACCAGCAGCGTGAGGGCGAAGAGCGCGAAGGTGACCGGGAGGCCGCCGAACGCCGTCATGGCGTGGCTGACCCAGTGGATGGCGGCGAAGAAGTAGGCCAGGCCGGCGGCGAGCCCCAGGCCGGCCGCGCCGCGCACCGTCCTGGCGCGGGACACCCCGACGAGGAGCGGCACCAGGGCCACCCAGGCCACCGGCTCCAGCCAGCCGGCCGGATCGAGCTGGCGCAGCGAGATCCAGGGGACCACGAGCGGCAGCGCGAGCGCCATGGCGGCGCCCGAGCCGAGGGCGGCGAGGAGCGGGGCGAAGCGGGGCGTCACGGCGTCAGCGGGCCTTCTTGAGGATGGTCCCGGTGGGCTCGGCGTCGAGGTCGACCTCCACCGAGGTCACCGGCGCCGCGGCCCGGGTGGCCGGACCAGCCTGGGCCTGGGCCGCGCCGTAGGCCGCCGCCGCGGCCAGGTAGTAGGCGATGGCCTCGCGCACCAGGTGGCCCACCGGCCGGCCCAGCCGCTCGGCGGTCGAGGAGGCGGCCTGCGCCAGGTCGGCCGGCATCCGCACGGCCAGCACCTGCGCCTGGCCCAGGGCGGCTTCCAGCCGCTCCAGCGCCTGGCTGGGGCGGGAGACCCGGAAGTCGCCCGCCTCGATCATCTCCTTGATCCGGCGCGCCAGGTCGTCGCGCGTGTACCACGCGCCGTCGAGCCAGACCGACTCCGAGTCGAGATCGATGTCTGCGAACGGGTCCATCCGCTCTCTTCCTGCTCCAGCGCCGCGCCTACCAGCCCAGCCGCGCCGGTCAGCGCCGCCTCCGCCTTGGCCATCCGCCTCGCCTCGCCCGGCCGCTCGTGATCGTGGCCGAGCAGGTGGAGGAGCCCGTGCGCCAGGTACCGGTCGAGCTCTGCGGCGAGCGCCTCTCGCCCGCCGCGCGCACGCCGGATGGCCGTGTCGAGCGACACTACCACGTCGCCCAGGTGGGGCCCATTTCCAGGCGGTTCCGAGAGGGGGAAGGAGAGGACGTCGGTGGCCTTGTCCTTGCCCCGCCAGGCGCGGTTGAGGGCGCGGATCTGCCCGTCGGTGACCACCAGCACCGAGAGCTCCGCGTCGGGGCGCCCCAGCGCGTCGAGGTAGGCGGCGGCCCGCCGGGCCAGCCGCTTCGCCACGGCGGCTCCCCGCGGGTGGCGGCTCCGGCTCTCGACGGTCACGGTGAGGCCACCAGCTGGACCGGGGGGCGCCCCTCGGGCGGCTTGCGGCCGGACGGTCGGTCGGCCGAGCCGGGGCGCGGGTGGGAGATGGCCTCCAGGGCGCCCGCCATGGCCTCGGTGACGGCGGCCAGGTCGCGCAGCGTGAGGTCGCACTCGTCGAGCTGCCGCTCGGCGACCAGCTCGGCCAGCCGGGCCTCCACCGTGGCGCGCAGGGCCGCCGCGCTGGGTGCGGCGAGGGCTCGCACCGAGGCTTCGCAGACGTCGGCGATCATGACCAGCGCCGCCTCGCGGGTGCCCGGCCTCGGCCCGGCATAGCGGAAGGAGGCCTCGTCGGCTGCCGGCCCGCCCGCCTCCTCCAGCTTCTGCTGCTTGGCCCAGAAGTAGGCGATGCGCCGCGTGCCGTGGTGCTGCGCCAGGATGTCGACCACGGGTCGTGGCAGGCGCCAGCGCCGCGCCAGCTCCAGGCCGTCGGCCACGTGGCGCTTCACCACCAGCGCGCTCAGGGTCGGCGCCATCCCGTCATGCTCGTTCTCGCCGCGCTGGTTCTCCGCGAAGGAGAGCGGGTTCTTGATCTTGCCGAGGTCGTGGTAGGAGGCGCCGACCCGCGCCAGCAGCGGGTCGGCCCCGATGGCCTTGGCCGCCGCCTCCACCAGCGAGCCCATGACGATGGCGTGGTGGTAGGTGCCGGGCGCCTGGACGATGAGCTCCTTGAGCGCCGGGTGGTTGAGGTTGGCGAGCTCCTGCAGCCGCGCCTCGGTGACGTAGCCGAAGAGCCCGGTGAGCACCGGCTGGAGCAGCGCCACCAGGGCCGGCAGCACCAGCGTGCCGCCGAGGAAGGCCGCCAGCGAGGCCGCCAGGACCTCGAGCGCCGGCAGGGCGGCGTGGAGCCCGACCGCGGCCGCCAGCGCGGCGCCGGAGAGCCCGGCGGCCAGGCCGGCGTATCCGAGGCCCGGGCGGTCCCGCTGGCCGCGCCCAGCCGCCGCCGCGGCCAGCGAGGTGACCGCGACCTGCAGCGCCACCGGGACGGAGGGACCGGCCACCAGCCCGGCGCCCAGGCCGGTGGCGATGGCCAGCGCCAGGGCCGCCTGGGCCGACAGCACCTGGCGCACCAGCACCGTCCCGGCCGCGAGCGGCAAGGCCCAGGCCAGGGCCCCGCGCGGCAGTCCCGGCAGTTGCTCCGCCAGGAGCTCCAGCGCGGCCGGCCCCCGGGCCGCCAGCCCCAGGCCGCCGGCCAGGAGCGCCGCCAGCAGCACGGCGTCCTTGGGGCGGGGGCGGAAGCCCGGCAGGGCCAGCCGGGCGAAGCGCCACAGCGCCGCCACCAGCAGCGCCACCAGGGCGGCGCCGCCCAGCCGGACCAGCGCGCGGTCCTGGCCGGTGCGCGCCGCTCGCATGGCGTCGAAGACCACCAGGTGGCGCGCCTCGATGCGCTCCCCCTCGTCCACGATCGGCTCGCCGCGCTTGACCGGGACCACCACCGGACGGACGCGCGCCTCGGCCTCGGCCTGGCGCCGCTCCGTCTCGCCCTGGTTCTGCACCAGCGTCGGGCGGATGGCCTGGGCCGCCAGGTGCTGCAGGGTGGCCCGCAGCGGCGCCGGCTGCGCCGCCAGGCGGGCCGCCGCGGCGCTCGCCACCTCCTCGCGCGCCGTGGCCACGCTGCGGACGAGCGAGCGGTCGGTCACCATCCGCTCGCCGCTCTGCACGCCGTGGAAGGTGCGCACGTCGAGGGGGCCCCGGCGGTCGGCCGGCAGGAGGGCCCGGTCCCCCACCACCAGGCCGGTCAGCCCCTTGGCGGCCAGGGCCGCCAGCTCGCGCTCCGCCGGCTCGGAGAAGCGAGCCGCCGAGAGGGCCACGAAGTCCTCGTCCCGCACCAGCAGCTGCAGGCGGGCCACGAAGGCGTCGCGCTGGGAGCCATAGCGCCGCGCCAGCTCGGCCGGCTCGACCACCGGGCGCTGCTCGCGCAGGGCCGCCTCCTCGGCGCGCATGAGGGCGAAGGCGGCGTGGATGCGGGCGGCGGCCTCCTCGTCCGCGGCGTCGTCGGCATCGTAGACCGGCCGGACGCCCGCCGCGGCCTCGGCGCGGCGGCGCGCCGTGGCCTCCTCGTCGACGATCTGGTAGTCGCGGTCGGCGCGGACCGCGGAGGTGGAGCGGGTGCCCAGGGCCTCGGCGCCGGGGAGCCGGTCGGGGCCGGGTGGCACCAGCAGGAAGCCGCCGGCCGCGCTCACCGCGGCGAGCAGCAGGAGCGCCAGCAGCCGGCCCGGCAGGTCGGCGCGGGCGAGCCAGACGCGCCAGCCGGGAGCGGTGGCGGGTGACGGAGGCGGCTCGGACACGGGGGGAGCCTCGCACCGGGATCGGGGAAAGGCAACGGCGGGAGCGCCGGCGGGGTGGCCGCCCTACCCTTCGGGCGCCTCGAGCGCCTCGGGCGGCCGGGCCGGCTTGCGGTCCGCCTTGCCGGCCTCCGCCCGGTCCGCCTTCTCCGCCTCGAAGGCCTCATAGGCGCGCACCACCTCCTGCACCAGCGGGTGGCGCACCACGTCCACCTCGGAGAAGGCGCAGAAGGCGATGCCCTCGACGCCCTTCAGCACCTTCTGCACCTCGAGCAGGCCGCTGGGCCGGCCGCTCGGCAAGTCCACCTGCGTCACGTCGCCGGTGACCACCGCCTTGGAGCCGTAGCCGAGCCGGGTGAGGAACATCTTCATCTGCTCGGCGGTGGTGTTCTGGGCCTCGTCGAGGATGATGAAGGCGTCGTTCAGGGTGCGGCCGCGCATGAAGGCCAGCGGCGCCACCTCCACCGTGCCCCGCTCGATGAAGGCGTTGGCCTTGTCGTCGTCCACCATGTCGAAGAGGGCGTCGTGGAGCGGGCGCAGGTAGGGGTTCACCTTCTCGGCGATGTCGCCGGGGAGGAATCCGAGCTTCTCGCCCGCCTCCACCGCCGGCCGCGTCAGCACGATGCGCTTCACCTTGCGCTCCACCAGCGCCGCCACCGCCATGGCCATGGCCAGGTAGGTCTTGCCGGTCCCGGCCGGGCCGATGCCGAAGACGATGTCCTGCTCGCGGATGGCCTGGATGTAGCGCTTCTGCGCCAGCCCCTTGGGCGTGATGACGCGGTGGCGCGCCGAGACGAAGACGGTGTCGCCGAAGACCTCGCGCAGGGCCACACCCTGGCCGCACAGCTTGGTGGCCTGGTCGACGTCTTCCAGGTGGAGCGGGAAGCCATCCTCCAGCAGGCCGTAGAGCTCGCGCAGCAGCCGCTCGGCCAGCTCCAGCCGGGGCGCGTCGGCGGCGCCCACCACCACCTGCCCGCCGCGCAGGCCGAGCTGGACGCCCAGCCGGCGCTCGATGAGCTTCAGGTGCTCGTTGTGGGCGCCGCACAGGGCGCGGACGCGGTCGTTGTCGGGGAAGTCGAGCCGGGCGGTCTGCCGCGGCGAGGGGTCGGCCACGTTCACTCGTCCTCACTCCACCGGCGGGAGGAGCACGTAGCGCCCCCCTGGGTGCCGCCGGTAGTGGTACGTCTCGGACCAGGGGTAACGGAGATCGCGTGGGCTTGCCAGCCCGGCCTCCACCAGCTCGTCGAGCCGCTCCGGAAACGCCCCCTTCTCCAGGCGGTAGACCTCCAGCGCCCCGCGCAGCCGGGCCAGCTGGGCCCGGGCCAGGAAGCGCTGGGCGCCATTGTCCTGCACCGCGGATCGCCCCGGCCCGCCGCCCGCCAGGTCCCGCTCGTCCACCCAGATGGCCATGCCGGCCAGGGCCGCGGCGATGGCCACGGTGGCCACCAGGCTGGCGGCCCAGGCGCGGAGGCGGTTGCGCCAGTCGCGGGCCAAGGCGCCCACGGCGCCGGTGCGGTCGCGCACCGCCTCGGCGGGGCCGAGGTAGCCGAGGTTGACGAGGTTGAGCAGGGCCTTGCAGGTCTCGAAGTCGCCCAGCCGCGAGAGGTCGACGATCCGCTCCGCCGGCCGCCCCGGCTCCGCCAGCTCGAAGACCTTGCGCTCGGACCGGCCCATGGTCATCCCGGTCCCGCCAGTGCCGCTGGAGCCGCCCGTCCCGCTGCCGTCGCCCTCGCCGCCCCCGGCCAGGCCGTCGAAGGCCGCGTCCACCTCGTCGCCCTTTGGCGTGCGGGGCTTCTCCGGCTCCAGCTCGCGGAGGCGCTCGAAGGTGAGCGCCAGGTTGGGGATCTTCTTGTGGATGAGGGGCCACTCGTCGACCTGCCGGAACCCCTCCATCAGGACCGACTCGGCGCGCAGCGGCGAGACCGTCTCCGGGTCCCACTCCACCTCGCCAGCCTCGAAGGCGTAGGTGCCGCTCTTCCAGTGGAAGAGCTTGTAGACGGTCTCGGTGGTCTGCAGCGCCGTCATCTGGCGCAGGTTCTCCACCGAGACGTAGCCCAGCTCCACCAGGATGTCCCCCAGGCGGCGCAGCGTGCGCTTCTGGATGTCGAGGGCGTACTCCAGCTCCTGCTGGGTGATGAGCTCGGCGCGCACCAGGCGCGTGCCCAGCTTCTCGCTGGCCTTGCGCCCCGCCGACTCGGCGCGCACCACCGCGCCGTCGGCCATGGTGATGTGGATCTGGTCCTCGCGCGACGCCAGGTGGAGCACGCCGCTCTTGGCCTGCTGGCCGATGAGCTGGAGGATCTCTGCGATCCCGAAGTCCTTGAGGGTGCCGGTGAGCGCCACGCCGAGGCCTCGTCAGGAGCGGGTCCGGCGGAAGACGTCCCGCACGGCCAGCAGGTAGACCACCAGCCCGAGCGGCACCGCCACCGCCAGCTTGCCCCACAGCACGTGGGGCGAGGGCTGCGGGGGCGGCAGCACCCCCCGCCAGAACCAGACCAGGAAGCCGGCGAAGAGCAGCGCGGTGAGCAGCGCCATGCCCCGCCCCGCCAGCCCGTGGACCACGTGGCCCGCGCCCCCGCCCACCAGCGCCAGCCCGCGCGTCACCACCACGCCGAGCTGGCGGTGGCGGCGCACCTCGAGCTCCTTGCGGAGCCGGTCGCGGGCGTCGACCATGCCGCGCTTCACGTAGACGTTGACGCACTGGCCGCACAGCGGGCCGCCGCCGGCATCGCAGCGGCGGCAGGCCGGGCGGCCGCAGCGCTCGCACGGGCGCGAGGGGCCGAGCCGAGGCGCCAGGGCGGCGAGGAGCCAGAGCAGCGCGGGGAGGCCGAAGGCGACCCAGGGCCAGGCCGCCCGCGGGATGGGCCGACCCAGCCGGTCCTGCACGGCGCTGCGCAGCGCCGCGGCCGCCGGGTCGCCGGCCGCCAGCGCCTGGATGCGCGCCATGGGCACCGGAACGTCCACCAGGTACCGGTTGGCCGAGAAGTCGTCGTCGGCGCCGTAGCGCCTGAGGAAGGCCCCGTCCTCCTGCTCGGCGCGATCGCGCGCCGCGCTCGACTTCTCGATGTCGGAGGTGCGCAGGTAGAGCTTGGAGAGGTTGTAGTGGGCCGCCGCCGCCACCGTCAGGTCGCGGCCGGCCCGGTCGCTGGCCCCCAGGTAGGCCTGCTTGGCCCCGTCCAGGTCGCCCTGCAGGAAGAGGACATTGCCCACGTTGACCTGGACCTCGGCGGCCCGCTCGTCGCCGGCCGCGGCGAGGCCGTACCAGCGCAGCGCCGCCGGGAGGTCCCCTCGCCGCTTGTGCCAGCGCCCCAGGGCCGCCGCCAGCGGCGGCGGCACGGCCTCGCCGCGCGCCTCGATGGCCGCCACCTCGGCGTCGTCGGGCGCACCGTGCTCCAGCTCGTAGACCGTCTCGGCCAGCGTGCCGGCCCAGGTGGTGATCCGGGCCACGCCCTGGGCGGCCCACGGCATGGCCGCCACCACCAGCAGCGCCACCGTCGCCGCCACCCGCTCCGAGCTGGAGAGGTAGAGCCAGGCCGCCCCCACGGCCACCGCGAGGACCAGCCACGGCCCCAGGCCGAAGGCGAGCGGCGCCGCGAGCAGCACCAGGCCGAGGAAGGCGGCCTGGATGGCCGGCGAGCCGCGCAGCAGCGGCAGGTGGTGGAAGTCGTGCAGGAAGAGCCGCAGCGACCGCAGCAGGAGGAGCAGCGCGGTGGCGCCCGCCGCCGCGAGCGCAGCCGCCAGCAGGGCGCTGGCCACGTCACCGTAGAGGGCGCGCACCGTGTGCGGCTCGCGCAGGGTGGCGCCGACCGCCTCGCCGAAGGCGCCCAGGGCGGCCATGGGCGAGCCGGGCGCCACCGCGAAGCGCGCCCGCGCCACCGCCAGCCGGGCGTCGGCCGAGTCGGGGGCCAGCCGCTCCGCCAGCTCGGCCTGGGCCAGCGCCTGGACGGGAAGGTTGGCCGAGAGGGAACGGTCCGACTCGCGCACCTCGCAGGTGGACAAGGCCGGCAGGTTCTCGACGGCGAGCAGCCGCTTCACGTCGAGGATGGCGCTGGCGGCCGCACCCGCCCGCACCGGATCCTGCTCGCGCAGGGCGACGCGCCGTTCGCTCCACAGCGCGGCCAGCCGGCCCGGGTCCACCGTCACCGGGACGATGGCGCGTGCCGCGGGGCGCTCCAGCGGCGGTGGCGCGGGAGGAGGTGGCGGCGCCGGGAGGGTATCGGGCACGCCGGCGGCGGTGGGGTCGGGTGCCGGGGCCGCCTCCGGGGCCGGGTCGGAGAGGGCGGCGCGGCCCGGTGTGGTTCTGCGTGCACCCGGGGTCGCCGGCTCGCGGGGCGCCGGCTCGCGGGCGGGCGGCTCGGGGGCGGCCGGCTCGGGGGCGGGCGGCTCGGCCTCGTCCACCGGGGTCGGTGCCTGGACCTGGGCCCGTGCCAGGACCGGCCCGGAGGCCAGGCTGCCAAGGATGATGATGAGGAGCGTCGTCCGGGTCGGCACGCGAGAACTGGATGCTAGCACGCCCCTGCCTGGGCTAAGAAAGCGCGATGTCACGCGCCTCCGAGTCCGTCGAGCGGCTCCTCGCCATCATGACCCGGCTCCGGGGCCCGGCCGGCTGCCCCTGGGATCGGGAGCAGTCCCTGGAGACCCTGCGCCCCTACGTGCTGGAGGAGACCTACGAGGTGCTGGAGGCCATCGACGCCGGCGACGTGTCGGCCCACCGCGAGGAGCTGGGCGACCTCCTGCTGCAGATCGTCTTCCAGGCCGAGCTGCGGCGCGAGGCGGGCGCCTTCGAGTTCGCCGACGTGGCCGACGCCATCTCCGACAAGCTGGTGTCGCGCCACCCGCACGTCTTCGGCGACTCGAACGTGAAGGACTCCGAGGGCGTGCTGCGGCAGTGGGCCGAGCTGAAGCGAGAGGAGAAGAGGAAGAAGGGCGGTGGCCGCAGCGCGCTCGAGGGCGTGCCGCGCGAGATGCCCGCGCTGGCGCGGGCCGACCGGCTCACCGAGAAGGCCAGCCGCGTCGGCTTCGACTGGCCCGACGCCGGCGGGGCGCGCGCCAAGGTGGCCGAGGAGCTGGCCGAGCTGGACGCCGCCATCGCCGGCGGTCGCCGGGACGAGATCGAGCACGAGCTGGGCGACGCGCTCTTCGCGCTCGCCAACCTGGCCCGGAAGCTCGGGGTGGCGCCGGAGGAGGCGCTGCGTGCCACGGTGGGGCGTTTCATCCGGCGCTTCAGCCACGTGGAGGCGCGGCTCGAGGCGCAGGGAATCCCGCCCGGAGGCGCCTCTTTGGAGCAGATGGACCTGCTCTGGGACGAGGCGAAGGACCTGGAGCGTCAAGCGAAATCAGCCGTCTAGACCGGCCTCAACGCCACCTCCTGCCGTTTGGGGAAAGTCGGTGGATAAGTCTCGCCGGGACTGGCGCCCCGACAGGCCGGTTTCCGAAGCAACCCGCGCCCGCCGTCGCTGCAGACGCCTCTTTCCATAGTTCTTCAAGCCACTTGGCTTGATTCATCCACACCCCCATCCACGGCCCATCCACACGATCTCGGCGGTGGGTGCCGACGAATCTCTCCCGGTGGATAACTCGTCGCGGGGCCTCGCGTTCCCGGGCGCATCTGGAGCGGGAATGCGCGGCTTGGCAGCCTCACCTGCTTGAGCGACAAGGCCCGGCGACACACCCGCCGCGCGCGGCTTTGAGCCGCAATGGTCTCCGGGGCGCCCGTCGAGCGCAGCCGCATGGCTCTAGGTCCCGCGCGGCACGGTCCAACAGGTCCCATTCGGGACCGTCGAGGCCTCTCCGCACATGGCGCGGCGCAACCCCTTGACTCTCCTCGACCCCTAGCGGTACATAGCGCGCCCTCAACCGCTGGGAGTCTGCATTGGCGAACACCGCATCGGCCGAGAAGCGCAACCGTCAGGCGCAGAAGCGTCGCGCCCGCAACGTCCAGGTCCGGACCGGCGTGAAGAGCGCCGTGAAGAAGGTCCGCGAGGCCCTCGAGAAGGGCGATGGTGCCGCCGCCAAGGCGGCGCTGAGCGTCGCCGAGCGGACCATCGGCAAGGCTTCCTCGAAGGGCGTGGTGCACAAGAACGCCGCCTCGCGGAAGATCTCGCGCCTCGCCACCGCCGTGGCGAAGCTGCCCGCCGCCAAGGCGTAGCGCCGCGGCCAGCCGGCCCGCCCGTCACTCCTCCAGCGCGTCCAGCAGCGCCCGCGCCGCCTCGGCACCGAGCCGGCGCAGCGCCTGCGCGCGCCGTGCCTCGCCCTCGAGCGCGTCCGCACCGCCCAGGTGATCGGCCTCGCGCCGCACCGTCCGCTCGGCCACGGTGGCGCCGTGCAGGGTGAGGCGCCCGTGCACCTCCAGCACCACCCGCACCGT
>Ga0209464_10000519_pt1 | contig 12346 bp, 9 predicted proteins | sample DOMMetBare1Fresh_2_FD_187473 | JGI IMG/M metagenome (GOLD analysis project Ga0209464, IMG submission 187473) | Wetland sediment microbial communities from St. Louis River estuary, USA, under dissolved organic matter induced mercury methylation -... | ecosystem: Environmental > Aquatic >... | reverse complement strand
TATAGATACTGACGGAGGCCTCGATGATCAGAAAGCAATATGTATGCTGCTCGCCTCGCCGGATGTCCGGGTCCTTGCAATAACGGTTTCAAAAGGCATTCACGAAGAGAATATTGCCTATGAAACGGTCAGGAGCCTGGTTGATGGGTTGTGGCATGAAGGACTTCCGGTAGCCAGGGGAAGCGAAGCAATAAATCTTATAAGGCGTGTTCTGTCACAGGAGACTACTCCTGTTTCCTTTATTGCCCTTGGCTCACTTCAGACAGCATTTGGAGCCATGGAAGGCATTCCTGTCTTCAGCGAAAAAGTAAAACAGATAATCTGGAGTAACGAGGGCCTCCCGGGTAAAGATGGGTTTAATTACAAAGCCGCCCCGGTGGCTGCTGAAAAGATTCTTCAGGCTTCACTGCCTGTTCTTGTCACAGGAACAGGGGGTGCATCATTTTACAGCCCGGAACTCTTCTCCGAACTTGAAAACACCCATTCGATTTACAGCGCCAGGGTTGTGTCAATTCTGAAAGCCAACGCATCACACAGTTTCGTTTTTACATCATTCGACGAGATGGTTCCGCTGCTTCTCCATTATCCCTCATTGTTCAGCACCGAAGCCGGGATTCAAAAGAATAAACTTTACACCCCGGTGGATATAAATGCCCTTCGCAAGGCAACGGTAAGGATACTGAAAGGTGAGACAGTAGCCAGGATGCAGGTAATAAAAAGCATCCCTGCAGACACTTCCTTCTATATGCCAGACCTGCAACCTTTCGTAACTGAAATACGCAATAAGTACGGCGAAGATGAATGGACGTCTGGTATAATTGCCAATGAGCTTCACCGTCACCTCGGAGTTTTTGCAATCATAGGAGTCAAGATGGGAATACGCGCACGCGAATATTTCTCAACGGGTGTTGATGAGATGGAAGTCACAACCCATGCCGGCAGTATCCCGCCGCTCAGCTGTATGAACGACGGCGTACAGGTCAGCACCGGTGCTACTCCGGGGCACGGTTTGCTGACAGTAGATAATGAGGCGCCGTTCTTTCCGGCGGCTGACTTCAAACACAAAGGAACAACCATACGCATTTCCCTTAAGAAAGAGCTGGCTGACAGAGTCTCCTCTGAACTGAAGGAGATCAACTTTATTTACGGCCTCGACAGCGACATCTACTGGGAACTCGTACGTAAAAATTCAATAAAATACTGGCTGCAGTTTGACCGGCATGAAATTTTCGATATTGAAACAATTAAATAAAAATTGAAATGAATAAATATGTCATTCCGGTAGTTTTGGCTGTAGCAATCATTGCCTCAGGATGCATGGAGAAGAAGGGTTCAGCGCCTTCAGTGATTCCTCAGCCGGTACAGATGACAACAGAGAAGGGGGTCTTTTCTCTGTCCCGTACAGCAATCATTAAATATAACGGCAGTGAATATGCAGAAGGCGTGGCGAATTACCTCGCAGAGTTGCTCCGGCCAGCCACAGGCTTCACACTGAAGACGGAAGAGGGTGCCGGCGGAGCAATTAACCTGGTCATTGACACCACCCTGGCATTGCAGCCTGAAGAATACCTGCTGACGGTTGACAAAAAGAGTGTCACACTTACCGGATGCACTGCGGCGGGGCTTTCAAGGGGTGTGCAGACGCTCAGGCAACTGCTTCCGGCCGCTATTGAAAATTCTTCGGTCGTAAAAAACATTAAATGGACAATACCATGTGTGACTATCAGGGATTACCCAAGGTTTGCCTGGAGAGGAATGCACCTTGATGTCAGCCGTCATTTCTTCGATGTCAGCTTCATAAAAAGGTATATCGATATTCTTGCGATGCACAAAATGAATGTCTTTCACTGGCACCTTGTAGATGACCAGGGATGGCGCATCGAGATCAAAAAGTACCCACTGCTGACTGAGGTGGGCTCCCTGAGAGTTGACCGCGAGGACAAACCGTGGGATTCCCGCCAGGCACAGCAGCCCGGAGAGAAAGCGACCTACGGCGGTTTTTACACACAGGAAGAAATAAGGGAGGTTGTAGCCTATGCCGCTGAACGTCACATAAATGTGGTTCCGGAGATTGAGATGCCCGCACATGTTGGCTCAGCGATGGCCGCTTACCCTCAGTATTCATGCACTGGCGGACCGTTTACAGTCCCACCAGGAGGCGTGTGGCCCATCACCGATATTTACTGCGCAGGAAAGGAGGAAACGTTTTCTTTTCTTGAGGATGTGCTGACTGAAGTGATGGAGCTGTTTCCCTCACCCTATATCCATATAGGAGGAGATGAGGCAAACAAGACGGAATGGAAGAAATGTCCCCTTTGCCAGGCACGTATACACAAAGAAGGTTTGAAAGACGAAGCTGAGCTTCAAAGCTGGTTCGTAAAACGGATAGAGGCTTTCATCAGCTCGAAAGGACGGCACCTGATCGGATGGGACGAGATACTGGAAGGTGGCCTCGCCCCGGGTGCTGCGGTGATGTCATGGCAGGGTTTTGAAGGTGGCGTTGCGGCTGCGAAGTCAGGCCACAATGCAGTCATGACACCCGTCTCACACTGTTATTTCAATGTTTATCAGGGCGATCCGGCTACAGAGCCGGAATCGTTCAGGGGGCTTTTAACACTGAAAAAAGTATATTCTTTTGAACCCATACCACCGGAGTTGACTCCTGAAGAAGCTAAATTTATTATCGGGGCACAGGGTTGCCTGTGGACTGAATATGTGACTGACGGAAAAACGGCGGAATATATGGTTCTTCCGAGACTGACAGCTCTTTCTGAGGTGGTGTGGTCAGCGCCTGAGACCCGCAGCTGGGAAGGATTCAGTACCAGGCTGGCAAGGATGATGGAACACTTCGATGCAGCAGGCTGGAGCTATTCGAAGGGCTCGTTCAGGGTAGATATGGCTGCTTCGTTCAATGAAGAGTCCAACGATATTACTCTTGAAATGACAACAGAACAGACCTCACCCGAGATCAGATACACAACTGACGGAAGTGATCCTGACAGTTCCTCTGCCGTTTATGAAGGCCCTATACCTTTAAGTGCTTCCGCCACTATCAGGGCGGCGATCTTCACCGGCGGAAAAATGACCGGAAAGATCAGCGAAAAAAAGGTAACCATCCATAAGGCTACCGGCAAGCCTGTCAAATATAATTTACCATTCAGTGACAAGTATAAGGCACTGGGCGATAAAACACTGGTCAACGGTATTATGGGCAGCGGCGCATTTGATGACGGCCAGTGGCAGGGATTTGACGGAACCGATCTGGATATTGTCATTGACCTCGGAAGCGTCACCCCGCTGACAAAGGTCAGCACAAGGTTCAAGGCTGCCACAGGCAGCTGGATTTTCCTTCCCCGGTGGGTTGAGATATCGCTTTCAGAGGATGGCAAAACCTTTTCGGCACCTCACAGAATTGAAACCACCATTACTCCTGAGGATCAGGGAAATGAGACCGTTGACTATTTTACAACATTCCCGGAAGGGAAGGCGAGGCTGGTAAGGGTTGTGGCCGGTAGCCAGGGAAAGTGCCCTCCGTGGCATCCCGGTGCAGGGGGAAAGGCATGGATGTTTTGCGATGAGGTGGTGGTGGAGTAGCACGGAGCATGGGGCAAGGAGCTCAGAGCAGGGAGAATGAAGAATTAATAATTAGTTTAACTTTTGGCAAGACCGCAAGACACCAGACATAAGACAATTTTAATTCGCAAATTAGTTGAATTCCCCGAACAGCGTGGATTTATTGTATTTCTTGACAATAACACCGTATATCAGGGCAGTCCAGAATGAGAAAAGGGCATATACCAGTGCGGGTTTGACCATATCATTGCTCTGAATGAGTGTCCCGGCAACAAGCAGGGCAAGAGTAGTATTCTGAAGTGCCACCTCCACTCCTATTGTAAAGCCGTTACGTACGCCGGTCCGACTGACAAAACCCATAAGAAATCCGGCCATGAAACCTGCCAGATTTATCAGAAGTGCATACGGAAAGATCCGTAACACTTCGGCAATTTTAATCCCTGATCCACCCATTGATTCATCGGCAAATGCAAGGATAAGATAGACCCCGGCAAAGAAAGTTATCATGACTGTCCTGACAGGTTTCTGAATCTTTTCAGCCAGATTATTCCATTTCAGGCGGAAAAAAATACCGCCAGTGGCAGGAAGGAGAGTAACAAAAAAAATCTGTAGAAATGACTCAATGAAAGGCAGCTCAAACGGAGAATGCCGTCCGAGGTAGACTGTAAGTGCCAGGTTTACAAGTAACGGTATTGTAAGAAGGGTGAGGATACTGTTTATTGTTGTAAGAGTAACTGACAAAGCGACATTCCCGCGGAACAGAACTGTGATAAATCCGGAAGTGGTACCGCCCGGACATGCTGCAAGAATAATGAATCCTACCTTAATGGCCGGTGGAAGATCAGTGAAATAGGTTATAAGAAAAGCTATTACAGGTAGAAGAATCATCTGGGCGAAAAGACCGTAAAAAAAAGCCTTTGGGGAATGATAAATCTGTTTAAGGTCTTCGAGATTTATTGACAGCCCGATGCCAAACATGATCGTAGCCAGCACACCGCTAACAAGAAAATCCATGAATGACAGATTCATTGCTGACATCGACTTTAAAAATTATCAGTTATCAGGTTCTCGGATGATCTCATAGGTAATCCCACAGAAAATTAATCCGTAAAGTAAAGATTTTTTGGCCCTTCCAGGTCAGTTTCACAGAACATTTTATAATTTTAGCCTGTGTCCCGCAATACCATCACTGACAGATTAAAGATCACCCGCAGGTTGCAGGCTATAGCTCAGGCAGGGATTCATTATGCTAAAGACAGTTTTGACCTGCAAAGGTATGAAGAGTTACGGGAACTGAGTGTGCAACTGGCAGCTGAGATTTCTGAATCCGAACCTGACAAAATACGTAATCTGTTTACTGGTGACACAGGATTCCAAACCCCTAAAGTGGATATCAGGGCAGTGGTTCTTAAAGAGGGCAAAGTCCTGCTAGTCAGGGAACGGTCTGACGGAAGGTGGTCACTACCGGGAGGCTTCGCAGATATAAATTACTCGCCGGCAGAGGTGGCTGAAAAAGAGGTGGCTGAAGAGTCCGGGCTGAAAGTGAAAGTGAATCGCCTCCTGGCGGTCGTAGATACAGACAGGCACAATTTCCCGCCTCTCGAATTTCACTATTATAAATTTATAATCCTATGTGACCTTATCGGAGGAGAACTGCAAAGCAGTGAAGAGACAGAGGAAGCAGGATTCTTCGATCCGGACAATCTGCCTGAATTGTCGGTTCAGCGGAACACTCCGGAGCTCTTTGCCCTGATCAGAAGGCAGCTTGAAAATAATAATACATACATGGACTGAGCAATTATGGGTTTCTACTCTCATATCTGGAAATCATTTATCCGCAATGAAAGATGGAGGCGAAGTATTTTTGTAAGGATCTTATATATCATCCTTATACTTTACTTTCTGCTGATATTTTTTATGCTGGGGTATGACATTAATAAAATTCTGGCAGCTGCCGGAGGTGATCCTGTTGACAAATTCAATTCGTTTTTATTATGGTACCTGGCAATTGACCTGCTTATCAGATGCATGATTCAGCCGGTACCGGCACTTCAGACGGTGCCTTATCTGCGGTTAAGTATCCGGCGTAACAGATTGATTAAACATATACTGGTCAGAAGTATGGCCAATATATTCAATATTCTTCCGCTGCTTGTGGTAGTACCATTCGCTGTAAAAACTCTGATACCCGCCCAGGGAGCGATTTCCGGAATGGTTTATATTGCCGGCTTTGTATTGTTGTTAATCCTGAATAATTTTCTCGCCCTGCTGATTGAATTACTGGCTCGCAGGAAGTATATTTTTTATCTCATTCCCATCGGCATTATTGCTATATTAGGGTTGCTTCCGAGGCTTGGCATCTCACTTGAGAAACCGTCAATTGGGCTGGGACAAGGCCTGTCACAAGCTTACCCGTTGATTTACGGTACTATTGCAATTGCACTGTTCTGTATCCTCTTCCTTGCCCGTCGGGTGATCCATAATTACCTCTATCTGGATATCATAGGATCAAAAAGCCGGAATTACTCTTCCGGAACACTTGGCAATAATGTTTTTCGGAAGATGGGCGAAACAGGCAGATATGTCTCCCTGGAAATATACCTTCTCCTCAGGAACAAAAGACCCAGACAGACAATGTTGATGGTTCCTTTCTTTCTGGTATATTTCCTGTTTATGGTAATAAGCAACCACAGTATGCAGAGTCCCTTTTTCTTGTTCCTTATTGTGACAATGCTTACCGGATTCGGAGCAGTATCTTACGGACAGTTCATGTTCAGCTGGGAGAGCACATATTTTGACAGTATCATGGCCAGAAAAAATAACTTCGCAAACTATATCAAGGCCAAATACTATCTGATGGCGGGCATGACACTGATCATGTTCATCCCCATCTTTACAACCTTCCTGATCACAAAACAGGTCGATATCTACCTGCTGTTCTCGATCCTGCTTTTCTCACTCGGAGTAACCCCCTTCATTGTAATGTTTATGGGAACCTTTAATGACGGACGGGTAGATCTTAACTCCGGAACATTCATGAATTACCAGGGAATGAAGGGCAGCCAGTTTCTTTTGTCGTTCATTTTTGTAATGCTCCCATATGGGATTTTCAGCCTGTTTAAATTCATGTTTAATGACGCCATGGGGAAAATATCCATAGCCCTGCCAGGGTTGATCCTCCTGTTTCTTCACAACTGGTGGATAGAAAAACTCATAATAAGACGGTTTTATACTCGCAAATACAAAAACCTGGAGGGATTCCGAAAACTCTCCAATTAAACTTCGCCGACAATGATCACTATTACAAACCTCGCAAAAGCATACAATCATAAAACAGTTCTGAATATCAGCGAGCTGTCTATAAATAACGGAGATCTTTTCGGACTGGTAGGTAATAACGGGGCTGGCAAAACGACGCTGCTTCGTCTTTTACTTGATCTGATAAAAGCAGACAAAGGTGAGGTGCATTCAGACGATTTGATGGTTTCGGAATCGGAAAAATGGAAGGACTATACCTCCTCTTACCTTGATGAAGGTTTCCTCATTGATTTCCTGACTCCGGAAGAGTATTTCTATTTCACAGGTGAAGGGTACGGGCTTTCGAAAGCAGAAACTGAAGAAAAATTGTCTGCCTATAAGGACTTTTTCAACGGTGAGGTGCTGGGTCAGCGGAAAAAATTCATCCGTGATTTTTCAAGAGGGAACAAGCAGAAGATTGGGATCGTTTCAGCACTGATAACTGACCCGGGGGTTTTGATACTTGATGAGCCCTTTAACAGTCTCGATCCAACGTCACAGATATTGTTAAAACGTATTCTTACTGATTATAACAGGAATACCGGTGCCATAGTGATCATATCCAGCCACGATCTGAACCATATTACCGAAATATGCAGTCGGATTGCCATTATTGAAAAGGGGCTTATCATCCGCGACCTGCCGAACGACGGTAAAGCCCTGGCTGCACTTGAGGATTACTTTTCGGTCAGAAATGCCGGTCAAACCAACCATTGAGCCTCCTGCCCGTCAAATCCGCAGAACGGTTTTAACATTCTTTATTATGCTATATATCGGTTTATCCGTATTCCGCATCAATTTAAGGATACTTTTACCGTTGTACCAATAAATCAAAACGTGAAATCATTGAAAATCGGGAACCTTGTGATCGCTGTTCCGGTCATACAGGGCGGGATGGGTGTAGGAATTTCACTGTCGGGATTGGCATCTGCGGTTGCCAATGAGGGTGGTGTAGGTGTAATTTCAAGTGCTGGACTTGGACTTTTGTACAAGGATTTTTCAAAAAATTATCTCGAGGCAAGCATATTGGGACTGAAGGAGGAGATCCGGAAAGCCCGTGAGAAGAGCAGGGGTGTGATTGGTGTCAATGTGATGGTGGCCATGACAAATTTCACTGACATGGTGAAAACTGCAATTGCCGAAAAGGTTGACATACTTATTGCTGGTGCCGGTCTTCCTCTTGATATGCCGTCATTCCTGAAGAAAGAAAGCATTACAAAACTTGTACCCATAGTCTCATCGGCAAGGGCAGCAAAAATAATTTGCGAGAAATGGAAGGCGAACTATGACTACCTGCCTGATGCGGTAATAGTTGAAGGACCTATGGCCGGGGGTCATCTGGGCTTTAAGGAAGAGCAGATCGGTGACAGTGACTACAGGCTTGAAAAACTGGTGCCGGAAATTGTAACCGAGCTGAAAATATTTGAAGAAAAATACAACCAGACAATTCCCCTGATTGCTGCAGGCGGAATTTATACAGGACAGGATATTCATGATATCCTGAAGCTGGGCGCATCCGGAGTCCAGATGGGTACGAGGTTTGTCACGACTGATGAATGTGATGCGTCACAGGCATTCAAACAAACATACATTGATGCGGAAGAGCGGGATATCGAAATCATTAAGAGCCCCGTGGGTATGCCCGGACGCGCTATCCTAAGCAGTTTTATCGAGAAAGTGCGGGCAGGGAAAAAGCAGCCTAAGAAATGTCCTTTCAAATGCATTAAGACATGCGATATCTCGAAGAGCCCCTACTGTATTATTGTGGCACTTATGAACGCATTTAAAGGCAATTTCGAAAACGGTTATGCGTTTGCCGGTGCCAACGCCTTCAGGGCCACCCGGATTTCTTCTGTAAAGGAAGTATTTCAGTCACTCCTGAATGAATACCGTAACAGCAAATAAAAACAATACGCTATGAGCTACTATTTCAACAAAACAGTCAGAGGCAAAAACTTCGATGTGGTAACTGAAATGGTCAAATCAGAGCTGAAGACAGAAGGGTTCGGGATAATTACCGAGATTGACCTTAAAGATACTTTCAGGAAGAAACTGGATATTGAGTTCAGAAATTATAAGATACTGGGGGCATGTAATCCGCATTTTGCCCTTAAAGCACTGGAGCTCGAAAAAAAGATAGGTGTGTTTCTTCCATGTAACGTGGTTATTGATGAGCTGGAACCAGGAGTTGTTGAAGTCAGCGCAGTAGATCCTGTGGCATCTATGATTTCCGTGAAAAATGAATCACTGGGAAGTACGGCAACAGCCATCCGGCAAAAATTAATGAATGTAATCGACAGGCTGTAATAATATTTTTTGCCTGTCACTAACTCACCAAAAGGTGGCTTTCCTGTAACCTCCTCTTTTCCTTTTTTCCCTTAAAATATTTGTACATCTCGAAACCGACCACACTGAACAGACCTGCTAATGTGCTGATAACAGTTTCTGTGATACTGATTTTTTCAAACTGGAACAGATTTGTCAGGAATGGCACAGTAAGTATCAGGGCAAGAAAGACTATTGCTCCGCCTATAACCCATTTCACTGATTTGTTAGGTGTAAGTATGATTCTGAAAATACTTGAGGTCCACGAACGGTTTGACAGAATAACTGCAATATTTGAAGCAATCAGACTCACGAAAGTCAGGGTTCTCACCTCTTTTTCAGAATATCCCAGCTTTAAGCCGACAAAATAGACCATCAGTGTCACAGTGAGAATACCTATGCCCTGGAAGCAGCTAAGCAGAATTTTCCTGGCCCCGAAAAACGGCTCCTCAATAGACTTGGGAGGTCTGTTCATCAGTCCGGGTTCTTCTTTTTCAGCCTCGAATATTATTGAACAGGCAGGGTCAATTATCAGTTCAAGAAAAACAATATGAACCGGCCACAAGATAAGGGGCAGGTCTGCAAACATAACCGGTATAAGTGACAGTCCGGCAATAGGAACGTGTATGGCGAAGATATAACCAAGAGCTTTCTGCAGGTTGTCAAAAATCCTGCGGCCCATCTTTATCGCCCCTACGATCGAGGCAAAGTTGTCATCCATAAGTACCAGCGAAGAAGCTTCCCGCGCCACATCAGTCCCTCGCTCTCCCATGGCGATTCCAATGTTTGACGATTTCAATGCAGGTGCGTCATTTACACCGTCACCTGTCATACCCACTATTTCATCATTCCTTTTCAGGGCATTCACTATCTTGAGCTTCTGTTCGGGGATGACCCTTGCAAAAACATTTACCTCCCTTATCCTTTCCGACAACTCCTCTTCGCTCAGCTTATTCAGTTCAGGTCCGGTAATGCAGAGATCAGGATTCTTCAGCCCTATCTCCCTGGCAATATTCATGGCAGTAACAGGGTAATCACCGGTGATCATTATGACTCTTATTCCGGCATTGTAACATTCACTGATGGCCTGCGGAACATTTTCCCTGATAGGGTCTGACAACCCTATCAACCCCAGAAATTCAAAATCAAAGTCGTGCTGCTCTTCAGGCAACGTTTCCCGGCTTATATCTGCCCTGGCAACCCCAAGAACCCTTAGTCCCGATGAAGCCATTTCTGCAACTGCCGCTTCATATAGTCCAAGAGTTTTTCCATCGAGATGACACAGATCAAATATAGCTTCGGGGGCACCCTTTGATGCAATTACCTTCTTTTGCGTCCCGGTATTTGTAAAGACTCTTGACATTGCAAGCAATTCCCTGGACAGCGGATACTCTTTCGCCATTTCCCAGTCAGTATGAATGTGCTCAGTTCCCTTCAGGAATTTCTCACCTATATTCATTATAGCTTTTTCCATAGGATCGAACGGATGAATCTGGCTGGATAAAATACCGTACTCAATTATTTCATGGAATGACTCGGGGAACTCTCCCCCAACGTCGACTTTTATAAATTCTTTCCCGTTATGAAGACTTGAAACTGTCATTTTATTTCTGGTAAGCGTGCCGGTTTTATCCGTGCAGAGAACTGTTGCAGAACCAAGGGTCTCAATGGCTGACGGTTTCCGGGTCAAAACTGCCTTTTTTGATATCCTCCACGCACCTACGGCCATAAAGATTGTAAGTACCACCGGAAATTCTTCAGGCAACATTGCCATCGCCAGGGTGATGCCGGCCAGGAATCCTTTAAGCAAATCACCCCTTGTAACTGTGTATACAACTATTACCAGCACACATAACAATATCCCTATGATGGCAAGACGCTTAACCAGAATACCCATCTCCCTTTTCAGTTTGGTCGGTTCCTCCTTTACATCTTCCAGGGCTTTGCCAATCTTCCCTATTTCCGTATTAAGCGCAACAGCAGTAACCTTTACAATCCCGTTGCCCTGAACTATCATGGAACCCGAATACACCATAGGCAGGTCATCTCCTCCGGGAGTTGCCTCCTCATCGCCCTTCTGCCATTCCCGCTTCCTTACAGGAACCGGCTCTCCAGTAAGGAGAGATTCATCTGCAGACAGGTTTACGCACTGCAAAACTATGGCATCGGCAGGTACCCTGTCACCCTCCTGAAGTATGACGATATCACCTGTAACAACATCCCGGCCTGCAATTCTTATCTCATCGCCTTCCCTTATTACAAGAGCGCGTGGACTTGCAAGGTCTTTCAATGCATCCAGGGCTTTTTCTGTCTTCTTCTCCTGGTAAAATTCTATCCCCATGATTACAAAAACAAAACCGAGCAACATCAGTCCCTCTGTCATATCTCCAAGGAAAAGATACAAACCCCCGCAGGCAACAAGTAACAGGAACATTGGCTCCCTGATAACACCAAGGGCTATCTGCAATACATTTTTGGGTTTGGACGAAGGCAGCTCATTAAAGCCTTCCGCGACTTGCTTTTGTCTGACTTCCTCAGCTGTCAATCCTTTATAGTCAGTTTTGAAAAAAGTACTCATTGTATAATAATTAGTATTTACTAATGATATATATATAAGAAAAATCACTTTACTACTTTACCGAGTAGACGAACAAGTTCATTAAGCTCTTCGTCATTCAGGTTCCTGCGGATATATTCAACTATCTTCCCATGTGCAAAATCATGCATACCGTTTATTGACTGCCCCTTTTCGGTCAGGTGAATATGCTGGCTTCTGCGATCAGCATCTGACTTTACTTTGAACAGATAGTCCCTTTCAATGAGTTTTTCAACTGCAACTGTCACCGTAGGTTTTGACAGTCTGAGGGCAGTGGCAAGCTCTGTCAGATTAGGATTCCCGAGGTAATTTATGACCTCCATGTAGTTCATCTGAGTCAGGGTCAGTTCCGAAAAATTATATTGCTCTTTGGCATTCTCTTCCATCTGACCCATCATTCCGGAAAGTTTCTCGACAATCTGTTTCAATTCTTTCATGTCACAAATATAGTTAGTATTTACTAATGATATCCATTTGGAAGATTTTTCCTGAATATTAATTTTGATTTGACCGTACAATCATTTTTAATCTGCATTATTTTACGGAATGAACATA
>Ga0209464_10000518_pt1 | contig 12374 bp, 10 predicted proteins | sample DOMMetBare1Fresh_2_FD_187473 | JGI IMG/M metagenome (GOLD analysis project Ga0209464, IMG submission 187473) | Wetland sediment microbial communities from St. Louis River estuary, USA, under dissolved organic matter induced mercury methylation -... | ecosystem: Environmental > Aquatic >... | reverse complement strand
TGTGAAAACGGGCGAAGTCACCCAGGCGATCAAGGATGCCAAGGATGCGCATGGCAACCCGATAGCCAATGGGGACATAATCGGCATTGCCGATGACTCCATCGAGGCTGTCGGCCACTCTGTTGAAGACGTGACGTTCCAGTTGCTCGAGGTAATGGAGGCTTCCGATGCCGACACCTTGACGATTCTCGCGGGTGCCGATATGACTGATGCTGATTTCGAAAAGCTGGTCGAAGGCGTCGCCGGGCGCTATGACGATCTGGAGATAGACGCTCATCGCGGCGATCAGCCTCTGTATCCTGTCGTCATGTCGATTGAATAAGCGACGATTTTCACTGTCGGAAGGCGCGTCTTCACGTGAATGCGGATAGGACGAAACCGAATGGTAAGGCGGTGCGGAGTGCGAACTCCGACCGCCTTGCTGCTACTCTGGCTTTTGACGGGTCGGTCGCCCAGGTACGCGCCGTTTCTAGCGGGCGGGCAACTGCTCTTGCCAACATGAAGATTCGCACAGTGCGTGATCTGCTCACCCATTTCCCACGGCGCTACATCGACATGAGCCACGTGGAGACGGTTCTTTCGGCTTCTATCGGCGAGACCTGCACTATTGTGGGGGAAGTGCTGAACGTCGAACTAAAACGTCCTCGTCCGCGCCTGTCGCTGACGGAGATAACGCTTCACGATGGAACCTGCACGCTTATGGTGACGTGTTTCCGGCAGGATTGGCTCAAGGACCGTCTGCATCTTGGCGACCGTATTGCGGTGTCTGGCAAACTCGAATTCAATTATGGTTTCAAACGTATGACCAATCCCTTCATAGAGCCGATGGCGCAACCCGGGGATACCGGTACCGGGCTGATTATCGCGGTGCATCCTGCCAGCGAGAAGATGTCTACGGCTTGGATGCGACGGCTGATTCGCAACGCGCTCGATCTGTGCTGGGGGATCGAAGATCCTTTGCCGCTTGATCTGCGTGTTCGATATCGGCTCCAGAGCCGGCAGGCGGCCTTGCACTGTATCCATTTTCCCTCGACTATGGATGAGGCGCTCGCGGCTCGCCGTCGTCTGACGTACGAAGAAGTACTCTTGCTCGAGCTGCATCTGATGCGTCGCCGTGTCGCGTCAGGTTCGGTGCAGCACGGGCGGGCTCATAGAGTGGACGGTCCCTGCCTTCTTGCGCTCGAAGAAGCTCTTCCGTTTCAGCTAACCGAAGAGCAGGATGCTGCACGGGCCGATCTGCTGAAGACGCTTGCCGCCGACAAGCCCGGTAACCACCTGCTTTTAGGCGATGTGGGTACGGGGAAAACCGTGATTGCGGCATTCGGTTTGGCTGCCGCTGCAGATTCGGGCACGCAAGCCCTCATGATGGCCCCGACTGAGGTGCTGGCGCTGCAGCATGCCGAAAGCTTGGGACCTTTGCTTGATCGGGCGCATATTTCATGGGATGTGCTGACGGGATCCACCTCCGATGCCGATCGATGCGCGATGCTCGAAAAGCTTGCATCGGGGAGCCTGACGGTCCTGTTCGGCACCCACGCCCTTTTGGAACACGATGTACGTCCGCGTGACTGCAGCCTGGTGGTGATTGACGAACAGCAGCGCTTCGGGGTCGATCAGCGTGCTGCCCTTATTGCCAAGGGGCACGAAGCGGATGTTTTCTCCATGACTGCCACGCCTATTCCGCGGAGCTTGGCCCTTGCGCTGTACGGCGATATGACCTTGAGCTATCTAAGAACCCGTCCGCGAAATCGGGCAGGTATCGAGACCAGGCTGTTTGCCCGCACCCAGAAAGGTGCTGCTTACGAAATGGCGCGCGATGAGCTTGACGCGGGGCATCAGGTGTATGTTGTCTGCCCGCTGGTCGGTCGGGTGCCGGCTGGCGGCAAAGAAGGTGACTCGGCGCAGGATCCTGGGACGTCTTCATCCGACGACTCGTATGCGTATTCCAGCATCGCCATCGAAGGCGAGGCCGATATGCATGACGATAATGCACGTGCTGCCGTGCAACAGGCGAAATTTCTTCAGGATAAGATATTCTGCGGGTATCAGGTCGGTGTATTGCACGGGCGCATGGGAAGTGCTGATAAGCAGGCGGCTATGGATGCATTCCGATCAGGGGAGACGCAGGTTCTGGTTGCCACCACGGTTATAGAGGTGGGCGTTGATGTGCCCAATGCCACCGTTATGATCATCGAAGATGCGGACTGTTTCGGCCTTGCGCAGCTGCATCAGTTGCGAGGACGCGTCGGCCGCGGCGATTGCCCCGGCTTGGTGTGCTTGGTATCCGGTTCGAAAGCTCCCCTGGCATTGGAACGGCTTTCGGCTATGGAGTCGATCGATGACGGTTTTCGTTTGGCTGAATACGATCTTTCCCTTCGCCGCGAAGGCGACATCTTGGGCAATCGTCAGCATGGTGCCTCGGTCTTGAAGCTGGTCAATGTCGTGCGGGATGCTGCTATCATCGAGGCGGCCCATGACGATGCCCGCGCGATCATAGATTCCGATCCTGATCTGAGCCTTCCCGAGCACCAAGCGTTGCGTCATGAGGTATCGCGTGCGTTTCCCTCTCAACGAAAGGACGGCTGATGCGCATTATCTCCGGATTATACGGCGGACGTACCATCAAAGCGCCAAAGGGGTCGGCGACGCGTCCTACGACGGATCGCGTGCGCGAGTCTCTGATGAGCTCGATTGCGAGCGCGCGGGGTGGATTCGATGGGGCGGTTGTTCTCGACGCTTTCGCCGGGAGCGGCGCACTCGGCATTGAGGCGCTTTCACGCGGCGCATCCTTTGCCTGCCTGTGCGAGAAGGATTCTGCTGCTCTGTCGGCTCTGGCTTCGAACACCTCGTTTCTCGATTCTTCCCAGTTTCGCATTCTCCGCAGAGATGTGTTGAAGCAGGCGCCGTATGCTTCGTCTGCACCATACGACCTTGTTTTTCTCGATCCGCCTTATGCGCTCGGTGTCGATGATGTCGGCAGTCTGCTTATGATGGTCAATACGGCAGGATTGTTGGCACCTGAGGCCCTTATCGCGTATGAACATGATAAAAAGAGCGATCCTAGGCATCAAGATGCATTCCTTTCGCTAGAATTGGTTCCCGTCGCCCACAAGGTCTACGGTGACACCGTCGTCGATCTTCTCAGGAGGGAATTCGCATGAAACGCGCAGTGGTACCCGGTACGTTCGATCCGATTACCGAGGGTCATTTGGACATAATTCGCCGAGCAGCTCAGATATTCGATGAGATCGTCGTGGCGGTTGCGGCATCTCCGGGCAAGGGTCCCAAAGGTCCGCTTTTCTCCCTTGAGGAACGGGTAGCCTTGGCTCAGGAATCCCTGTCCGACATACCGAATGTAACCGTCCAGCCGTTCGATGAACTGCTGGTGGGTTTTGCAAACAGAGTGAAGGCCCATGTGGTGGTAAAGGGCTTGCGCGCCGTTACGGACTTCGAATATGAATTTCAGATGACTGCCATGAACTATCAACTGCAGCAGGAAATCGAAACTTTCTTCATTATGTCGCCCCCTCAATACATGTACCTTTCTTCTTCGATCGTACGTGAGATAGCGTCGCTCGGAGGTCCGTTCAAGAAATTCGTATCTCCCTGTGTATATGAGGCATTGTGCTTGAAGTACGGTCTTGATAAAGATGCCATCGAGTAGGGATGTCCCCATTCATGAGGATGGCGATGGCACGTATCCGCAACGTTAATTGTGCACGCAATGTGAACTGACGTTTTGCGCTTAGCGCGGGCATGATAGAATGACCGGGGTTGAAACGGGAATATCCGTATGTCTAAACGCAGTTGAAACGCAGCACACTGGAAGGAACAACATGGACGAAACAGGGGTCTTGGGATTGATCGAGGAACTCTCGATCCTCTTGGAAGATGCCAAGCCGGTGTTCGGCAAAGGAAACCTGCGTCAGGTGGATTCATCGGCTGCTTTTGAAATAATCGATGATATCCGCGATACGTTTCCCAGCGAATTCGCTCAGTCGCGCCAGATAGTGCGTGAGCGCCAGAGTCTCCTCGACGATGCCGAAGCCGAATCTAACCGTATGATCGAAGATGCTCGCAGCCAGGCTATGACCATCGCCAGCGAGCAGGAAATCGTGCGCATATCGCAGCAGCAAGCCGATACCATCATGGCCGATGCCCGCGAGCTCGAACGCCAGACGCGTGCCGGTGCGGAAGATTATGCCGACGAAGTGTTCGGCCATGTCGAGCAGAGTTTGGAAACTCTGCTGGGCAATGTGCGCCGGTGCCGCGATCGCTTGAATTCGAACTCGCTTTCGAACGGCAGCCGGTAATTGGATACGGCATCGACTTCGATCGTTCTTCCGCAAGAGCTCTTCGCGCCCGCGGAGAGTTCTTCCTTTTCGGGAACCTATACCTTGCCGGTGCTGGTCGCCGGTCCTGATCTCTATGATTTTGCCGAGCCCCTTTCTTGGCGCGTCGACATTGTCAATACGGGTGGTGCGATGCTTGTCACCGGAACTGTTGAGGGTGTGGGACGCACGGCGTGCGCCCGCTGCTCGGAGCCGTTCGACGTGTCTGTGATAGGCGATATCGAAGGGTATTACCTTCTGCATGAAGGCGATCGTCCGGAAGACGACATGGAAGAAGACGAGCTCTCCGTTCTGGGCCCCGATAAGACTATCGATCTGATTCCCTTGATGACAGCAGCTATTCTCATTGACCTTCCCTTGGTGCCTCTTTGCAAGGATGATTGCAAAGGGCTATGCCCCGATTGCGGAACCAACTTGAATACCGGCACGTGTTCTTGCGACGAAGGGCGTGCTGATGAGCATCGCGCATTCGAGCAGGCGGCGAATCCTTTTTCTGTTTTGCGGGATCTTGATTTGCAGTCTGGTGATGGGGGAGCGGATAAAGCAGGGGGAAAATAGCCGAGTATACGATTTCAATGACCGTCTGTATGCAATATCGATGGAATGACCTTGCAAGCGGTAGACCACTTTGTTAGAATAGCGATTCGCGTATCGATGTGTGAAACGAAGCAGCGAGTTTGCCCTCGTTGCGATGAAGGAGATAACAATGGCAGTACCTAAGCGCAAAACGGGCCGCGCCCGCACCCATGCCCGTCGTTCTGAAAACGATAAGATTGCATCGCCCGCACGTTCTGTGTGCCCGCAGTGCGGAGAAACGAAGCTTCCCCATCGCGTATGCCCCAACTGTGGCTATTATCGCAATCGCGAGGTCATCGAGACCGCCTAAGCGCGCTGCTTCCTGAACTTCGAGCCCCCGATTCCCGGTTTATCCGGTTCGGGGGTTTTTCTTTGTGGGGGGCTTCGGTCCTCGTGTTGCATGGAGTAGGCGGGGGACTGCCGTTATAATGAATTTCGCTGGTTCAAGTGCGAACCTGCAACGGATCGATGCGGCATGGAATCCGCATCCTGATGAAATGAGGAGATGCTCGTATGGGCGATACTGTATCCATTGCCGTCGATGCCCTAGGTGGCGACGCGGGTCCCTCTGTCGTCCTTCCCGGTGTCGCTGCCGCCCTTGCCCACGACGCCTGCCTCGAGGTCCTGCTTTGCGGTCCTGCCGGTGTCGTCGAGCCATTTGCGGGCGAGCATGATCGGTGCACTCCCGTTGTATGCACCGAGGAAATCGGCATGGGGGAACATCCTGCAACTGCCGTGCGAAAGAAAAAGGATTCCACGATCGTCGTGGGATGCCGTCTGGTGCGCGAAGGCCTTGCTCAGGGCTTCTTTTCGGCTGGCTCGACCGGTGCGTGTCTGGCTGCCGGCACGTTGGTTATCGGCCGGATCAAGGGAATTGCCCGTCCCGCACTCTGCACTGTCATCCCGTCTCCGCTTAAGCCGGCGGTTATGTGCGATGTGGGTGCCAATGCTGATTGCAAGCCTGAGTACCTAGTTCAGTTTGCGCAGATGGCATCTATCTATTCCGAGCATGTTCTCGATCGTCCGAATCCTTCTGTCGCGCTTTTGAATATCGGCTCCGAAGAAGCAAAAGGCTCTGCCTTTGCTCAGGAATGCTACGCGCTTCTGAAAGAAAAGGTTCCTAATTTTGCAGGCAATGGCGAAGGGAACGACATTCTCACCGGTGCGTTCGATGTAATCGTGACCGACGGGTTCACGGGAAATGTCTGCATCAAGACTATCGAAGGTTTTGTTCGGAGCGGTGAAGGGCATATTCAAGAAGAATCCGCTTACCATGCTTGCCGCCCTTGTGCTGAAAGGCGGTTTGATGGATATGAAGCAGAGTGTGAGCGCCGATGCCTATGGCGGCGCTCCTTTGCTGGGAGTGGCAGGTGCCTGCATCGTGGGGCATGGCTCGTCGAATGAAACCGCTATCATGAACGGTGTGCTTACTACTGCCAAGACGGTACGTTCGGGTGTTTCTGATTTAATAGCGCAAACTATCGCGTAACGGGGTTCTGCAAGGTAGAATCGATATTCGAACATTCGCACGCAAGGGGAAGACGGCTGCAGGATTGAATACGACATTCACAGAAGAACAGCGTAGCAAGCTCGATCGGGCTCAGGATATCCTCGGGTATCGCTTTACTGATGAGCACTATCTGCTGTCGGCTATCACGCACCCTTCGGCCGTAGAGGGCAGGCCTGTCAAGTATTCGTACGAGCGTCTCGAGTTTCTCGGGGACAGCATACTGGGCTCCATCGTGGCCGATGCTGCCTTCCATCGTTACTCCGAATTGGATGAAGGCGGGCTCACGCGCATCAAAGTGGCGCTTGTTTCGGGTACGTCGCTTTCTCATGCGGCAGAGATTCTGGGGTTTGCCGATTTCATCATCTTCGGTCTTTCGGAGCGGGGTACGGGTCGTCGCGGCCTCCATTCGGCTTTGGAAAATGTATATGAGGCAGTTGTCGCCGCTTTGTATCTCGACGGCGGCATCGATGCGGCCCATACATTCGTGGCGGATACACTTCTCGGGCATATGAGCGGAGATATGGCTAAAGAGCCAGAGAACCCGAAAAGCATCCTGCAGGAAAAACTGCAGGAAGACGGCATCACGCCCACGTACAAGCTTATCGAAACCCAAGGTCCTCCGCATGATCGCACCTTTGTCACGCAAGTATTTGCCGGAGTACAGGCATTGGCGCGCGGTGTCGGCCGCACTAAAAAGGAATCCGAAAGCCAGGCCGCAAAAACCGCTTTGCAGCAACTTGTGCCCAGCGCCCATCTGAAAGAGAAGACCAAGGCCGAAAAAGCCCACATAAGGGCTGAGAAGGCTATGGAAAAAGCCGAAAGGGCCGAGGCGAAGGCAAAGGAGCGCGCAGAGCGCAAGAATCAGAAGGAAGCTGCTCGCGAGCGGCAGAATCAGGGATAAGCCGTGTATCTGAAATCGCTTGTACTTAAAGGCTTCAAATCGTTCGCCGATCGCAGCGTGCTTTCGTTCGAACCGGGAATCACGGCCATTGTCGGGCCCAATGGGTCGGGGAAGTCGAATATTTCCGACTCTGTGCTCTGGGTTCTCGGCGAACGCAATGCCAAGAACCTGCGCGGCCAAGCTATGGAAGACGTCATTTTCGCCGGCTCATCAGCGCGTAAAGCCGTTGGAGTCGCGGAAGTCGATTTGGTGCTCGACAATTCCGATGGTACATTGCCCATCGAATACAGCGAAGTTGCGCTTACTCGGCGCATGTACCGCAACGGCGAAAGCGAATACTTGATAAACGGTACTCCTGCCCGCCGTATGGATGTTTTGGACATCTTGCATGACAGCGGTTTGGGCACGGGTACGCATTCCATCATATCCCAAGGTCACTTGAGCTCTATTCTTCAAAGCAAACCGGAAGACCGTCGTACGCTCATCGAAGAAGCCGCCGGGGTTCTCAAGCATAAACAGCGCAAGATGAAAAGCAAGCGCAAGCTCGAGCAGATGGATGTCCATCTGGCGCGCGTCCGGGATATCGTCGCCGAGGTCCAACGGCAGGTAAAGCCGCTCGAACGCAAAGCCAAACGTGCGCTTGCCTATAAGGACCTGGCCAGCGAACTGGCGGAACTCAGTCTCGGTCTTGCGGTGGATGATCTGCGCACGCTGCAAAGCACATGGGATGAAGTCGGTAAGCGCGAAACAGGATTATCCGAGCGTATTGCCCGCATGCGAGAAGACATTGCACGGGCCGAGCAGGCCGCTGAGGCTCTTCAATCGAAGCTTGCCACGGAATCTATAGATGCCAGCGCCGTTGCCCAGCGCTACCGTCGAGCGCAAGCTGCTTTCGATCATCTGGATTCGAATATCCTTCTTCTCCATGAGAAGAAACGGGCAGCGCAAAGCTATCTTGCCGAAATGCGGCTTTCGTTGGAAAGCGATGCCCACGCTGCTCTCAGTCTCGGAACGCAGCGCGATGAAGCCCGCGCATCTCTCGAAGCAGCCGAAACGGCATGCGCTGCTGCGGAAGAATCTCTGCAATCAACCCAAGTCAGAGCCGATGATCTGAACATGCAGAGGCGTGCTATCCAATCGGCTATCGATACTGCTTCCCATCGCCGTCGCGAAGCCCTGCAGGAGTTGGAAGGCGTCCGCGCGGCACAGGCCCGTATCCAAGAAGTGCTTGCCAGCAACAGGGCGCATGAAAAGCTTATCGGGGCTCATGCATCCGAACTCGGGCAGCGTATGTCCGAAGCAGTTTCGGCGAAAGACGAATCGGCCGCTGCCAGCCAGCATACGAACGAAGAGCTTGAATCTGCACGTATATCGGAAGAGGCGCTGCGCGAAACGGTTGGAAATGCTCTGACGGAACGGGACGCTGCGCGTTCTGATCTTGACGATGCCCGCGATGCACGGGCTTTGCTCTCTGCGGAAGTGAAGAGCCTCGAAGAGATGGAGCGGGCGCGCACTGCCGAGAATCCACTGCTTGCATGGGTTCTTGCGCACCGCGCAGAGCTCGATGCCTGCATGACTCCCCTGATCGACGAAATATCGGCGCCTGATGATCTGGAGCCGGTTGTCGATGAGCTTCTGGGAGGAGATGTCGCGGCGCTTTTCGTACGCGATGCCGATGCTGCGGCTTTGGTGGCGGGCCGTCTGGCCGCTATGGATGAATTTGGGACGGTTACATTGCTGCCGCGCGACGGCATGAGGAATGCATGCGCGACTCCCGACCATGCGCGCTTGGTAGATAGTCTGGAATGTACCGCTGGAGCACGCGATGCGGTCGAAGCCCTTTTGGGCGATGTCATGCTCTGCGATTCCGTGCAAGGGGCATTTGAGGCCTCGCGGTCTATGCCGGGAACCTGCTGCGCGACCCGTGACGGGGCCATTGTCTGGCCTACGGGAAAGATCACCTGTACGCGCCGATGTGCGGGGGAGTCTAGCATCCTTGCGCGCCATCGCTCCTTGGAAGAAACGCGTGAGGTGCTGCGCGATGCGGACCAGTCGTTCATTGATGCTCAGGAACATCTTGTTGCGTGCGAAGAGGCGCTGCGCGCTGCGCAGACCGAAGGGCTCAGGCTCTCTCAGGAGAGGGCGCGGCTGCAGGGTGCCGCCGATTCTGCAAGGTCTGAAGCCCAACGCGCCGCCCAGGCTTTCGAGGCGCTTTCGCGGGAATCCCAATCTCTCGATGCCCAGTTGCAAACGGCCCGCCAGGCACTGGCGAAGTCGGAACCCGATGCAGCCGAACTGGAATCCCGCCTGCAGCATCTGACTAGCGAGATAGACGAAACCAAGAAAGAGCTCGATTGCAAACGCGATGAGCTTGCTCCTATTCGGACTTCGGCCGACCAGGCCCTCTCCGCCTTGAATGAAGCCAAGCTCGCTGCTTCTTCGTGCAGGGAACGACGAGATTATGCCCGCCGCATACTGGCTTCGCGCGAGCAGGGCATTCGCAATGCGGAACAGCAACAGGCGCGCGCGAGAGAGAACATTCGCCGCAAAAGTGCTTCGGTCGAACGCATTGATCCCCTGCTTGAAACATGCGAGGTGCTGGCTCTTGCAGCAAAAGAACGCACGCGTATCCTTGAGGACATGACGGCGAAATCCCAGGATTCATCGACGGGGTTGCATCAGCAGATAAACGACGCCCGCACACGTGCCCGCGCCGCTCATGATGCTTTCGGCCGTGAAAACGAGCAGCTAGCTGATATTCGCGTTGAAAAGGGCCGCCTCGAAATGCAGGTCGAATCTGCTATCGCCACTATCGTGCAAGAATGTGGGACACCCCTCGAACAGGCGCTCTCCCTTCCGCTCCTCGCAGACCGTGCGGCAGTTGAGGATCAGGCATTCAAGCTGCGTCGCCGTATTGCCAATATGGGCACCATCAATCCCGATGCGGCTGTAGAATATGAGCAATTGAAGGCACGTTGCGACTATCTATCGTCGCAACTCGACGATATGCTGGCCGCACGTCGATCCTTGATGAGAATCGTGCATGTTATCGATGCGCGCATGAAGGATGATTTCGTGAAGACCTTCGAAGAGGTCAATGCGAATTTCCAACAGATTTTCGGTATGCTCTTTCCCGGCGGGTCGGGTTCGCTTTCCCTCGTCGATCCCGACGATCCGGAGAATACTGGGATTGAAGTGAGCGCCCAGCCCAATGGCAAGCGCATTCTCAAAATGTCGCTGATGAGCGGCGGTGAGCAATCCCTCGTGGCCATGGCACTCCTTTTCGCGGTTTACAAGACGCGTTCGACGCCCTTCTACATCCTCGACGAAGTGGAAGCTGCTCTTGACGATACGAATCTGCGTCGTCTCTGCGCATACCTCGATTCCATACGCGAAGACACCCAGTTCATCATGATCACCCACCAGCGCCGCACGATGGAGATGTCGGATGTGCTGTACGGCATCTCCATGCAGTCCGACGGTGTCACCAAGGTTATGAGCCAGCGTCTGGAAAAGGCGCTGCGCTATGCGGAAGGATAGGCCATGTTCGAAAATATGAAGCGGGGCATGTCGGATACGCGCCGCAAATTTACAGAGCGGATGAACATCCTGCTCGATCGCGGTCCTGATGTCGATGGGGAATTTTGGGACGGGTTGGAAGAGGCTCTTATCCTCAGCGATGCGGGCGCCGGTGTAGCCCATGACATCGTAACCCGTATGCGTGATGAAGCGATTCGCAAAGCCCTGCCCGACGCCTATACGGTCATGGACGCGCTTGTCGATCACATCGCTGCTTCGTTTGCTGTTTCCGAGGGCAACTTGTTCGACCAGGACCCCGTGCTAGTGCTGTTCGTGGGTATCAATGGTGCTGGAAAGACGACGACGGTGGGCAAAATCGCTGCTGAATCCAAGGCGAAGGGACGGGAAGTTATCCTCGGTAGTGCGGATACGTTTCGTGCTGCGGCCGTTGAACAGCTCGAGGAGTGGGCCCGCCGTGCTGACGTGGAAGTCGTCGAACGTGAACGTGGGAGCGACCCTGCCAGTGTCTGCTACGATACGATCGAGAGGGCAGAAGCTGTCGGAAGCAATCTGGTCCTGATCGATACTGCGGGACGATTGCATACCTCTGACGATCTGATGCGAGAATTGCAGAAGGTCGTCGGTGTTGTCAGGAAGCGTTCGAAAATGCCCGTCAAGACCGTTTTGGTCATGGATGCGACAACTGGCCAGAACGGCCTGGCTCAAGCGCGGGAATTCGACCGGGCGCTCGATCTTGATGGCTTGGTCGTCACCAAGCTCGATGGAACAGCGAAAGGCGGCATCGCGTTGGCGGTGTCCCATGAGCTCGGTCTGCCTATCGTCAAGATAGGGGTGGGCGAGCGTCTCGAGGATCTGCAGGATTTCGATGCCCGCGAATTTGCCGCTGCCCTTATCGGGGCGGAATCGGATAAGCCGGGCGACGGCATCGGCAATCAGGACAGTTCGTGCCAAGCCGATGGGCCCGATTCCGTCATCTTGCAATCTGTTTTGAGGCCGGAATCTAATGAGGATGGTTCTGATCGATTCGAACCGGCTACCGATCAGGTGGTTTCCATGGCGGATTCCGAATCGTCTGCAACACCCGCCCCGGATGCCGATGCATCTGAAACGCCGGCCGAGCGTGCGGACGCGGAGGTTTTGGATGATTCCGAAAGCAGCAGCCGCTTCAGGCGTATGTTCAAACGACGTGGAAGGAAGGATGTCTGATGCTTGAAGGTCTCTCCGATCGTCTTCAGGGCATTTTCGGAAGCTTGCGGGGTAAGGGCAAGCTGACCGAAGCCGATATCGATGCTGCCATGCGCGAGATACGTCTGGCATTGCTCGAAGCCGATGTCAATTTCAAAGTGGTCAAGGATTTCGTCGCCAAGACGAAGGAACGTTGCTTGACGGCCGATATCCTCGAGTCACTTACGCCGGCTCAGAATGTTGCGAAAGTCGTGCTCGACGAATTGACCAACCTTCTGGGGCGCACCGACTCGAAATTGGTTTTCTCCAG